>Ga0187893_10001623_pt1 | contig 53242 bp, 56 predicted proteins | sample MA1701074metaG_FD_139574 | JGI IMG/M metagenome (GOLD analysis project Ga0187893, IMG submission 139574) | White microbial mat communities from a basaltic lava cave in the Kipuka Kanohina Cave System on the Island of Hawaii, USA - MA170107-4 metaG ... | reverse complement strand
CTGCGCATGGCCCGAGAGGAGAGCCTTTGCGAGAGCCGGATGAGGGAAATCTTCATGTCCGGTTCGACGAGGGGTGAGTGAGTCGTGTTGCCATTAACATCGCTCACTCGCCTACTCTACTGTCCTTCGTGGTGACTGTTATCATGCAGTACAGCCGGAGTGGTCAAAGTTACTGGATTGGGAGCGTGAAGAAAAACTTGCTTCCTTTTCCGACTTCGCTTTCGAGCCAAATGCTGCCGCCGTGCATCTCGACGAATTTCTTGGCCAGCGCAAGTCCGAGTCCGGTGCCTTGAGGCTTTCCGGCGTCGCTGCCCGCCTGCTGAAATTCGAGGAAGATTCTTTCCTGGTCTTCCGCGGGGATTCCCGGCCCCGGATCCCCCACCTCCACGCGCGCGTTGCCATCTTTAGCGCCTGCCCGTACCCAGACCCGTCCGCCTTCGGAAGTGAACTTGATGGCGTTTCCTACGAGGTTTAAAAGAACCTGCTTGACTCGCGCGCCGTCCATGGGAAAGGGAGCCAAACTCTCGTCGCTGTCAACCCGCAGATGGATCGATTTCTTCGCCGCCAGCGACCGCATGGTGTTGGAAACCGACTCGACAACGTCCTGCATGAGCGCCGGCTCGATTTGCAGCTCCATCTTTCCGGCTTCGATCTTTGCCAAGTCAAGGACTTCATTGATCAGGCCGAGCAAATGCTTCCCACTACTCAAGACATCCGTCAGGAACTGCAGCCGTTCTTCTTCGGTGACCTTCAGTGAGGGATCCAAGAGGACCTCGGAGAAACCGATGATCGCGTTAAGCGGCGTGCGCAGCTCGTGGGACATGTTGGCGAGGAACTCCGACTTATGGCGATTAGCCGCCTCAATCTGCCGGCCCTTGTCCTCGATTTCCCGAAACAGCCGGGCATTTTGAATGGCCAAAACCGACTGCGTCGCAAAGGTCCGAAGGAGATTTACTATTTCCGGCGCGAAGCGTCCCGGCGTACGGCGGAAAATAGTTAGCCCTCCCATGATCCGTCCCTCCCGAAGCAGTGGAACGGCCAAGAGCGAGCGATAACCGAGCTGTCTCAACAGCGGTCGCATTCGCATCGCGCCAAATTCCCGCTCATCGTGAATTTCCGATACTTCTACCGGTACCCGATTGGACGCCGCTTGCCCCAGCGCGCCTTCACCAAACCGAATCGGACTGGCACGCAACACGTCAACAAACTCCTTCTCGATCTGGTGACCGCTCCTGAGATGAAATTCTTCCGAAGCCTCGTCGTACTCGTAAATGGCGCCACTGTTGGTTCCGGAAAGCTGGACCGCATGACCGACGATGGTGTTTAGCACCATCTGGAGGTCTAACGAAGAGCTAATGGTTTGGCCGACTTCTCCCAAGGCTTTCAGCTCTCCCACCGATCGCGCCAGTTCGCGCGTCCTTGCCTCCAACTCTTGGAAAAGACGCACGTTTTCGATAGCAATCACCGCCTGATCGGCGAAGGTTTTCAGAAGGGCGATCTGCTTCTCCGAAAAGGGACGAACCTCCGGCCGGCGAATCTGAATCGTACCGATGGCAAGACCTTCCCGAAGTAGCGGTGTAACGAGAAGCGTGCGCGTACCAGTAACTTGCTGGCGGGCCTTGACTTCCGAGAACTCGGTTTCGAGCATCGGCACAAGATCATGAATGTGAATCGTTTGGCGGTCGATGATAGCCCGGCCGGCCGGTGCGAGTCGAGTGAGCCGACGTTGGCTTTGACCGACAGGCATTGGCCCGTACACCGCGACCTGTTCAAGTACATCGCCTTCGACGCGATCAATCAAAACATCTGTCGCATCGCACAGCCGCGCGGCCGTCGCCGCAACCGCATCCAAAACCGGCTGAATGTCCGTTGGAGAGCTGGCGATGACGCCCAGGATTTCACTCGTCGCGGTTTGCTGCTCCAACGATTCCTTCAGTTCGTTGAACAGCCGCACATTCTCGATGGCGATCACCGCCTGGTCGGCAAAGGTTTCAAGAAGTTTGATCTGCGCCGGGGTGAAGGGGCGTATCGCGAAGCGACGCGCGATCACTACTCCAATAAGTTCACCTTGCTGGCGAAGGGGAGCGGCTAAAAGGGTGCGGAAGTTGCTGGCGAGGCCGATATCTGGAAATTCGTTTTGCGCGCGGACGTCCGGAATGTGGAGCGCACCGTGCTCGCGCATCCAGGAATGCTGTGGCCCCATACTGATCTCGCGACGAGCAATGGGCATCGGACCAAAATGAGCCCGCGCAACCATACTGCTGCCTTCGCGGAGTCGCAACACCATGTCATCGATGTCACAAACCCGGGCGGCGCTCTCAACGATCGCGTCGAGGACCGGTTGCACGTCGGTGGGCGACCGGCTGATGATGCCAAGCACCTCGGCGGTCGCGGTCTGATGCTCCAGCGCCTCGCGCAATTCTGCGTTGCGTTCCTGCAATTCTTTAAATAGCCGTACGTTCTCGATGGCGATGACGGCTTGTGAAGCGAAGGTTTCAAGCAGTTTGATTTGCTTCTCCGAGAACGGGCGGACCTCCATCCGACGGATCACAATCGCGCCGATGGGAACGCCTTCACGGAGCAACGGTGTTGACAGCGTCGCCCGTTGGCCCGTGGCTTGCTGAATACGCTTCGCTCCTGCGAACTCGCCGTCAATCTCGGCCGCGAGGTCTTCGACGTGAACAGTTCGACGGTCGAGGACGGCGCGACCTGCGACGATGTCACGGCGGATCGGGACGCCTTCTGCGCGTACGCTTGAAGGCACGGTGATGGATCCATGCGAAGCAATTATGCGAAGAACTTCGCCGTCGACCCGCAGGATTTGCGCATCGGTTGCCTCGCAAAGTCTGGCAGCATTTGTCGCCACTGTATCCAATACGGGCTGAATGTCGGTCGGCGAACTAGCGATGACACCCAAGATTTTACTCGTGGCCGTTTGCTGCTCGAAGGCTTCGGCGAGCTCTCGCTCGCGAGACTCAAGCTGCTCAGTGACGCGTTTTAACTCTTTCCTAAGACGGGTGAGTTCGTCAGTGCGCGGACTCTTTTTCTTTTTTGTAACCCCGCGTCGGGCCATTTGTTCCCTCGGCGTTCTCCGCGCCTCCGCGGTGCAATATTCGAATTCCTTTTCACCGCTGAGACACAGAGTTCGCAGCCAGATAGTTCTGAGTCGCGAGTCCCGAGTTCAAACCCGAGACTCGAAACCCGAGACGCGAGACCAATGATCTTAGCGCCTCCGCGGTGAGTTCTCTTCTGGCTCGAAAGCCTATCCGACCACGAACTTAGGTGTCAACCATGCCTGAAATGGCGAAGGGTCAGTAAACTTGAGATGTATGCCTTTTTCTTTTATGATGTATGCATCATTGCCCGGAACGGTCTGGAGGTCATAATGGCAGCGCGAACGAAATTGAAGCGCAAATCCTATTTTGTCGATGAGCGAGCACTTAGCCGAGCAAAAAAAGCTCTTGGGGTCAAAACCGAGGCGGAGGTCATTCGGTTATCCGTGGAGCGCGTCGCCGAGATGGAGGAGTTTTGGGAGTTTATGAAAAAATCTCGCCGGTCACTCAAGCCCGGGAGCGTGGAGAAATCTTGAGATGGCCGTGGCCATTCTGGACACCAGTGTTTATATCGATCATTGGGAACGAGGGTTATATCAAGATACTCTGGAGAGTCTCAGGCGAGCCTATATTATCCGGCATTCGGCAGTGGTCTTATCGGAGCTTCGTCGCGGTGCTCGCGGGCGCGACGCCGAGCAACTCGTCGCCAGCCTTTATGAATTGGCCACAGTCCGATGGGAGCCTTCAGTGGCTGACTGGTGGGAGGCAGGCAGGCTTGTCCGTTACATCGGCGACAAGCAGGCATGGGACAACCACAAGCGCCGAGACTTTCAAAATGATGCGTTGATTGCACTCACCGCACGACGCTACGGAGCCACCGTTGTTACCACGAATTATTCCGATTTTGAGTTGCTTCGATCGGAGCTGCGAATTTCGGTTCTCCCGGCTAGATGAAGACTCCACGGCTCCTTGCGTACTAATTTAGATATCCGCTAAGCGTCTCTGAAAATGGCGACAGCTGCGCGCGAACTGGACTGGTCTGGAGCGAAGCTTGCTTAAAGGTATGAGAGAACAGATATAAAAGGATAAAAACGGCTATAAAAGAGATATGCAATGGCTGAATCGCTTCTCACCCCCGAAAGGGCAGCACAACTACTCGCGGTTCGTCCGAAGACTATCAGGGAGTGGCTCAAACGGGGACGATTGAAGGGAGTTCGGGCGGGCCGGCTCTGGAGAATACGGGAACGCGACCTAGAGGCTTTTCTTGCAGCCGAGCAAGAAACCGAGTCATGGCTTGATGCTGATACGGGTGGTCCATTACCGCCTTACGACTGGGGTCCGGCCGGACCTCCCAGAGGCCATCCGGTGCGCTATGTTCCCGGCGTCGGCTTGACGATCGAGAAACAGCGCCGTGGCTGATCTCGTTAGTTTCGGCGATATCCTATTGATCACGCTTCCAGCCCACGCACCGCCTGGGCATGAGCAAGAGGGTGTGCAGCCTGCGATTGTGGTAGGACTTCCCGAACGAGCAGGGCAACCTCGGTTTTCAACTCTCTTGGTGATTCCGTTAACCAGTCAAGAAGGCACATGGTCTAGAAAGGCACCGCGGTTATATCCTCGACTTCGAGCCGGCGCGGGTGGCCTTCCTCGTGCGTCCGTTGCTCTCCTCGATCAAGTCCGGAGCATTGATGCCAGGAGGGTGTCGAGTTATTTGGGAAGCCTAATTGGAAAAGATTTTCAAACAATTAAGGAGGGCTTGAAACAGATATTTGGATTCTAATAAAGATGGCTTGCGGCACGATCTTCTTTAGTAAATTAGATCGTGGAACGTTAGAATTATTTCTTCTTCAGATCCGGCATCTCAAAACTCTCTTCGCCCTTTTTGAGCAGCCTGTGGCCAGGCACGGCGTCGGCGTCGGGCAGAATCGAGATGGATTTCAGCACATGTCCGTTTCGAAGTCCGAATGGGGTGAAAATTGGGGTCAGAGAACTATAATTTTGCCGGCCGTAGTGAAAAAGTTCTCTGGCGTCGTCGGTGATCCGATCAGAACAGAAAATTGCCAAACAACAGTAGCGCCGCGCCGCAAACCCAGTGGAGCAAGACAGAAGCAAGGATGCTTTCGGAGCGTTCTCGCGCTATCCCGGATGCGATGCCGAACGTGAGGGCGCCTGCGACAATGACAATCCTTTGATTTATTGTGAACTCGCCGTTTGCGAAACTCAGTAGCAGTAGCAAAGATGCCGCGGCATAAAGCGTGCTCGAGATTAAAGTAGGCCAGGAACCCCACCACGGGCCACCGCCTTTCTTGATTGGCAACCGCGAAGCAAGATTACCAAGAATCACGCCTCGGAAAAGCAGTTCGGCTGCGACCGCAAGTAGAAGAGCAGCGAACGCGGTAAATTGGTACTGGTTGTGGGGCCCCACCCAAAGCAATTTTGGGCTCCAGACCCCGCCGGCCGCGGCCCCGATCAACGCTGCGGGCAGCATGGCCAGCCAGCCAAAGCCTGTCGGTACTCGCCAACCGTAAAGTCCTGGGACCTCACGGGCTCTCAGCCAAAAAAGAACACCCGCCGTGACGCTGAGGACCAAGGTGGATAGCAGCGCTGTATCTCCGGCAAAGTACCCTCGACTGCGGAGCAGGTCGCCAGCAAATATAAGGGCAATCGCCGGCAGCAATGCAGCTATAGCGAGGAACACCACTCGGGGGATTTCAGAGACGATATCAACCAGGGTCGGTATGCGAAAAGCCTCCCGCACCGCTTGGACAATCTGCGTCGGATTCAGGCCCGTGCCACTGGTACGCGGCGAACCGCCGAGATCGGCGGAGCCACCCCAGCGGTTTTGAGAGCCGCCTCTCACCGCCGGGTCCAAAAGATTCAGGCGCTCATAGGCTTGCTCCAGAGTTGCTGGAAGCATCCCATCGACCTGACGCATCCTATAGGCGGAGGAATCGCTTTCAAAAATCAGTATTCCTAAACGCTTTCCGTAAATCCGTTGAAGCTGTTGTTCGACTTCGTCCATCTCTGCGTCCGAACGGCAGGCGACGGCAACGGAGCCATTGACAATTTCGGTTCTCGCCAGTTCGTCAATGTGACAGAGCCCCGCAAAAACCTCGGGCGAGTAGATTACTTTGTCAACGGCGTTCAGTCGATCAGCAATGTACTCCAGAAGATCAATTTCCGACCAAAGTCCTTTGCGTTTAAGCGCGACCTCTTGCTGTTGTAGCTGTTGCAACGTTGCGAAGGTTGACTCGAGCAGATCCGGCGGCAGCGCAGCCAGGTCTTGAAGGTCAAGACCGTGGGTATCGATTATACCCGCGAGACGCAACAGGGGCATGACCTCGGCACGAACTTTAGAGTCATCGCCGAGACGCAGGTGGTTGCAAAGGAGCCAGATGGCGAGAACAGTGTCTAGGTCAGCATCGTTTGCCAATACTAACCAGTCACGCCTGCGGAGGTCGAAACCTTTACGAATCAACACTATAACCTGTTCGCAGGTGGCCAAGGATCTGATGCACCCTTCGTGATGGTCGAGGTTATAGATTTCCTTTTGAACATCGATAAACGGATCACCCTGTGCCGCACCGTCGAGAAAAATAGTTCCCGCCGGGTATTTGCGTGCCTGCTTGGCGGATATCGAGAGCCCGCGCTCGACGCGAACCATGACCGTGGGCGCCTCCATACATGTGAGGACATTTCCCTTGGCGTCACTCCTGACGCGATAGCGATCAGGAGCGGCTGAAGTCTCAGCCCTCTCGCGTGACGACGCTTTTTGACGGTGAAGAACCCCGAGCTCCCAATCATCGCTATTAGTGGCTGGCCCCGGTTCGTGTTTCGGGAAGTCGAAAGCGACTTCGGCTATAGCTCTATTGGCCCGCAGTTCGCGCTCAAGGAGTAGCGTGCGGGCTTCCTCCATAGACCGGCACGAGACTAATGCTTCCCGGATGTACTTAACGGAATCATTAGTTTCCCCCGCGGTGGGCGAAAACATGGCCTTTAGCTTGTGAATATAATCGCTGTAGCCTCCAGCTCTCATTGGATTGTATTGCCACACGGTTTGCCAGGGGATAAAGCCACCCAAACCTAGTCGCACGATCTCCACAGAGGGCGCGGGCATCCCAGCAATCAATACCAGCGCTCGCTCACCGTTGGCTAATTTTATCGGATAGAGGCGCTGGCGCTCTGTAACATGGCGGAGGACCCGTATTGCCGGTCCGATTCCTGTTTCTTTCTCAACGATCATTGTTGCTGGTCCGGTTTCTTTCAGCTACCTGTGGTAGCGGTTGCGCGGGAGACGATTTGATAGGTGTCCTTTGCTCTAAGTCGCCTTCTTGAATTTACTGAGAGAGCACCAATGAATTCTTCGACTTGGTCAGTCTCGTGTGAATAAAACTCAGGAGCAGAGTCAGTCCTAACCGCCAATTTTCTGAGTTGCGTCTATGGCCAAGGAGATAAATTCAAATTCATATCTCCAGCAATGATTATGCCTCGGATAGCCTCATTAGACAGAACTGCCCTAAGACGCACATTTAAGCGTCGTGTAGGACAAGAAATGACAACATTTACGTGATGAGAAGCCGGAATAATTTAAAATCGTACGAAAGTGTCCTCGCTATCACCACGACATCCACCTACTCCGCTCAACCGACGTGAGGGATACGGGCGAGAGGGGCTCGTTAAAACGAGATGGTAAACGGTTATGTGGAAAGTAAGCTAAATATTGCCTCAAACATTCGCGCTAGGATCATTTCTTTTTTAAATCTGGCATCGCAAAACTTTCTTCGCCCTTTTTCAGCAGTCGGTGTCCAGGCACGGCGTCGGCGTCGGGGAGAATCGATATGGACTTCAGCACATGTCCGTCACGCAGCCCGAATGCGTGAATGGTTCCAGCCGGAACAACTACGCTGGTCTGGGTTTCAATCTTGTGTTCCTCATCGCCCACAAGCGCGAACCCGTCGCCATCGACTTCGAGAAAAACCAATACTTCCTCAGTATCGTGCCAGTGAAGCGGGGTGCGGTGGTGGTCTCCCATTTCCGCTAACCAGACAGATATAGAATTCGACCCGGCGGATCGGTTCACCGCTAGCCGCAGAGACTGGCGCCATGGCTCATCAGGAAACTCTAGAAGCGGTCGATCTTTGTGGTGAATTACTTTCATATTGTGACTCCTTATTTCTTCCGATCTCGACACTTGGACTCAGGCCACGGCCTTGGGACGTGGGCCCTCGCTCAGGATTCCGCCCCGTGGGGCTTCACATCTCATGTTTTTCACACCGGATTTCCTAATTGGGACTCAACACCGATGCGGTAGGCCGTTTCTACTCTCGGAGAGAGAAACTTGTCAACATGATTTTAAATAACCGCTTTACCCATTTGTAATCGAGTTTGAAACCTGTGGCCTATGATGAGGCTTCGATGGGATGCGGCTGACAAATTGCGATTAAGCTGATGCATTCTTTACTTTCCATCCATCGATCTCTTAACTCCACATCTTGAACGTCTTTTCTGATATCGCTACTGTAATCTCGTGAAAAAATCATTTGAGAGTCTTTCCTCCTCGGCTAGGCGGCGGGAGTTCAGCACGCTGATCCAACAGAGCCCCTCGCCCTCACTGGCGGAAAATCATCTCGCGCGGCTCCTAGAAAACGGCGGCACTAAAGCCATTAGAAAAATCCCGGCCGTTCATTTGTCGGCATTGTTCTGCGTCCTTGGCAGCAGTTCTTACCTGAGCGACGTACTCTTTCGTGAAGATGAGCAATGGCCAGTGTTGTTTCTCCGGCAAATCAAAGTGAGGGAAAAAACCGTTCCGCAACACCTGCGGGAACTGGACCGTGCTATAAAAGATTCCCAGTCTCTCAAAGAATTCTGCGCAGCGTTGCGCCGCCACAAGCAGCGTGAATATCTCCGCATCGGTGCGCGAGACCTTCTGCCATCCGTCACGCTGGAGGAAACTCTAAGAGAACTCACCGCCCTGGCCGAGGCATCGCTTGAAGCCGCTTGCCGGTTCTGTAGGTCAGAAATAGAGAAGGAATTTGGCCCTCTACTGCTTCCCGGCAAGCGAACACCGAATCGCTTTGTCGTTTTGGGGATGGGGAAACTGGGCGGCGGTGAGCTCAATTTCAGCTCCGACATCGACGTAATCTTTCTTTTTGAAGAGGACGAAGGCGAGAGCGCCGGTGGAACAAGAGGGAAGCGAAACGCACGTGAGTTTTTCAGTGCTTTGGGAACAAATATTATCCAGGCCATGGGTGAAGTGACGGAAGATGGCTTTGTTTTTCGCATTGATCTCAGGCTTCGGCCCATGGGGGCGAGCGGGCCCTTAGTACAGTCCATCGGTTCGGCGGTGCTCTACTATGAATCCTGGGGCCAGTGTTGGGAAAGGGCGGCCTTGATCAAAGTCAGACCTGTGGGCGGGAACCGGGAGATCGGCGAACAATTTCTCAAAGAGATAGAACCGTTCGTCTACCGCCGCTATCTCGACTACACGACGGTGGAAGAACTGCGTCATATGAAGGCGCGCATCGAGAATGAACTGCTGGAGCCACAAGGCAAGGAAAGAAACACCAAGATCGGTTACGGCGGTATTCGCGAAATTGAATTCTTCACCCAAGCGCTCCAGTTGGTGAATGGCGGCTACGAGCCAAGGATCCGCGGCCAGAGCACGCTGCCCACCCTTGCTGAGCTTGCTCGCCGTAATTTTATTTCTGACGAAGTCAAAAACAATCTGATTGCGGCGTATCGGTTTCTCCGCCAGGTCGAGCACAAGGTTCAAATCGTCCAGGAAGCCCATGCCCATTCTATTCCAATAGGGGAGGACGAGGAAAAAGCGCTAGCGCGCCGCCTTGGCTATAAGCCGGCACAGAAAAAGCGCGCGCGCGAGATTTTTTGGCGGGATTACCACCGCTACACCCATACGGTACGCCGCATATTCGATGGGCTCTTTTACGGCGCACAAGAGGAAATCACGCGCGAAGGCGCCTCGGAAGTTGGCTCCATTTGGCACGACCTCGACGAGGGAGCGGTGGTGATCAAAGAGCTTGAACAGGCAGGCTTCGCTGATCCTGCCAAAGCCTATGAGAATCTATTAGCCATGCGCGACGGCGAGGTCTACGCTCCGCCCAGCCCTCGGCGGCTCAAGGTGATGCGTACTTTGGGGCCGGCGTTGATTGCCGAAATTGCTCAATCGGGAGCGCCCGACCAGGCGCTGTTGAACTTGGCGACATTTAGCCACCGCATCGGCGGCCGTACGGGATTTCTGACGCTTCTAGCTGAAAATCCGGAGACCATGCGGCTACTGATCACATTGTTCGCTGACAGCCAGTTTCTTACCGATCTATTTTTGAATCGCCCCGAACTGATCGACACGTTGATCCGGGTCGATCTATCAAGAGTCGAAAAGCGCAAATCCGGGATGCTTTCCGAGCTAATTGGGGTTTTAGACGAACACGAAGATCTGGAATCCAAACTCAACGCGCTTAGACGCTATAAGACCGAGGAGTTTATCCGTATCGGTCTCCACGACCTTGGCGGAGCCGTGGAACTCGTGCCGGCGCTCCATCAACTCTCAGCCCTGGCCGAGAGTTGTGTCGAAGGCGCCCTGAAACTGACTTTGGAGGAGTTGGAGGAGAAGTTCGGGGCGGTGTCGAGTGGCAGGTTTGCTATCTTTGGGGGAGGCAAATTGGGTGGCAGAGAATTGGATTATAACTCCGACCTTGATTTGATTTTCATCTATGATGCCGCTGATGATGCTCTAAGCCGAGGGGGGGCGCAGGGTCTTCTGCCGGCCCATGAATTCTATGTACGCCTGGGCCAGAAACTATTGACTTATCTCGCAGCTCCCACCGAAGAGGGCATCGCCTACAAAATCGACATGCAGCTTCGCCCTTCCGGAAAGTCAGGCCCTTTAGTTTCCTCGTTGGAAGCGTTCCGTGAGTATCACAAAACCAGTTCCCAGCTTTGGGAAAGACAGGCGCTGATCAAAGTTCGATTTGTCGCCGGCGCTTCAGGGCTTGGCAGGCAGGTAGAGAAAGTCATCGAGACCTTTGCCTATGGCAAAGGTCTGCCCGCCGATGGCGTTCGCGAAATACACCATCTCCGCATGCGCATGGAAAAGGAACTGGCGGGTGAAGATGAAAAACGTTTCAATCTAAAGAAGGGTCGGGGCGGACTGGTGGACATTGAGTTTTTGACCCAGATGTTGCAATTGGCCCATGGTTTTCGCCATTCAAAGCTCAGACGCAGAGAAACCCTTGAGGCTTTGAAAGCGTTGCAAGACGAAAAAATTCTAAGAAAGGGCGAGTACCAGTTGTTATCCGATGGCTATCTGTTTTTGCGCCGGTTAGATCACCGACTAAGGCTCGAGCGGGATCAGTCCATCGATGCCTTCGAGGCGGATCCCACAAGACTCGACAGCATTGCACAAGCCCTAGGTTATGACAGGCCTATAAAATCCGGGAAAAGGCATGATACGAGCGCCGGCTCTAAGCTCCTGCGCGAATACGAGACTAGACGGGAAAAGGTTCGAGCTTGCTATGAGCAATATTTTCGCCCAACCGATTAAGGAAATATGTTTTATTATAAAATATTGTTATATTTATTTGCGAATTGTAGCCAGTATTCTAACGTGTTTTAGATCAAAATTTAACGTCGGAAGGTAAGCTATTCAAGAAAATTCTTATTTGACCTATAAAATTAAAACCGGTATTTTAATTTTAAAATAATATTATTGACAATGAAACATCACTGCGCTATGGTCTGGCCATGAAAAAACAAATCATAAATGGCTTAGCCATGGCCTTGTTTGTCACCATGACTTTCGCTCCGCTGTATGGGCAGAGTACTGATTCAACCGACCGACCTGCGGAGCCACCTGCCGCCGGAGAGTTCGGATATGGATTTGGCTCTGTTCTCGCCAATCTGTTTTATATGCCGGCGAAAGTGACCTACGCGGGGTTGGGTTTGCTCACTGGCGGGCTGGGTTATGTTTTTAGCGGCGGCAGAGCCGAAGTAGCCAACCACATAATTTATCCTTCGGTCACGGGGAACTATGTGGTGACCCCCAGCCATTTGAAGGGAAACGAGCCGCTCTATTTTGTTGGTGCACCCCCTGTGGAAAATGCGCCTGCGGCGAATGCGCCAATGGCTGCCGCGCCAACAACAGCTGGCGTAACGTCTACCCCCTAAGCACCGAAGCACACTCCGCGCTTCGAAGACTTGATAAATTCCAATAGGGCCGACAAATCTTTGTTGGCCCTATCATTCTCCTCAATTTCTTTAATCGCCAGCGATAAGTTTCGTCCTTTGCGAAAAAGCACGCGAAAGGCTTCCTTGATTGCACGAATGCGTTGCTCGTCGAATCCGGCCCGTTTGAGCCCCAAAATGTTTACCCCTCGTACGGTGTGCTGCCAGTCGACGATGGCAAAGGGCGGCACATCGCGGCTGGTTCCGCTAAGCCCGCGCATGAGCGCGTATTCGCCGATTCTCACGAACTGATGGACGACGCAGTTGCCCGAGATAAAAACGTTGTCTCCTACTTCAACATGGCCGCCTAAAAGAGCGCCGTTGGCGAGCACGATTTGATTTCCCAGCCTGGAGTTATGACCCACATGGGAGTTTGCCATGAGAAAGTTATGATTTCCCAAAGTGGTGGCGGAGCCAGCCGTGGTTCCACGGTGGATTTGCACATGCTCGCGGAAAATATTGCGATCACCGATGTTGAGAAATGTTTTTTCCCCTTTGTAGGCCTTATCCTGAGGCGCACCGCCTAAGACCGCGCCTGGATGGATCTCGTTCTCCGCGCCGATTTCGGTCCAACCCGTGAGATAAGCGTGGGCCATGACTCGCGTGCCGCGCCCGATTTTAACCGGGCCTTCGATGACCACATAGGGTCCAATTTCCGTTTCGGTGTCGATTTCCGCCTTGGAGTCAATGACGGCGGTTGGATGGATGCTCATAGATTCTAACTTTCATCGTCGTCTTCGTCCGTCGCGGCGTCGAATTTGCTAACGGGAACGCGATATCGTTCATCCATCCAGGCCCCAAGGTCGATGAGTTGGCAGCGATCAGAGCAAAAGGGGCGATGCGGATTATCCTTCCACTCCGCCTCTGCGCGACAGGTGGGGCATTTTACTTGAAGTGGCATATCCTCGCCGTCAGGAGTCAAGGGTACTCTCAGTGAAAAGCTCCTCCACCTCTAGTTTTCTCGCCATCAGTTCTTGATCGAGTGAATAACCCATGAAGCGCTCGAGGTTGGCTCGGTTTTCCCGCACGCCAGAGGGCCAGGGATCCTTACCAAATGCCCGCCGTTCCTCTTCGAAAAGATGGCGGCCCCAAATAAAGCGCGACCAATTGGGATCGTCGTAATAATCCATGCACGCGTGCTTTGCTTTGTCGAAAGACTCCATGACTCTGCGCCCGAGGCCGGAATTTTTCGCCAGTACCTCGTCTTTGATCGCTATCACATGCATTATGGGATAATAGCCGTTTTTCTTGAAATACTTGATCTCTTCCTGTTTGGGGTCGGCAAACAAACGCTTTATTTTTGGCGAGCCCCCTAGTGCTTCCTGCGGCGGATGGGGCACCATCAAAGCCGCGATTTCGCCTCGCTCCAACATGGCTCCCATTTTTTTCCCCGCCGCAGCAAGTTCGATACGAACTCCTTCCTGCGGTTTAAAGGGCAGGGTTTCCTCCTTCGAAACAATCCACTCGATCTTGCGCCACGGGACATCGTATTCGGTCTGTAAATCTCCTTTGGCGAGCACGGATAGCGTCGTTTGGAAGGTACTTAAGCCTACTTTTTGTCCAACCAAATCCTGTGGAGCTTGAATACCCGCATCGACATTCGCCCACATTTGCGAAAGGCTAAAAAGCCGACGGGGAAAAACCGGAATGGCCGTAAACGGCATGCGGCGACTCTTGGCCATCAAGTACGAGGAGAGAGACAACTCGCAAATATCGAATTCTCCCTTCTGCAGCATCCGCTCATGACGATCCTGGCCATGCTTGAGCGGATGGGACTGGCCAACTTCCAATACTTCAATCGCGAAATCCTCGACCTTCACCGATCCATCGAAAAACGGGATATGTCGGTCGTAATGAGATAATGCCATGGTAAACTTCGGCTGCACCATGAGGGCCTCCTATGTATTCGTACTTTAAGCCTCAATAGTTCTTGCTTACTTCATTTTGCCGCCTTTTGTCCACTGAGGGAGCGCAGTTTGGCAAGCAAGTGAGAATTGGAGAAATTATGCAAATCATTTTTTTTAGTCTGGCTTTACGCTATATTTAATTTAACGTGGCTAAGCCGAGGAAAGACCATAAATGATCGAGACCCCAATACTCGATGAGAAGATAAGACAATTGCGAGCGGCGCTTCGGAATATGGCGCGCGTGGTGGTTTGCTTTTCGGGCGGCGTTGATTCGAGCTACCTGCTGGCGGAATCGGTCGGGGTATTAGGAAACAATGCAGTGGCATTGACGGCCGTCTCTCCGAGCTTGGCTCCGCAAGAAGGGGTCGAAGCCAAGCAGCTGGCCGAGCAACTGGGCGCGCGCCATCTTCTGATCGAGACCAATGAGGTGGACGATCCGCGCTATGCGGCCAATCCGGTCAACCGTTGTTATTTCTGCAAGACGGAACTTTACGGTGTCGCGGTCAAGCATGCCAAGCAATTGGGAATCCCGTATATCCTGGACGGTTTCAATGTCGATGATCGCGGGGATCATCGCCCCGGGCGTCAGGCAGCGCGTGAGTTTGGCGTGCACTCTCCCCTTGATGAGCTTGAGTTTACCAAGAGTGAGATTCGGGAAGCTGCCCGCCGGATTCATTTGCCGGTTTGGGATAAACCTGCCTTGGCCTGTTTGTCCAGCCGTTTTCCCTATGGCACTGAGATCACTCCGGCTCGACTCACTCAAGTCGCTCGCTGCGAGCAGGTTTTGCGGGATTTGGGATTCCGCGTGTTTCGAGTGCGCTATCATGACAATGTTGCAAGGGTCGAAATCGAGCCGGAAATGTTTGCCCACTTCCTCTCGCCGGAAATAAGAAATCAGGTTACTAAAAAATTTAAGGCAGAGGGGTTTACTTACGTTGCTCTTGATCTCCAAGGATTTCGTAGCGGCTCGTTAAACGAGGCCGCGCAGGCAAGAAAGGCATAATTCGATTTAGTTGAAGCGAGCGACCGGGATCGAACCGGCGACGTCCAGCTTGGAAAGCCGGCATGCTACCGCTGAAATACTCCCGCTCAGGCCGCGGTATGTAGTCGTCAAAATCGATGGAATGCCATTGACCCTGTCAATCTTCGACGGAAGCCAGTCGACACCCCTTTCTCCTTGATTTTATCGAACGCTTTCCAGAAAGTCTGCGGAAGCGGCCACCATGGCCAAATGATCCATGACACGTAACGAAGCCCTGTGGGCCTCCTCAGAAAAGGAGGCGCAACAATCCTCCAGGACGATGACCCGAAAGTCTGCGTCGGCGGCATGTCTGACTGCCGCCTCCACGACAAATTCGGTGGCTACCCCCATGAGCACCACCGTGTCGATGTCGCGGCTGCGCAACATGCTCTCCAGAGCTGTCCCAAAGAAAGGGTTCATACGTGGCTTGCGGATCACGGGCTCGTCGCCCTCGGGTTTAGCCTCGTCGACAATCTCTAAGAGCTCGGCCACATTTATTCCCGGCGCCGACAAGATAGGAATCCTGACCTTCTGCAAAAATAAATTCTTTGGCGAATAGAAGGCCGGCTGATGATCGATAACGACATGGATGACTAGGACCCCGGCCATTCTGGCATGATTCAAGACCCTTTGAGCCGCCTGCCCGACATTGCGCTCCCTGAACATGGCACTTCGCCTCACTGGACCTTTTTGAACGTCCATGGAGAGTACTGCAGTCTTGGCGCGCTCAAGACTTAGATTTGCCATAATAACTCCTTTAGCCGTGCTCGAAAGGGTGCGGCCCTAAGGGCGCCGGCTTTCGGTACGATGACAGTGTCATGTTACGAATGAGCGGGCTAGTCAAGACAGTTCACCGGCGGCGGTGGCTCTCAGAGCTTCATGGCCACAGCTACCCGACCGCACGCACATCCTGTCCGTCAATCTCTGCATCAGCCGCCTTCCTGAAGTCGTCCTCCTTGAAGGAGTAGAGTCCGGCGCCGCCAAGAAAGATCTTCGCAGCCACCTCCCTGGGTACGTTCTTAAGGAGGTTACTCGAAACGTTGGGGAAGTTGGAGTCGAAGTGGGGATAGTCTGTCGAGAGACACAGGCGATCGGCTCCAATGACGCTGGCCGTGGCGGCGATCTCGGGTTCGCTGCCCTCCAGCGCATCCCAGCAGTTGCGCTGGAAGTATTCCTTGGGTGTCAAAGATAGGTACGGCGCATGGGAATCCCGGTAGTTTGCATAGTCCCGCTCGATGCGGCTGGGCAATCCAGGGACCCACGAGTTCTGAGCCTCCAGGTAGCCCACCCGGAGCTTTGCGTGGAGCTCAAAAACGCCGGAGACGATCTGGGCGATCAGGGCCTGCTGCATTTCGATCCAGTGGCTGGCGACATGCCGGTAAAACCGGTTATCTCCTTAGAGCATGTTCATGTAAGAATACCATGCGCCTGTTCCCTCATGAAAGCACCAGACTACGTCCAGCTCTTCACGAATGCTGTATAGGGGGTCCCAGTAGTTCGAATGCCAGTAGTGGCCGTTTATCAGGTTGGATGACTAGCCCCTAACCTAATTCTTTGAAAGCCCCTTAGGTAAAGCGCAAAATGGAGTATACATTCTTTGGTTGCGAAACCATACAACTGCCTGCTATCGGTCAAGTGCGTTAACAGCACAACGGTCATCATTGACACTCGATTTCACACATTGATATAGCTTGTATTGAGGCCGGAAAGGACCAGGTCGCAATGTTGATCTTGAGCAACGAAGAGATCGATTCACTGCTTACTGTGGATCTTGCGCTGAAAGCACTGGAGCGCGCCTACGCTTGCCAGGCGAATGGCACTGCGGTCAATCGGCCTCGCAGCGATCTCTATCTTCCCGGAGTGCATGAAGGCAGCGTGTACGCCTTTAAAACCATGGAAGGCGGGCTGGTGGAGTCGAAGATCGTGGCATTGCGTTTGAATTCCGACATCATTCGCTGGCAGGAGCGCGAGCATCGAGTGGTGAAAGACAAGGTACCCATGGCGCCGGGAAAGAAATGGGTTGGATTGATTCAGCTCTTTTCCGCCGAAACGGGGGAGCCGTTGGCGATGTTTCCTGATGCCGTTATCCAGCGTATGCGCGTGGCGGCGACGAGCGCACTGGCTGCAAGAGAGATGGCGCGGCAAGACGCCGCGGTGATTGCGATCTTTGGCTCGGGCTGGCAAGCCGGCGCGCACGTGCCGGCATTTTGTGCCGTGCGCAAGGTTAAAAAAATCAATGCCTACAGCCCAACCCGAGCTAACCGCACAAAATTCGCTAGGGAAATGGAAAAATTAGTCGGTGTGCCCGTGGAGCCGATGGCCTCAGCAGCCGAAGCGGCCAAGGACGCCGACATGCTCGTAGCGGCCACCAACGCCATTACCCGGGTCATCGAGCCAGAATGGATGAGGCCCGGCGTGCACGCGACCTGCGTGAAGGATTGCGAGTTGGGCGAAGAAACCATCTGTAAGGCGGATCGCGTGGTCATTCACGCCCGTAATTTCGCTCCCGAGAACTATATTGCCGGTTTCGGCGATGAAAAAATTGCCGCCCACGATCCCGTGGATTTCATCCGCGGCACAAAGAAATCAGCTGGCGAAACCGCCGAAGCGCCATTTTGGACAAAGGCGCCGGAACTTAAAGAAGTGATCAGCGGGAGAGCTCCTGGTCGCAAATCTCCCTCTGAAGCAACTTGCTTTATCAATAACATCGGCCTTGGCATTCAGTTTGCCGCCGTCGGCAGCGCAATCTATGCTGAAGCCAGGACCAAAGGTGTCGGTAAAGAAATCCCTACGGATTGGTTCTTGGAGAACGTTCATCCGTAAAATGGAGTAATGCAATAGAGTTGTTGGGCGAGGACCAACTCCTTTTAACGTCGGATTATCCTGACGCCGAGGCAGAATATCACTGAGGGTCGAAGCGAAAGATTTTTTTGATAACCCGGTGTGCCTCTTTGGTGAGCCTTAGAATAAAAAAGCTGCACACAGAGGGGTAGAAAAGTTTTTCAAGTCGGCTTTGCAAGTACTACCGAGCCAGAGCACAAAGAAACAGGTTTTCGCATTGTTGGGTGTGAAGAGGTTGGAGCGGGCGACCGGGGTCGAACCGGCGACGTCCAGCTTGGGAAGCTGGCATTCTACCACTGAATTACGCCCGCTCAGCTCTGGGCGGAAGTGAGACTAAAATGTATGGAATTAACCCGATCTTGTCAATGACGGCTGGTTAATTTAGAGGTTTCAGGTTCGACGCACAACTGAAGGTGACCCGTTATGCGCGGTTGGCTTTCGCGCGGGCTATTTCGAGGAGATTCGCCAGCGGCAGTTTTGAAACCAGAATGCAGATCACTTCCCCTTCGCGATGCAGCACTCCATTAACCTCGCCACGGGAAAAGGTATAAAAATCGATTCTTTTGTCGACGTCAAAGAAGTGCGTGGCCTCTTTAGGAATATCGTTTTCTGTGCCAATAAATGTAAAACAAGTTATTTCCGGACCTTCGCCCTGATAGAAAATACCTAGGATTTTTTTATCACCATAATCTTGAACAAGCCCGCCCACAGGGAAAATCTTCATTGCCGAGAAGTCGTAACCCATCGGCGCGAATCTACCCTCGACGGCGAACATCATCTGCTGCTTCAGCTCGGCGGCATTCTGTGCCTGAAGAAAAGTTATTTTCCTCGACAAAACTTTTTGATGGGTTTCCAGAGCGGCAATAGAGATGTTTTGGGTTGGCCACCAAAAATAAATCAGCGTAAGGACCACCACCAGCGCTCCCAAGGCAACTGCGGGTCTAAATCCGGAAAAGGGCAGCCATGTTTTAACTTGCCCCCCTTCGTCCGCTGGTTCCGGGCCGCCGGTTTTTCCCAGCGCGAGTATTTTCTCGCGCAAATCGGCCGGGACCGTCAGACTCGCGCCAGCGGCGTGTAAATGCTGCTTAAGTACGATCTCGTCCTTGTATGTGAGTTGGCAGTTTCGGCACTCCGTCATATGTGCGTCAATGGTCCGGCGCTCTTCGATTGTCAGTTCGTCGTCCACCAAACCACTAATTAGTTCTTGAGCGTCCTGGCAATTCATAAGATTCACTTTCTCACGGCGCCCATGTATTCCTCGAGGTGTTTATGGAGCAGCCTTCGCCCTCGTGAAAGTCGGGAGCGAATTGTCCCCACAGGACATGAAAGGATTTCCGCGGCCTCGACATAGGAGAGATCCCCCATATCCACGAGAACGATGGGAAGACGAAATTCTTCCGGAATTTTCTTAAGCGCATCGTTAATCTTGCCGTTGAGCTCATGGCGCAACGTCAATTGTTCGGGCTCGGGCGATTCGGTTGCAATTTTTTCCCAGAAGTCGATGCCGCCGTCCGCAGGCTGTGGTTTGTCGTTGACCAAAACAATTCTTTTGTCTTTAATGTAGCGGTCAAAGAAAAAGTTATAGAGTATCCTCGTAAGCCAGGCTTTCAAATTGGTGCCCGGCGAAAATTGCTGATAGGAACCCAGCGCGCGCAGATAGGTCTCCTGAACAAAGTCATTGGCCTGGTCGCGATCCTTGACCAAATGGTACGCGACCCGATACAGATGGTCGAGATGGGCCATCAGTGCCGCGGCGAACGCTTTTTGCGCTTTCGCCTGCCTTTGTTTTCCGAATGTCACACAGGCATCATATCCGAGGGGTCGTACCGTGTCCATTCGGCTGCGAGTCTGACAAAAGAAACGATTGGACCAACGGGAAAGTTCCCGAAGGGTTTTGCTCCCTTCCATCCCGTCATGTTGATAATAGGACGCCAGGTGATTTTATAAAGAAATTTAAGGAGTGAAAAACTTATGAAATATCGAGCACTGGGAAGGACCGGATTAAAGGTCAGCGTTGTCGGTCTTGGCACCATGGTCCATGCCGGGCACTTTGGTCCTATGAATGATAAAGAGTCTCTGGGCGCCATCGAGACCGCTTTAGAATTGGGCGTAAATTTCATTGACACTTCAGACGCCTATGGCGCGGGCTACTCGGAATCCCTATTAGGCAACGCCTTAAAGGGCCGTCGCGACAAGGTGGTTCTCGCGACCAAGGGTGGCAACGTTATGGTGGGACCGAACCGCGGCAAAAGAATTTTTACCTCCGAATATATCGATGGCGTGCTCCACGAGAGCTTGAAGCGGCTGCAGACCGATTACATCGATCTCTATCAGCTGCACAACCCTGATGTTAAGGTCATCGAACAGGGGGAGGTATGGGAGTTGCTCGAGCGGCATAAGCAGGCAGGCAAAATTCGTCACTATGGTGTGTCGATTAACAGCATGGAGGAAGGCATCGCTGCTGCCAAAGGTGGCCGCGCCGAGACGATTCAGGTGGAGTACAATCTGCTGCAGCAGGAACCGGCGCAAGAAATATTTCCCCTGGCGCAAACGGCCAACGTGGGGATTATCGCCCGCATCCCCTTGCGGCGCGGCGTGCTAACGGGAAAATTGACCCAAGCCGATGAACAAAGATTTCAAGGCGATGATGTCCGCGCTCGCAGTTACAAGGGAGAGGCATTTGCCAAGGAGCTCGCGAAGGCAGAAAAGCTTCGCTTTCTCGTCCACGGCCCGGTCAAGACCCTTGGCCAGGCGGCGGTCGCGTTTTGTATCACACATCCGGCGGTAAGTATCACGATACCTGGAGCGCGTAATGAGCAGCAAATGCGGGAAAACGCGTCCGGCGCGGAGATCGTGCTTGAGGAAAAAGATCTCGCCCGGATCGCCGCGCTGTGGCAGGAAGGTTTTGCGGCGTAGGTTTCTTTTTAGTGCTCCATAAATTTTTTGTAGTTTACCACCGAGACGCGGAGGGGGCAAAGAAAATCGAATGCGGAGCGGTCCGAGAACTTTCTATCAATATTATAACGACACTTTTAATTATCTCTCCAAGCACAAAACGCCGTCGCTCATCAATGTGACCGTGGATGCTCACTTTGGTGGTCGTTTTTTGATATCGGCGATGCTCAGCGAGATCTTACAATATACGAGAGGCTTTTTCGGCGTCCGGCTCGCCAGGCGCGACGAAGTCGCCTCCTGGGTTCTCGATCAGCGTTAGCGTTGCCTTTCAGTATCATTAATCGCCGGCTCGTCCAAATCATTTAGATTGAAGTGGATAAAAATCAGCAGCGTGTAGCTGTCATAATGGGCCTTGCCTGTGGCTGGAGCGGATTTTGCCACAAAGGTTCCGGCGCTTTTATCAAACGCATATAACTGGATCTCGGTATGACCTCGATTTTTACTCGATTTGAACAGGGCGAGTTCCGGTACGGGAACATCTAAAACAGGAGCGACCAGAGCGGGGATACCCACTAACCGCTCTGCGCGGTCCACGCCCAGAGCGGTTAGAAAAACTTTAAGCTCAAGTTCGGCTGATTTCTTATCGCTGACGATCCGCAGGGCCCGCTCCCGAAGACGGGCAAGTAGAAACTCTCTGGCGAATTCCCGGTCTTCGGTCAGACCATAGACATCCAGAGCCAGCAGCTTGTCTTTGAGGTTTTTCGTATCCATTTGGGCTAGGGCGCGCTCCAGGGAGCGAACCAGCAGTCGCTGCTCGACGCTGGAGCGCTTGGTGAGTGTCACTCCCCGCGACACCGAGCAGCCGGCCATCAACGCGGCGACAAAAATAACGGCCGTGGCAGTAGTTAAAACTTTAACACTTTCAATGAGGTTTAATTTCCGCATAGGATTCAGCTTATCAATCTCAAACGGTGGATCAAGTCTGATTCAGGCGAGTTGGCGAGAGCGCGCGGTGACGATCTAGAACTCCTCGCGAAATAACCCTTTTTGCCCTCTCGCTTCTTCCACGGCTACTTCCATATGGCGAATTTTCGTGTGCGGGAATCGTTGTTTGACTTTGCGTCGGATCTGAGCGGCGACATATTCGGCCAACAGCTCGGTGCTGGTGTTGGCGAGCGGCAGAAGCATGACGTCGCTCCGCGGCAATAAAAGTCTCTGTTTTCTGTATAAAATCTCCACCGCTTTTTCGCTCCGTCGCACCTTGATCATGGCACTCTCGGTTTGGATCAAAGTGCGATGATCCAACGTGTCACAAATCTGTTTCACAAGCGGCTTAAAGGCGATAAAGTCGAGTACCACTCCCGCCCGATCCAGCTCACCTTCCAAAGCGACCGAAACCTGATAATTGTGGCCGTGGAGCGCTTCCCGCTTGCCGTTGGCGAATATCAAAAAGTGCGCCGAGGCAAAGTTGAAATAATCTTTTGCGACCTCGATGCTAAAACGCCGCGTCATGGGGCGGACGTTATCCAAAACAGGCGACGCTTGCAAGTTAACGCCGTGGTGAAGGCTGGTCTTGTCTTTTCCGCTTTAAAATTTCTCTTGCATCTCGACTGCGGAAGAGTTAGGTGAGAAAACCATGCATCTCAGAGAAGCCCTCCAGATCCATCCTCGGGAAATGGTCTCTCTGGTCGGCGCCGGCGGCAAGACCACGACACTCTACCGGGTGGCCAAAGAGATGCGAGTTGACGGAGCCAAAGTATTAATCACGACCACGACGAAGATCTTCCAACCGACCAAACCCCACGTCGATCGGCTGTTTCTCGTGGAAGCCCCAGACGCGCTGCTGCAGGCAAGCGCGACGATCAAGGCGCCGGCGATCATAGGGGCGGGGTATCGCGTGGACGACGATGGAAAGCTTGTTGGATTGCCCTGTGCCTGGATCGATTCCCTGCAGGGGAGCGGACAGTTTGATTGTCTTCTCGTCGAGGCGGACGGAGCCGCGTCGCGCCTGTTTAAAGTGCCCTCGGAGATGGAGCCGGTGATCCCGGCTAATTGTCGCCTCGTGGTCTGGATTATGGCGATAAAGGCGTTGGGCAAACCGTTGAACCCAAGTTTCGTACACCGAGCAGAGAGGGCAGCGGCTCTTCTCGAAGTACCGCCCGATACGCCGCTGACTACGGCGCATATCGCTCAGCTCCTGCGCCATCCGTCAGGTTGTCTTAGTGGCATTCCAGCCCACTGCCGTAAAGTTGCCCTGCTCAATCAAGCCGACAGCCCTGAGGAAATAGACAGAGCCAGAGAATTGGCACCGACGCTGTTCCAAGCCGGATTCGAGCGGGCGATCATTGCCAGTTACTTAACAGGTGATCCGGTCAAAGAAATCGTAACCCCTTAGCGCAACATCGAGCAGCCGCTATGATCTCCGCTGTGATTCTCGCCGCCGGGCAGGCTCAAAGGATGGGGGAGCCCAAATTGCTGCTCCCACTTAAAGGCAAACCGGTGCTGCAGTGGGTTTTGGAGAGCGCCCTCTCAGCCAATCTCCATGAGGTCATTTGCGTGGTGCGGGAGATGGAATCGGTGCGGCAGCGGATTACGCGGCTGAGCGGGCGGCTGTATTGGCTGGTGAACTATGGCGCCGATCGCGGCCAGAGCACTTCGCTCATCGCAGGCCTGTGGGCCATCGATCCTACAAGCGACGGGGTTTTGTTCCTAGTAGGCGATCAGCCAATGATGAGCAGCGACCTCATCAACGCGCTGATCGAGCGCTTCGAGAGCAGCAGGGCGTTGATCGTCGCGCCGAGTTTTCATGGAGAAACCAGAAACCCGGTGATTTTTCGACGCGATTTATTTCCCGAGCTGTTGCAGCTCACAGGCGACCGGGGGGGTCGCAGTTTAATTGAGAGGTACAATGCGCAAACCGAGCGGGTCGAATGGAACGATGAAGTGCCCTTTATGGACCTAGACGTTCGCGAGGATTATGAGAAACTTCTAAGTCTCGACTAGCAGAGGCGGTTTTGTTTTCTTGTCCAATGGCCTCTGTGATGGATTTGAACCCATCCCGTTCCAATAGTCGGATCAGCCCCCGGTTGATCCGTTTGACCGCTGCCGGCCCCTCGTAAACAAAGCCCGTGTAGATCTGCACGGCGCTGGCACCAGCGAGGATTTTTTCATAGGCATCTGCCGCCGTAAAAATTCCACCCACCCCTATGATAGGCAGCTTTCCTGAGGTCGCGTGATAAAGGTGGCGGACAAAAGAGGTCGCTAGGTCGCGTACCGGTTTGCCGCTCAAACCGCCCGGTTCTTTGCTCCCGGAGAGCAGCGAGTCGCGCAAAAACGCCGTCGCGTTGGTGGCGATGATGCCGCTGATGTTTTCCGCCAGCGCTACCTGGATAATATCGTCGGCTTGTGCGAACTCCATGTCTGGAGCGATTTTGACCCATACCGGCTTGGCAGCCTGCCCCGCGCGCTCGGCAAGTTGGCGATTTCGAGTTTGGACCGCTTTAAGAAGGGTTTGCAGCAAACTTTTTTCCTGCAAGTCCCGCAGCTGGGGCGTATTGGGCGAGCTTATGTTGAGCGTAAAAAAATCGCCGTAAGCATAGAGCTTATCGAATGCAGCGAGGAAATCAGCCACCGCGTCGCGGGTCTCGATGATTTTGCTTCTTCCGAGGTTGATACCCAGGGGTATTTTTAGTGCTTTGTCGTTCCCTCTCAAAGTCTTTAAGCGCACCGCGATCGCCGCGGCGCCTTCGTTATTAAATCCCAGCCGGTTGATCAGCGCTTGATCTTCGGGCAGGCGGTAGAGGCGCGGTTTTGGGTTGCCGGGCTGGGGCAGTGCCGTCACCGCGCCGATTTCCATAAAACCAAAGCCGAAACCGGCAATGGCGCGCACGGCGATCGCGTTCTTATCAAAGCCTCCCGCCAAGCCAACGGGATTGGCAAAGGTCAATTGCCCGATCTTGACCCCTAGCCGCTCATCCTGGAACGAGAATAAGTGCTCCAGCAAAGGGGCAACGGACGCCATTTTCGCCAATAGAGCGAGTGTCTGCTCGTGGGTTTTTTCCGGATCGCCGAGAAATAGAATCGGACGAATGATATTTTTATAAAGCACAGATTATGGCACAAACTCTCGGCTGCCTGGCGCCCAACTGCCCCGAGCGGCTTCCGGACCAATTCAGTTATTTTAGCGGTGAACAGGCAGCGGGGACCATCAACATATTTTCTTGCTTGACCAAAAACTCGCGAGTCGCGGGCGGCCATCCCTCCACCGTCTTTGACGCTTCGGCTCGCAGACGATCACGCTCACCGCCATCTTTATATGCCCAAACATGGACATATTGATTGAGCGGCCCCATAATCGTATTACCGGCAAACACCAGCGGCGAGACCTTGGTCCGCGCTGGCATCACCTTGCCGAAACGCTCGAGCACTGTCGGCATGGTGCCTGGACGGTAAGTGTAGGTTCGAAACTCATAGCAGTTACCGATGTTTTTCGGCCCTAGGGGCGGTGAAAACGGCGCCGGCTGAATGATTTTATTTTCTTGGGTGATGATAAATTCATGGGTGTTAGGGGGCCATTTTCCGGTCTTTCTCGCCTCGTTGCCGATGCGATCCCGCTCCTCGAAACTTTCGTACGGCCAGACGTGAACGACAAGATTCAAACCGCCGACCTCGGAACGCCACAAGCCCCCCAATTTTGAGAACTGTGTGCGTGCCGCCAGCCCTTCGGTAAAACGCTCTTCAAAACCCGCAGTCGACCCGGGCTTCAACAAGTAAGTGCGCATTTCAATAAACATGGAACCCTCCCTTTGTCAGAATTTTCTAACCTTTCCCACAAATAGAGGTTGAAATGCAACACCGCAGCGGTGAACGGCTAAGGCAAGGCGGCAATGCCGCTTGACAAGCGAGAGGATCAAGACCCCCCGGTACAATTCGAGGGACTGCCAACGCAAGCGGTGACTTTACTCCAACCGCTAGCCAATTGGTTGCCGATATTTGTATCCTTTAAACCTACCCAAAAGACCAACGTGACGAGAACGATGATCAAAGTATACTCAACCAAACCTTGGCCATCGTCTTCGCGAACCAACCGTATTAGAAGCTCCATCTTTTCCCCCCGTTGGATAAGCAAGGTCATGAATCGCTTATCGCAAGTTTCCCCGACGAACTCAATGAACGGAAGTCAGTTTGTTCCAATTCTGAATTATCAGATTTTTCCAGGCTAGATTTTTCAGTGCCTGGACTTTAGTCCAAGGACTCTAGTCCCCGCTGTTAAAGCAGCTCAGTGAAGGGCAACAGCATTTTGTAGTTGCTTGTCCAGGTGGAACTTGCGGACCAGCAGGTCGCAAACGATCAAAGGCCGATTGGCAAGTCAATTGCCCTGGAAAAAGCTGCAGGTTTTGTTGCTTTTTTTGCATGCCAGCCGTTAGTATCGCGTCCGAACTTGGCCGTTGGTGGTAGATGCCGCGAACAAAGTCCTGGCTCTCCCAAGTCGAGAGCTTGGCAGGAGCGCGCTTGGTCCTGCTCGGGAGGGCGCCGGATCGAAAAGAGACTGAGAGGGGAAAACAGAGTCCCAGCCCAGCGTTTACTCCCAAGCTATGATATTTTTACAGCGCCGCGCGCTGATTGCCGGGATCAAGACCCCGCGTTGCAATTTGTCGGGCTGCCGACGCAAGCGGTCACACGACTCCAGCCGCTCGCCAGCTGGTTACCGATATTGGTATCCTTTATTGCCACCCAAAAGACCAAAGCCACCAGTAGAACAATCAAAGTATACTCAACCAAACCTTGTCCTTCTTCCTCATTGATCAATCGTTTTACAAGCTCCATATATAACCTCCCTGGTAATAAGAGAACATGGCACGCTTATCGCAGAATTTCTCGAAAGTCTCAATGAAGCGGTTTCTTTTTGTTCCAACTCAGAACGTTCACCTTTTTCCAGGTTAGAAATTTCACTTATCGGAATTGGGTCCGGAGATCATGGTCCCATGGATCGCTGTGGCTCCATGGACGCGGCGGCGAGTGTGACGGGTGGCCGGAATTATGGGTAAGTCGTGACTGTGACGCCTACATATGGATTATCCCCGAGGAAGTTGCGGGGAATTCGCGGGGATTAAAAATATCTGTAATCGACCCCTCAAAAGGGACCACGCCCTCTGCCCGTGGGGAACTGCTGGTCGAACGGCCAGGCTAGATGGTAAGGCGGAGTTTCAGTAATGCGGCGATCTCATTAAATGCCGTATCCAGACCCGAAACTACGCTGCCGCTCACGCTGACGACGTAAACCTTTCCCCGTTGCTGCGTGGCATCGATACACGGACCGGTTCCGCATGGCCAATTCTCTGTCAAATCTAAATGGGTATCACCGTCTACGGTTGTGGTATATACGCTATTACAGTTATTGATCGTCCCGGGGTCGTTGGCTATGCGCGCAAGGAGACACTTGGCGTTCTCGTCCATGCTCGACTGCGGATTTGGCGCGCCTGGACCTAGATCGTTCCCGATCGCTATGGCAAAGACAAGAACATCCTTACCTCCTGCATAGCCATAGTTTCTGATTTTGTTGGCTTCAAACATAGCCCCACGAATCATGTCGCGGGTGGATCGAATGGTTTGCTGGTATATTAGTGGACTTAAAGGAGAAGCGTTGGGAGCGTTTATAACTGTCGAAAGATTATTGAAAGGACGCCGCCGCAGGAAGTTAAAGCCACTACTGGGCACTCCCTGCACGCAGCCGTTGGCAAACGGACCGCCGCCGGAGTTGCCATCCCCCAGAGGTGGCAGAGCACCCCCAGTATACGGGTTTTGCTTGCACTGCGCGTCGCTGAAGCGCCTCATGTAAGTTGGCTGACCATCGGTGACCAAGACGATCGCCTTTCGGCTTGTCGCCCTTGTGGGGTCACTGAAAACAGCGTTTAGTGCACCTCCCGCGGTTCTCAGCGCCTCCTGCGTGTTGGTGCCGCCGCATGAACTACCCTCGCACAGGCCATTGACTGCCGTCTTTAGACTACTGATGGAAGTGCCCAAAGGCTTATCTAGCGCGCAGTCTCCGTTCACCGTGGAATCAGTCCCGCTTGCGTTGCCACAGCCCCGCCAGGCAAAGCTCACCATGCCGATTCTGTCATTGGTGGTAAACCCGCTATCGAGAAATTTGTTCACCGCGATCTTTAAAGCATCTATCTTTTTGGTTCCCGTCGAATCCGTCTCATTCATCGATGCAGAGCGGTCAAGGACAATGATTAAATCTACAGGACGTTCCGGGCCGGCTTCGGCAAAGGCGGAGACGTTGAGGAATTTATAATCTCCCGCAGCGACCAAGTGAAAAAGCGAGCCGAAGGTCGTCGGCAAAACGTTTCTGCCGGTGATCTGAACGAATTCCAGTGGAGGACCCCCTTGCACAGTTTTGGAGACAAAATTGACTTCCAGATCAGACGACGGCGAGCAACAAGTGTAACCATTCATCTTCGCGGCGTCTTGGGCCGCCTGAATCGCCAGTCCCTGGTTCCCTGTCTGTCCTTTCAATGCTTTTGCCGCGGCTACCGATGAGGCGTCGACCACCCGCTGCAGACGGGTACGGGTCATATATGCTCTGCCCAAGTCGACGGAGAAGCCGACAAACGCCCCCAGGAGCGCGAACCCCAAGGTAACTAGCATCAAAATCTGCCCCTTGTCGTTAAGTTTTCTCATTTTTATTACACCCTCCTCCGTTCCCGTTTGCCGCTGTAAAGCGCCTTGACCGCGGCAATAGGTCTTTCACAAGGATATCAAAGTGCCCAAAACTCAGGATTGATCAGAATGAATCGGCATAAAGTTCGCACTTTACTTCTATAGATTGGTTGCCCCGCGACTTTTGCATTTATCCTCATTCCCGAAATCTCGTCTAGGTCTGACTAAAGATCGACCTGTCGTAAAAGAAATCGGGAAGGGCAAATCCCAGGAAGCCTTCTATCGGAGTCAACGTATTGGGACGGTAATCATAGAAGGCCTCTGCCACGTGGAAGATCTGATTGCCAGACATCCCTTTAATCGTGATGGCTAAATCCGCGCTGTCGCTCGCACAGGCGCCATTTTCTCCGATCTTGCTGTTGTGCACGAAACTGCCCTTAGTCCAGGTGGCCATGCGTCTGATGCGGTAGTAATCGGGATCTCCATTATTGAGTGGTAGGCCGCAAGGGCCTGGAACCGAATCATAGATCACCTGAGTGTAAATCACGTACCACTGGCCGGTGTTTTGCGTGCAACCCACGCCGTCCCTGCACATAGTCGGTTTTGCGGTATCGGTAACGGCATTCAAGTAGTTTTGAATCTCTGCTTCTGTCAGCACCCGGTCGCGCGACGTCAGGTTGGTCATTTCCCGCGTCGTATGCGTTAGAATCAGATTAAGGTCAATCAAATTTGAGAACTCGATGGCTCCAAAGACCAAAACAAGCAGCAGAGGCATCGCAAAGGTGAGTTCAACGATCGACTGACCTTTTTGCTGGCGCGAAAGCTTCATAGAATCCTCCATAGGTTCTCTCAGGGTTCGAAGGGTTCGTTTTTCCAGGTCGTACGCATAGTAAAACAGGCATTTCCTGCTGGACAATTTCCGGACCCGGGAAGAAAATTGGCGAAGTATGGCCAGAAAAGTGGCTTATTAAACGTTGCTATCAAGGAAACGACTTCATCGGAACTGCCGCCGGTGCACGTAGCACCGCCGCAGGTCATTTGAAAGCTTTGCAGCCCAGCCCCGGTGGCGATTAGCCATTGTTCGAAGACTTTTTTGATAGCGTCCTCTCTGGGAAGTTCCGTGCCCGGCGGATCCTCGAGGGTCCGTCCAGTGACCATAAATCTTCCGGCGTCGGCTAAAGCATGGCGCAAGGTGAGCTTGACATAGAAAAGGTGAGAGAACTCGACAATGGAAAATAGAACAGTGAAAAATATCAGCGCAACAAGCGTAAACTCTACGAGAGCCTGTCCGAGCTGGGACCTTTGAATTTGGTTTTTTTTCTTAGAAACGATATTCATTACAAGGAGTTGATGAGCAAGTTTAATGCCAGATCAATGCTGATTCCAGTTTGCGAGGAGTTTGTCATAAACCCTGATTGCGATTTCCAAATTTTCTTTTGAAGTCTTAAGCAAATCCGGAGCAATTCAGTTAGCTACCTTCTCCTTACGACAAAATTGTTCTAAACCTAACAATCTGGGGAGCGGCCGATATTAAGGCGGAGTTTCCCCCAAAATTAATATTAATCATTGCTTAACCAAGCGAAAGAAAGTCAACATGCAAGGTGAGCATTGCTGTCCAAAATATTCAGCTTCTCCACCCTGGCTTCGCAAAACCAACGGGCTAGGGCAAGCAAAAAAAACCCTTGGCCATTGGGATTGTTGTGCTGTCGAAATTGTTTGCTTCGGGGGTGTCAGTTGCTTGCCAACCGGGGGTCACGGAGGAACAACCGGGCGATCAATGCCGTTCAAGATAACACGTTCACAGTGTTTTCGCTGGCTCTCACGGGAGTCCTGACCTGAAGGTTTTGCAAGGGCCTTAAAAACTCGCGATCTGTTAGCGATCTTTATCGATCTCTCCAAACGTGGCTGCCACTAGATAATACAAATTTTGACGATGGCGGTTTGTCACGAGCGTTGCAGCCGCGGCAGCGCGAAACGCTTAGTCGGTAAAATTTCGTGACGCCTCGAGCAAATTGTGACCAACTCAAGTTGCGGTATCGATTTACAAATGATGTCTGATCTTGTTATGAAAAAGGAATTTATGATTGTTTCTATTCATGTTGGAGTCGTGAAAGTCGGAGTATTTTTGACCGAACCGATTTTGTTCGGCGAATTACAGGGTGACGATAGGGAGGCTTTATGAAATCGCGCGCGGCGGTGGCCTGGGAGGCGGGCCAACCACTGGTCATTGAAGAAGTTGAAGTAGCAGGACCAAAAAAGGGCGAAGTTTTGCTGCAAATTAAAGCCACCGGGGTCTGTCACACCGACGCCTATACGCTGTCGGGCAAGGATCCTGAGGGCATATTTCCTACCGTCATGGGACATGAAGGGGGTGCGGTTGTCATGGAGTTAGGTTCGGGAGTCGCCAGCGTCAAGCCCGGCGACCATGTCATCCCGCTTTATATCCCGGAATGCGGTGCCTGCAAGTTTTGCCGGTCGGGGCGGACCAATCTTTGCGGTGCGATCCGCGCCACTCAGGGGCGGGGAGTCATGCCCGATGGCTCCTCCCGGTTCTCGCACAAGGGGAAAACCATCTACCATTACATGGGTACGTCGACGTTTTCCGAGTATACCGTTTTACCGGAGATTGCTCTCGCCAAGGTCAATCCGAGGGCTGCGCTGGACAGAGTTTGTTTGTTAGGCTGCGGCATTACCACAGGGATCGGCGCCGTTCTGAACACGGCTAAGGTGCGAGCCGGTGCAATCGCCGCTGTGTTCGGTCTCGGCGGTATCGGTCTCAGCGTGATTCAAGGTCTGGTGCTCGCCAAGGCGGCGCGGATCATTGGCATCGATATCAATCCGGCGAAATTCGAGATGGCTAAACTCCTCGGCGCAACGGACTACATCAACCCAAGCGAGCAGAGCAGGCAGGTTCAAGAACTAATAATTGATATGAGCGACGGCGGGGTGGATTATTCCTTTGAATGCATCGGCAATGTTGGCACCATGCGCGCGGCTCTGGAGTGCTGTCATAAGGGCTGGGGCGAATCGATCATCATCGGGGTCGCCGCTGCCGGAGAGGAGATCAGCACCCGGCCGTTTCAGCTAGTCACGGGAAGGGTATGGCGCGGTACGGCCTTCGGCGGGGTCAAGGGGCGATCTCAACTGCCGGGTTATGTGGAGCGCTATTTAGCAGGCGAGATCAAAGTCGATCCCATGATCACCCACCGGCTGCCGCTGGAAAAAATTAACGAGGCCTTCGACCTGATGCACGAGGGAAAGAGCATTAGGTCGGTGATAGAGTTTTAGCCGACTGTCGGTGCCGTTCGGAGAGTGCCGGGTGCCAGGCGTCGGGTTCGGGTTAAGGCTGAACTCGAAACCCGCAACGCGACACCCACAACCCCTAGCGCGACTGGATAACCTGACCCCCAAGGTTGGTCACGCGATCGACGCGAATGACCACCGCCGCCCCTTTGCGCTCGGCGTCCTTATCCAGTTCGTCCTTCACCGTTCGCGCCATCACTTGATCGCGCACGGAACCCTGCTCATGGACCGTCGCTGTGCCGTGAAAACGGAAGTTGACGCGGGTCTTGGTGTCCCGGAAGAGCACTATCACGTTGGGATTCTCTTTTACGTTTTGCAGATGCTGCCTGCGGGTTCGCTCCCAGTATGCAAGCGATTCGTTATCAAAAATCATCATGCTTCCCTTATACCCAATGTCGGGCTCTCCGGACTTTGACGCCGTCGCCAGAATACAGGGACAGCCATTCGCCAAAGCGGGGTCAATCAATTCACGCATTTGATCGGTCAGTGCGATCATAATAGATGCCTCCTTTTATGAGTAAGAGTAATTTAAGCTTCTCAATCGCTGTTTGGTGCACTCATACACTAAATCGGCCATTGTGCCAAACGATAGGCCTGATCCCAAAAGAGAAATTCGTACCGGCTGCTCAGAAGAAAATGAGCGGTCATCATCCTTCTATCGGCCGGAGTTATTTCCCGCGCCAGCTCGTCCATCAGCCGAATCTGCTCACGCACCGGTCGCCAATACTCTTCGGAGGCGTAGGTTTCGATCCACCGGCGATAAATTTTCGGCTTTGCGGGGCGTTTGTTGTATAGTTTTTTGCCCACTACGCCGTATATCCAATAGCAGGGAAGGACGGCGGCGACGATTTCACCCAGACTGCCGCCCCGCGCTACGGCCTGCAGGTGCCGCGTATAGGCCTCTGTGATCGGCCCCTTGGGCGCCGTGTCGAGTTGCCGCTGGGAGAAGCCGAGGCTCTTTCCGAAGCTTGCATGAAAGCTTCGTTCCACTTCCACGGCGATCAGCGCATGACGCGCGAACTGCTCTAAGGTATTGAGATTGGGCGATTTCGCGCCCCCCTGGCAAAGGACCTGCGCAAAATCCAGTAGATAGAGGTAGTCTTGGAGGATGAAATAAGTGAAGCGTTCCAGCGAAAGCTTTCCCGCTTGGAGTTCACGAAGGAAGGGATGGCGCTCGATGGCGCGCCAAATCGGCATGCTTTGACGCTTTAAATGAGTCGAAAAATTTTCTGCCATAAGAGGGTGAAATCGGCTTGCAGTTTACTTAATTTCTTTCTATAACATAGGCCCAGTGAGTTTTCCCAGTCCCCGTCGCAGCAAAAAATTTGCGTCAGATTTGAGAAAGGATACGCGATGAACAAGAAGATTAAATTTCGCGTCAATGGCAAAAAGGTCGAGCTAGAAGTTCCAACGAATCGCCTTTTGATTGACTGTTTACGTTATGATCTCGGTCTTACAGGGACCAAGGAAGGTTGCAGTGTGGGCGTCTGCGGCGCCTGTACCGTGCTGATGGACGGTGACATGGTGAGTTCATGCTTGGCTCTGGCCGTATTCGTCGATGGCCGCGATATCACCACCGTCGAAGGACTAGCCAAGAACGGCGAGCTCCATCCGGTGCAGAAAAGCTTTATCCAATATGGCGGTTTTCAGTGCGGCATCTGCACGCCCGGCCAGGTGGTGGCCGCCAAAGCGCTCTTGGATGAAAACCCGAAGCCTAATGAGGAAGAGATCAAAGATTGGATGATGGGCAACCTCTGCCGCTGCACGGGGTACTACAAAATAATCGAATCCATCCAGAAGGCACACCAGTTCGCCAAATAAGGATAGAGCCATGATACCTTTTGAATACCGCACACCGAAAAATCTAAAAGAAGTCCACGCCGCGCTCAAAGAGTTCGGTTCAGATGGTAAACTCATCGCCGGCGGCACTGCGCTGGTCATCATGATGAAGCAGCGCCTGGTGCGCCCGGCCGGGTTGGTCAGCCTGCGCTCCGTACGTGGTTTGAATGGCATTGAAGCGAAAGATGGGGGAGTGCGAATCGGGGGTCTCGCGACTCACCGTGCGGTGGAAACCTCATCCCTGGTGCGCCGTAAATTTCCGGCGCTGGCGGAGACGTTTCATCATGTGGCAACGATCCGGGTCAGAAATATGGCTACGGTGGGCGGCGGGCTGGCCCACGCCGATCCCAACCAGGATCCGCCTCCCAGTTTGATCGTTCTCGGCGCCACGGTCAAAGCGTCCTCCGCCAACGGCAGCCGGGTCATTCCCCTGGATGAATTTTTTACCGACTATTATGAAACCGTACTCAAACCGGACGAAATTATCACGGAGCTATTTGTTCCGAATATGCCCTCGAATAGTGGAGCGGCTTACTTGAAGTTTCTGCCCCGCACGGCTGACGACTACGCGACAGTTTCCGCCGCTGCGATGCTGACACTGGACAAGAGCAAGAAAACCGTCAGCAACGTGCGCATCGCTTTAGGAAGCGTCGGAACCACTCCCATCAGAGCCACCGCGGCTGAAGCCGTGCTGCGTGGGCAACCCGTCAAAGCCGAAGCCTTTGCCGAAGCGGCGGATAAAGCAAAAGAGGCGGTGGATCCGATTAGTGATTTTCGCGGCTCGGCCGGCTACAAAAAAGAGATGGCGGGCGTATTCGTGCGCCGTGCGCTGGAAAAGGCCCTGGCCGGGATTCGCCAGCAAATCAGAGCCAGGGCGGCGCCGAAGGCGGCCCGCAAGCCAGTGAAAAAAAGGAGAAAGCGGTGAAGTTTTCCCAGAGCGCTGAGATCCCGGTTGCGCGCGCACCGCTTTGGGACTTTCTAATGGACGTGCCCAAGGTGGCGCAATCACTTCCTGGAGTGGAAGCGGTAAGGAAGATCGATGACACCACCTATGAAGGCGCGTTGAAGGTCCGCGTGGGTCCCATCGCCCTCAATTTACAAGGCAAGATCATCGTCGAAGAACAAGACAAGCAAAATTGGCGGGCCACTTTACGGGCCGAGGCCAACGACCGCATGGCCGCTGGCGCAGTGAAGGGTAAAACCAGCATGATCCTCAAGGATTTAAGCGCCACCCAAACACAGCTCCTGGTGGAAACGGACGTGAATATCTTGGGCAAGATCGGGGAGTTCGGTCAACCGATTATCCGGAAGAAAGCAGACACTATGCTCAAAGAATTCGTCGAAAACATCAAGAAACAGTTAACCGGGAAGTAGCGTCGCGGAGTCTTCTGCGGCCGCCTCATCGTCCTCCTGAGCGAAATCCTTGATAACGGCTCGTCCCAGTATGCGGTTGTAGCAGTCTTGAGCCAGTTTCCTCCTGCCCGAGGAATTGTCTTTATAGCGGAAGCACTCGATCTTCGGTTGGATTGTTACCAGGACCTCGACGCTCCGCAGCGACAACAGCTTCCAAAAGTGGCTCATAAAATCCATATCGCCGTACCAATAGATCAAATCCCGGTTTATTGCCGTAACGGGTTGGTCGTTGATGCTTTTGTAGGCGATCGTTACGGGCACGATGATGGATCGGTTACGCAGCGGCGCCGCCAGCGGTACGGTCTGAAAAGGCAGCATGCGCTCTCCATTGGTGGAAGTGCCCTCGGGAAAAAGCAGGATATTCGCATCTTGTCTTAGTTTTCCCGCGATTTCCGCGACGAGCAAAGGTACAAGCGTTTTTCTTTGGCGATTAATAAAAATTGTACCGCATAACGTATTCCACTGGCCGATCACCGGCCAATTTTTCACTTCTCTCTTCGAAACGAACACAACCGGAAAGAGGCTACCCAGGATGATGCCATCGACATAGCTTACGTGGTTGCTGATGATGACATAACCGCCGCGCTCCAACACTCCTTCGTCGCCGACGATCTCCACCTTGATGTTGAGGATGCTACGCAGCAGTAGGGTCAGGGTGCGCATCAAACGACTGATAATCTTCCAACGATTGGGCAGTCGCAATACGCTGATCCAGAGGTGAACCAAGCCCACCAAAGCGAAGAAAAATGCCCAAAGCGAGAGAAAGGCAGTTAACTTAAGCAAACCCATGTAGAGCCTTTAATCCCGCGAGACCGACACGGCGGAGATAGGAGTTGCTCAATTTCTGTATGTCCAACAATACCAGGAAGTCAGCAGTGCCAAAATCGCGATCCAGAGCCGGCGGGCCGCAAACCAGGGCACCGAGCCTCAAGTACCCTTTAATCAAACTGGGCAAATCAACAAAGATCGAATCGTCCCCGTCGACATTCATATCTTCGCTAATGCCGTCTATGCGACATTGCGCTACGGGCTGCACTCTGAAGGCTTCAGCGGCATAGTATTTTTGCTGAAACAAGGCAAAGGCCTTGCTCACTTCCTGAGGATCTGTGGTGTATAAACTGCCGCAACCAAAAAGATAGCGGACCTCATGGCTTTTGACATATTGCACAATCGCTTCCCACATGAGGGGAATCAGTGCCCGATCGCGAAAATCCTTGCGCGCGCAAGAGCGACCCAGTTCCAATAGCTCACCGTCAAGTTTCTTGATTTTTTCCAGGTTAAATTCCCTCTCGGAATAAAATCCGATGTTATTGCGGGCCTGTGCTCCGAGAAGCAAGCGATAGGTGCCCACCACCTCTTGGCTTTTTTGGTCGCGGACGATAAGGTGATCGCAAAACGGATCAAATTCATCGATGTCCAAGCCTCGCTCATTGGAAGCTTGCAGTCCCTTTTTCATTTCCAAATTGAAAACTTGATATCTCAGCCTTTGCGCTTCCCGAATTTCGTCGGCAGCGGTTGTGATCTTGATGTCGAATTCGGGCATTTAGTGAAAAAGCGTAACACACTGACCTCAAATTTCAAACAAGAGGGCGCGATAAGATTTCAGAGATGAGACTAACGATGCGTCCAGGTTGGTTTTCTTTTCTCCAAAAAGGCTTTCACCCCTTCCTCAACGTCTTCCGTATGTAACAGATCACGGCAGTAAATATCCTCGGATCTTTTTAGGGCCTCGGTGAGGCCTCTGAGCGATAACTCGCGCAAGCCTTTTACCGTAACCCGTAATACGGCACCGCTTTTGCCGCTTAGGTCCGCCAACAAAGTCTCGACCTCGGTTTTTAATTGATCGACGGCTACCGCCCGGTTGATCAAACCCGCGCTAAGCGCTTCCCGCGCGGTGTAGCGCCGCCCCGTTAGAATCATCTCCGCCGCGCGATGATAACCGATTAACGAAGAAAAACGCGCCAGAGCCACCGGCGGATAACAACCGACAAGAATCTCGGGGGTGGCGAATATGGCGTCCTCCGTCGCCACCACCAAGTCGCAGGAGCTCGCCAGCTCGCAGCCTCCCCCGAGGCAAACCCCTTGCACCAGGGCCAGGGTCACTTGGGGTAACGTGAAAAGTTTGCGGATGACACCGTGGACTACGTCCAGCATTTCCGGCACCTTTTCTTTAGTGTGTTCTCGAATCTCCACCCCGGCAGAAAAGGCGCGCTCCCCTGCGCCCCGCAGCACCACAACGTCGATCATAGATTCTCCAGCCACCTCGCTTAGGACCCCATCGAGTTCGCGGAGCAGTTGCAGGTCGAGGACATTTAACGGCGGGCGTTCCACGGTCACCGTGGCGACCCGTTCTTTTTTGTCGACCGATACGCCCATAGTTATTTACGCAACCTGGCGAAGGGCCTCGGTCTACACAGCTCGTACAGGTTCATTGACGATAGCGTCACCGCTTTTTTGCGCCTCCGGAATCGCGAGAACGATAAAATTGGCCAATAAAATCGTGCCCGCGAGAAAATAAAACGCGGTCAAAATCCCCCAGCGGTCGGCGATGAAACCGCAGATGAGGGGCGACAATGAACTAAGTAAAGACTGGGAAGCGGAAAAAAAACTTACCATACTACCTCCCAATTCCTTGGGTCCCAAATCTAAAACCCAGGCCCAAATAACGGGACGAACCGCGTAGAGAAAAAAACCCAGGAAAGCCAGGGAGGTGATGAACAACCATGTCATCTGAAAATAAGCGAGTATGATGAGCACCGCGCTGGTGGAGGCCAAGCCCGCCGACAGCACCCGTTTTCTGCCGCTGCGATCGGAAAGGGAGCCGGCAATCGGCGTCCCGATCATTCCCGCGGTCTGAGTCACCGAGAGGTAGAGCCCGGCCACGGCGCTGGAAAGACCCAGAGAGTGGGTTAGATAAATAGGCAAAAAGGTATGTAGCCCCTGTTGTGTCATAGAACGCATGCCCGCCACCAAGACAAGGAGCAAAAGACTCGGGTTTCGCGCCATCGTCTTCATCCCCGCCAGATACTCGACAAACGACAGGCCTTTTTGCGCTGAGGCGCGGGTGTCCAATTTGCCAAAAAGAAATTTCCAAAGCACGAACGCGATGACTATGCCGGGGATCAAATTGAGAAACAAAACATCACGCCAGGATAAATAGAGCAACAGCACTCCGACTAACAGCGGCGCGATGCTCTCGCCGATATTGGGGCCGATGGCGTGAATGGCGATGGCGAAGCCGCGCCTGGTCGGATACTTCTCCGAGAGCGTCGAAATCGCGGCGGGATGCCAGAGATAATTCCCCACGCCGACAAACGCCATAAACAAAGCGACCCAAAAAAAACTGTGACTGATGCCGACCAGGAAATAGGGAACGCCGGTAGCGACCAGTCCCAGAGCCATGAGCAATGCCTTCTGTCCGATGATGTCAACCAGCATTCCAGCAGGAATGTTGACCAGCAGATTGGCCGCGGCCCGAATGGTGATGAGAAAACCTGCCTGGCTATAAGAAAGCCCCAACTCCTTAACCAGAAAGGGCAACATGAGATAAAAAGTCGCTGGGCACCAGTGGGTAAAGGCATGACCCAAAGCGATCATCCAAAGCAATGAATCGGTTTGCCTTACCTGGTGCCAGCGCGATGCCAGCTTATCCAAGGCGATCATCTTCGTTTTAGCTTTATTGAGTTGCGATCGACACTCTACTCTCTAAAACAGCCGCAGTGGATTTACAAGCCGAATGCCCTCTCCTCTTGGAGTTTGACATCGGGAAGAGTTGAACTTAGACTTAACGCGGACGGTGACAAAGGAGGGTTGATATGAGCATGACAAGACTTGCGGCGTTGATCATAGTGCTGTTGTTGGCCTTTGGATCCAAACCGAGTATGGCGGCGCCGGATCAATACGACGATAGCCAATCCCATCCGCTAAGAATCGTTGCTTATCTCACGTATCCGGCGGCGTTTCTTCTCGAATGGGCTGTTTATCGTCCCTTCCATTGGCTGGTGAGCGCCACGGAACAACAGGAGGCGGTTTTCGGCCATAAACCGCATCCGCCCATTCTCACCGAGCCGCAACCGCTGCACAATTACGGCTCTTCCAAAAAGATCGCCATGACCGGCATAGAAACCGCGGCCACTCAGCCGGTGGTAGCGCAAGAGCCGGTGGCGGAAAAAGTGAGAGTGGTGGAAGTGCCCGTGGAAAAACTGGTGGTCAAAGAGGTTTCTAGGATCGTAGAAGTGGAAAAACTGGTTTTCCCGTCGGTTGCTTTTCGCTCTGACTCTGCAGAATTAACAGACCTCGGCAAGGGTCAGGTCTATTTGGCGGCTCAGAGACTCAAAGAAAAACCCGCGCTGGCGGTGGTCATCGAAGGTCATACCGATAATGTCGGAAACGACGACTATAATCAAAAGTTGGGACTACGGCGCGCGCAGACGGTTATTCAAGAACTCTCGGCGCGGGGAATCGATTCGGGCCGAATGTCCGCGGCCACCGTGGGCGAGAAAAACCCTTTAATCAGTGAGGACGCCGAGTGGGCGCGCGCGGTCAATCGTCGCGTCGAATTTCACGCCAAGTGAAGGCGCGCTAAGCGCAAACAAGGTTAATTTTCAAAGCCCGACCTGTTGCTAGGTCGGGCTTTTTTTTCCACGCCGATGAGCTACAAATCGCAAGACCCCTACTATAAGAAGGCCAAGGCAGAAGGGTATCGTTCCCGCGCAGCCTATAAACTGCTCGAACTGCAACAGAGGTTTCATATTATAAAGGCGGGCGATGTAGTGGTCGATCTCGGTGCCGCACCGGGGGGTTGGCTTCAAGTCGCCGCTAAGCTCGTAGGCCATAGCGGTCTAGTCATCGGGATCGATCTTCAACCCATCGATACCGTGCGCGAGCAAAATATCATCGTCCTTCAAGGAGACATCACCTCCCCGGCGACGCAGCAGCGGATAAAGGAGCACCTCGGCGCTCCGGCGCACTGTCTGCTCTCGGATTTGGCGCCGCGGTTGAGCGGCATACGGGATGCCGATACGGCACGCTGCCTGGAGCTCAATCGAACGGCTCTCAACGTTGCTGCGCAGCTCCTCAACCCGGGCGGAACGCTTGTGCTAAAAAGCTTTGTCAACGAAGAATTACAAGCCTTCACACTGGAACTCAAAAAACACTTTGCTGCGGTGCAGCGAACCCGTCCGGAGGCTACTCGCCAAACTTCTTCGGAGTTTTACTTTTGTGCCAAAGGATTTCGCGCATATATCGATGGCTGACCTCAAAACATGCCAGAGTTTAGAAAAGATCCGGTGACGGGCCGTTGGGTCATTATTGCGGCTGAGCGAGCCAAGAGGCCGCAAATTTACCGGTCGAATGGCGCCCGGGGCGATCCTGGCTCTTGCCCCTTTTGTCCCGGCAATGAAGCGATGACGCCGCCTGAGGTGCTCGCCTACCGCAATCATGAGACTGCCATCGACGCGCCCGGCTGGAGTGTACGGGTGGTGCCAAACAAGTATCCCGCGCTTGTGGCTGAGGGGCGTTGGATTGGGCAAAACACGGGCTTATATGAATCCATGCAGGGTCTCGGCTCACATGAGGTGATTATAGAGACCCCGGACCATATCGTGAACATGGCAACCCTGGACGAAGCGCAAATCGCTGAGGTTCTGCGCGCCTACAGCCAGCGGATGCTGGCGCTGCGGGAGGACGCACGATGGCGCTCGATTCTGGTTTACAAAAACCAGGGCGCAGCTGCCGGCGCGACCCTAGAACATATACACTCACAGTTGATCGCCCTGCCCGCAGTGCCGCAGGAGATTGTCGGGGAGGTCGAGGGTGCAAAAGGCCATTTTGCGGCAACCCAAAGATGCATCTATTGTGAGATCATCGCCCAGGAAAAAAACGACAAGAGGAGGATTGTCGCCGAGCACGAGCGTTTCATCGCGTTTTGTCCTTTTGCGTCGCGCTTTCCCTACGAGACCTGGATTTTTCCCAAAGCGCATGAATCCAGTTTCGAGGAGGCGAGCGCTCCAGAGCTGAGCGATCTCGCGCGCGCCTTGAAGGAAATCCTCAGCCGACTAGACCTCGGACTGAAGACTCCCCCATTCAACTATATCCTTCACACCAACCCCCGCGATGGCGCCAGGAACTCGTATCATTGGCATATGGAGATCATGCCTAAACTGACGCAGGTTGCGGGGTTTGAGTGGGGCTCGGGCTGCACTATCAATCCGCTTGCGCCCGAAGACGCCGCTTCTGTGCTGCGCGAAGTTGCGATTTAGCAAACCCTAGAAGCCGCCGAAACAGTTCCCTCAAAAAAAAGCGGCGAAGGGGCGAGCCCTCCGACCGCAGCCGATGGGCCACTACCTCGATGGCCAGCCCGTCCAACCCTTCGCTGCTTAAACCAAGCGGTTGGGGTCCGCCAAGACCGGTACCGTCAGACGGCTGCGGTCTACAGACTTACCGCTTCGCCGCCCATCAGGCATTCATGGTCCACCGGTGTGCATGGCGTGATTCTCCGGAATTCGACTTTCTATTCCACCGTCACGCTCTTGGCGAGATTTCTGGGCTGGTCGACGTCGGTGCCGCGGTGCACGGCGATGTAGTAGGCCAACAGTTGAAGCGGGATGCTGAGCACGATGGGGGTGAGAAAATGGGAAGCTTTGGGGAGTGTCAACACACCGGATGAAGAGATTTCGGAGGGAATCTTTTTCTCGTCGGTTAAAATTACGACCTTGCCGCCGCGAGATTCCACTTCCTTGAGATTACCCAGGGTCTTTTGAAAGTAGCGATCCCGCGGCAAGAGCACGACCACCGGCATCTTTTCGTCGATGAGCGCGATGGGGCCATGTTTCATCTCGCCGGCCGGATAACCCTCGGCATGGATGTACGATATCTCTTTGAGTTTGAGGGCGCCTTCAAGGGCTATGGGATAGTTGATGCCCCTGCCGAGATAAAGAAAATCAGAATTGTGGATGAGCTCCCGGGCTAGTGCCTCGACCTCGCCTTCGATTTTTAAAGTATCTTCAATCCAATGGGGAAGATGCATTAAATCAGCGAGCAGCTTTTTCCCCTGGGTGCGGCTCAAACTACCCCGGCGCCGCCCGAGCGCAACAGCCAAGAGATAGAGCGCGGTGAGCTGAGTGGTGAAAGCCTTGGTGCTCGCCACGCTGATTTCCGGCCCCGCATGGGTATAGAGAACGCCATCGGACTTTCGCGGGATCGAAGAGTCGACGACGTTACAGATCGATAGGACCTTGGATTTTTTTTGCCGCGCAATCTCGACGGCCGCCAGGGTATCCGCGGTTTCTCCGGATTGACTCACCATCAATAGCACCGATTTCGGATCCATCAGCGGCGAGCGGTATCGGAACTCGGAACCGTAATCGACCTCGGCGGGGATTTGTGCGATCTCCTCGATCATGAACTTGCCGATCAAACAGGCGTGCCAGGCCGTGCCGCAGGCGACGAGGTGAATGCGTTTGATCTGACGCGCCTCAGCAGTCGTCAAACGCATGTCTTCGAGGGACACTTCGCCGTCTTTGAGCGAGATGCGGCCGCGAAAGGTATCGGCGACAGCCCGCGGCTGATCATGGATTTCTTTCAACATGAAATGGCGATAGCCGCCTTTGCGCGCCGCTACCGCGTCCCAGGTAATTTCTTTGAACGGCCGCTGGATCGGTTTTCCCTTGCCGTTGAAGAGACGGAAGGAGTTGACCGTGACTTCCCCGACTTCGCCATCTTCGAGAAAGGCCACCTTGCGCGTGTAGTCGAGAAGCGCCGGAATGTCAGAGGCAATGAAGGTCTCGCCTTCGCCACAGCCGACCACGATGGGGGTGGAGTTTTTCGCAACGATGAGCCGATGGGGGTCTTGCTGGTTGAGAAACAGCAACGCGTAGGATCCGTGGATTTCTTTGAGACTCTTTCTCACGGCATCGAGAAAATCCATGCCCTGATCCACTTTTTCCGCCACCAGGTGAGCGACGATCTCGGTATCGGTCTCGGAGGAAAATTTTGTCCCACGCTCCAGGAGTTGTTCTTTGAGATCGAGATAGTTTTCGATGATTCCATTGTGCACCACGACCACATTGCCGGCGCGGTGTGGGTGGGCGTTGGTTTCCGACGGCCGGCCGTGAGTCGCCCAACGGGTGTGGCCAATGCCGATGGTGCCGGGGACTCCGTCACGCTCGAGGAGTGTTTCAAGGTTTTTCAGCTTCCCTTCACAGCGTCGGACGGATACTTGACCGTCATGAAGAACCGCAACCCCGGCAGAATCGTAGCCCCGATATTCCAGTTTTCTCAGGCTCTCCAGGATCAGCGGCGCTGCGTCCCGCTTACCAATGTAACCGACGATACCACACATTAGTTTTTTGACCCTTTCATTTTGGCGCGTTTTTGTTCCGTCCAGCTCTCTCGTACCCGCTCCTGGCGTTCGTTGTAAACCAGCGCCCCGGCCGGGACGTCGTGGCGCACGGTGGTTGCCGTGGCGACATAAGCGTCATCGCCCAAGGAAATGGGAGCCACCAAAGTAGAATCGCTTCCCACTTGCACGCGATCCCCAATGGCCGTTCGGTACTTCTTAAATCCGTCGTAATTACAGACGATGGTGCCGGCGCCGATGTTGGTGCCGCGCCCGATCGTAACGTCGCCCAGATACGTTAAATGGTTGGCTTTTGTGCCGGCGCCGATCGTCGCTTCCTTAGTCTCGACAAAGTTGCCGATGTGGACCTCTGGGCCTAACGATGTTCCAGGTCGAAGGTGCGCGAATGGACCGACGATGGCGCCGCGCTCGACCCGGCAACTCGTGAGCACGACGGAGAACTTCAGTTGCACTTCATCGCCGATGTCGGCGTCCGTTAAATAGGCGCTGCCGTCGATCTGGCAGCGTTCCCCGATGACCGTGCGTCCGCGAAGATGGGTGTTCGGGCCGATGACGGTGTCTTTACCGATGGTGACGCCGTCTTCAATGTAGGTCGTTTGAGGATCTTTGAGCGTCACCCCGGAAGCTAACCATTTTCGATTGATCTCTTGCTGCAGCGTTTTTTCCATTAGCGCCAACTCCTCTCTGGTATTGATCCCCTTGATCTGGCGTGGCTCATCGACGCGAAGGGTAGCCATTAGCTTCCCATGCCTAAGGCCGATGGCGACGATGTCGGGTAAATAATATTCTGCTTTTCGGTTTTGATTTTTCACTTCCTCCAAAGCGGCGAAGAGAAAAGAAGGCGAAACGATATAAGTCCCGGCATTGACTTCCTGAATCTTTTTCTCGGACTCGGTGGCGTCCTGCTCTTCAACGACACCCGTGATATCGCCTTTCGCATTGCGCATGATTCTACCGTAGCCTTGAGCTTGCTCCAGAAAAGTGGTCAGTAGCGTCACCGACGCGCCGCGTTCTCTGTGGGTCGTCAGCATTGTGCTTAGGGTTTTTGCCTTAATGAGCGGCACATCACCGCTAAGAATGATTATATCCCCGGAGAAATCTGCAAAAATCTTTTTTGCGCAAAGCACCGCGTGCCCCGTGCCTAGCTGTTGTGATTGAATTACCCAGGACACATCGTCGTACGGATAGGCCCGCTGCACCGCCTGCGCGCCATGTCCGATCACCACCGCTATGCGCGCTGGGTTTAATTGCTTGGCTGTCATTAAAGCATGAATAATTAAAGGCTTTCCTCCAAGCGGGTGGAGAACCTTGGGGAGGTTCGATTGCATCCGAGTACCCCTCCCAGCGGCTAGTAGAACTACACCGAGAGACTTCATATTGGGTTAAACCGTGGAAAACAGAATTATAACGGAACTAGCGAGCCAATCAAAGAAGATTTTTAGCGGGCCGCAGCCTTGGGGAGAAGCCACGAGACAAGACCGCAAGCGATCGCACTGCCCGCCACGGCTAGCGGAACTGGTACCAGCGCAGCGACGCTTCCTATGCCAATGGCTCCCAATGAACCGAAGCCGCGATCAAGAAAAAAAAGGCTCATGGCGCGACCTAGAAGATGACCCGGGCATTCCTCTTGAATGATGGCTCTGGCAAGAACCCGATAGCTCATTTGCATCGCGCCCACCACCGCGAGAAGCGCCATGGATAGAGGCATCACAGGACTAACCGCGAAGAGAAATATAGCCCCGGCATAGATCAGACTGGCGCCGAAAAGCAGACGCCGCATGCGTCTTAATCGGGTATGAATCGAGAGGAAAAAGCTTATCGCTACCGCTCCAACCCCGGGGGCGGAGACCAGCAGGCCGTAACCCGCCGGTCCAACATGTAAAACCTCCTGTGCGAAGTAGGGTAAAAACTGGGCGTAGGAGATGCCGAAAAAGCCGTTGGAATAAGTGGTGATGACCGTGGTGAAAACCCGCCGATTTTGCCGCAGGTACGAAATGCCTTCGGCCATATCCTTGATCCAATCTCCTTTTATGACTGTGTCCGGCGCTGGGGGCGGTTTGAGTTTAAAAAGCGTGATCAACATCAAAACAATGGTGAGGGCTTGGATCAACAAACAAAAACCGGCGCCGATTAAAGTCAGTAAGACACCGCCGATGGAGGGACCGATGACTTTCGTCAAGTTATGGATGGCGGAGTGGAGCGCTAGCGCGCTCACCACCCCTTCCTGAGGCACCAAGGAGACAACCAGAACCTGTTGGGCTGCGGTACTAAAGGAGCTGACGATGGCCATAAGGAGAACCAACACCACGATGTGCCAGAATTCAATCAGATTGAGGAAAATCAAGGCGGCAAAAATCAAAGTTTGCAGCAGGTTGGCGATCCGGCTAATAATTAGCAGCTTGTGCCGGTCCATGCGGTCGGCGACGACGCCCCCGATAGGGCCGAAGACAAATCGTGGGGCGAATTCAAAGAAACCGAGAAGCCCCAGATAGAACGCCGAGTGGGTTAGCTCCCACGCCAGCCAATTTTGCACGACGAAATGGATATATTCGCCGGTCTCGGCGGGAAAATAGCCGAGGGCGAAGAGTCTAAAATCGCGATAGCGTAGGGCCGGGGGAAATGTCACTGGGACGGAGCGGTCCTCCCGCTTTGACTCTCGGTCGCCTGAGGCCGCGGATCTGGGCTTGTTTCTTCTCGCTCCTGCGCGCGCTGGCTCGATTGGAGATGCGGCTGCGGCATTGCGCCCTTATCGTGAAGCGGCGATGAAGCGGGAACTAGGAGTCCGGGTAGGCCGCGCTCGTCACAGGTTTTGATCAGGAACATCAGCATCGCAATGGAGCTCACCACCGAGGTCATGGTGATAAAGGGCGTCCAAAAATAGTTCCAACGCTGTCTCTGCCGCTCAGCTTCGATTTCTGCGAGAGATTTAGGCGCCTGGTTCGTCATGGAATTGGGTACAGCATGGATCGAGCCTTTGGTCTTGCTAACCCTTTGGCTTATAGGCAACGATCCGAAAGTCGATTGTGAAGAAATATATTATGGCGCTCCAAGAATGTCCAATTCGTCATTCCTTTTAATCCAATCCGTGCTAAAAAATTCCTTGTCAGATCAAGCGAATTCGTTTAGAAGAAGGTTGCACGCTGATTGGGGTGACCCGGTAAGGAATCAAGGAATATGGACGTCAGCGATTCAAAGTCAACCGCAGAAATGAGCCAGGAAAACTGGTGGGAAATATGTCCGGTGTGTGGCTCTAAACTACATAATCAAAAATGTCGCTTTGTATGTTCTAATGCTCGCTGTCATTTCTTCATGAGTTGCAGCGAATTCGACCTGTGATGCGCGCCGGCGTTAAGCGTAAGCCGTTTATCGGCTATTGAGTTTCTGCTGCCTGCCCGGACGGGTAGCTTGAAACGCAAAACTCTAGACCAAGATACAGGAGCGCGCTGCTAAGCTTGCGGGCAACCATTTCCTTGCGCTAAAAGATAGGTAGCATGTCGAAAAGCGCCGGCATCGTGATCATTGGCAACGAGGTCCTGTCGGGAAAGACGCAGGACACCAACTCCTATTTTCTTTGCAGCGAACTGCGTCAGCTGGGCGTCGATGTGCAAAAAATTTCGACGATCCCGGATACCATCGAACTCATCGGCGACGAGGTCGCGTCGTTCGCAAAGCGATTTGATTTAGTTTTCACGACTGGCGGCGTCGGCCCTACCCACGACGACGTGACCATAGCGGGCATTGCTCACGGATTTGGCATCAAAATGGTGCGCCACCCAGAGATTGAACGGCGCATGCGCCAGCGGCTTGGCGCCAATCTTAATGAGGCGAGACTGCGCATGGCCAATGTCCCCGAGGGGGCCGAGCTATTGGCCACGGAAGCGCTTTTTGCGCCGGTCATTAAGATTCACAATGTTTTCATTTTTCCAGGTATCCCGAGTATTCTCCGGGAGCGCTTTCAGAGCATCAAAGAGAGATTTCGCGACGCTCCATATCTGCTCAAGAACGTTTATGTGAAACATGGGGAAGGGGTGATCGCCGTATTGTTGAACGATGTATTAGCCCAGTTTCCCAAGCTTCTGCTCGGTTCCTATCCCGTGATGGATATTGCGGAGTATAGGGTCAAAGTCACCTTCGAATCCAAAGACCGAGACTACCTCGAGCGCGCCTTGCAAAGTTTTCTTGCATCGCTTCCCGACGGTGCCGTCCATCGCGTCGACTAGAGCTTCGGCAATGTCGGACCAAGCCTCCTGGGGAATTCTCCCACCCTACAAGAAGGCGCCTCTGCCGCCGCTTCCCCATATGGTGGCGGCGTTGGGGCCCGGCGTTGTTTTCATGGCTCTGGCACAGGGAAGCGGAGAACTGATTTGGTGGCCCTATATCATCGCCAAGTACGGGCTGAGTTTTCTATTTTTGTTACTGCCCGCTTGTCTGCTTCAATTTCCCGTAACTTACGAAATCGGCCGCTACACGTTGCTTACGGGGGAAAGCGTCTTTCAAGGGTTCATTCGCCTCAATCGATTCTTCGCTTTTTTTCTCTGGAGCCTAATGACGCTCTCTTTTCTTTGGTTCGGCGCTTTTGCCGCTGCCGGGGGGACGTCGCTGGCCGCTTTGACTCAATTCCCCACCGGTTGGACAATCAGGGGTCAGACACTTCTCTGGGCGTATCTTTCCATATTTGTTTTTCTCGCTGCGATTCTGCTGAGCAGGGTCATCTACCGCCTGATAGAAGGCTTTATGTGGGTGGTAGCCGTGCTGACTCTGGTGGGGCTTTTATGGGCAAGCGCGAATCAAGAGGTGCTGCGAGTCCTGCCAGACTTCCTTCGCGGACTATGGGCTCCGCAATTCCCTATGCCCCGGGCTTGGGATCCTGCTGATGCGACCACGCTTCTCACCGCCATCACCTTCGCGGGGTTGGGCGGATTCTGGACTCTTTTTTATTCCTATTGGGTGCGCGACAAAGGCGTGGGAATGGCCTACTACATGGGCAGAATCACCGGTCCCATCACCGGCAACGCGGAGACGATTCCCTCATCGGGCTTCACGCCGAGCAATGATGAAGGGCTGGCCCATGCGGCGCGCTGGCGACGCTATCTATTTTGGGATGTCGGCATCGGCATCGGCGGCAACATACTCACCACCCTGATGACCTGTTTGCTCGCCTACGCGCTGCTGTTTCCTAAAGGTTTGCTGCCTCAAGGTTACGAGCTCGCCGTCGTTCAAAGCCGTTTTTTCGAAGTGAGCTGGGGAGTTCCGGGAAAGGTGATTTTTTTGATCGTCGCCGCTGCTTTCCTATCCGATACCTGGCTCGCCACCGTGGATGCCGTAAGTCGGATCCACACCGACTGCGTCTACGGCTTTTTTCCCAGGGGGCAGAAGTTTTCCCACCGCAGCTGGTATCTTTTCTTCTTGCTGGCGCTCACGGCAATTACTTCCATGACCGTACTGCTCGACGCGCCGGGAACCTTGATTCAAATCTCCGCCGTTATCGGTTTCCTCGGTACGGTGATCTACACGGTGGCGCTAATTTTTCTCAACCATATTTTCTTACCAGGCCACTTGCCTCCCGCCGCCCGGCCTGGGAAATTGAATTTGCTATTTCTGTGCGTCGCGGCAATCGCGTATACTCTTCTTGCGGCGGCCTACTTGTTGGCGGTGACGAAGGTTATATAAGGAACACCCGGGAGGTATGATTCCCTAGCGCGAGGAGACCTAGGTTAAATCGAATACTAAAGGAGCAAAACGCTTTGAGCGAGATTCTCAACTGGATCATGGACTCCATTCGCGCCTATGGGCCGTGGAGCGTCTTTATCGGTGTCATTATCGAATCGGTCATCGTACCGATTCCCTCGCCGCTAATCATCATGGGCGCCGGCTTCGTGCTCATCAGCCCCGATCTCAAATTTTTCGAGGCGTCGCTGCCGATTCTGCTGCAGATCGTCTTGCCGGGCTCCATCGCCTCAACCCTGGGTGCCTATATCGGCTATGGCATCGGTTATTTTGGCGGCAAACCGTTGGTGGAGCGGTGGCAAGGATTTCTCGGATTTAGCTGGTCGGACGTGGAAGCAATGGAACGGCGCTTTCAAAACGGCCAGGTCAATACCTCCATTTTTTTTCTCCGCGCCCTGCCTATTTTCCCCCTTTCGGTAATTTCGGCGGCGGCAGGTTTGCTTCGCCTCCCCATAAAACAATTCAGCTTGTGGACCTTTTATGGAACGATTCCGCGATGCTTGCTGCTGGGCTATCTAGGCTGGGGGTTGGGCGAAACCTACCAAGGCATCGCCAAAGGTATCGACAAAGCGGAGTCGGTGGTTTCCGCACTGTTGATTTTCGCCATTATCGCCGTGATTATCTGGCTGCGCGCGCGAGTACGCGGCAACGTGCTAAAAGGAAATTAAAAAAGGCCTTCGTTAAAACCGATGTGCCAACCGAGATAGCCGCCGAAAACAACGCTGGCTAATCCCGCCACAACGCGAACCCACCGATTGATATACGTGAAGCGTTGAGCGGTCAATATGAATGGCAAGCTGATCAAGCTGCTCAGGACCAACATCCCGCCCACGGACCCGACGCCAAAAATAACGATATAGGCCAAGCCTCCCAACGGCGAGGGGATGGTCGACAGTACCAGCAACATCAGGGCTGCGCTGCCGGCCAGGCCGTGAATCGCGCCGACAAAGAAAGGCCGGCGCATCGCTTGGAACGGATGGCCGTGGCCATGGTCTTGCTGCGGTGTTTCGTGGACGTGAAAATGGCTATGAGTTTTAGGGTTATGGGTATGGGTGTGGAGATGGACTCTCTCAGCGCCAAAAGAGCGCCGCAGAACGTTGATGCCCAAAATCATGAGCATCACCGCAACTAAAAACTCCAGTCCCAGGGCCGCCCGCGGCGGGATAGTCACGCGCAAACCGATGACGGCGAGACCAACAATAAACAATGTCGCGGTGTGGCCCAGACCCCAGAATGCGCCGATAAGCGACGCCCATTTAAAGCTTTTTTGCTCGCTGACGATTGTGGAAACGGCAATCAAATGGTCCGGATCCAATGCGTGCTGAAAACCCAGCAGCAAACCCAAAACAAATGCCGCATAAAGTGAAGCTTCCATTTGCAATTTTGGACTTTAGACTTCGTCGTGAGCTCGGTTGAACGATTCAATGGGAAATCGGCAATAAAAAATACAAAATTTTACTCGTTCTGTCCTTCAAGAACGCGTAAGGGGTTGGCCGCTCTGGGTGCCGATCCAGATTTCTCCACCCTCGTAAACTTCCTTTTTCCATATCGGCACGCTTCTTTTAATCTCCTCGATGGCGAACCGGCAGGCGGCGAAAGCGGCGTCGCGATGCGCCGCCGAAACGGCGATAATCACACTGGGCTCGGTTATCTCTACCGGACCGATTCTATGGACGATCGCCATGCGGCAGATCTCCCATTTCTTATTGGCTTCTTCCCCGACACGGGCCAATTCCTTCTCGGCCATCTCCGGGTAGGCTTCATAATCGAGAGCTATGACCTTGCGTCCTTCGTTGTTGTTGCGTGTCGTGCCGATGAATGTCGCAATTGCGCCGGCCTCCGGGTCGGTGACGCAGTCGACGAGCTCTTGGAGAACTAGCGGTTTGGCGCTGACGCGGTACATCATTACCCTCCGCTCACCGGAGGAATGAAAACCACTTCGTCCCCATCTTGCAGCACATGATCAGGGCCTACGTAGTTTTGATTCACTGCGTACAGTAGTCGAATACCCGGCACGGCCAGCTTTGGGTAATCTTGCTGCAAAGCCTGCCAGAGCTGCCCCACAGAGCTGCCCTCGATGATTTCCTTTGTCGCCGCCGCCGCCCCGACGCGCTCTCGCAAGATGGCGAAGAATTTGACTCGCACCTTCATCTTCCCTGGAGTTGCGATACCATGTGGCGGATTTCCGGCAGAATCAACTTTTCCATCGCTAATCCCACCGCCCCTTTTGATCCCGGAAGCGAGATCAAGACCTTTCCCTGGGCCGAGCCGGCCACCGCCCGGCTCATGATCGCTGCGGAACCGATGTCTTGGTAGCTCAAATAGCGAAAAATCTCACCGAAGCCGTCGAGTCGCTTGTCGAGGAGTTTGACGATGACTTCATAGGTTCCGTCGCGGGGCGAGATGCCGGTTCCCCCATTGACGATGACCGCGTCCACGGTCTGCTGTTTGAGAACATCGCGCAGCAACGCCTCGATCTCTGCCGGCTCGTCCTTGACAATGCGATACCCTGATAATTGGTGCCCCTCATTTGCGAGATTGGATTTAATCAACTGGCCGCTCAGGTCCGTCGTCTCGTCGCGGGTATCGCTGATCGTGACGATGAAACAACTGACGCTCTTTTTGCCTTTTCCCTTATGCTCGGCAACCGACACGAATCACCTCTGATCGAATCCAGGCGAAAACTATAACAGTCGGATTTGGCGAATTCAATTACGCGGCGGGGATCGTCAAGGATAAGGCAGAAACTCAGAAATCCAAGCGATCGTTATTCTCATTTGCTCCCAAGCAACGCCAGCTCTTCGTCAATTATGCGCGCGAAGGCTTCGATCGGTTGCGCTCCCTGTAACGGGCGGCCGTTGATGAAAAAAGCCGGAGTACCGCTGACACCCAATCGAATCCCCTCCTCGACATCTCGTTGCACCGCAGCTTTGTGGACTCCGCCCGACAAGCAACCGTCGAACTTTGCTACGTCGATCCCTACTATTTGGGCGTACTCTTTCAAGTCATTGGAGGCGGCCTGAGGAAAATGGGAAAATAGCGCATCATGGTATTGCCAAAATTTCCCTTGGTCCTGGGCACAGCGCGCGGCTTCAGACGCGCCACGGGCCAGGGGGTGCAGGGCATCCAATGGGAAGTCGCGGTGCACCAACCTTAATTTTCCCGGATAGCGATCGAGGAGCTGCTTCAGCGTCGCTTGGACTCTATGGCAAAAGGGGCATTGAAATTCCGAGAATTCCACGACGGTCACGGGTGCGTTTGCCGTGCCGCGAAACGGCGCGCCGTCGGTGGACACCTGAACTCGGATAATTGGAGGCGGCTGCAGGCGGTCGACGACTTTAGCCTGGGAGCGCAGTGATGCGATGAATAGCTGGCGTTGCGAGACTAACTTTTGTTGTTGCAGGAACGTGCGGATTTGCTGGCGGATGGCGGCCTCTTCCCCCCGCAAGCTGGCCTTGTTTGCCTGGTAAAAGTCTTCGATCTCCTTTTCGGTGACCAGACCGACCTTGGCCGTCACCTCGGCGTCCAACAAAGCCGTAACCGTAATTTTCCGCTTCGCAGATTCCTGGGCGAGAAGTTTCTGGGCGATAAGGCCGTCAAGCTCGTGGCGTTTTAGCTCGTAGATTTGCTCCTGGAGCTTGGCGAGTCTGGCTCCTAGCGCATTTTCGAGGTCCTTGGCGGTGATTGATTCCCCATTGACCTGGGCGAGCGGCTCTCCCGCGGTGGTCTGGGCGTGCACCGATGGCACACAAAGTACCAACGCGAGCGCCAGAACGGCGCGCCGCGCGTAGCGCCCGTAAACCACATGAGCCGTGTTTGAATCGATTAGAGACATTGGGTAATCCTTTTGCAGTAGGATTCGGATCCTTGTAATTCTACTCTAACTCGGGTTTTTAACAAAGGTAGGGGCTGGATAAATTGTGTTACTCAGGCGTTGGCGATTTAAACACGTTAGGGGACGTTGTTGACTACGATGACTTAT
>Ga0187893_10001622_pt1 | contig 53266 bp, 45 predicted proteins | sample MA1701074metaG_FD_139574 | JGI IMG/M metagenome (GOLD analysis project Ga0187893, IMG submission 139574) | White microbial mat communities from a basaltic lava cave in the Kipuka Kanohina Cave System on the Island of Hawaii, USA - MA170107-4 metaG ... | reverse complement strand
TCCTTCTCTGCTCTTGGCCCCCCCTCTGTCCCGAAATGCCCGCTCGTCGCCGCGCTCGCCCCTCCCGCGCCGAAACGCGCCCTCGGGGCCCCGCTACCGACCCACACGAATTCCCGATGACCCCAGGATCGTTGTGTGGAGCTGGCCAAGCTGTGCCAAGATTCGTTCGAGCAGCGGAGAAGGTCTGAGTGGCGCTTGAGCCTCTCCCTTTGGGCGGCCCTTGGGATCGTAGCCTACGCGGCCGTCAAGGAGAGGGCAAGGCTGTTCAGCGCCGAATGGCAGGCGTGGGTCGTCTCCGGCGCCCTCTTCACGTGCTATGTCCTGTATCAGGTGACGGTCGCCCGCGCCACAGAATCGACAAGGCGTGGAAGCACTGTTACATGGCGCGTGCCGAGGATCGTGAAGCCACGCTGCCCACAGAGCAGCCCGCCCATCAGTGGCGCTTCCTCGTCCCCCAGTTCGGGATCACGCTCTTGGTCCTCTACGTGTTCATACGCGTCATGTTGACGAATGTAGTGGTCACGAAGTGATGGCCTGTCTGACAGGCAGGAGGGGCGCACCGCCCCGCGTCCTTCGCACCAGTCCGAATCGTTCAAGCGTCGCGAGGATCGCCTCGAGGCCGCGACGATGCGCATGCGGGCCTCCATCGCCAAGGGCAAGAAGCCGCAGGTGTTCCCCCTGCTCCCGTACGCCGTGGATCGGCTGAGGGCGATGTACGCGGATCTGGGAGCGCATGCGGGCAACGGCGACCGGGCAGTCTTCCGCACGAAGACCGGCCGGCCGTTGACCACGAACTGTCTGTGCTGGCCGGTCCGCGCGGCGGTGGACGGCTGTCCCGGCATCCCGGCGGGGAAGCGGCGAGCCATTACCTACAACTCCCTGCGTCATAGCTACGGGACGCTCCTCGCGGGCGAGCAGTTCAGCTCCCGGAAGCTCCAGGAGGCGATTTCGCACTCCGACCCCCGCCTCGCCGCGCGCTACAGTCACGTTGGGTCCGAGGCGACGCGCGAGGTGGTCGAGAGGATGGGTCGCATCCTCCGGCTCGACGAGGCCGACGAAGTGCGCGAGGGATACCAAGGCGGATACCAAGCCCCTTGAGTCTGCTAATCGGAAAGAAAAGGGGCCACGCGCCAATCGCCGTAACCCCCTGTCATTCCTGGCGGAGAGGGAGGGATTCGAACCCCCGGTAACCTTTCGGCCACACCGGTTTTCGAAACCGGCCCATTCGACCACTCTGGCACCTCTCCGTGGGGAGCCGGGTAGTCTACCGCCAGCCGTGAGTTTCGTCGCGCGGCGGCCCGCGGCGCTGCGCACTGCCGCCCCCCCGCGCCCCCCACTCAATCCTTGGGCCCGCGGCCGCGACTTCGTACAACCGGGCCATGGCGCAATTCGTCTGGCACGACAAACTCGAGACCGCGCGGGCGGCGGCCGCCGAGGGGGGGCGGCTGCTCCTCACCGACTTCTGGTCGCCGGGGTGACTCGGGTGCGCGCGCATGGGTACCGTGACGTACCCCGACCCGGCGGTGGAGGCGCTGCTCGTCGAGAACTTCGTCGGCCTCAAGATCAACGTCGCGGAGCGGCACCCCGACTTCAAGGAGGCGGCGGGCGGCGCGATGGTGCCGTGGGCGCCGCTCTTCCGCACCACCGACGCGAAGGGGCGCGAGATGCGGCGCACGCTCGGGTGGCTCTCGCCCGCCGACTTCGTCTGCGACCTGCGCATCGCGATGGGGTTGGGGCAGATCTCCCGCGCGCGCTTCGACCTCGCGCTGCGCGATTTCGAGGGGGTCGCGGGGGCCAGGTCGCCGCTCGCCCCCGAGGCGGGCTACTACGCCGGCGTCGCCGCCTTCCTCGGCGCCAAGCGCGACATGGAACTGCTGCGCGACCACTGGGACCGCCTGCGCCGAAACCACCCCACGAGCGCGTGGGCCAGGAAGGCGGCCGTCATCGACGACCACCCCCCCGGCACTCCCCATGCATGAACCGGATCGCCGACGACGCGGCGCATGATCGCGCGCTCCTGCGACCCAATCACCCGATCCGCTGTCCCGTCAGCGGGCCTGCGATCCGCCAGTACCGGGGGTCCTGCGGGCGAACCCGGGCGTCGGGTCCGGCTGGATCGAGATCGTCCGCGATCAGGCCCTGCGCGGCGCGTCAGCGCCGAGAGATCTGCGGCTCACGCGTAGTCACTTCCCGAAGAGCTTGCCGATCCCCTCGGTGATCTTCTTGCCGCCCTCGCCGACGATCTTGAGGCCGGTCTTGCCCACCGAGCCGAGCGCGCCGAGGCCCTTCTTGAGGCCGCCGGTGATCTCGTCGGGCAGGATGCCGACGCCCGCCTCGGCGATGCCGCGCAGCAGGCCGCCGATGATCTTGTCGAAGACGCGGCTGAGCGGCACGCCCTCCTCGCCGACGTCGGTCAGGCGCATCTCGTCGATCAGGAGCGGCACCGTCGGCTTGAGGACGCCGGCGATCGAAAGTTGCGCGTTCACGCGGATGTTCCGGATGACGACCTCGCGGATCACGAAGCGCTTCTTCTTGCCGGCCTCGGGCTTCGGCTCGCCCTCGAGCTTCTTCAGGTTCTCGAGGATCACGTCGTAGTTCGCGTCGCCGCCGGAGCGGTCGAGGTTCACCGTGACGTCGTCGAGGGTCAGCGAGGGGATCTCCACCTGATCGCCCATCACCGACTTGAGGCTCACCTCCACCGAACCCTTGCCGAGATCGAGGAAGTAGGGCGTCTTGTAGCCGGGCGGATTGTCGAGGCGCACCGCCTTCAGGCTGCAACGGCCGCGGAAGACGCCGAGGTGCACGCTCCCGACGCTCGTCCGCACGCCGAGCGCGGCGGCCCCCCCCGCCTCCATCGCCGCCTTCGCGGCGTGGTCGATCCACAGCGAACTCGACAGCCCCAGGATCAGCACCAGCACGACGACGATGATCAGGATCCGCTTCATGCCGGAATGCTAGCAGCAGCGGATCGTCAGTTGGAAGCCCCAGCGTCCCCGCGCGGGCAGCGCCAGCAGCCCCTCCTTTTTGGAGGATTCGTCTCTCTTGCCGGCGACGCCCTGCCAGGGCTCGAGACATATGAAGGGGGCACGGGGGATCGACCAGAGGCCGAGCCAACTGACGGGCGAATGGTCGAGCACCACCTTGCGCGGCGAGTGCGGGCTTTCGAGCACCATCGCCGTCGTGCCCGGATCCCTCAGCACGAGCGCATCGTCGGCGAAGAGGGCGTCCGAGAGCGCGATCGTCGTCCCGCGCACGGGCTCGCGCCGCTCGCCCCGGAGCCCCTCCTCGAGGAAGACCCGCTCGGTGTCGAGCGCGCGCGGGAAGCGGACGACCCAGCCGTCGCGCGGGCCATCGCCGAGCGGCCAGCGGAAGGCGGGGTGAAGCCCGAAGGAGAAAGGCATCTCGACCTCGCCTCGGTTCTCGACCTCGTAGCGGCAGTCGAGCGTCGTCCCCTCGACGGCGTAGCGCGCGCGCAGCGCGAAGTCGAAGGGGTAGTGCGCGCGCGTCCTCTCCGATGAGACGAGTTCGAACTCCCCCCCGCGCCCCCCCACCTTCCACAAGAGGTCCCTAGCGAAGCCGTGCCGTGGCATCGGCCTCCCGAGAAAGAGGTCGCCGGTGCAGCGCCCCACCACCGGGAAAAGGATCGGCGCGCTCTTGGGCCAGAAGGGCGAGTCGCCCTCGTAAAGGTAGGGCACGCCGTCAAGCCGGAGCGAGCGCAGTTGTGCGCCGAGCGGGTCGATGGTCACGCGGAGCGGGCCGTCAGCGAGTTCGATCACGGTAGCTGATCCACAGGAAACAGAGGACGCCCCCGAGCGCATCGAGCAGCGCGTCCGTCACCGACGCGAAGCGGCCGGGGACATACATCTGGTGCATCTCGTCCAACGCCCCATAGACCACCGCAATCAGCAGAGCGTTTCCCTTGGTGGTTGCGTGGCTCCATAGCCACGCGAGGCCGAAGAAGAGCGGCACATGCAGCAGGTTCTGCCACTTCGGCGGGAGGAAGAGGACGGTGCGCGAGAGGGCCGAGCCCCTGTCGTCGGGCACCGACGAGAGCGCGAAGATCGCGGCCATGTACAAGAGCGCGAGCAGGGTCCAGCGGCGCCTGCTCACCGGCGCTCCCGGAAGAACTCTTGCAGCAGTGCGGCGCACTCCCCCTCGAGGAGGCCCCCCTCGACCTCGAAGCGGTGGTTGAGCCGCGGGTCGAGCCCCACCTGGTAGAGCGAGCCGCAGGCGCCCGCCTTCGGGTCCTTCGCGCCGAAGACGACCTTGCGGATGCGCGCGTGGACGAGCGCGCCGGCGCACATGAGGCAGGGTTCGAGCGTGACGTAGAGGTCGGCCCCCTCGAGGCGCCACGACGAGAGCGCGCTCGCCGCCTGCGTCAGCGCGATCATCTCCGCGTGGGCGGTCGGGTCCTTCAGCGTCTCGCGCTGGTTGTGCGCGCGGCCGAGGATCCTGCCCTCGTGGACGACGACGGCGCCGACGGGCACCTCGCCCGCCTCGGCCGCCTTCCGCGCCTCGCGCAGCGCGGCCCGCATGAACGGCTCGCCGGCGCTCACGAGAGCTTGATCTCGTCGCGGTCGCAGCGCCCGGTCTTGCGCAGCACCTCGCAGTTGGCCTCGATGCGGAGCCGGTGGCCGAAGGGGCGGAAGCCGAGGCGGCGCGTCATCTCCGCCTCGAGGGCGGTCATCGCGGCGCCGTCGAACTCGAAGACCTTCTTGCAGTCCATGCAGAGGATGTGGTCGTGCGGGTCGCGGCCGTAGATGTGCTCGTAGACGCGCCGGTCGTCCTTCAGCGCGACCTCGACGATGAGGCCGCAGTCGACGAGGAGCTGCAGCGTGCGGTAGATCGTCGCCTTGCTGATGCCGTCGCCCTTGACGTGCTCCTCGAGCTGCTCGGCGCTGAAATGCTCCTCGCGCTCGAAGATGCGCCGCAGCAGGATCTCGCGTTGGCGGGTGACCTTGAGGTCCTGCGCCTTGAGGAAGCGGCGGAAGAGCTCCGTCGCCTGCTCGATGTGCTCTACGGACACATCGCGATGCTACCGCAACCCGCCGACGGCGGCGAGGAAGCGGGCGATCTCGCGGTGGACCTCCGGGTACTGGCGGATGAAGAGGTGGCGGCGGAAGGGCGTCAGCGCGATCCCCTCCTCCTCCCATGTGCCGCGGCCGCAAAATTGCCGCACCATCTCCGCGAGCTCCTCGCTCGATGCGATCGCCTGCGTGACGACCTCCTCCGGCGGCTCGGGCCGCTCGTGGCCGCTGCCGTAGAGGTTCATGTCCTGGCCGGGGAAGTCGCGGATCGGCACGAGGTGCTCGGCGACGTCGTACATGACGAGCACGGGCTTGCCGCGGGCGTCGCGCTTCGTCGTGATCAGCAGCACGTTGCCCTGGATCACCGTCGCGAGGCCGAGGGGTTCGAGGGTCAGATCGAAGAGGTCCTTCAGCGTGACGTTGTGCAGGTCGACCGAGAGCTCGATGCCGGCCGGGTCGCCGATCTCCTTCTCGATCTTCGCCTTCATCACGACGACGTTGAGGCCGCTCGTGATCCGGACGAACTCGACGAGTTGGCGCAGCGAGGCGCCCTCGAACTTCACGGTGACCCGGCGCGTCGCGAGCGTGTTCGCGATCTCCCGCGGCCCCGACGGGGCGGCCGTGGCGGCGGAGAGCAGGAGGAGTCCCGCAACGAGGGTGGGGCGCATACCCCTCTGAACGCGCCGCGCCGGCGGTTCGTTACCGCGCGATGTCGCCACGGTGGTGCTCCCCCTCGAAGCGGATCTTTCCGACCGCCTCGTAGGCCCGCGCCCGGGCCGCGGCGAGGTCCTCGCCGAGGGCCGTCACGCCGAGCACGCGCCCGCCGGAGGTCACGATCTCCTTGCCCCGGCGCATCGTCCCGGCGTGGAAGACCTGCAAGTCGGGCCCCGTCGCGACCTCGTCGAGGCCGTGGATCGCGCGGCCCACCTTCGTCGGGCCCGGGTACCCCTCGCTCGCCATCACGACGCAGCAGGCGGGGCGCTCGTCGTAGGAGAGGTCGATCTCGTCGAGCTTGCCGTCGAGGACCGCCTCGAGGATGTCGAGCAGGCCGCCTTCGAGCCGCATCAGCACCGGCTGCGCCTCCGGGTCGCCGAGCCGGACGTTGAACTCGATCACCTTCGGGCCGCCCTTCGTCAGCATCAGCCCCGCGTAGATGAGCCCCTTGTAGGTGCGCCCTTCGCGGTTCATCGCGTGCACGACCGGCACGAGGATCTGGCCGACGACCTGGTCCATGATGGCCGGCGTCAGCCGCGGCGTCGGGCTGTAGGCCCCCATGCCCCCCGTATTCGGCCCCTCGTCGCCGTCGCGGACCCGCTTGTAGTCCCTCGCCGAAGGCAGCACCGCGATCGTCTGCCCGTCGGTGAGCGCGAAGACCGAGGCCTCCTCCCCTTGCAGGTACTCCTCGATGAGCACGCGGTGGCCGCTCTCGCCGAAGCGGCTCTCGTGGAAGCAGGCCTCCAGCGCCGCGGTCGCCTCGGTGAAGTCGTGGACGATGAAGACGCCCTTGCCCGCCGCGAGGCCGTCCGCCTTGACGACCATCGGGAAGTCCGCCCCCTCGAGGTAGCGGCGGCAGCGCTCGAAGTCGTCGAAGGGGCGCGCGACGGCGGTCGGGATCATGTATTGCGTCATGATCCGCTTGCTGAAGATCTTCGACCCTTCGAGTTCCGCCGCCCCCTGCCGCGGGCCGAAGACGCGCAGACCCTCCGCCTCGAAGCGGTCGACGATGCCGCGGCAGAGCGGGTCCTCGGGGCCGACGACGGTGAGCCCGATGCCCACCTCCTTCGCGAACCCGACGAGCCGGTCGATGTCGGTCGCCCCGATGTCGACGCACTGCGCGATCGCCCCGATCCCGGCGTTGCCCGGCGCGCAGAAGACCTCGCTCACCCGCGACGACTTCGCAAGGCTCCAGCAGAGCGCATGCTCGCGCCCGCCGCCGCCGACGACTAGCACCTTCATAAGTCCCACAATCCTACCCCACGCCCGGCGACCAACCCCCTCCCGCCGCGCGATGCATCCCCGCACCGCGCACGGTACAATCGCGCGTCGCATTCGGGGAGTAGCTGCAACGGTAGAGCGGAACTTTTGGGGGGTTCAGGTGTGGGTTCGACTCCCACCTCCCCGACCACCCCTCCTGCGGCCTGCGAGCGCGTGAGGTTCCGCCGCCGGCTACCGCTCCGACCCGCCTTTGCCGGACGGCGCTGCGGCCTCGCGCTCTTGCCGTTCGGCACTCCACTTGGCGGCCTCCTCGGGCCGCTGCGTGGCCTCGTACAACTCGACGAGCCGCCCTGCCGCTTCGGTCAGGCGCAGGCGACCCTGGGGCGGGATCGCCATCTCGCGCGCCTTCATTCCCTCGTAGCCTTGGAGCAGCAGCGGTTCGGCGTCGGCGTACTTCCGCTGGCCCAGCAGCGCCCCGCCGAGCATCGACTTCGAATTGAACGTCGACCAGCCGGCGGGCTCTGTCCGCTCGCGGATCGCGAGGCTCTCCCGAAGCAGCGGCTCGGCCTCCTCCCACTTCCCTCCCTTCAGCAGGCCCACGCCGATCCGGGCGAGCATGCCGGCCAGCTCCGGGCCCTCGCTCGGAAGCGATCGACGGGCCTCGGGCAGACCTTCGAGGAGCAGCAGCGCAAGCTTGATCTCCTCGCCGGCCTCGGCGTAGGCATGGAGCAGCGGACCGCGGATCCACGCGAGCTGAGGGTGCCGCTTCGCGGCCCCGTTGACCTCTTCGAGCAGGGGGATCGCGTCCGCGCGTCGCCCCGAATCGAGGTAGTTCGTGGCCAGATTCGCGATGAAGTTGAGGGTCACGGGGCTCGCCCGGCCGAGTCGGGCCTCGTGGTGGCGCACGAGCTGCTCGAACATCGGCACCGACCTGTCGAACCGGCTCGCCGCCCAATAGGCCGCGGCGAGGCCGTGCGAGCACTTCAGCACGATGGGATGGTCGGGGCCGAGCTTGCCGTTCGCGATCCGGAGCGTCTCCTCGAAGAGCGGCACCGACAGGTCGAGTTGCTTCGCGTTCCGGTAGGCCTCCGCCAGGTTGCTCATGCTGACGAGGGTGCTCGGGTGGTCGATCCCCAGCTTGTCCTTCTGGAGCTTGACCGCTTCCTCGAGCAGCGGAACGCACAACTCGCGCTTGCCGAGCGCTTCGTAGACCGCGGCGAGGTTGTTCATGCTCTGGATCGTGTCCGGGTGCGCGGTCCCCAGCTTCTGCCTCCGGAGCCTCAGGATCCTCTCGACCAGCGGCAGCGCCTCTTCCGGTCTCTTCATCGCCTGGTAGCAGCCGCCGAGGTTGTTGAGGACTTGCAGCGTGTCGGGGTGCTCCCCCCCCAGCAGCGCCTCGGCCAGCTTCAGCGCCTCCTCGAGGAGCGGCAGGGCCGCCTCGTGGTTGCCCGCCTGCAACCAGACCTTCCCGAGGCTGTGCAGGCAGCCCAGCGTGCGATAGTCGTCGGTCCCGAAGGTCCGCCTCGAAGTGGCGAGCGCCTCCTCGAGGAGCGGAAGGGCCAGCTTCGCCTGCCCCGCCCGGTCATAGGCCGCCGCGAGGTTGTTCATCGCGACGATCGTGTCCGGGTGGGCCGTCCCCAGCGAGGTCGTGGTGCGTCGCAGGACCTCCTGCGACATCGCCAGCGCCTCCTGCTGCCTCCCCACGGCGCCGTAGGCGTTTGCGAGCGAGTTCATGACCCGGAGCGTCTCGTAGGCCTCCCTCCCCCCCTGCTCCGCGTAGGTCGCGATGGCTTTCGTGAAGAGGGGGATCGCCTCCTGCGCATATCCGAGGCCCGCGAGGGAGGTGCCCAAGCGGTGCTGGAGGTCGGCCACGACCAGCGGACCTCCGACCGCCTCGCCTTCCAGTTGGGCGACCGCCTTCAGGAGCCGTCCCGCCAGCACCGCCGCGAGCGGCTCCTCGCTCTCGTTCACTTGGCGGATGTCCAAGTCCTCGAAGATCTGGGCGAGGATCCCGTTGCTCCTCTCGATCTGGCGCAGCCGTTTCAGGGCCGTCTCCCTCTGATCCTCCGCCTCGCGCTTGGCGCGCCGCTCCCCTTCGGCGCGCTCCGCCTCCGCGGCACGGGCCTTCTCCTTCTCCGCGGTCTCGCCTCGGGCGATCGTCTCCTGTCGCAGCGCCTCCGCCCTCTGCTCCCGGGCCTTGAGCATGCCCCATGTCGTTCCGGCGACGCCGCCCACGAGCGCGAGCAGCAAGAGGCTCGCCGCGACGACCTGCCCCTTGTGGCGCCGCACGAACTTCCGCACGCGGTAGGCCGCGCTCGGCGGGTGGGCCTGCACCGCCTCGCCGCCGAGGTAGCGCCGCACGTCGGCCGCGAACCCGTTGGCCGTCTCGTAGCGGCGCGCGCGGTCCTTCTCGAGCGCCTTCATCACGATCCAGTCCAGTTCGCTGCGCAGGATGCCCGTCAGCTTCTTCGGCTCCGTGCCGCGGTTGGCCGAGAGCGTCGGCAGCGCGGCGGCGGTGCTCAGCTTCGTGCTCGGCCGCGACGGCTCCTCCTCCCGCACGACGCGCAGCATCTCAAGCAGCCCCTTCTTCTCCAACTCCTGTTGCGAGAAGGGCGGCGAGCCGGTCAGCAGTTCGTAGAGCAGCACGCCGAGGGCGTAGACGTCCGACCGCGTGTCGATATCCACGTTGTTGAACGCGGCCTGCTCCGGCGACATGTACTGCGGCGTGCCCACGACCGCGCCAAAGCCCGTGTCGAGGGTCTGCTCGGTCAGCGCACCGCCCGTCGCCTTCGCCACGCCGAAGTCGATCACCTTCACCACCGGCCTGTCGTCGTAGAGCGCGACCAGCACGTTGCTCGGCTTGATGTCGCGGTGGATGATCCCCTTCTGGTGCGCGTGCTGGATCGCCTCGCACACCGGCACGAACAGCTCCAGCCGCTCGCGCGGCGACAACTTGCGGGCGTCGCAGAACTCGGTGATCGGCACGCCCTTGACCAACTCCATCACGAAGTAGGGGCGGAGCCGGTGCAGGCCGCCGTCGAGCACCTTGGCGATGTGGGGATGGTCCATCAGGGCAAGGGCCTGCCGCTCGGCGTCGAAGCGGGCCAGCACCTGCCTCGAGTCCATGCCCGCCCGGATCAGCTTGATCGCCACATACCGCTTCACGGGCTCGGTCTGTTTCGCCCTCCAGACCAGACCCATGCCCCCCTCGCCGATCGGCTCGACGAGCGTGTACTTGCCGTCGATCACGGCGCCGGCCACTTCGTCCGGAGCCGGGGCGACGGCATCGGGCGCTTGGCTCGCCGGGGCGGCTTCGGGCCTGCGCGCCACGCCCGGCGCGTCCGAGTCGAACCAAGGCGCACTCTCGTGGGCGCGCAACAGGGCCTCGACCCGGGCCCGGAGTTCGCTCTCGCCGCCGCATTCGCGGTCGAGGTAGGCCGCCCGCTCGTCCGGGTCTGCGATGTCGGACGCTCTTAGAAAGAGGGATTTCGCGAGGGCGGGATCGATCGCCATGGGGCTGTCTCCGTGTCCGGGAGTCCGTTCATCCCCAATGCGCCATCCGCCTGCCTGCCGTCTCGCGCGCCCTGGGCATCACCCTTCGAGCCCCTCGCGCAGCCACGCCCGCGCGTACTTCCAGCTCCGATAGGCCACGGGCCGGGAGAGCCCCAGCACTTTGCCAGCCTCCTCGACCGAGAGGCCGCCGAACAGGTGCAGGTGGGCGATCCGCGCCGCCGTGGGATCCTCGGCGCCGAACCGCATGAGCAGTTCATCGAGCGAGAGGACCAGGTCGGGGTCCGTCGCGATGGAGTCGGCCTGGTCGATCAGTTCGAGCCGGATACGCCCCCCGCCGCGCTTGAGACGGCCATTCCGGCGGGCGGCCTCCACGAGAATGCGCCGCATCGCCTCTGCCGCGGCGGCAAAGAAGTGGCCCCGGTGGTCCCACGCCCCCCCCGCGCCCCCCCCGCCCACGAGCCGCAGATAGGCCTCGTGCACCAGCGCCGTCGCTTGCAGCGTCTGCCCCGGCTTCTCGCGAGCGAGCTTCGCCGCTGCCAGCTTCCTCAGCTCGTCGTAGACCAGCGGCAAGAGCTGCTCCGCCGCTGCGGGATCGCCCTGTCCCATGGCCGAGAGAATGCGCGAGACGTCGCTCATGAGGGCGGACCCCCTGCGATCGGTTCGATTGTAGCCCGCGGGAAAGGCCATGGGCCACCCTCTCCGAACGCGGTACAATAGGCGCACCCGCACCGGCGCGCGCCGTTCCTTCCCGAGGAACGAGCCATGAAAGGTCTCCCCACCCCGCAGGATGAGCGCCCCGGTCTCACGCCCCTCGTCGATATCGCATTCCTGATCCTGATCTTCTTCATGGCGCTGCCGGTGAAGCGCCTCGACGGCAAGCTCGCGATGCACCTGCCGACCACCTACGGCCAGATCCCGCTGCCCGCCGAGCCGCCGCCGAAGGTGACGATCCGCGTCCGCGAGGGGCCGCTCTACCTCCTCGGCCAGCACCGCGCCAACCGCGCGTGGGACCTTGCGCCGCTCATCCGCAAGCTCGGACCGCAAAACATCTACGAGATCGACGCGACGCCGCAGGTCGACTACGCCTCGGTCGTGTCGCTGGTGGACCTCCTCGCCGCCGAGCAGTGCCTCCGCGTGCAGGTGACGGGAGCGAGGCGGGAGAAGAGGACGAAGGACGGAAGTTAAGATGGGAGGGGGCCACGGGGGCCGGCGCGCGCCCTCCGGACTGTAGCCCATCTCGCATCGCCAGCACTCCGAGCCCCGGTAGCTCAACTGGATAGAGCATCGGACTTCGGATCCGACGGTTGGGGGTTCGAATCCCTCCCGGGGTGCCCGTGCCTGAACGTGTCGACGAGCTTGAAACACAGACTGGGCGCATCTGGTGGGCTACCTCCTCGGACACGCAGTCGCGCAGCGTCGGATCGCGCGCGTGCTCGCTCACCGTGTGTGCGAGATCATTGGTACTCCGGTCCGCCTGACCGGACCCGCCTCGGGATCCGTAGGGACACAGGTCCCGCCTCGCGCCGGGCCGCGCCGTGGGCGCAATCAACACTCCGGACTCAGCCAAGCTCCCTGAACGCTTACGATCAACTCGACCAATCTCGGCTACGCAGACGTGATCCGCGAGATCCCCACCACCGCAAGGTACGTCCGGAGGATCTCGCCGCCATAATGAGGGGCTGGATGTTCGCGCCTGCTGCAGAACGGCGCTACGCGCGGCCCTGGCGCTGGGGGATTTCGTGTTTGATCCGTCGTGTACCGGCTGAGGAATTCCTCCGCCGCAGCCAGCCCCAAGCCACCCTCCCAAGCAGCCCAATGCCGACCAGCGTGGTGCTCGACGGCTCGGGGACGGGAGCGGTCGAGGCCAGCGCGGAATACGTGCGGTCGAGGTTGAAGAATACGCTCCGGTCGTTCAGCAAAAATCCGCCGTTCCCGAAGATGCTTCCGATCGAGATTGTGATGCCTGCCACGGTAGGCGTAAACCTCCACGCGTTCGTCCCCGTCCCACTGACACCGGGCCCCGCCGAGACGGGCACGTCGAACTCGACGACGCCCACGCTGTTCACAACCTGCCCGCCGCTCAGGTTGAGCAGCGCGTTGACGAAGCCGAAAGTGTAGTGGCCCGACAGGACTAGATCGGAGCCATATATGAGCCCGAAGTCGAACGTGAACGTGCCTGAGGTCGTGATGGTCCGCCCCGTGCCGACGCCGCGCACGACGAACACGTCGTCGCCTGGGTTTGATCCGGAGACGGTGTTCTCGAAGAGGATCGGCGTGATGTAGCGCGTCCCCCCGGCAGACGGGTCTTCGAAGAACGAGAAGCTGTGGATGCGGTTCGCCGGGTCGAAACTGTCGCCATCGAAGATGTAGACTTGACCCGACGCGATGTCCGTGACGGCGCGATCGAGCAGTGCGGAGCCAATCGTGTCGCACGTGCCGACGCGCGCCGTCAGGAGAAAAAACGCAAACAGGAAGACGGCGGTCGCACGCATTGCGCCTCACTGCCCGGCGCGCCCCGGGCTTGGCCCCTTGCCGTACGGGCGCCACCCTACCCTATTGCGACGTACCCCGCAACGGGGTCAGTGCCCTCCTGACATGGGCTCCGCGAGAACGCTCATCCGGGATTCGGCCCTACCGGAAACTCCCGGAGGTCGGCCCCTCGGCATCCCGCCCAGCATACCTGAGTCTTGATCGGCAGGGCGCGATCATTGGGTGGTCTGCTTGTCCGCGGCGGTCTCCTGCCGGTGCTCCGTCGCAAGCGTCCTCATGGAGGTGCGCGAATCGTCGACGATGACGCTCCCGCGCGCCAACCGCAAGAGGGGGCGCAGCGCAGCCGTCATGCTTCCACGATTGCTACGCGAGGCACGGGGCGCACGCCCGCAGCCTCCAGCAACCCCCCGACTTGATCCCGCACATCGACGAACCACCGGTGCACCGCCGCCATCTCCGCCGGCGGAAACGTCCGGCCCTCGTAGCGTGCGTCGCGCGACCACTCCTCGACTTTGCGATAGGAGCGGAAAGCCCCTTGCAAGTCCTTCGTCCCGGCGATCCAGGCGTGGATGTGGTTGTGACTGCGAAAGTCGCACTTCCTCGATGAGCCGAGCGCCTTCACGTAGGTGCACAGGATGTAGAAGTGCAGCGTCACGACCCAGTCGGAGATGTCGCCTGCCTGTCCGTTCCCGCGGTTGGCCTCCGCCATGAGTTTCAGCACCGCGTGCGTGTGGCGGACGAGGTCGAGGTACTCCGCCGGCTGCTTCATGCCCGATCGAGGAGGACTACCGACGAGCTTCGCAATCCCTCCAAGCCGGCCCTTTCGCCGTGCGACAACACTCGTACGTCGAACGGGATGGCGGGGAATCTCTCGTAGAGTTCGCGTTCCGCGTCGAAAACCGCGTCGAGAGCCGACTCGTCCGCGCCCTGCAGGACTACGAAGACCGCATACCGGTCCGGGTCCAATCGCTCGAACACGTAGAGCACTCCCGGGAGTCCCTTGACTTGATCGGCGAGTACCAGCCCGGGGGTCTCCCACACGACCCGCCGCGTCCGCGACATCACGACGGTGCGACCACTCACGACAGCGCGTGCCGGAGCGGCGCCCTCCCGGATAATCTCGACCATCTCAGCCTCCATGGGATGCCTCGAGCCGGATGTCCTGGCCCCGTGCGGGGGCGCGATTGAAGAACAGCCTCACGTAGTAGGTGCCCGCCTTCGGGATGGGCAGGTCATAGGCGGTGAGCCCAAAACCCGGCTCCGACAACCGGTCCGGAATGCGCACCCGGAGCCCTTCGATTTGGGACAACTTGCGGCCTGCGCTGTCGTGGAATTCCACCGAGACGTCGAACTCACCCACGGCATCCGCGACTTTGAAGAAGAGGCCGAGCGCCGGATGCTTGCAGGGGAACTTGGCCGCTACGATCCGGTCGAACGCTCCGATGATGCACCACTTCCCCTGCGCATCCTGGAACACGTTGTCGGCCAGAAGGAACGACTTGACCTCCGGTGAGGACGACATTGCAGGCAATTCTAGTCCATCCTCCCGACCCCTCGGACGGGACCGCTCCCGATTTCGCGCCGTTGTTCGCGGCGGTCCCACGGGGGGAGCATGTACGCGGCCGACCTGCTCGCCCGCGCGTCGCCTGCGACCTGGGGTCGGCTGCGCGCGAACCGGCCCCCAGGTAGCTGGTAGACTCTCCGGAAGCGCTCCCGCCGCAAGCCCAGAAGCCCACAGCCTCAAGCCAGCGCACGACGCCCCGGTAGCTCAATCGGATAGAGCATCGGATTTCTAATCCGGCGGTTGGGGGTTCGAGTCCCTCCCGGGGTGCCATCTTCGTGCGGCGTCGCACGAATTGGGGCTTGGCACGCAAGAGAACTGCGCCCCCGCAGCAAGGCACGGGGATTGCAAAACAGCGCCCAACCCAGGAGAAAACCCATGCGCAAAGGTCTGACCCTCGCTTCCGCCGCCCTCGTCCTCGCCGTGGTCGCCCTCGTCGACACGCCGAGCCGGTCGGCACCCGTCGCGGGCGACGTCACCGTCGACCCGGTCCACTCGAGCGTCCTCTTCCGGATCCAGCACAACGGGGCCGCGATGTTCTACGGCCGGTTCAATCGGGTCGCCGGCAGTATCTCCGTCGTCGAGGGGGGGACGGGCGCCCTCGACCTCACCGTCGACGTCGACAGCGTCGACACCGCCAACGAGGGGCGCGACAAGCACCTCAAGAGCCCCGACTTCTTCAACGCGGAGCAGTTCCCGGAGATCACCTTCCAGAGCGAGGCGCTTAGGCACCTGGGCGGCAGCAAGTACGAGGCGAAGGGCACCTTCTCGATGCACGGCGTAGAGAAGGAGATCACCGTCGCCATCGAGCACACCGGCACCGGCAAGAACCGCCAAGGCGCGCCGGTGATGGGGTTCGAGACGGCGTTCACGGTCAAGCGGAGCGACTACGGCATGAACTTCATGCAGGGCCCCATCGGCGACGAGGTGCGCATCATCGTCTCGATCGAAGGCGCCCTCGCGGCGAAGTGACGCTCCGCGACCTCCTTCAAGTCCTGTTGCGCACCGCGCTGCCCGCGCTCGCGGGCGGCGCGGTCGCGCTTCTTGCGACCTGGCGCTGGCGCTCCCGCGCGATCGCCGGCGCGTCGGTCGTGACCGTCGCCTACCTGGCGGGTCATTGGGGGGCGCGGGGGGTCCCCGCGCCCCTCCCCCTCGACCACACGGAGTTGGTCTTCCACTTTGCGCTGTTCGCGCTGCTGCTGCCGCTGCGCACGGCACTCTGCGCGCTGATGCCCTGGCTCTTGCTGCGCGGACTCCACACCTCGCCCGGGCCGGTCGTGCTCGCGGGCCTCGGCGCCGCCTGCGCGGGGTTCTCGCTGCTGCTCGAGCGGCGCGCGCTGACGATGCGCGGCGACGCGATGCCGGCGGCGGCGGCACTCGCCGCGGCGGCGGGCGCGCAGGCGCTGGTCGCCGCGCGGAGCGCCCTGCTCGCGGAGCAGGCGCTCGCGGTCGCGGTCGGCTTCGGACTCTTCTCGCTCTTCCAGGTCACCCAGCGCCGCGCCGGCGGCGCGGTCGGCACGGCGCCGCACGCGGCGCTGCTGCTCCCCGCGCTCTGCCTCTGCGGCCACTACTTCGCGGCGCTGCCCTGGTCGAGCGCGCTGCTGCTCGCGCTGACCCCGCTCGTCGCCTTCCGCAACGCCTACGTATCGGCGGTGCTCGCCGCCCCTCCGACCGCGCTTGCGCTCTGGCTCGCTGGCTAAGGGCCGCCCCCGCTCCCGATCTGCTCCAGGGCGGCGAGACCGGTGCGGACGGCGGTCGGGCGGCCAAGGCGCGTGCCGAACGTGATGCAGCCGACGGCCATGTAGAGTGCGACGAGGCGGGCGCGCGCGGGCAGTCCGGTATCGATTCCGCCGGTGTAGTGCAAAAGCACTTCGTCGAAGAGGCGTTCGCCGCCCGCGAAGTAGCCGACCGCGAGGTCGAGCGCCGGATCGGAGAGCAAGGCGTCCCCCCAATCGATGACGGCAACAAGGGCGCCCTCCGAATCGGTCAGCAGATGCTCGGGGCCGAGGTCGCCGTGAACGAGCCGGATCGCTCCCGCCGCGGCCGGCGGTTCGACCGCCAGCACGTCGCGGCACTTCGCGCCAACTTCGGCAGCGAGGCGGGAGTGGATCTCGTCGAGGCGCGTCGCGAGGGCAGCGCGACTGGCCTCGAGCCCCACTTCGTCGTCCTGCCCTGGCAGCGAGATCGCCTCGAACTCCTCCACCGGAAGCGTGTGCAGCGCCGACGCGAACGCCGCGAATCCGGGCGCGAAGGCCGGCCGGGCCGCGGAGAGCCGCAACGGCTCACCTTCGAGGCGGCGATAGCCGGCGAAGCCCGCGGCGCGCATCTCGTACCGGGGAACGGCCACCGGGAGTCGGCCGTCGAGGCGACGCAGCAACTCGACCTCGCGGTCGAGGCGCTGCGCGCAGGCCTCCAGCTTCGGGAACCGGAAGAGCCAGGTGCGGTCCACCTCGAAGAGGAGGTAGTCGAACCCTTCGTCGAAGTATCGGACGTCGCGGCCACGCAGGGCCGGGAAGGCGGCGGCGATGCGCGTGCGCGCGGCCTCCGCGCCCAGCGTGCCGTCGGGATCCCACGGCTTCGGCGTCACGGCCCCTGCCCGAAGTGGCGCGGCTCGAGTTCGAGCAGCGATCCGAGCACGAGGTCCGCGCCGTCGAAGTCGCGCCGGTCGCAGGCTGAGTTCGGCACGACGATGCAGGCCATGCCCGCGGCCTTCGCGGCGCGCAGGCCGTTGGGGCTGTCCTCCAGCACGACGCAGGCCCCGGGGGCGACGCCGAGGCGGTCGGCGGCGAGCAGGAAGATGTCGGGGGCGGGCTTGCCCCTGGCGACCTCGTCGCCGGAGCAGACGACGGGGAAGGTCCAGCCCATGATCGAGAGCGCCTTGCGGATGGCGTGGAAGGGCGAGCTGCTCGCCAGCGCCACCCGCGGGCCGGCAAGCCGGATCGCGCGCCCGGCGCCGGCCATCTCGGCGAGGCCGCCCCCGAACCGGCGCAGCAGCGCATCGACGATCGCGCGCGCGAAGGTCGGCACGTCCGCCTTGATGCCGTAGGCGGAGAGCATGACCGGAACCGCCTCGAGCACGCGCATTCCCATGTGGCTGGCGGCGACGCTCTCGCTCCAGACCCCCCCGTGGGCCGCGATGACCTCCTCCTCCGCCGCAAACCAATGCGGCTCGCTGTCGATCAGCAGCCCGTCCAGGTCGAAAACCACCACCCGCCTCATTTTGCGACCCCCCTCGCGGCACCCCCCCTTCCCCTTCCAAAGGATCGGCGCGCGACGCCGATCCCTTGCCCCCCCCTGAATAGCGGGGACCCTCAGGGGGTATGTTGTCCGGTATCGGCGGCGCCACGCCGCCGGGAAGGGATGCAGAGATGACTGGCAATCGGATTTTCGGAGCGGTCTTCGCCGTGGCGGTGCTGGGCGCGATCGCCTACTTCGCGCTGCCCGGATTCCGCACGAAGGTAGACAAGACCTACGACAAGCACTTCGGCTGGAACGCCGAGGCGCGGCGCAGCGATCCGGTGGGGTTCATCGAGTACTCGATCGAGAAGCTCACCGCCAACATCGACAAGTTCACCGAGGCGCGCAGCAACTTGCAGCTCCAGCAGGCGAAGCTCGCCGACATGAAGCGCGAGAACGACGGCAAGGTCGCGTTCGCCGAGAAGCAGCTCGAGGCGTTCAAGGGCGCCTACCAGGTGGCGGGCGCCGGCAAGGGTTGGCCCGCCTCCGTCGCGGGCAAGAGCTACTCCGAGGCGGACCTGAAGAGCCAGGTGAAGGTGCTGCTCTCGCAGAAGGCGGGCTACCAGGGCATCGTCACGCAGCTCGACGCGGGCATCGCGACGTCGGACAAGCGCGTGATGGAGCTGATGAACCACATCAACGACAGCAAGGCGAAGCTGAGCCTGCTGAAGGCGCAGAAGGAACTCGTCAAGGCGAACCAGCTCACCGCGGAGACGGAGAAGCTGTTGACGGAGGTCAACGACATCCTGATCGCGAACGAGGCGCTCGCGCAGAAGAGCCCGGTGCGCACCGTCGAGGAGATGATGAAGGACGCGAATGAGGCGGAGGGGGCGGCGGGGGACCCGGAAACCGAAGCCTTCCTGAACGGCTGATGCGCCGGTCCACGATGACCTACTCCGTGGGGCTCGTGCTCGCGGCCTACGTGGTGAGCCGCTCGTGCGCCCACGCACCGAACCGGAAGGCGCCGCCGCCGGCCGAGAAGCCGGCGGCGGCCGCCACCCGCGACTGGTCTCCCGAGGAGATGGCGACCGACCCCGAGGGGTACCTGAAGTGGGCCGACGCGCAGTTGATGGCGCAGATCGTAAGCCGCGAGAAGGCGCTCGCCGACCTCTCGGCGCGGCGGAAGGGGATCGAGCAGCGGCAGAAGGAGCTGCTCGGCAACCTCGAGGAGATCGAGAGCTTCCACGGGCTCCTCGCGAGGGCGGTGCAGCGCGCCGAGGACGAGGAGCGCTGGCCCGCGAAGGTGGGGGGCCGCAGCTACGAGCGCGCGCGGGCCGCGGAGGTCCTCGAACAGACGAAGCGCTACGTCGCCGACCGGAGGCCGCTCGCGGACGACTACCGGAAGGCCCTCGAACGGATGACCGGGCGCGCCGGCGCGTGGCGCGAGGAGATCGGCGCCGTGGCGCGGCTGCGCGAGAGGCTCGGCCTCGACCTCGAGCGCGTAAGGCTCAAGCAGGCGCTGCCGGAGATCGACGCGCTGAAGCGCACCGAGGAGGAGATCGCCCACTACGCGAAGCTGCTCGCCTCGATGGCGGAGGACCCCGCCGAGGCGAAGCTCAGCACAGGGGACCTGCCGGCGAAGCAGGACCTGAGTTCGCTCGTCGACTGACGCAACGGAGGAGAAGCGATGCACCGGATCGTTCGCACGCTCGTCGCGCTGCTCGCGCTGGCCGGGCTCCTGCCCGCGCAGGACGGGAAGGGGGAGTCCCTCGAAGGGCTCGCCGCCGACGCGGAACTGGTCGAGACGCGCACCGAGGTGCCGCGGCTCAAGGCGCCCGCCGCCTACGAGTTGAAGGACAACACCGTCCTGATCGAGCTGTCGGAGTACGCGGGCTACGCGGGGCTCATCGCCGCGAACGGCGGCCTCGAGCCGAACGAGGGCTCGCTCTTCTTCCGGAAGTTCGGCTTCAAGGTCAAGCTCGCGCTGAGCGAGGAGGAGAGCTGGTCGGCGCTCAACAGCGGGCGCATGGCCGCCTCCGCGACGACGGTGGACGTGCTCGCCGTCTACGGCAAGCAGTTCTCCGTCGTCGTGCCGGCGCTGATCGGCTACAGCCGCGGCGCCGACGGCGTCGTCGTGTCGAGCGCGATCAAGCGGATCAACGACCTGCGCGGCAAGACGCTCGCGACCGCGCAGTTCACCGAGGCGGACTTCCTGATCCGCTACCTCGCGCAGGAGGCCGCGCTGCCGATCCGGATGCTGCCCGACCTTTCGGCGGCCCCCGATCGCAACAGCTTGAACCTCGTATTCTGCTCCGACGCGTTCGGGGCGGGCGACCTCTTCCTGAGGGAGGTCAAGGGGGCGCGGGGGCGGCTCGCCGGCTGCGTGACCTGGGCGCCGAAGACGACCGAGGTCGCCGACGGCAGCGAGGGCAAGGCGAAGGTGCTCGTCACCAACCGGAACCTGCTGATCGTCGCGGACATCCTCGTCGTGAACAAGGGGTTCGCGGCGTCGAACCCCGACATCGTGACCGGCCTCGTCCACGGGCTCCTCGAAGGCAACCGGATGGTGCGCGACCACCCCCGCGACCATCTCGCCGTCGTCGCGAAGGCGTTCGGCTGGTCGGCGGAGGACGCCGAGGGGGAGCTATCGAAGGTGCACCTCGCCAATCTCCCCGAGAACCAGGCCTTCTTCGCCGGCACGATCGACTCCGCCGGCAGCTACGGCGGCATCTACGAGTCCGCCGTCTACGCCTACGGCAAGGAGCTGATCCCCAATCCGGCCGACAGCGAGCGCTTCGTCGAGAAGCGCCACCTCGACGCGGCCGCCGCGTCGGGGGCCTTCAAGGAGCAGAAGCCCTCGGTGACGCCGCTGAAGAGCGCCGGAGCGCAGGCGGTCGAGGGCGACCCGCTGCTCAGCAAGGACATCCGCTTCTTCTTCAAGCCCAACTCGAGCGACCTCGACATGAACACGGAGGAGAACGTCAAGAACCTCGAGAGCATCAAGAAGCTCTTGCAGGTGAGCCCCGGTTCGACCGTGCTGCTGCGCGGCCACGTCGACAACGCGCTCGTCGAGACCTTCCGCAAGCAGGGGGGCGAGGCGTTCGTCCGTTCGCAGGCGCTGAAGGCGATGGAGCTCAGCAAGGCGCGCGCCGGCGAGATCGCCCGCCTGCTGACGGAGCGCCACAAGGTCGACGCCGCCCGCATCGAGCGGATCGGCCGCGGCTGGGAGGAGCCGGTGGGCACCGACTCGGAGATGAACCGGCGCGTCGAGGTCCAGTGGTTCACGTTGGAGTAACGCCATGTCCCGATCGATCTACGCCCGCCTCACCCGACGCTTCGCGCCCCACCGGGACGGCCCCTCGCGCCGCGAGATGCTGAAGGCGTCGCTCGCGCTCGGCGCGACGATGCTGCTCACGCGCGGCGGCCTGCTCGCGCAGGGCAAGGGCAAGCGCGTCGTCGTCGTCGGTGCCGGCCTCTCGGGCCTCGCCGCCGCCCACGAACTCTCGGCCCTCGGCTACGAGGTCACCGTCGTCGACGCGCGCAACCGCGTCGGCGGCCGCGTGCTGAGCTTCTCCGACCTCGTGCCGGGCAAGAACGTCGAGGGCGGCGGCGAACTGATCGGCAGCAACCACCCGCTCTGGGTCGCCTACGCCGACAAGTTCGGCCTCTCCTTCCTCGACGTCACCGAGACGGAGGAGGTGGAGTTCCCGGTCGTCTTGCAGGGGCGCCGGATCGAGGCGGAGAGGGCGGGCGAACTCTGGGAGGAGATGGACGCCCTCTGCAGCCGGATGAACGCCGACGCCGCGAAGGTCGACCCCCGCGCCCCCTGGAGTTCGCCCGACGCGATGGCGCTCGACCGGCGGAGCCTGCGTTCGTGGATCGACGCGCAGGAGGGGAGCGATCTCGGGAAGGTCGCGCTCGACGCGCTGCTCGCGAGCGACAACGGCGTCGCGACCTCGTGGCAGAGCTACCTCGGCAACCTCGCGATGGTGGCCGGCGGCGGCGGCGAGACCTTCTGGAGCGACAGCGAGGTCTACCGGTGCGCGGGCGGCAACGACCAGCTCGCGAAGAGGCTCGCGGCCACGCTCGACGGAAAGCGCCTGCTCCTCGGCGTGCCGGTGAAGCGGGTCGCCTCGTCGGAGAAGGGAGCGACGGTGGCGCTCGCCGACGGCCGCCTGCTCGAGGCGGACGATGTGATCGTCTCGGTCGCGCCGTCGGTCCATAACCGCATCGACTTCGACCCCGGCCTGCCCGCCGCGCTGCGGGTGCAGATGGGCGCCAACGTGAAGTTCCTCGCGGCGGCGAAGGGGCGCTTCTGGCTCGACGAGAAGCTCGCGCCGGACTACCTCAGCGACGGCGACATCAGCCAGACCTGGGACGGCACCGACAACCAGCCGGGCGAGGAGGGCGCCTGCATGGTCGCCTTCAGCGGCGGGCCGCCGGCGCAGAACTGCGGCGCCTACGAGTCGGCCGAGCGCGCGGAGCGCTACTTGCAGGAACTCGAGCGGGTCTACAAGACCATCCGCAAGAGCTTCACGAAGTCGCGGTACATGGGGTGGACCGACGACCTCTGGACGCAGGGCAGCTACAGCTTCCCGGCGCCGGGCGAGGTCACGAGCGTGGGCCCGATGCTCCAGCAGCCGCACGCGGGCCGCATCCACTTCGCCGGGGAGCACTGCAGCTACGCGTTCGTCGGCTACATGGAGGGGGCGCTGCAGAGCGGCGTCGCCGTCGCGCAGCGGATCGCGGAACGCGACGGCGTCGGCAAGGCGAAGTAGCCGCCGCCGCTCCGCCCCGGCGGCCCGGCCCCCCCCGCCGCGTCGAGGGGACCGCATCGGCACCGCTTGAGGAGGCGATCGATTACATTACGCGGCGTGGCCACCGCACGACCGCGCCGGCTGCTGCGGCTCCTCGCTTGGGCCGCGGCGGCGCTCCTGCTGATCGTCGCGCTCCTGCCGACGATCCTGTCGGCGGGGTTTGGCCGCTCCTACCTCGCCGGCATGCTGACGGAGGAGTTCGGCGAGCCGGTGGAGGTCGGCTCGGTCGATCTCGGATGGTTCTCGGGCGCCTCGGCCGGCGGGATCCGCGCCGGCACGCTGCTGACGCTGCGCGACGGCCGCGTCGAGGGGTCGCTCTGGTCGATCCTCATGGGGAAAGGCCGCCTCCAGGTTGCCGCCGAGGGGCTCACACTGTCGATCGAGGAGGGGGCCGGGGGGAGGACCAACCTCGAACCGCTGCTGGAGCGGCTCACGCGGCCGCGCGAGGCGCCGGCCGCGCCGCCCCGAAGGCCGCGTCCCTTGCAGGTGAGCCTCAAGGAGTGCGCCGTCACGCTGCGCCGCACCCCCCGGACCCCCCAGAATCCGCCCGTCGACCCCTTCGTCGAAGACCCGGTCGTCCTGCCCGCCGACGCGAACGCGACCGTGATCGCGCTCGAGGGGCTTACCCTCGACGCGACCGTCGACGGCGAGCGGGCGCAGGCGACCTTCGCCGGGCGCGCCTCCCTCGACGGCAGGAGCGGGACGATCTCCGGCAGCGCGACGCGCGACGGCGCGACGGTCGAGGCGAAGTTCGAGGCGGAGGGCATCGACGTCGCGCCGCTCGGCCTGCCCTTCTCGGGGATCTTCGGCGGCAGCGGCAGCGTGCGCGTCGAGGGGGAGCGGATGAGCGGGCACGTCACCGCGCGCATCGCGGATGCGGATGCGTTCGGGTTCGCCGAGAAATGGGTCACGCTCTCGGTCGACGGCGAGCGCGACGGCGACGCGGTGCGCGTCGGCGCGTGCTCGGTCGAGACGGCGTCGGGGGAGATCGCGCTGGCGGCGAGCGGCAGCTATCCGTCGGAGGTCGTCGCGAAGGGGCGCTTCCCTGCGCGGCTTGCGGCGAAGATCCTCGGCCGGCCGCCGGAGGCGGGGGCGGTCGAGTTCGACCTGCGCGCCGCATCGCGCGCGAACCTCGTCGACCTCGCGGGGTCGCTGGGGCTCCGGGGGTTCGACGGCCCCGACCTCGACGCGAAACTCGATGTCACGATCGCCCCCTCGGAGCGCTCGGTCGAGATCCGCCTGCTCGACGCGCGCGCCCCCGACGTGGCGATCCGGGCGAGCGGATCGGCCCGGGCCGGGGAGCGCCCCACCGCCGACCTCACGCTGGCCGCGGACGCCGACCTCGCGCGGCTGCGGCGCTACTTGGGCCCGCTGGTGACGCTGCCTCCGGAGACGCGCGTCGAGGGGCGCGTGAAGGTCGCCGCGGCGCGCTTCGTGCTCGACAAGGAGGGGGATGCGCTGCTCGACGTGCAGGCGCGGATCGACGGGCTCGTCGCGGGTGCGATCGCGCGCGACAGTGTCGTGATCTCGATCGACACGAGCCTCGAGGGGGGGGGCGACCGCCTCGTCGTGCGGCGCGGGGAGATCGACCGCCTGTCGATCGCGGGCAGCGCCGAGGGGATCCGCGAGAGGAGGCTGCGACGCGCCGAGGGGAGCGTCCGCGGCGCGCTGGACCTCGATCCGGCCCTCGCGCGCCTCTTCGGCGTGACCGATCTCGGAGCGCTCGCCGGCACTTTGCAGGTCGCGCTGACCGCGAGCACGTCGCAGGCCGACGGGATCCTCGTCGCCGGGGAGGTGAAGGGGAGCGGGCTCCACGTGCGCCGGCCCGGCGTCGACCTGCGGCAGCAGGCGGTCGCGCTCTCCCTCGACGGGGTGCTGGCCGGGGCGGTCGCGAGCGGCAAGGGGACGCTCGTCGCGGACGCGATTTCGCTTGCGGTCGAGTCGTTCCGGGCGACGGGCATCCGCGAGGTCGAGGCGCGCGGGCGGATCGACGTGCGCGACCTCGCGGCGCTCCGGACGCTGCTGCCGCCGGGCGCGATCCCGGACGGCATCGCGCTCTCCGGCGATCTCGCCGGGCCCTTCGACGTGCGGTCGGGCGGTGCGCGGCAGGAGGTGCGCGCGACGCTCGAGTCGAAGGCGCTGACGGCGGAACGCGACGGGCAGGGCGTCCGCTCCGAGGCGGTCCGGTTGCGCCTCCAGGCGACGCGCGATGGCGACGCCCTCGACCTGGCCGACAGCGCGCTGCGGCTCGGCGCGCGGGACGCCGAGGTGGTCGTGCGGCGGGGGCGCATCGCCGACCTCGCGCGCCCCGACCGGTTCGAGGCGGATGCCGAACTGCACGGCTCGCTCGCCGACCTCGCGCTTCTCGTGCCCGATCTCGCGCGGATGAAGCCGCGGGGGCAGGCGAAGCTCGGCGCCAAGCTCTCGCAGCGGGAGACCCTGGCGTTCGACGTCGAGGGCACCGTGCTCGGCTTCTCGCTCGCCCCCTCCGCGAAGCTCTCCTTCGAGGGTACGCTGAAACTCGGCCTGCGCGGCCAGCGCGAGGGGGGCGACCTGCAACTCGAGTCGCTCGCGGTGACGCTGGGCGAGACGACGGTGAGCGCGAAGGGGCGCCTCGGGGAGAAGACCGATCTCCAGCTCTCCCTGCGCGGCGACGGCCGCCGGCTCACGGACCTGCTCCCCGGCGCCACCGCCGAGGGGCCGGTGGTCGTCACGCTGGGCATCCGTGGCTCGGTCGGCGGCTCGCTGCCGCTGAACGGCACGGGCGATTTCCGCTGCAAGCGGCTCGTGCTCCCGAGCCTCGACCTGCTGAGCCCGGTCGGCGAGATCCGGGCCGAGGCGCGAATCGGCAAGGAGGGGCTCGGCGACCTCGCATCGACGGCCTTGATCCGCGCGCCGGAGGCGCGGATCGGCACCGTGCGGATCGAGAAGGCGGAGGTCAACTACACCGGCGCGACCGCGCCGGGCGGCGGGCCCTTCGAATTCCGCACGCGGATCACCGCGGACCGCCTGCTCGCGAGCGACCTGCCCGTCGAGAAGATCGACATCTCCGTCGCCGGGGCGCTCGCGACGCTTGACGCGAAGGCGCTGGACGGCGTGATCCTCCATGGCAGCGTGACCTTCGAGAAGGCGTCGACGAAGACCATCGAGGTGACCCAAGGCTCGGCGCTGATCGAGATGCGCAACGGCGTCGCGTTCCTGCGCGACTTTTCGGCGCGCGCCCGCGGGGGCACGCTGGCGGGGGACATCGAGGTCGCGTTCGGCGAGAGTCCGATCTCCTGGAAGGCGAAGGTCGGCATCGCCGACCTCCAGCTCAGCCCGGCGCAGGGTCGCGCGCTCAGCTTCACGGTGCCCTTCCTCCGGCTCGGGGGCGCGCTGAAGGAGGCGGCCGCGCTGGAAGGGCTCCTCGGGGCGCGCCTCGACCTGACCGGCAGCGGCACCGACGGCGCCTCGATCGCGCGCAGCCTTGGCGGCAAGGGGTCGCTCCGCTTCAAGGACGTCGCGGTGCGCGGATCGATCCTCCTCCCGCTGCTGAACCTCCGGATCGACCAGCTTCTCTCGCGCGAGCCCTATCGCTTCCAGGACCTCGATCTCACCTTCGACGTGAAGGACGGCCGGGTGCTGACCCCCGCCTACGAGCTGAAGGGCGTCCCCTTCTCGATCCACATCGAAGGCAACGCCGGCCTCGACGGCTCCCTCGACTACCTCGTCCGCCCGAGCCTCCTGCCCTTCCCGCTCCGCATCAGCGGCCACCTCGACCGCCCGAAGGTGCGCCCCGCCCCCCTCGCCGGCTTCCGCTAGCGGGACAACGGGGTCTGACCCCTTTGTCCCGTTAGGATGGGGGCTTGTCGACCCATCTGCTGCTGCTGCAGGACATCGCCGCGCTGATCGGGGAGGCGAAGTCGCTCGACGACGTCCTCGACCGCGTCGTCCGCCTCGTGGCGGACCGCATGAAGACCTCCGTCTGCTCGATCTGGCTGCTCGACGGCGCGCGGGAGAAGGCGGTGCTGAAGGCCTCCCAGGGGCTGCACCCGGACGCGATCGGTCGCGCGACGCTCGCCCGCGGACAGGGGCTCACCTGGGCGGTGCTCGAGAGGCGCGAGCCGGTCATCATCGAAGATGCGCCGCGCGACCCGAGGTACGTCTACATCCCCGCCACGCGGGAGGAGGTCTTCCACTCCTTCCTCGCGGTGCCGCTCTTGATCCACGGCGCGCCGATCGGGACGCTCTCGGTCCAAACCCGCGAGCCGCGCATCTTCACCGAGGACGAGGTGCGGGCGCTCTTGACGATCGCGTCGCAGGTCGCCCCCGTGGTGGACAACGCCAGGCTCCTCTCTCTCATCGCGAGCGGCGAACCGGGGCAGGCGCCTCTGCCGGCCGAGAGCGGCCCGAAGCGCGCGCGCGGCACGGGCTGCTCCGGCGGCGTCGTCAGCGGCCGGATCCTGCGGCTCGGCACGCGCCCCCCCGCCTCCCCCGCCGTGCCAGGCACGCGCGAGGAGGAGGAGGAGCGGCTCGGCCGCGCCTGCCGGCAGGCGCGCGAGGAACTGCTGCGGATGCAGCGGTGGCTGCGGGAGCGCCACGCCGAGGAGGCCGCCTTCGTCTTCACCGTGCAACTGATGATGCTCGAGGACGAGTCGTTCGAGGGTCGCATGCGCGAGGCGGTCGCCCGCGGCGCCGCGGCGGCTACGGCGATCGAGGAGGTCACGGCGGACCTGCTCGCCCGCTTCGCACGGCTCGACGACGCCTACTTCCGCGAGCGCGCCGAGGACGTCCGCGACCTCGCCGGCCGCATGATGCGTCACGCGCTCAGCGCGGGCACGCAGGGACAGCGCCTCCTCGAGGGTCGCATCGTCGTGCTCCCCCACCTCGCGCCGTCGCGGATGGTCTCGCTCTGCGCCGAGGGCGCCGCGGCGGTCCTGACCGGCGGCGGCGGCGCCACCTCGCATGCGGCGCTGCTCGCGCGCTCCCTCGACCTGCCGCTCGTCGTCGGTCTCGGCGACTTCCTGAACGGCGTGCACGACGGCCAAGAGGCGCTCGTCGACGCGGCGTCAGGGGAGGTGGTCCTCGACCCGCCGCCCGGCATCTTCGAGGAGGCGCGCCGGGCGGCGACCGCCGGCGTCGAGGCACTGCGCCGCCTCGCGCTGCCGGCGAGCGGCGCAAGCGGGCGCATGCGCTTCGAGGCGAACGTCAGCCTCTGGGGGGACGCGGTGCGCGCGGTCAAGGAGGAGGCCGACGGCATCGGCCTCTACCGGACGGAGTTCATCTACCTGATGCGCCCCGACCTGCCTGGCGAGGACGAGCAATACGTGCTCTACCGGCGCGTCGTCGAGGAGGTCGCGCCGCGGCCGGTCACCTTTCGGCTGCTCGATGCCGGCGGCGACAAGCTGCTGCCGGCGCTCGGCCCGACGCCGGAGCCGAACCCCTTCCTCGGCTACCGATCGCTGCGCCTGCTGCTCGACCACCCCGAAATCCTCGGCGCCCAGGCGCGCGCCATCCTCTACGCGCTCGAGCAGGCGCCGGGCCGCATCCTCGTGCCGATGGTCGGCTCGGTGGAGGAGTTCCTCGCCGTGCGCCGCCATCTCGCCGCCGAGGAGATGGAGATGCCGGAGCTCGGCGCGATGGTCGAGCTCCCGAGCGCGCTCTTCCAAATTGACGAACTCGCCCGCGAGGCGGACTTCCTCTGCATCGGCACCAACGACCTGACGCAGCACCTGCTCGGCGTCGACCGGACGAACGCGCGCGTGACGCGCTGGTTCGACTTCTGCCATCCGGCGATCCTCCGCGCGCTCCAACTGGTCGCGCGAGCGACGCACGCCGCGCGCAAGCCCCTCGCGATCTGCGGCGAGGCGGCGAGCAACCCGCTCTTCCTCCCGCTCTGGCTCGGCCTCGGCGCCGCGCGCCTCAGCGTCCACGCGCGCCGCGTCAGCGTGCTCCGCGGCCTCGAAGCCAGGATGGACGCCGAGGAGGCGCGGGCCGCGGTCGAGGAGGCGCTGCGGCTCCAGAGCGCCGCCAAGGTCCGCGAGCGCCTCGCCCGCTGCGCAGCGCCCGAGGTCGTCGAGTATCTGCGCCATCGCGGAGGGCTCTCCGCCCCCTGACGATGGCGCCGGGGGCGATCCCGGGGGGGTGCGGGGGCCGGAAGGTCCGCGCCGCCTACCGCCCCGTGACCGCCGTGCGGTCGCGGTCGCGGGGCGTCAGCGTGACGAGGGTGCTGCGGGTCAGGAAGAGCACGGCGAAGCAGGTCGCCTGCAACTCCCGCTCGGGGTCGCGCCACGACCCCTCCGCGCGCTGGGCGCCGAGCAGGTAGGCGGCCCCGTCGGCGTACCAGTCGCGCCCTCCGAGGGCCGGCGCCGCCGCCGCATGGCAGGCGCGCTCAAGCGACCAGAGCCAGTAGTGCTTCCAGAAGGAGTCGCCTCGCCGCCCCTTCCGGCCGCCGAAGGCGTCCGCCGAACCGCGGTTCTCGTCGATGCGCTCCCCCTCGCCGAGCCACGCGAGCGCGCGACGCAGGTCCGCCCCCCCGAGCCCCCCCGCATCGCGAAAGGCCACCTGGGCCTCGACGCAGCCGCCCAGCGCCAGCGCCATCGCACCGCCCGCCGTCATGCTGCCGTAGGAGCGCTTGCGCTGGTTGTCTCCATAGCCGAAGCCGCCGTCGGAGTTCTGCGAGGCGCGGAAGAAGGCCTGGCACCGGCGGAAGACCTCGTCGTCGACGTCGAAGCGCCGCGCCCGCGCCGCCGCGCAGGCAAGGATCGCGAGCTGCGTGTTCGAGTTGTCGCCCGCCTTCTTGCGCGCGGTCGCGCGGTAGGCGTAGGTCCACTGGCCGTTCTCGCACTGCCCCTTCGCCAAGTGGTCGAGAAGGAGGCGGACCCTGTCGCGGTGCGCCTCGGGACTGTGGGCGAGCAGCGCGAGCACGCCCAGCGCGGCGCCGTAGACGGTGCCGTCGGGCAACTCGCGCCGCAGGTGCGCCGCGGCGCGGGCGCAGGCGGGGTCGTCGGCGGGCACGCCCGCGTGGCGCAACGCGAGCAGCGCGAGCGCGCACTCCCCGGGGTTGGCCCCGTAGCCGCCGCGGGCGTCCTGCTCGCCGCGCAGCCAGACGACCGCCCGCGCGAGCGCGCCGTCGACGCGCGCCTGCTCCGGCGGAGCCGCCATCGCCAGGGCCGCGACCAGGAGAGTTAGGTAGCGCGCCATGCCCGCGCTAGTTGTAACGCAACCGCGAGCCCTTCCGCACCACCCTTCGGAAGGAGGGGGGCCCCCCCCGTTCGCTAGAGTCCGGCCACGTCGAGGATGTAGTTGACGCGGGTGCCGGCCACTTGCAGCACGGCCGCAATCTGAGCGCCGAGGCCGGTGAGGCTCAAGTCGGCGTCGAACACGAAGTTCGGGATGTCGATCCTCCCGACGACGTCGCCGCTCGCGGACGCGGACTGCTGCGTCGCGAGATCGAAGAGCAGCGTGAAGTTCCGCGCGACGAGATCGGCCACGTAGGCGTTGTGCTGGATGATGAAGCTCCCGTTCATGACGGTGCTCGCCGACTGCCCGTCCTGCCAGAGCATGTCGATCGTGACGTCGGCGTCGGCATGGAGCGGCGCGCCGGCCGTGCTCGTGCCGTGGAAGAGGATGTCGGCGTCGATGGTTGCGGCGCTGGCCGACGAGAGATCGATGCTGTAGGGGTCAACGGGGCCGGCGCCGGTCGAGACCGAGAAGTGCATCGTCAGATCGCCGGTCCCCGACGGGAAGACCGCGCCGGGCCAGACGATCGTGCCGACCCAGCCGTTCGCGGCGCTGGGGGCGGTGTAGGCGTAGTCGTCGACGTTCCCCTCGCCGAGGGCCGTCGTAATCGCGAACTCCGTCAGGTCCGAGTAGACCCGGACGGCCGCGTCGAAATTGTCCACGAGGTCCTGCTGCTCGGCCTCGTTCAATACAAGTTGATCCACGCTGCAGCCCGCGGCGAGCAGGCAGAGCATGGCGGTGATCGCCAATCGGTGCATGTAGGCTCTTTACCTCCACTAGAGGCGTACCCCTCCCGCGCGCGGGGGCCAGCGCGGCGCCCGGCGTCTGCGCGTCGCGCCCGTCCCCGGAACGAACGGCTGTGCACTTTCCGAAACGGAGAGGTTGCGGCGCGTATACGTTGCGGTACAACGTCCACCTTTCGTCCCCCGGGCTGCCTCGGAGCGACGCGACACGGCAGCGGTTGGAGGGCTGGTGCCCCCCACGGACTTCAAATCCGATGTGCCCGGTCATGCCGGGCAGGTAGGTTCGATTCCTATGCGCTGCCGCCACTTTCCTGCGGAACGTGGCGTCAAGAGCGGAGGGGGGCGCGATTCGCCGCCATAGTCGCGTTTCATGGGGGTATGGAGGGTGGCGAATTGACCCTTCGGAGGGGCGCGGGTACACCAGTACGCGATGGGTAACGAGCGCGGTTTGACGTACGCGGGCACGGGGGTCGACGTCGATCTCGTGTCGCGCGAGCTCGAGGGGCTGGCGCGGATCCTCGCGCCGAGCGCGGGGTTCCGGCGCGGGGTCGGCGAGGCCGTCATGGAGAACGGCTACTACGCGACGGCGCTGAGGCTCACGGCGGATCTGGCGCTGGGCCTCTGCACCGACGGCGTCGGCAGCAAGATCCTCGTCGCGGAGCGGATGGGCAAGTACGACACCGTCGGCATCGACTGCATCGCGATGAACGTCAACGACCTCGTCTGCATCGGCGCCGAGCCGATCGCGATGGTGGACTACGTCGGCATCGAGCGCCTCCAGCCCGGCATGCTCGCCGAGATCGCGAAGGGGCTGCTCGAAGGCGCGCGGCAGGCCAACATCAGCATCCCCGGCGGCGAGACCGCGCAGCTCCCGGAGGTGATCCGCGGCCAGAAGCCCGGCCACGGGCTCGACCTCGTCGGCACCGCCGTGGGGCTCGTGCCGATGGCGCGGCTCAACAGCGGCGCCGACGTCGCCGCGGGCGACATCCTGATCGGCCTCGCGAGCACCGGCGTCCACAGCAACGGGTTCAGCCTCGCGCGGCGCGCGCTCTTCGGCCAAGGCAGGCTCGACGTCGGCACCCACGTCGCCGAGTTGGGCCGCACCGTCGGCGAAGCGCTGCTCGAGCCGACACGCATCTACGTCCGCGAGGCGATGGATCTCTTCACCGGCGGCGTGACGGTGAAGGCGCTCTGCCACATCACCGGCGACGGCCTGCTGAACCTGAACCGCGTCGGCGCCGCGGTCGGCTTCGAGATCGACGCGCTGCCGCCGCCGCCGCCCATCTTCGACCTGATCGCGAAGAGCGGCGGCATCGACCGCGCCGAGATGTTCAAGGTCTTCAACATGGGCATCGGCATGTGCGTCGTCGTGCCGCCGCAGCAGGTGGACCGCGCCTGCACGATCGCACGCAAGCAGGGCGCCTCGCCCCACGTGATCGGCCGCGCGATCAAGGGCCCCGAGAAGGTCGTGCGCCTTGCGCGCGAGCGCCTTCAGGGACACGACACCGGATTCGTCCGGTTCTGAGGGCGGGGCCCCCCCGCGCCCCCCGGAGATCTCCCCAAGGGGGAGGGAGCATCGGGCCGCCCCGGTCAGCGCTCCGGCAGCGGCGGAGAGGCGGGGGGCTTGGGGGGCGTCCGCGGTTGGAGCCCGGAACGCTTCTCGGTCTCGCGGGCCCGCTCGAGGATTTTCTCCATGTCGCGCAACATGCGCTCCGTATCGCGCGGCAGCGGCGGGCCGCGCTCCCCCGCAAATTCGCCGCAGGCGCGCGCGAGGATGACCACCAGCCAGATGGTTGCCACATACTTGCCCCACCCCCACGGCTTCGCGGTGCCCGCCTTCGAAGCCTCGAGGAGTCCCGGTGCGCGCTCGTGCAGCAGCGCGACGAGAGCGCTCTCCTCCGGCAGAGTCGCGACCCGGCGGCGCGCCGCGCTGGCGGCGCGGCGGCTCTCCGGTCCGGTCCCCCGCCGGCCGTCGAGCAGCAGGCTGAGGAACCGGGCGAGGCCGGGCTCGATCGGACCGAGTTCCTTGGCTGCGGCGAGGCGGCGGTCGAGTTCCTGCCACTCGGAGCTCTCCCCGCGCCCCTGCGCGCGCTGGCGGAATGCGTGGTCGGCGAGATCGCGCGCGAGGGAGGGGTCGAGCAGGGCGAGGCTCGTCGCCAGCGGCAGCACGACGTGCTCGATTCCCTGTCTCGGCTCGCCGTCGGTCTCGAGGATCGCGCGGGCCAGTTTCGCGAGGGCCGTCAGGTCGCCCCGCCCTCGAAGCGTCGCGACGATCCGGAGTGCGACCTCGCCCTCCCCCTCGACGAGATCGAGCAGGACGTCGCCGATCCGCGCACAGCGCACGGCCAGCGAGGGGTCCCTTGCGTCCCAGGCCACTTGCAGCATCGCGCGGCTCCAGGCCGCCACGAGCCGCGGGTCCGCGCGGGCGCGGTCGGCCAGCGTGCGGAGCGCCTCGCAGAGGGCGCCGTCGCGCTCCTCGCCGGCCGGGAGCGCGGCCGCCCCGTCGATGGCGGCCAGTTCCGCCTCTACGGAAGGCTCCGGATCATCGTCGCGCGCTTCGCGGAGCGGAGCCGGGATGTCCTCCGGGACCGCATCGGGGTGGGAACGCAACTTGCGCTCTGCACGCCACGCGGCCTCCTCCTCCGGCCGTGAGGGCGCCCCCTCGTGAGCCGGCTCACCGAACGCGGCGAGGGCCTCCTTCCTCTTCCGCAGGGCCTCGTAGGCCTCGCGGACGAGCCGGAACCCCTCGGCATCGCTGTCGGGCGGATGCTCGCGCACCTTCGCCGCATAGGCGCGACGGATCTCCCGCGGGTCGGAGGTGCCCTCGGGAACGCCCAGCACCTCCCACGGGTTCACGGGAGCGGATCCAACTCCAGCTGCCGTTCGCTCTCGGCATGGAAGCGGCTGCCGACAGACTGGTCCAGCAGCGCCGCGCTGAAGGCGATCTCCTCGGCGTCGTTCGACGCGAGGGCGGCTTCGAAACGGTCGAGGGCGGTGGAGAGCCGCTCGCGATCCTCCCCCGTCAGTTCGCGGTAGGCCCGCTCGGCGCGTTCGAGGCGCGCACGGTTCGGCAGCATGTCGCGCGCGTTCACCTTGAGCGGCCGCAGGCGGCGCAGCGCCTCGTCGACCTCGGCCTTGCTCAGCGCGCCCGGCCGCTGCTGGATCAGCTTCGAGCGCGTCTCGCCCGAGTGCAGGATCGTGACGTCGACTTCGAGCAACCCGCTCGCGTCGAATGAGAACCTGACGTCGACCGCCCCGGCATGCCGCTGGCCCGGCCGGTGCTTCAAGCCCACGATCTCGAGTTGACCGAGCAGCGTGTTCTCCTCGACCCGCCGGCTCTCCCCCTGGAAGACGCGCAGCGCAAGCCGGTCCTGCATCGGGTGGAGCGTGCTCAGGCGCGAGACGCGGCTCGCCGGGATCGTCGTGTTGCGGTCGAGGATCGGCAGGAAGTACCCCTCCTCGTAGCGCTCGGGGGCGAACTCCTTCGAGACCTCCACGCCGAGGGAGTGCGGGCAGACATCAGTCAGGATCACGTCGCGCACCGCCTCCAGCCGCTCGCAGCGCGCCGCTTGGACCGCCGCGCCGTGGGCGACGACCTTGTCGTAGTCGACGAGGCGCGGCGGGCGCTCGCCCAACTCGGCGGCGACGAACGCGTGCACGAGCGCCATCCGGCTCGCGCCGCCGACGAGCAGCACGTCGTCGAGGTCGCCGGGGGCGAGCCCCCCGTCGCGGAGGCAGCGCCGGACGATCGGCTGCAAGCGAGCCGTCAGCGGGCGCGACACCGCTTCGAACTCCTCCCGGGTCACGACCACCTCGCCACTTCCTTGGCGCAGCGTCGCGGAGGGGGCCCGGCTCAGCTCGCGTTTGAGCACCTCGACCTGCTGGCGCAGCGCACCGGGGGCGCGAACCCTCCCGCCGAGCTTCTCCTCGACCTTCTCCAGCAGCGCGTCGGTGTAGTCCTCCCCACCGAGCATGCTGTCTCCGGCGGAGGCGCGCACCTCGATCAGCCCCTCGAAGACTTCGAGGAGGGTCACGTCGAAGGTTCCGCCTCCGAGATCGAAGACGAGGATGCGGCACTCCCGCTCGGGCCGGGCGTAGCCGTAGGCGAGTGCCGCAGCCGTCGGCTCGTTCAGGATCCGCTCGACGCGGAGGCCGGCGATCTCGGCGGCGGAGACCGTCGCCTGCCGCTGCGGGTCATGGAAGTAGGCGGGCACCGTGATGACGGCCCGCGAGACCGCCTGCCCGAGTCGCAGTTCCGCGATGCGCTTCATCTCGCGGAGGATGAGCGCCGAACACTCGATCGGCGTCCACTGCCTGCCCCCGAAGCTGTAGCGCGCCTCGGTGCCCATCTCCCGCTTGAAGAAGGCTCGGCCCGACTCCGGCGACGTGACGAGCCGGTCCTTCGCCGCGCGGCCGATCAGCAGCGCGCCGTCCTCCGCAAGGGCGACGGCGGAGGGGGTCAGGTGCTCGTCGAGCTCATTTGCCAGTGTCAGAGGCGCGCCGTCCTGTAGCAGCGCCACGAGACTGTTGGTCGTGCCGAGATCGATACCGACGATGGCCATCGCCGCCGCGCTCCTGCGGACACGATAGCAGGATTCGTTCCGCCCCGGGCCCCGCCATGCAACGCCAAGAGGGCCACGAACGGGAGTCGCGGCCGGGCCCCCCCCGCGCCCCCCCCGCGCCCCCCCCTGATCGTGCCACTTCCGCGGCACGGGAGCCAGGCGCCCCCCCTACTCCCTCACGCTCACCCCCTCGTGCGCCTTCGCGAGCTCCTCGAGGAAGCCGTCCCACGCCTTGTTGAGCCCCTCGGCCCCGCCCGCCTGCACGCAGTTGATCTGCACCATGCGGAAGCGGTTCAGGTACTCGATCTCGTCGAGGATGGCGCGGCGCTTCGTCTCCGCGCCGCGGCTGGGCACGCCGTCGGTGAGGATGAAGAGCGCGTCGACGTCGTCGTCGGCGAGGGCGAGGGCCACCGCGTCGAAGAGGTTGGTCCAGCCCGCGGGCGCGGCCTCTTCGATCCACTTCCGGCAGGCCGCGCGCGCTCCGGAGGAGGCCGCGGTGAGGCGCGGCTTCCACGCCTCGACCTCGGTGCGGAAGAGGATCACGTTGAAACGCGCCTCGGAGGGAAGCCGGTGCACGATCTCGCCGAGGTCGTGCACGACGATGTCCCAGCGCGACTTCCCCTCCGAGCCCGGCGCGAGTTCCGTCATCGAGCGCGACGCGTCGAGGACGAAGGCGAGCCGCACCGACTCGACCGGCAGCTTGCGGAAGCGGATCGTCGAGCGCGTGCTGTCCGGCGGCCGCTCCGCCGGCGCGGCGGGCACGACGAATCCGGTGGCGGCGCGCCCCCACCACTCCCGCCAGCGCTTCGCATCGCCGCCGCAGGCCGCGCCGGTGAGGTTCTCGAGGGCGCGCACCGCGCGTGCGCGGACGCGCCCCTCGTCGCGGGCGACGCGCTCGATCAGCGCCGGGATCGCGGCCACCGGGCGCAACCGCTCCGCGGCCCGCATCGCGGCGAGGCGCACGCGCCACGAGGCGTCGCCGATCAGTTCCGCGACGACCGCCGGGGAGGCCGTCAGCCGCGTGACGGCGATGCGGACCTCCTCCGCGCGGTCCTGCGCGACGGCGTCGGCGCTCTCGGCCTCGCCGAGCGCCTCGAGAGAGAGCGCGCGGGTGCGCCCGTCCGCGTGGCGGAGGCCGGCGCGCAGAAGCGGGGCCGCGACGCGGCGCGAGAAGAGCGCCCGGGCGCGCACCTCCGCGTCGCGATCCTCGGCGAAAGGGCTTGCGTCCTCGCGCCGCGCGAGGATCGCCCGCACCCCCTCGACCCGCGCGCGCGCCTCGCGCAACGCGGCGATCCCGCGCGCGAGATCGGGCCCCTCCGCGGCAGGGCGCGCGACAATCTCGTCCCGCACGCCGGCGCGCACGGCCGGGTGCGGGTCCGAGAGCAGGGAGAGAAGGGCGGCCCGCGAATCGCTGCCGCGATCCCCCCGCAGCGAACGCGCCGCCTGCAACCGCAAGTCGGGCGAAGGCGAATCCACCCACTGGCGAAAGAGCGCCAGCGGGTCGGGCTTGGGGCCCAGCGGTGGAACGATCAGGGGAAGAAGGGTGAAGAGCAGGTGCGCGTTCATGATCCTGGCGGGGCGGGCCGCCCGGATATAAAGACGCACATGGGTGTCACGGAAACGGCGCTGCGCGGGGGGTGCGCCGCCGCAAAAGCCCGATGTCGAGGGGGTTCGGGGGCCGCCGGACGCACGGCGCGGCGCGCCCGGCATTGTTTAGAACTGCACGCTGGCGCCGACGAAGAAGCCGGAGAGCGTCGCGTCGAAGTCGAAGTCGTCCGCGGTTCCGTCCACGACGATGAGGCGGTAGCCTGCGCGCACCGCGACGACCTTGAACAGGGTCATGCCGACGCTGAACTGCACGTCGATCAGCGTGCCCTCGACGTCGCTGATGTCGATTGTGAACCCGCTCACTTCGAGTTCGGCGAGAAGGCGCCCGAACTTCGCCTGCGCGAGGAGGCCCAGCACCGGGATCGGCAGGTCGGTCACCTCTCGGGCGGTCCCGGAGGAGTCGCCGGTGATGACCCCCTCGAGGTGGAAGTAGCTGATCCCCCCCTCGACGGCGATGCGGAACATGGGGATCTCGAAGAACGAGTAGAGGAAGACCGCGCGGATGTTCTGCACGTCGACGTCGGAGCGGACCTGCTCGTTCACGCTGAACGAAAGGCCGCCGAACGTGAAGGTCCGGTCGATCCGGTTTTCGCCGGAGAAGCCGGCGACAAAGCCGCTGAGGCGCATGCCGAAGCGGCCCAGCGAAAGCTGGATCACCGGAAGGACGACCGCCTCGGTGTCGTCGATGCCCAGGTCGGACTCGAAGTCGAGGCCGTCGCCCCCGGTGGTCGCAAGGTGGCCGCTGAGGGAGGGAAGCCAGAGGTTCACTTGGCCGACGAACCAGCCGAAGACGCCGCCGGATGCCGGCGCGGCGAGCGCTTCGCCCGCCGGGAGTTCGAGGGTCCGGAGCGGGACGCCTACACCGTCGCGGAGGTAGGCCTCGACGGCGTTCCGGGTCGCCTCCGACGGGGCGGCGGCGCAGGCGACGACATGGCACTCCGGTCCGTCGCCGCCGCTCGTGGCCGCGGGGAGCGCCCGCTCCGCCAAGCCGGCCGTCGCGAACAGAACGAGGACGGTGAGCGCGCGTGTCATCGTGAACTCCCTTCCTGCCGAGGCAGGCGTGAGCTGCGGGAGCCTGGCCTCCCCGATATGGGCATCGGCTCAAGGGCCGGTCGGGCTTGATCGCGGGTGCGCGCCGTCGCTCCCGCCGCCCGCCAGCGCCCGGGTGGCCGTCACCGCCCAGACCCCGAGGGCCCCGCGGCGGCTCAGCGCCTTCGTGCATGCCGCGAGCGTCGACCCCGTGGTCAGCACGTCATCGACAAGCAGCACCGTGCGGCCCTTGACGGCGGGCTTGGCGCGAAACGCCCCCCTCACCGCGCGCCACCTCCCCGCGCGGGAGCGCATCGCGGCTGCGAGGTCGCCCCGGATGCGGTAGAGCCAGCGGGGCCGGAGCGGAAGCCCGAGTTCCCGCGCGACGAGCCGCGCGATCTCCTCCGCCTGGTTGAACCCCCGCCGCCGGCGCCGCGCCGCGTGGAGCGGCACCGGCACGACGACGGCATCGCCTGGAAGCGGCAGCCCGGCCGCAGCCGCCGCGGCCAGATGCCCGAGGGGCCGCCCGGCGGCGAGGTTGTTGCCGTACTTCAGCGCATGGACGATCTCTTTCGCCGCCCCCGCATGCGGGGCCGCCGAGCGGACCGCGTGGAGCAGCGGCGGCCACTCGGGACAGTTCGCGCAGAGAGGCGCGGGGACCGGCCGGGGGGCGCCGCACCGCAGGCAGAGAGGGGCCCTCAGCAGCGTGAGGCTGGCTGCGCATGGTTGGCAGAGCCAAGGAAGCCCCCCCGGCGGTCCGCGGCAGAGCACACAGAGCGCCGGCGCCAGCGCGTCGAGCAGCGACGAACAGAACTCGCAGGCAAGGGCGAACACCCCCCGAGAGAGACGCGATGCACCCATACCCATAAGACGCACATGGGTGTCATGACTCGAGCGGCCCGTGGCGCGCTGTGCGGGATCGGGGCCCTACGGGGCCCGAAGCGGTCGCGCGCCTCGCGGCGAAAGCGCCCCCCCCACTTCCGCCCCGGACAAACTCCTAGCGCAGAAAGAGCCGCTTCACGTCGGTGAACGAACGGAGGAAGCCGATGTCGAGGAGGTCGCCAATCGCGCCGCAGACAAACAGAACTGCCCACAGCGCGAAGAGGAGGCGCGCGACGGAGGAGGCGCGCGAGCGCGCGGGTCCGGAGGGCTCGATCACGCTCAGAATTCTACCCCGGACTTGATCAGCACTTCGATGATCTCGTTCTCGGGGAGGCCGACGCGCTCGACGAGTTTCGCGACGAGCCGGCAGAGCAGGTCGATCCGCTGGCGCGCGTCGCTCTCGTCGACCGCGCCCGCGAGGATCTCCGAGATGTCGAGGCGGGAGCGCGAACGCGAGCGCGGACGCGCCAGCTCCGCCTCCTCCTGCGCGAGTTCGGCCAGCGCATCCATCGCACCGGCCGCGGCGACCGGTGCCGGCTTCGCCAGGGCGGCGGTCGCGGGCGCGGCCGACGGCGCCGGGACCGGCGAAGGGTTGCTCCGCATCTCGGGAGTCGCCTCGGCGGTGGCCGGAGGCGACGCGTCGGCCGGCGCGTCCGAGTCGTCATACTTCTCCTGCACTTGGCGGAAGAAGTTCACGAAGGTGTCGTTGTTCTCCTCGGTCTGCGGCGCGGGGGCGTCCTCCTCGAAGACGTCGTCGAGCGCATCGCGGATCTCGTCCACCTTGTCGTTGCTGATGCCGGTGTCGACCTTCGTGTAGAGCTGCGCGCCGGCGCTCTGGCTCGCGAGGAAGAAGTCGTCCATCTCCTCGCGAAGGCGCGCCTCCGCCTCGGGATCGTCGTCGGCGATGACGAGCGCCTCCTCCTCCTCCGCGGGCGGGATGCCGACGCCGATGCCCACCCCCCCCGCACCCCCCCCGACCTTCGCCGGAGGCCGCGGAGGCTCGCCGCGGTAGCGCTGCTCGAGCATCTCGACCTTCTTCTTGCGGAGGAATTCCTCGAACGGGTCGATGGCCCTGGTCATGGCATGGTGCTCCCGGAGGCGGACAAGCGTCTCGGCTACTATCGACATTTTCCTGCGGGGGCTGTACGTTGATGTAACCCCTTGGGGCCGCATGAGAAAGGTCGGACGCACCGTCGCACTGCTCGCGCTCTTCGCCTGCGCGGGATACGTCGCGATGCGGCTCTTGCTGCCGGGCCTGCAGCGCTCCACCTCGAAGGCGCCGCCCCCCGGGGCGCGGCCGGAGGCGGAGGTGCCCGCGACGCTTCACGTGTCGCTCGTGGCGGCGGGCTCGCTGGAAGCGGCCGCCCGCTTCCGCGAGGCGCTGTCGCAGCACGCGGGGCAGCCCCACGAGGCGGCGCTGCGACGGCTCTTCGCCGCGCGCGCCGCCGAGGTGGCGGCGCGCCTGCCCTCCCTCGCCGAGCCGATGCTCGAGCAATACCGCTACCGCTCGGCGGCGGAACTCGTCCGCCGCTACCAGCGCGAGTGGCGCGGCACCGAGGTCGAGGGGGCGGCCGACCGCCTGCTCGCGACGATGTTGCAAGAGCAGAAGGCGCAAGTGGACTCGCGCATCGAGGAGGCGGACCTCCTGCTCGACGACGGCCGTGGCGCCGAGGCGCGCGAGGCGCTGACGATCCCGTGGGAGATCGACCCGAGCTTCGACGCGCGCCTCGAGGATGCGCGCCTGAACCTCGAGCGGAGGCTGCGCGACGCCGCCTCGGCGGCCGCGCCGGCGGCGACGCCGGCCGCGCTCGCCGCGGGGCGCCGCGAGCCGTCGCTGCCGCCGCCGATGCCCGGCTCGCCGCACCCCGACGTGAAGCGGCTGCGCGAGGCGCGCGCGTTGCACGCGAAGGCGCGCGAACTCTTCTCCAGGGGACGCTACCAGCCCGCCGCCGACGCGCTGAAGGACCTCGTCGGCTACTACGGCGACCTGCGTTTCGTGGAGTCGCGGCGCGACTCCGCGGCGGCGATGAACGCGCTCGCGCGCCATGCGACGCAGGGCGTCGCCGGCCTCTTCAACGCCACGAGCGTGAAGCGCGACGGCAAGCGGCTCAAGCTGAACTACAGGTTCGACAGCGACGCGGAGATGCTCGACTGGGAGACGCTGAAGACCATCCCCCACGAGGAGGCGGGCACCTTCGAGAGGGGAAGATCGGGGGTCCGGGGGTCGGGCGCGACGAGCCTCCTGCTGCGGGGCTTCTTCCGGAACGACGTCCGGATGCGTTGCATCGCACAGCCGTCGCGCTTGCAGTCCCACGGCCTCGCCTTCTCGCAGGCGGGGCTCGAGACGCGGCTCGTGATGCTGCTCGTGACCAACCACTGGTTCTGGGAGGGGGAGAACTACGTGCTGAAGCGCCCCGGCCACTGCCTGCTGATGTTCGGCAAGGGGGTCAACAACGACGTGCCGGTCGACGCGCCCGACATCGGCTTCATCTTCATCATCCCGAGCATCGAGAAGCCGAGCCCGCCCGCCGGCGCGGATGTCGGCCTCTCCTTCTCGATCGACGGCCTCGCGATGACCGGCGACGTCGCCCTCGGCATGGAGACCGGCACGCTGCGCGCCGAGGCGAAGGGGGACGACGGCCGCGGCATCGAGCGGCTCCGCCCGACGCTCTTCGTCCACCAGAACGCGGTGCTCTTCCGCGACGTCACCATCGAGGGCACGCCGCACCCCGACTTCGAGAAGGAGCGCCTTGCCGAGTTGCTGCGGATGGCGGAGTAGCCTCCGCCGGGAGCAGCCGAACCCGCGGCTTCGGGCACGGTAGTAAACGTTCGCCTCCATGCTGCTGACGATCTCGACCACGCACGAGCCCGCCACCGACCTCGGGCTGCTCCTGCACAAGCACCCGGCCCGGCTGCAGACGTTCGATCTCGCGTACGGTCGCGCGCACGTCTTCTACCCGGAGGCACGGCCCGGACGCTGCACAGTCGCGCTCCTCCTCGACGTCGACCCGATCGGTCTCGTGCGGCGCCGCGCGGGCGGAGATGGGATGTCCGACCAATACGTCAACGACCGCCCCTTTGCGGCCAATTCGCTGCTCAGCAGCGCGATCGCACAGGTATTCGGCAGCGCCCTCGGAGGGCGGTGCAGCGTCGCACCCCTGCTCGCGGAGCGCGCGCTGCCGCTCGAAGCGCGGCTCGCCGCCCTGCCCTGCCGGGGAGGAGCGTCGCTGCTCGAGGCGCTCTTCGCACCCCTCGGATATCGCGTCACGGCGGTGCGTCTCCCGCTCGACCCGGCCTTTCCCGAGTGGGGCGACAGCCCCTACCACGAGGTCGTGCTCGCGCAGGAGGTCCGGCTCAAGGACCTCCTCAGCCACCTGTACGTTCTGGTGCCCGTGCTTGACGACCGGAAGCACTACTGGGTCAGCGAAGACGAGATCGACAAGCTGCTCCGGCACGGCGAGGGGTGGCTCGCGACCCACCCGCTGCGCGAGAGGATCGCGTCGCGCTTCCTGCGCCACCAGCGCGGCCTCGTCCGCAGCGCTCTCGCGCGGCTCGTACAGGAGGAAGATCCGGCCGCCGCAGAGGGCGACGGGACAGCCGAGGCGCCCGCGGAGGAGGTGTTCGAGGGGAGTCTCTCCCTCAACGAGCAGCGCATCGACGCGGTCGTACGGCAGCTCATCGCAGCGGGGGCGACGCGCATCCTCGACCTCGGGTGCGGCGAGGGCAAGCTGGTCCGGGCGCTGCTGAAGCAGAAGGCGGTCACGCGGGTTGTCGGCATGGACGTGAGCTCCCGCGCGCTCGAGGTCGCCGCGCGACGGCTCCGTCTGGAGACGATGCCCGAGGCAAAGCGCGGCCGCGTAGAGCTCATGCTCGGATCGCTGCTCTACCGCGACCGGCGCCTTGAGGGGTACGACGCGGCCGCGCTCGTCGAGGTGATCGAGCACATGGATCCGCCGCGGCTCGCGGCCCTCGAGCGTGTCGTCTTCGACGGGGCGAGGCCGCTAACCGTAATCGTCACCACTCCCAACGGCGAGTACAACGCGCTTTGGCCCAGTCTGCCCGCGGGCAGGTTCCGCCACCCGGACCACCGGTTCGAGTGGACGCGCGCCCAGTTCCAGGAGTGGGCGGCCGGCGTCGCCTCGCGCAGCGGCTACACGGTGCGCCATCACAGCGTGGGATCTGAGCATCACGAGCTCGGCGCGCCGACCCAGCTCGCGAACTTTGCGAGGGGTTCGTGACGGAGCGGGCCATCCCGGAGCTTTCGCTGGTCGTGCTCGTCGGTGCGTCCGGCTCGGGCAAGTCCACGCTCGCGCGGCGACTCTTCCGCCCGACGGAAGTGCTCTCCTCGGACTATTTCCGAGGCCTCGTCAGCGATGACGAGAACGACCAAGCCGCGACGAACGACGCGTTCGAGCTCCTGCATGCGGTCGCCGGAAAGCGCCTTGCGGGGCGCCGCCTCACGGTCATAGACGCCACGAACGTGCAGCAGGAGGCGCGCCGCCCGCTCGTGGCGCTCGCCCGCAGCTATCACTGCCTCCCGGTCGCGATCGTGCTCGACGTGCCGGAACAGCTCTGCCAGGAGCGCAACGCGTCGCGCGCCGACCGCGCCTTCGGGCGACACGTCGTGCGCGGGCAGGTGCGCGAACTGCGACGATCCCTCGGCTCGCTGAAGCGCGAGGGGTTCCGCCACGTGATCGTGCTGCGTACGGCGGAGGAGGTCGAGACGCTCGCCGTCTCGCGCACTCCGCTCTGGACCGACCGCCGCTCCGAGCCCGGGCCCTTCGACATCATCGGGGACGTCCACGGCTGCTACGACGAACTCCTCGATCTTCTGGCCGCGCTCGGCTACCGCGACGGCGTGCGCCCCGAGGGGCGCAAGGCGGTCTTCCTCGGCGACCTCGTCGATCGCGGCCCCCGCACCCCCGCGGTATTGGCCCTCGTGATGGACATGGTCGGATCCGGAGCCGCACTATGCGTGCCCGGCAACCACGACGTCCGCCTCGTGCGCAAGCTCCGGGGCAACGAGGTCAAGGCGACGCACGGGCTCGCGGAGACTCTCGTGCAGCTCGAGCGGGAGAGCCCCGAATTCCGTGAGCGCGCGCTGGCCTTTCTCGACGGGCTCGTGAGCCACTACGTGCTCGCTGGCGGCGATCTGGTCGTCGCGCATGCGGGACTCAAGGAGGAGCTGCAGGGGCGCGCGTCGGGGGTCGTGCGCGAGTTCGCCCTCTACGGCGACACGACGGGGGAGACCGACGAGTACGGCCTGCCTGTGCGTTACCCGTGGGCGGAGGAGTACCGCGGCCGCGCGACGGTCGTCTACGGCCACACGCCGGTGCCCGAAGCGGAGTGGCTCAACCGGACGATCAACATCGACACAGGCTGCGTCTTCGGCGGCTCGCTGACGGCGCTGCGCTACCCGGAGCGGGAACTCGTTTCCGTTCCGGCGCGGCGCGTCTACTGCGAGCCGGTGCGGCCGCTCAAGACGAACGCGCCGGACGCGCGCACCGCGCAGCAGCAGCACGACGACCAGCTCCATCTCGAGGACGTCATCGGCAAGCGCCTCATCGAGACGCGCCTCGCCCGCACGGTGACGATCCGCGAGGAGAACGCCAACGCCGCGCTGGAGGTGATGAGCCGCCACGCGGTGGACCCGAAGTGGATCGTCTATCTCCCCCCGACGATGTCGCCGTCGGAGACGAGCGCGCGCGCGGGCCTGCTCGAACACCCCGACGAGGCGCTCCGAGGGTACGCGGCGCGCGGCGTCACGCGGGTGGTCTGCGAGGAGAAGCACATGGGTTCGCGCGCCATCGTGGTCCTCTGCCGCGACGACGAGACGGCGCGGCAGCGGTTCGGCGTCCTCGGGGACGGGCGCGGCTCGATCTACACCCGCACGGGCCGCCCCTTCTTCCCCGCGGAGGAACGAGAGCAGCAGGTGCTGGCTCGGCTCGCCGACGCCGCCTCGCGCAGCAACCTCTGGAGCGACTTCTCCACCGACTGGGCCTGCCTCGACGCGGAGATCATGCCGTGGTCGGCGAAGGCGCAGGAACTGCTCCGCCAGCAGTACGCGGCCGTCGGCGCGGCGGCCACCGCGACGCTGCGCGAGTCGGTGCGTCTGCTCTCCGGGCACGCCGACGGCGGCGACCTCGCGCGACGCTGGCAGCGCCGTCTCGACGACGCCGAGAAGTACCGCGAGGCCTACCGCCGCTACTGCTGGCCCGTCGACGGGATCGAGGGGCTCCGCATCGCCCCCTTTCACCTGCTCGCGACCGAGGGCGCCGTCCACACCGACCGCCCGCATTCGTGGCACATGGAGCGCGTCGCCGCCCTCGCGGCCGCGGACGACGGGATGCTCATGGCGACCCGCCACCGCATCATCGATCCGAACGACGCCATGGGCCGCGCGGAGATCGCGGCGTGGTGGGAGGAGCTTACCGAGGCGGGCGGCGAAGGCATCGTCGTCAAGCCGGACGAGTTCGTCCCGCGCGACCGGCGCGGGCTGCTCCAGCCCGCACTCAAGTGCCGCGGCCCGGAGTACCTTCGCATCATCTACGGACCCGAGTATGCGCGAGAGGAGAACCTCGTCCGCCTACGCGAACGCGCCCTCGGCCGCAAGCGCTCGCTGGCGCTGCGCGAGTTCGCGCTCGGCATCGAGGCGCTCAGCCGCTTCGTCGAGCGCGAGCCGCTCCGCCGCGTTCACGAGTGCTGCTTCGGCGTGCTCGCGCTCGAGAGCGAGCCGGTCGACCCCAGGCTATAGCATCGCGAGAATCGACGGCGCGTTCGTGATCTCGCAGACGCCGGCCTTCGGCTCGACCTTCAGCGCCTTCACGGTGCCGTTGTCGACGACCATCGAGAAGCGCTGGAAGCGCTTGCCCATGCCGTGGCCGCTCGCGTCGAGGACGAGCCCCATCTTCTCGGCCAGTTCGCCGTTGCCGTCGGAGAGCATCGTGACCTTGCCGGCCGCGCCGCTGCTCTTCGACCACGCGTCGAGCACGAACATGTCGTTGACCGCGACGCAGGCGATCTCGGCGACGCCCTTCGCGCGGATCGCGGCGGCGTGCTCGAGGAACGAGGGAAGGTGCGTCTTGCTGCACGTGCCGGTGAACGCGCCGGGCACGCCGAGCACGACGATCTTCCTTCCCTTGAAGAACTCCCCGGTGGAGACGGTCTTCGGGCCTTCGGCGGTCAGCGTGCGGAGCGTCACCTCGGGAATCCGGCTCCCGATCTGGATCGTGGGGGTCGTCATTCCGGGATCTTAACCGCGTCGGCAAGACAGACGTCGCGGAACTCGCAGTGGCGGCAGGGGGGACCGGGGGCGGGGCGGAATCCCCCCTCCTCCCGGTGCGCCCTCAGGAAGCGCCCGATCAGCGGCTCGACCGGCTCCGCCGGCACCTCGACGACCTGCTCCGCATCGACATAGACGAGCAGCGCGCGGTCGGGGGCTGGGAAGCCGAGCGCCCGGATCGCGCCGAGGTAGATCGCCATCGGCGCGCGGTACTCGGAGGGCTCCACCCGGCGCGACGTCTTGTAGTCGAGCAGCAGCGGCAGGGCCGGCGCATAAAGGTCGATGATGCCGCGCACCGCCATGCCTCCGAGGCGCGCGAGGAAGGGCATCTCCCGGTGCTGCGGCGTTCCGTGCAGCTGCTTGGTGAGCGGCTGCTCGGAAAGCCAGAGGGACCAGGAACGCAGCTTCTCGAGTTCGGCGCGGGTGGCGGAAGGGATGTGGGCGCGGATCGTGGCGTCGTCGGGGACTCCCCCCGGGCCCCCCTCTCTCAGGATCTCGTGGAAGGCCGTGCCGAGCGTGCGACGGGAGCGCTCTTCCGAAAAGGGCTCCGGCTCGCCCTCCGGCTCCGCTTCGACTTCGATGCCGAGCATGCGCTTCAGGCGGTAGCGCCGCGGGCAGCGGTCGAACTCGAGCAGGTCGGCGGCGGCGGCGACGTAGGGCGCGTCGTCGCGGGGAGGCGGGCGGAGCGCGTCGAGGCGGTCGAGCAGGGCGCGCGCGCCATCGCGGTCGCGCGGAAGTTCGGGGGGCAGGGGGGCGGAGCGGCGCAGCGCCGCGCGCACCTTGGCGGCGTCGCGGCGCGCGGGGCGGCGGGCGATGAGCGGTTGCGGATCGACGCGGAGCACGCCGTCGGGCGGCGCCTCGGCGAGGTTGCCGGGGAAGGCCGCGCCGCGCGTGTAGATCGCGCCGGAGAGGATCAGGTGCTCCTCCGCCCTCGTGAACGCGACATAGAGCAGGCGAAGCCGCTCGTTCTCCTCCTGCGCGCCGTTCCACTCCTTGATCTCGTGGAAGCCGGGCGGTTCGATCGACTCGTCGTCGCCGCGCAGGCGGAAGCCGAAGCGGCCGTCGGGGTGCAGGATCGGTCCAGGGCCGCCGCCCCGCCGCAGCGCGGTCAGGTCCGCCACCGCGACGAGCGGGAACTCGAGCCCCTTGCTTGCGTGGACCGTCATCACCTTGACCGCGTCATCGCTCTCGGCGGCGATCGGCGCCTCGCTCTCGCGCCGCTCGCGCTCGCGGAAGTCGAGCAGCGCCCGCGCGTAGGAGACCGTGTCCTCGTGGCCGCCGCGGGCGCGCCGCACCGCCTTCCTCAGGTTGGCGTGGCGGCGCCGGCCGTCGGGCTCGAGCAGCATCAGGTCGTGGACGCGCGTCTCTTCGAGAATGGCCTCGACAAGGTCGCCGGTGTCGCGCACCTGCGCGAGCGCGCGCCAGCGAAGGAAGCGGCCGGCGAACGCGCGGAGCCGCTCCCAGCGCCCCTGCGGCAGGAGCGGCGGGCGCTCCCCGTCGAGCGCGAAGAGCGGCAGGCACGCCTCCTTCGGGATCCGCACGAGGTCGCCCTCCGGGACGCCGCAGAAGAGCGAGGTCAGGACGGCCACCGCCCGGTAGCGGTCGTGCGGATCGCCGAGCAGCAGCAGGAGTTGCGCGAGATCGACGACCTCGCGCGCCGCGTAGTAGCCGCGCCCCTTGACGACGACGTAGGGGACGCCGGCGTCGGCGAGCGCGCGCTCGTAGACGGAGAGGTGCGTCGTCGCGCGCAAGAGCAGCGCGCAGTCGCCGTAGCGGAGCGGCCCCTCGGGCCGGTCGGCCCGCGTGCGCGGCAGCGGCTCCCCCTCCACGAGGTCGCGCAGCCGCTGGGCGAGCGCGCGCGCCTCCCTGCGCCGGCCGTCGGCGGCGCCCTCCCCCGCGGGCGCGATCAGCTCGACGGAGGGGGGCCCCTTCGGCCGGAACGCGGCTTCCGCCCGGAGGTCCTGCGCCTCGACCTCGCTGCCGCGGAAGAGAGTGCGAAAGAGATCGTTCGTGAAGGCGACGACCTCGGGCCGGCTGCGGAACGAACCGCTCAGCTCGAAGCGGGACGCGCCGCTGCGGAACTCCGAGAAGACCGACGCGTCGGCGTAGCGGAAGCGGTAGATCGACTGCTTCGCGTCGCCGACGCCGAAGGGGCGCGCCCGGCGCGCGATCTCGCCGAGGATCGCCTCCTGGATGCGGCTTGTGTCCTGGTACTCGTCGACGAGCAGTTCGTCGTACCCGCCGGCGATCTCCTGCCCCACCGGGAGGCGCAGGAGCCGGAGCCCCTCGCGCTCGAGATCGGCGAAGTCGAGCAGCCCCTCCTCGCGCTTGCTCGCGGTGAACTCCGCGTCGAGGCGGACGAGCAGCGCCGCCACCGCCGCGCCGGCGCGTTGGGCGCTCTCGCGGAACTCGAGCGCCTCGTACCCGGTCGCGATCTCCCGCCCCTCGCGGAAGAGTTCCGCCTGCGCGCGCGCGACGCCTCCCTTGACCGCCTCGCGGAGGTCGGGAGCCATCGACGGATCGAGTTCGAGCAGCGCCGGCGCCAGCGCGCGGAGCCTCTCGAGCCGCTCCCCGGTCTTGCCCGACGCGCGCTCGCGCCCGGCCGCGTCGAGGAAGCGCCCCAGCCGCGCGCGGAAGGCGGCCTCGTCGAGGTCGGCGGCGCGAAGCTCCCCCATCGCGAACGGGGTCGCGCGCGCGGCGAGGTAGAGCGACCGCAGCCAATCCTCGCCGCCGGCGACGTCGACGAGGGCGGAGCGGGACTCCTCCGGAAGCGCGTCCACGGTGGCGACGAGCGCCTCCTCGAGCAGCAGGTCCGCCGTCATCTCGTCGGCGATCGCGAAGCGCGGGTCGAGCCCCGCGTCGAGGGCGCGCTCGCGGAGGATCCGCGCGAGGAAGGAGTGGATCGTCGAGATCGGCGCGAACTCCGTCGCCCGGGCGAGGTCGCGCCGCCCGCGATCGGCGAGCTCCTTCCGGATGCGCTCCTTCATCTCCCGCGCCGCCTTCTCGGTGAAGGTCAGCGCGAGGATGCGCCGCGGCGCGATCCCGCGCTCGAGCACGAGGATCCGGTAGCGCTCGGTCAGCACCCGCGTCTTGCCGGTGCCGGCGCCGGCGACGACGGCGACGCGCGGCTCCCGCGTCTCCGCCGCGGCCCGCTGCTCCGCGGTGAGGATCATCCGGGCGCCTCCCGCGCCCGCCGCTCGAGCCAGCGCGCCCGGGCGACGCGACAGAGGTCGTAGCCGTCGCACTGCGTGCGGGTGCAACTCTCGGGATCCCTCGGCGCGACCGCGAGCGCGCCGCGCCGCGCGCGCTCCGCCGTCTCGCGGACGATCCGCCGCGTCCGCTCGCGCCGCGCGTCGAGCTCCTCCGCGGTGAGGCTCTCGATCCCCTTGCCGCCGGGCAGATCGGAACGCAGGAAGCCCACCCTGTCGCCGACCCGCAGCCGCTCGAAGAGCGCGCCGACCGCGTCGGGCAGCGCGAGCAGGTAGAGGTCGAGTTGGATGTCCTCGAGCGCGAGCGCCGCCTTGAGATCGGGCTTGCCCGACTTGTAGTCGCGCACGACCGCCCCTTGTGGCAGCCGGTCGATCCGGTCGATCTGGCCCCGCAGCGTCACGCCCTCGCACTCGATCCGGAAGGGGTGCTCCACGCACTCGACCGGCTGCTCGCGCATCTCCCCCGCCGCGCGCACGACCGCGCTCCGCATCCACCGCCGCTGCGCCTCCTGGCCGAGCCCCAGCCGCAGCGCGCGCGTCTCCTCCGCGAAGACCTCGTCGAAGATGGCCCCCGCGTCCCCCTCCCGTTCCGCCGCGGCGCGCTCGAGCGCGCGGTGCATGATCGTCCCGCGCAACTGCGGGTCGAGTTCGCGCTCCCGCGGCGGCTCCACCGCGAGCACCCGCCGCATCAGCAGCAGGTAGGGACAGCGCAGGAAGGCGTTGATCGACGACGCGCTGAGGCTCTCGACGGCCGCGTCGCCGAGGGCGGGGATCGGGCGCGTGCGCAGCAGTTCGAGCCGGCGGGGCCACGCGAGCAGCGGGCGCTCGACCGCCCCCGCGTCGTGCAGCGCCGCCGCGAGCGCCCCCTCGCCGCGGCCGGTGCGCGAGAGTCCGTCGGCGACGATGGGCAGCAGGTCGCGGGAGGAGACCACGTCCTCGGGCCACGCGTACTGCTGTGCGAGGGGGATCTTGCGCCAGCGCAGGTCCCGGAAGTGCGACAGCGCCTCGTCGAGATAGGGGGAGGGGGCGCGGGGGACCCCCTCCTCGTCGAAGGCCGCGTAGCTCAGGACCATCGCCTCCCGGGCGCGGGTCAGCGCGACGTAGAAGAGATAGCGCTCCTCCTCCTCCTTGTGGATGCGCGGCGGCAGCACGATCGAGCGCTCGGTGGCCAGCGCGCGCCGCTCGTCGTCGCGGAGGAAGAGATCCTCGCGCACCGGCCGCGGGAAGTGCCCGGCGTCGAGCCCGGCCACGAGCACGACCGGCTTCTCCCACTGCCGCGCGTCCATCGCCTCGACCGCGTAGACGCAGGCGTGCCGCCGGTCGGGCGCCCCCCCGCGCAGCAGCGGGATGCGCCGGGCGAGGCGGAGCGCGGCCTCCGGGAGTGCGAGGCCCCTAAGCGCCTCCGCTTCGTCGAGCAGCGTCGCGAAGAGGCGGGATGCGCTCGCGAGGTCGCGGTCGCCGTCGGGGCGGCTGAGCAGCGCCCTTTGCACGCCGAGGTGGCGACGCAGCAGCGGCGCGAGCGCCCCGCCGGACGGGGGTTGCCACGCCGCCTCGAACCTGCCGTCGGTGCGCAGCGCGGCGGCGAGCGCATCGACCTCTTCCGGGGCCGGGCCGGTGAGCAGGTAGGGCGACCGCAAGAGGGCGATCCGGTCGTGGTCGGGGAGCGGACCGGCGAGGGAGCGCAGGAAGAGGATCGCCGCGCGGGCGGCCGGGGTCTCGCCGACCGGTTCGCCGCCGAAGAAGCGCAGCGGGACGCCGTGGCGGGCGAAGGCGGCGCGGTAGAGCGCATGCACACCGTCGAAGGTGCGCCGCAGCAGCAGGAAGTCCTCGTAGGGTCGCCCGCTCCGCTTCACCTGCCGCGCCAAGCGGTCCGCCTCGTCCTCCTCGGAGGCGCAGGCCCAGACCTCGATCGCCTCCGCCGCGACGGGATCCCCCGGCTCGCGGAAGAGCCGCTGCTCCAGCGACGCCAGCGCGCCTCGGGCGCGGCGATTGCCGCGGAGCGGCCGCCGCTCGTATCCGTCGAAGGAGCGCGCGGTGCGCGCGGCGGTGGCGAAGATGCCGTCCCCGGCCTCCTCGGGGTCGAGGGGGAGAGTGACGATCGTCTCCCGCGCACGGGAGGAGAGCCGTTCGATGATCTCGCGTTGCACCGGCGTGAAGTCGTGAAAGCCGTCGAAGAGCAGCAGGTCGAGGTCGGGCCCCTCCTTCGCGAGGGCGTCGCGCGTGCGGAGCAGCAGGTCCTCGTGGTCGAGGCCGGGCAGGGCCCTCTCGTAGCGCTCGAACGCCTCGAAGAATAGCCGCCCCCGGCTCCCGTCGGCGAAGTGGGCGCGGGCGCCGACGACGGCCTCCGCGCCGCACAGCCCCTGGTCCTTCGCCTCCTTCACCGCGGCGAGGAACTCGGCCCGGAACCCGGGCTGGGCCGCGGCGGCGGGGAAGAGCTCCGACAGGACCGCCTCCGCGGCGAGATCCCGCGCCGCCGCCGATGCAAGTCCGCTGAGCAATCTGCCGAGCACGCGCTCCGCGAGCGAACTGAAGGTCTCGACGCAGCGCGCCGCGATCCCCCCCGCCCGGTCGAGCAGCAGCGTGCGCAGGTGCTCCGCCTGGCCATAGGTCGGCACGACGAGGAGCGGGTGGCCCCGCGCGCGCAGGGACTCGGTGAGCAGGTCGAGGCAGGCGTGGGTCTTCCCCGTGCCGGCCCGCCCGATGAGCAGACGCCGGGCCACGGTGCGAGCCTATCCGGCGCGGGCGACATTGCGGCTCCCGCGGGCGGGCGCTATAGTGGCCCTTCTGCCCCCGCGCCCCCCCGGAATCCCGATGAAATCCACCCTCGACCGGTCCGTGACCGTCCTCGGGACCGGCTCCTACCTGCCCGCGCGGTGCATCACGAACGGCGTGCTTGCTCGCCTCGTGCGGAACTACGACGAGGCGAGCGGCGACTTCGGCACCTGGGTCGATCGCGTCACGCACATCCACGAGCGGCGCTACATCGCCGAGGGCGAGACGGCGGCGCACATGGGGGCGGCCGCCGCCCGCCACGCCCTCGAGATGGCCGGCGTCAAGGCGACCGACCTCGACCTGATCGTTCATGCCTCGTTCACGCCGTCGGCCTGCGTGCCGGGGGACCACGTGCTGCTCGCCGACATGATCGGCGCGAAGGCGACCCCCTCCTACACGCTGACCGCCGCCTGCGCCGGGTCGATCTACGGCATCGCGCAGGCGTTTGGGCTCCTCTCCTGCGGGGCGATGCGCCGGATCCTCGTGATCGGCTCGGAGACGATCTCGCCGACGCTCGACTACGGCGATCCCTTGACCGCGATCCTCTTCGGCGACGGCGCCGGCGCGGTCGTGCTCGGCCGCACGGAGGGGGGCGGCGACGGCGGCATGCTCCCCCCCTACCTCGGCTTCGATTTCAACGCCGAGAACATCACGATGGACAACGCGAACCTGCCCTTCACGTCGACGCCGGTCGACCCGGGCGGAGGGGGCCGCGAGCCGACGGTCCAGCGGACCTACCTGCGCATGACGAGCGGCCCCAGCGTGCTGCGCAACGCCGTCCACGCGATGGCCGACAGCGTCAAGCGCGTGCTCGGCTACGGCGGAGGCGCGCCCGACGCGACCGACGGAGAGATGCAGGAGATCCGCGCGCGGCTGCGCGTCGTGCCGCACCAGGCCAACGGCCGCATCGTGGACGGCCTCTCGAAGAAGCTCGGGACCGCCGCGCGGCAGGTCACGAAGACGGTCTACAAGGTCGGCAACATCAGCGCGGCGAGCAATCTGATCGCGCTCGACTACGCGATGCGGCACGGCAACTACGAGGCCGACCGCGAGCCGGAGACCGAACGCATCCTCGCGATCCGCGAGGTGCGCGACCCGATCCGCAAGGGCGACCTCGTCGTGCTGCCGAGCATCGGCGCCGGCTACCTCTACGGGGCGGTCGGCTTCGTGCACGCGGGGTAGCCCGCATCCTTCGCCAGCCCGCCGCTTCCGGGCGGTCCGGACCGCCGTTCCCTGCACCGCCCGTCGTCGCCGGCGCCCTCGGCACGCCGGGCACCTTGGCGCCGGAGGCGGCGGGGAGGAGGGCCAGGAGGGGGGGGGGGGGGACTCCCCACCATTTAGCAAGCTCCTGGTTGCGGGGCGATAACCCCGCGACTTCGTTGCGCTGAGCCCGGGTAACGCCGCCGGGAGCAAGGCTCTGAAGGGGAAGGAGGTGGCG
>Ga0187893_10001621_pt1 | contig 53270 bp, 46 predicted proteins | sample MA1701074metaG_FD_139574 | JGI IMG/M metagenome (GOLD analysis project Ga0187893, IMG submission 139574) | White microbial mat communities from a basaltic lava cave in the Kipuka Kanohina Cave System on the Island of Hawaii, USA - MA170107-4 metaG ... | reverse complement strand
CGCAGGCGCTCGAACGTCCGCTCCGGGCTCTGGATCAACGCCAGCCCGGGAAGAGCCCGAACACGAGCTCGCGATAGTCAGGAGCCGCGACGAAGGAGAACGTGAAGGGGCTGATCACGAGGAAGCCGAGCACGAGCCCGGCGATGACGATCGCGTAGCTCCGGCGCTGGCTGCGGACTCCGCCCGGCCGCGTGAAACCGACGTGATCGAGCCAGAGCACGACCGCGAGGAGCGCGAACAGGAGGGCGGTCAGGTAGTGGTACAGGAAGAGCGCGCGCGGGATGCGCATCAGCGGCACGAGCGCGATCGCGTAGCCGAGGAGCGGCACCCAGAGGAGCCGCGGCCAGACCGACGCACGGCCGGGGAGCTTCAGCTCGGTCACGCGCAGCAGCACGCCGTTCGCGAGGACGAGCAGGAGCCCGAGCGTCGTCCCCCACCACACCGCCGGGTTGCCCACGAAGTAGAGCGCGGCCGTGTCGTGGTTCCAGTAGTAGACGGGCCGCAGCATGAGCGGCCAGCTCCACCAGGCGCTCGCGTAGGGATGGGGCGCGGTGAGGCCGTAGTTCGAGGCGAGCATCAACCCATGGATCCGGATCGTGTCGACCAGGAAGTCGCCGGTCGGGACCGCCCAGACGTAGCCGCCCCCAGGCTCGGTCAGGAGCGCGAAGTGGAGGAGCCAGCCCGTCCCGTAGACGATCACCACCCCGGTGAGTGCCCAGACGGAGAGGCTCGCGGCGCGGCGCAGGGCCCCCCAGGAGGGCCGGGGGAGCAGGCTCGCGGCGATCACCACGCCGACCAGCGGGAGCGCCGCGAGGCCCGTGAACTTCGTCCCGGCCGCGAGCCCGGCGAGGGCGCCCGCCAGGAGCGCGAAGGCGGTCCGGCGCCCGCGCGTCGCGGCGGAGCGTGCGGCGAGGATCGCGGAGAGGCCCCCGAAGGTCCCGAGGAGCAGGAGCCCATCGAGCGCGATGACGCGCGTCTGGAGCAGGAGCGCGTTGTCGAGCGCGCCGGCGAGCCCGCCCAGGAAGGCCGCCGCGGGCGTGGCGCCGAGCTGGAGCAGGAGCGCGAACAGGACGAGCGGCAGCAGGACCCCGGACAGGGCCGGCACGAACCGGAGCAGGACCGGCGAGGTCTTCTCGATCGCCTGGTCGAGGTCTTCGAAGGGCTGCTCGCCTCGATATCCTCCGGCCGCCGCCACCCCGGCGATCAGGAGCTTCGCGTGCGGCGGATGGATGTCGAAGAAGTAGCGATGGTCGCCGAGGTAGTTGTTCACAAAGCCGCCGAAGTGCACCTCGTCGAACACCACCCGGCGGGGCTCGCCGAGCCGGTAGAGGTGCAGCAACGCGCCGAGCGCGAGCAGGACCAGAGCGAGCCTCGTCCGCGGCCCGGGCATGGCCCTGTTCGGTAACGCACCCATGGCGGGTGATGCCACCACCAGCCCCGGAGACCCGGCCGGGGCCCGGGTGCGGCGCTGGCGCCTCGGCCTCGCCGCGGCGCTCGGGAGCTTCGGGCTCTACTTCGCGGTCCTCTGGCCGCGGATGTTCTTCGAGCGGAGCGACGGCCTCTACGCCGGCTGGCGGACGATCTGGGCCGACTGGGTCGCCCACCTCGCCTACGCGAACGTCTTCGCCGAGCGCCCGTTCGGAAGCTGGCTCGGGACCCATCCGCTCTTCGCGACCCAGCGCTTCGACTACCCCTTCCTCTCGGACGCCCTCTCCGGGCTCCTGATGCGCGCCGGGATGGACCGGGTCGCGGCCTTCGTGGTGCCGTCGCTCCTCGCCTCGCTGCTGCTCGTCGCGCTGCTCTACGCCTTCTACGCACGGCTCCTCGACACGCCCCGCCGCGCGCTCCTCGCCCTGACCCTCTTCTTCACGAACGGCGGCCTCGGCTTCCTGCTCTTCGCGTCCGACCTCGCGCACACGCCCACGCTCGGGCTCCTGGCCGTGCCGCCGCGGGAGTACACCTGGCTGCCGGACCAGCACATCGAGTGGATCAACGTCGTCACCTCGGAGCTGCTGCCGCAGCGCGGGCTCCTCCTAGGCCTCGGGATCGGCCTCGCCGTGCTGCTCGCCCTGTTACGCGAGCGCGACACCGGCTTCGCGCGCACCTCGCCCGCGAAGCTCGTCGGGCTCGGCCTCCTCGCGAGCCTGCTCGTGGTGACGCACGCCCACTCCTTCCTGGCGCTCGCCTGGCTCTGCGCCTGGCTCTTCGCGTTCGACCTCCGGCACTGGCGACACTGGCTCGGCTTCGCGCTCGCGAGCGCCGTGCCGGGCCTCCTCCTCATGGCGCTCTGCTACCAGGACGTCGGCTCGCGCGGCTTCCTCGCCTGGTACCCCGGCTGGCTCGCGAACCCGGCCGGCCCGCATCCGATCCCGTTCCTGCTCTTCCTGTGGCTGAACTGGGGCGTGTTCCTGCCGCTCGTTGCCGCCGGGATGCTCCGCGCGGGCGGCCTCCGGCAGCCGCTCGTCCTCGCGGGCGCGACGCTCTTCGTGGCCGCGATGCTGATCCGCTTCCAGCCCCACCCCTGGGACAACACGAAGCTCCTCACCTGGGCGCACCTCGTGCTCTGCGTGCCGGTCGCGCAGTACCTGGCGAGGCTCTGGTCGCGGCCGGGCGGGCTCGCGCGCCAGCTCGCAGTCGCGCTGTTCTGCTTCACCACGGCCTCCGGCTTCCTCGACCTCTGGCGCTCGCTCGGCGGCGACGCGGTGGGCGGACGCATGTGGTCGCGCGAGGAGCTCGAGCTGGCCGAGACCTTCCGGAGACTCGTGCCGCCCGACGCGCTCGTGCTGTGCTCGGACGACCATCACCACTGGGTCCCCGCGCTCGCGGGGCGGCCGGTGCTCCTCGGCTACCGCGGCTGGCTCGCGAGCTACGGCATCGACTACGGCGAGATCGAGCGCGACGTTCTGCGCATGCTCCAGACCGGCGACCCGGCGCTGCTGGAGCGCTACGGTGTGGAGTTCGTGGTGATCGGTCCTTGGGAGCGGCGGGAGTTCCAGGCGCGCGAGAGCGTCTTCGCGGAGCAGCACACCCTCGTGCTCGAGGGCGCGGACACGCGCGTGTTCCGGGTGAAACGAAGCGGCGCCGCCGCGAAGCCGGAGGGCCCCTCGTGACGAAGCCGCCGGAGCCCGAGCTCGCGCCGCCGAGCGGCGCCGTCGAGCGCTGGCTCGACGCGATCGAGGCGGTCCTCTGGATCGGGCTCCTGGTGCTCGGGAGCGTCGTCGCCCTCGCCGTCCTGCGCGAGACCACGGGCGAGGCCGAGATCGCATCCGAGAACCTGGTCGCCCCTACCGGGCTGATCGAGGCGGAGCAGCTGAAGCTCCTCGGGCAGAGCCGCGCGTTCTCGTTCTGGCTACAGCCGACCTCGAGCTTCGGCGGGGGCCGCTGGTCGCAGGACGGGCAGATGCTCGGGTTCGGCACACAGCAGGGCGACTGGGTCGACCTCGAGCTGCCCGAGCGCGAGCCGGGGAAGGCCCGCCTCGAGATCTTCCTCACCCGCGCAGCCGACTATGGGATCGTCACCGTGTCGCTGAACGGCACCCCGGTGGGCGCGCCGATCGACCTGTTCTCCGATCAGGGCGTGGTGCCGACCGGCGCGATCGACCTCGGCGTGGTCGACCTCCACCGGCAGGGCGACGTGTTGCGGATCGCCGTCGTCGACAAGAACGCGAAGTCGGCGCCGCCCCACTTCCAGTTCGGGGTCGACGGGATCCGGATCAGTTCGCCCTGAGCGGCGCCGCGCTCCGCGCGCGGAGCAGCGAGGGATCCGCGAGCGAGTTGAGGATCAGGTGCCGGCGGCAAAAGCCCCCGTTGGCATCGAGGATCGCGGGGTCGAGGAAGAAGTTCCCGCAGAGCACCCGGCTCGTGCGGAAGGTCGCGCAGGCCGACAGCGAAGGGAGGACGAGCGCGCCGACCACGAGCGCGCCAGCGACCGGCGCGACGCAGGCTCCCGCCTTGCCTCGCACCGCGCGCACGCCCGAGGCAACGAGCTCGCCGAGGAAGACCACGCCGGCCGCGACCACGAGGTGAAAGGCCGGGAGCGCCACGATCGCGAAGCGCAGGTCGAAGAACTTCGAGAACGGGATGAGCACGTAGGGCAGGAACGGCGCGACGACGAAGAGGAGGACGCCCGCGCTCCGGTCGCGGCGCCGCAGGATGGCGACGACGCCCGCCAGGAAGGCGAGCGAGAACAAAGCGGCCGGCCAGCCCGGGCCAGCGCCGAAGCGCGCCACCACGTCGCGCAGGAGCCCCGGCGTGAGCACCAGCGTGTGCTTCGCCTCGATCTGTAAGGCGTAGAACTGGCTCAGATTCGCCAGCTGCGGCGCGTAGAGGAAGCCGATCGCCGCGAGGGCGGCGAGCGGCGCGGCCGCCGCGCGGAGCGCCCGGCGGCGCGCGGCGGCCCCAGGCGGCCCCGCCCGCCACGCGGCGGCGATGCCGGCCGCCGCGAGCAGGCCGAAGCCCGCCTCCGCGACGAGCGCCGTGTGGTGGGTGTAGAGGGCCGCGCTCCCCGAGAGCACGAAGAGGACCCACGCGAGCGGCCGCCCGCGGGCCGCGACTTCGAAGGCGAGGTACTGGGCGACGACGAGCGCGACCAGGAGCGCGTAGGGGCGCGCATCGACCGAGTAGGCCACGTGGTAGACCGACGTGGCGAGCAGGAGGCCGGCCGCGAGGCCGGCGCGGGCGCCGAAGAGCGCGCGGCCGAGCCACGCGAGCAGGAGGACGGCGGCGACGCCCGCGAGCGCCGAGGGGAGGCGCAGGTAGGCCAGGGAATCGCCGAGCCGGAGCGCGAGGAACGTGAGCGCGTAGTGGAGCGGCGGGTGCTGCCAGCCGTCCTCCGCGGCCACGCGCCAGACGTCCGGCAGCGTGGCGGCCGCCCGGCAGATCCGGTCCGTGTAGATCTCGTCGTACCAGAGCTCGCGCGCGCCGAGCGTCTCGAAGCGGAGCGCCGCGGCTCCGAGCCCGAGCAGAGCGACCAGGGCGAGCCAGACGTACCGCTGCCTGCTTGTCCCAGACGGCACGGGACCTCATCATAGGGGCCCGCCCGGATGAAGTCGCTGCTCCAGAACGCGCTCCTCGCCACCGCGGCGATCCTCGTCTCGCTCGGCGCTCTCGAGCTCGGTGTACGCCTGGTGCTCCCGCCGCCCCAGGCCGTGGCGCTCACGCCGGAGGCCGAGACGTCTGCGCCCGCGGCGGCCGATCTCGGCGACGCGCAATTCGAGCTGGCGGAGCGCGTCGACGAGCCCGAGGGCCTCTTCCTCGACACGCCGATCGGTCGCAGGCTCCGGCCGAACGCGCGCGCGGTGATCCGGAACCACTACCTCTGCCAGTGCACGACCGAGGTCCGCACGAACTCACTCGGCTATCGAAATCGCGAGCTCGGGCCGAAGACCCGGCCGCGTGTGCTCGTGCTCGGCGACTCGATCACGCTCGCGGACTACGTGCCCGAGCCCGAGACCTGGGTCCGGCGCGTGGAGACTCTCTCCGAGGCGACACCGCGGCCGCTCGAGCTGGTGAACGCCGGCGTCTGGGCGATCGGCATCGCGGACGAGGTCGGGATCCTCCTCGAGACCGGCCTCGAGACGGAGCCCGACGTCGTCCTGCTCGCCTGGTACCTGAACGACGTGCAGCCCTCGCCCGGACTCCGCATGCTCCGCGTGCCGGACGGGCTCGGGTGGTCCTGGCTCGCCCGCTATGCCTTCCGCGGCATCTCGGTCGTGCGCACGCGCTTCGCCGAGCTGCCCGACTCGGCGATCCCCGACCCCCTGCTGCAGAGCTGGAAGAAGCGCACGGCCGAGCGCTTCCCGCCCGAGCCTCCCGCCTCGATCCAGACGCCGGGGAACTTCAACCAGCTCATCCACGAGCTCTTCTTCGACTGGGGCTCCGCGTGGAGCGACGACGCCTGGGATCGCATGCGGCCCTACTTCGTCGAGCTGCGGCGTCAGGCGGACCTCCACGGCTTCGTGCTCCTCGTGGTCGGCTTCCCCGTCTTCGACCAGGTCGACGCCGACTTCGTGCACGACTATCCGCAGCAGCAGCTCCGGCGCGTCGCCGGCGAGCTCGGCGTCCCGGTGCTCGATCTGCTCCCGAGCCTCCGCGAGGCGCAGCGCGTGTGGAGGGAGGCCGGCGCCGATCCCTCCGAGCGCCTCTTCTACGACTGGTGCCACCACACGCCACGCGGCAACGCGCTGATCGCCGAATGGGTGCACGCCTTCCTGGACGAGCAGCTCCGCGACTAGGCGAGGAGCGGCCAGACCAGCACGAAGGCGGCGAAGAGCCCGAGCCCCGCGCCGACGAACTCGGGCGAGGCCAGGCGCTCGCGGAGACGCGCGCCGGGCGCCGCCGCCGAGACGCCGTCGGCGAGGCCGGCGGTGCGGGCGAGGCGCACGCCGAGCAGGATCCACGCGAGGAGCAGCGGCGCGAGCTGCCACGCGCCGTCCATCCCGACCAGCTTGCCGAGGTTGAACGCGACGGAGTCCTCGGTGAGGAGCCGATCCTCCGGGTCGAAGATGCTGTCGCGGCCGAGCGCGAAGCGCCCCTCCAGGTAGTTGGCGAGGAAGAGCTCGCGCGACGGATTGCCGAACTCGGAGCCGACGCGCGGCTCGATCGCCGTGGCGAGGAGCACGTAGAACACGGACACCGCGAGCAGCGGGACGAACGCCCACGAGAGCCGCCGCGCCGCGAAGGCGAGCGGGAGCGCGAGGAACGGCAGCATGGGCACGATGTGCCGCGGCCCGACGCTCGCGGCACCGCCCCAGTAGTGGATCGAGTCGCCGTAGCAGGCGTTGAAGATCAGGAAGGCGGCGAGCGCGGCGAGCACGAAGAGCGCCTCGGGGCGGGCGGCGCGCCGGAGCCAGAAGAGGCCCGGCAGCGCCAGCCACAGCACGGGGCTGAGCGCATAGATCCGGCCCTCCCCGAAGCCGAGGTACACGAGCCCGCGCGGCGCGCGGACCGTGATCTGGGCGAGCACGGACCCGAATTCCGCGGCGCCCGGCCAGTGCATGCCGAGGAAGCCGAGCGCGTGGCCGGCGAACTTGTGCGGCCCCACGCCGTCGGCGTAGGACTGGTATGGGATGTAGAGGAGGCTCCCGAACGCGATCCAGTTGTAGAGGAACAGGACCGCGCAGGCGGCGCCGGCGCCCCCCGCGAACGCGCCGGCGAGCTCCGCGCTCCGTCGCCACGAGACGCCCGCGCAGGCGAGCGCGATCAGGAAGTAGCCCCCGAGCAGGGCCGCGAGCAGGAACGCCGGGTATTCGGTCACGGCGGCGAGGCCGGCGAAGAAGGCGGCGGCCGCCACCGCGAGCGCCGGGCGGCGGAACGCGGCCTCGCCGCGGCTCCGGAGCGCGAACACCAGCGCGAAGGCGAAGGTCAGGAAGGCGCCGGCGAGCTGGTGTCCGAAGAGCAGCGTCGAGAACGGGAACACGATCGAGCCGAGCCACACCGCGACGACGCCGAGCAGCGCGCCCCCCGTGCTTCCCGAGATGCGCCGCGCCACGCGGAACATCGCGACGCCCGCGAGCGCCGAGATCAGCGAGATGGTGAGGAGTGTCGTCGTGTAGATCGCCGCGTTCCAGTGGAGCCATTCGGGCAGGCCGAGCACCCGGAGCGCGGCGGACACGAGCGCGAACGGGAGGACGATGACGAGCGACGCGCCCGGCGCCTTGTTCGAGTAGAAGTGCTCGACGCCGTCGCGCACGTGGACGATGACGTCCGCCGTGTTCCAGCGGTAGTCGTCCACGTGGAGCACGCCCTGCTCGATCAGCGCGCGCGCGAGATCGAGCCGCGCCGCCTCGTTCTGCCCGCCCGACTGGAAGAAGTACGCGTAGCTGACCCAGAGCAGCAGGAACAAGAGCAGCTCGGCGCGGCGCGCGGCCCGCGTCGCCGCCGCGCTGGACTCCGGAATCGCTGCCATGGCTGCGTCTCGCGTCCCTCGCCGCGGGCGGAGGCTAGCTCTTCGGGACAAAACGGTGCAGCGCGGACGAGCGCAGGCGAGTCGCTACGGTGGGAGCCCGTGGAGAAGCGCCGCCTGCAGCTCCTGCTCCTGGCCCTGCTCTTCCCCACGTACGGCTACTTCTACCAGTCCGGCGACCACAACGAGGCCGCGCGGCTCGACCTGGTGCGCGCCTTCGTGGACGACGGGGTCCTCTGGATCGATGCATACGCCTACAACTCCGCCGACGTGATCACCTACGAGCGGGACGGCGTCTCGCACGTCTACTCGGGCAAGGCGCCGGGCTCGTCGATCCTCGCGGCGCTGCCCTTCAAGCTCACGTCCGAGGTGCTCCGCCCGTTCGAGCTCCCTGAATGGCTCCACTGGCACGCGGTCGCCTACGCGACGGCCCTACTCTCGCTGAGCCTGCTCTCCGCGCTCGCGGCGGCCGCGCTGCTCGGCGTCTGCTGGCACGCCACCGGGAGCGCCACGTCGGCGCTCCTCGGCGTGGTCTCGGTCTGGCTGGGCACCATCCTCTTCCCGTTCTCGACGCTCCAGTTCGGCCACGCCCAGGCCGCGGCCTGCGCCGCCTTCGCGTTCGCGCTGCTCTACGGGCTGCGCCACGGGGGAAGGGCGAGCGCGTGGCGCGTCGCCGCGGCGGGCTTCGCCGCGGGCTTCGCCGTCGTGATCGAGTACCCGGCGATCATCCTCGTGGCCTGGCTCGGGCTCTACCTGCTCCACGCACTCGGCTCGCTCCCCGGCTCGCGGGGCCGGCGGGCCGGCCTCCTCGCGAGCTTCGTGGGCGGCGGCCTCGGGGCGGCCGCGTTCCTCGCGGCCTACAACCTCGCCGCCTTCGGAACGCTCCTCTACGTGCCCTACGCCGCCTACGCGACGGATACGAGCTACTTCCAGGCGCACGCGCGCGGCGTCCTCGGCGTCAGCTGGCCCGGCCTCGCGAGCTTCCTCGAGGTGCTCGCGGAGATCACCGTCCGCCCACAGCGCGGCCTCGTCTACCTCGGCCTCGACGGGCTCCGCGTCTACGCGACGAACCCCGTGCTCTGGCTCGCGCTCCCGGGGCTCGCGCTCCTGTGCCTGCGGAAGGAGACGCGCGCCGAGGCTGCGCTCGCTGCGGCCGCGGCCGCCTCCTTCCTCGCCTTCAACGCCTGTTTCGGCGACTCGATCGTCTACTGGGGCGGCGGTGCGAGCGTCGGCCCGCGGCACCTCATCGTGATGCTCCCGCTCCTCGTGCTCCCACTCGCGCGCGCCGCACGCGGCTGGCGCTGGCTCCTCCTTCCGCTCCTCGCCGTCTCCGTGTTCTACATGCTGCTCGCCACAGCCACGGAGCCGCGCGTCGGCTACGAGTTCCAGAACCCGCCGCGCGAATTCTTCGCTGCGAGCTGGCTCGACGGACGCCTCGCGCTGAGCCGCGCCCACCTGTTCGACGTCGACCGCCAACTGCTCACGACCGATTCCGTGAGCTTCAACCTCGGCAAGCTCGCCGGCCTTCCCGGCGCCCTGCAGCTCGCCCCGCTCATGGCCTGGTGGATCGCCGTCGGCAGCTGGCTCCTCCGCACCGCCGCGCGCATCGATGCCGAGGCCGCGGTCGCGAGCGCCGCCGGCCGCTCCCCCACGCTCGCCTTCCGTCTCGCGCTCGCAGGGCTCGCGGCCTTCGGCCTCTTCGTGGCCGCCGCGCCGCTCGTCGTCAACGCGATCCGGTACTGACCTCAACGCCGCTTCCCGAGCGGCGCTCGCGCAGAGCGCGGTAACTGAGCCGAGTTTGGGTATGCCTTTCGAGGGGATGAGGAGTCGCGGGCGCGACGTTCATCCGGTCTCCGGATCGATGAGGCCCTGACGACGCCAGCCGACCCGGAGCAGCCAGGTCCGCGGGCGAGCGACCTCGGGGCTCGCGCGGGACCCCGGGATGCGGCGGGCGACCTCCGGTCGCCACGCGTCGAACCAACGGGCCGAGCTCGCCGGATCGAAGGGAACCCGGCTCGGGAGGATCGTTCTGCGACCTTGCTTCTGGAGGTGGCGCCGGGCGTTGAGGAGTGCGTACGCGAGCGCCCGCCTCACTTCCCGCGGCGTCCCGGGCACGCGGTGGTGGTAGCGGCCGTCCAGCACCGGCCCCCGTCGCGCCGTCACCCGGTTCACCGCCCGCGCCAGCCGCGCTCCGATGCTGTTCATGCCGTTCGCGAGCGCCCGCTTGCTCCTCGCCTCCACGATCAAATGGGCGTGATCGCCCTGGAGCGAGTAGTGGGCGACGCGGAAGTCGCCCCGTTCCGAGGTCTGGGCCAGCGAGCGGCGGAAAGCGCGCACCACGGCGACGGTGCGGAGCGAGGGGACGTCGCGCCGTCCGCGCACGGTCACGTGGAGGGGGCAGCTCCCGGGGAGGGTCTCCCGCCTTCGGTGCGGGACTCGAGGGCGGGGTCCGCGCATATGATTTTGCATTCGGCAGCGCCCGGCGTGCTGGCCCCCGACTACAGCGCGACCCATCCCTCACCAGCAACACCCGGCCACGCGCGGACTCGCAGCCTCGAGTTGGCGAGAGCTGCGCAATCCCGGCGACCAGGCTCAGGGCGGCGGGCGGAGGCTCGCCGCGAAGGCGGGGAGCGCGGGCAGCTCGCCGCGCTCGAGAGCGAGGCCGAGCGCCGCGAGCACGAGGCCGGCAGCGGCGGCGGCGAGGGCGCGGCGTCGCCAGGCGCCACGTCGCGACGGCGCGACGCGGGTCGGGCGCGCGGTCTGGCCCTTCCGGGACTTGAAGACCTTCCGGTCCCAGAGCCAGGTCGCGATCTCCTCGCGGCAGTCGCTGGCCGACGGGCTCCCGAGGAGGCGCTCGAGCGTGCGGCGGAGCGCCGCGGTCGTGGCGAACCGCTTCTTCGGCTTCGCTGCGAGGCAGCGGTGGATCACACGCGCGAGCGCGCGCGGCGTCTTCGGCGCGAGCGAGCGCACCGGCACGAAGCGGCCGGCCTCGATCCGCTCCACGAGCGCCCTTCCCTCCGCCGTCGCCTCCGGGAAGGGCCGCTGGCCGGTCAACATCTCGTAGAGCACGACGCCGAACGAGAAGAGGTCGCTCCGGTAGTCGACCCGCGCGCCGAGGAGCTGCTCGGGCGACATGTACTGCGGCGTCCCGACGGAGTGGCCCGTCTGCGTGAGGTTCGCACCGCCCACGTCGAGCGCGATCCCGAAGTCCGCGATCTTCGCCTCGCCGGCGCGGCCGAGCAGGATGTTCGCGGGCTTGAGGTCGCGGTGGACGATGCCGTGGGCGTGGATCTCCTCGAGCCCGCGCGCGAGCTCGAGCGCGATCAGCGCGACGATGCGCGGGTCGAAGCGCTCGACCTGCGTGAGCGCGCTGGCGGCGTCCTTGCCGTCCACGTGCTCCTGCGCGATGAAGCGCTCACCGCGGAAGCCGAAGCAGTCGTAGACGACGACCACGTTCGGGTGGTGGACGCCTGCGGCCGCCTGCGCCTCGCGCGTGAAGCGTTCCTCCGAGGTCGGATCGTCGGCGAGGTCGCGGCGCAGCGTCTTGAGCACGACGCGCCGCTCGAGCGTCGGCTGGCGCGCGAGCAAGACGACGCCCATGCCGCCCTGGCCGAGCTCGTCCTCGACCTCGTAGGTCCCGATCTTGCGCCCGCTCGGGTCGCCGGCCACGGCTAGTCTTCCGGGATGCAGTAGACCCTGGGCGAGGGCGGGAGCGGCTCGAGGCGCAGCCGGAACACGTGCTGGCCGATCTCGAGACGATCCCCCGCCTCGAGGTCCCGGGTCTGGATCGCCGCGCCGTTCACGCGCGTGCCGTTCGTGCTGCCGAGGTCGGCGAGCCGGAAGCCCGCGCCGGTGAACTCGATCGCGGCGTGCTGGGCGGACATCTCGGAATCCTCGAACCGGAGCTCCACGCCCGGCCCGCGGCCGAGCACGAGCTTCTCGCGGTCGAGCAGGTGCTCGTCGCCCGCGATCGTGCCGCGCTCCACGACCAGCGTCGCGTCGAAGCGCTCGAGAAATGCCTCGAGGTCGGCGTGCGGCTCGCGCACCGCTTGCTTGGCCGTACGTCCGTCCCTCACGCCGCGCCCTCCTCGCGCACCTTCATGCGCGCCTTGCCGGCGGCGCGTTCCGAGGCGCCGCTCTTCAGGGCCCGCTCGATGCGGAGCGGGATGCTCACGTAGGCGTCGTAGAGGCTCGGGATCAGCTCGATCACGGTGCGCGCCGCGCGGCCGCCCACGTAGGCCAGCGACCCGATCCCGCTGAGGACGACCGCGCTCGCGTGCATCGCCACGTGGCGCCCGTTGTCGAGGAACATCTCGAGCGGCACCGCGGCGAGCGCAACGAGCCACGGCCACACGAAGCCGAGCAACGACGACTCAGCGAGCACGGCCCCGATCGTCGCGAGCAGGAGCAGGCTCGCGACCGTCCCGCCGAGGAGCAGGCGCCGCCGCGCGAGCGGCAGGCGGCCGAGCCGCGGGAACAGCTCGGTGATGCCGACCAGATCCATCCCGAACACGCCGAGCGCGAGCTCGAGCAGCACCACCGCCACCGCCGAGAGGCTGGCGGCGGGCACGCCGGCGAACGCCGCGCCCGCAGGCAGCAGCGCGCCGAGCGCCGGCTCGAGCAGCTGGAAGTTCGCGAACGCCCCGCCCAGCGCGGCGCAGAGCACGAGCGACGAGATCGCGAAGCGCTTTGCCGCCGAATAGGAGAGAGCGCGCGCGGCCACGTGGTCGTCGTCGCGCACGCGGGCGTACTCGTCGATGTAGACGTTCACGCGCGTCGCGGTGTTGAGCGCGCCCGACACCGACTCGTTCGTGCGCTCCATCAACACGCGCACTTCCTTCCAGATCGAGCGCGTGCGCTCCAGGATCTCGTGCCGCTCGGCTGAGTCCGCGCGGTAGGCATGGAGCGCCTGGCGTTGCGACTCGTCGAGCGACTTCTGCACGCCGGCGAGGATCTCCTTCACGTTGGGGTCGTCGGCGCTCGGGATGCCGGCGATCGTCTCCACGGCCGCCGTCCAGCCCGGCACGTCGGGCGGGGAGATCCCGCTGTCCTGGTAGTCCTGCTCGAGCCGCTGCACGAGCTCGTCGAGCTTGCGGTGCAGGATCGAGTACTGGCCGAGCCGCTCGGAGAAGCCCGTCTCGATGCGGTGGAAGTCCTTCTCGAGCTTGCCCTGGAGCTCGAGCCCGCCGGCCGCCAGCATCGCGGCCCGCGCGCGCTTGAAGAGCGCTGCAGCGCTGTCCTTGCACCAGCGCCCGGCGGCCACGAAGGTCTCCTCGAGGCCCTTGCCGAGGCGCTCGAACAGCTCGCGCATCGCGTCGCGAGCGGCCCAGAGTGCAACCGAGCTGATCGCCCAGAGAACGAGCAGCGAGAGCGCCGGCCGGTCCGGCCAGAGATAGATCGCCTCCATCGCGCCACTCCTCGCGTGATCGTCCTGGCTTCGGCCTGCCGGGAGGGGCCGAAACGTGCGACGGATCACGGCAACTCGCCGGCAGGCAGCGCGCGGGGAGCGGGCCGCGCGCCGCGCCGCGTCAGGGCCCCGGGCGAGGCGCCGGAGTCGGGGTCCCGGTCGCGAGCGGCTCGGGCGCCTCGATTTCGATCTCGAGGTCCTTCCGCTTCGCGTAGATGTCGTCGAGCTTGCGCCGCCGCTCCATCTCGATCATGAGCTCCTGGCGGGCGACCTCGGCGGGGATCTCGCGCTTCGCGACCGCGAGCTGCGACTCCGTGCAGGCGTGCGCGAGGTACGGGCCGCAGGCCGGGCTCCCGCAGCAGTAGGTCATCAGGTCCGGGAGCGTCTCGAGCGGCTTCGGCACCGGCGCCTCGTTCCAGCTCTCGAGCACCTCCGGGTTCAGGCGGCGGACGCGCTTGAAGTGGCGCTCGGCGGCTTCCAGATCGCCGTCGCGCCAGGAGACGAGGCACAGATTCAGCTCCGAGACCGCCGGATCGCCCCCGAGCTTCTCCCCGCGTTCGAGCCAGCGCTCGACGTCGCGCCGCGGGCTGCCCTTGTAGATCAGCGCCTCGGCGAGATTCGTGTAGGAGGTCCAGCTGCGTGGCGCGAGGCGCCGCGCGTTGGCGAGGCTCTGGAAGGTGCGCCCGATGTCGCCCTGGTAGGCCGCGACGATCGCCATGAATACGTGCGGCGAGGCGGACTCCGGGTCGAGGCGCGCGCTCTCGAGCACCTCGTCCATCGCCCTCCCGAGGTACGTCTCGTAGGCCGTGAAGTCCTTCTGGTCGAACGCCGCCCGCGCGCGCCGGTAGTACGCCTCGCCGAGCGTCTGGCGGCGCTCGGGGTCGTTCGGGCGCGCGTCGCGCTCGCGCTCGAGGCGCGCGAGCTCGGGGTCGGTGGCGCCGAGGAGGACGAGCGCGAGGGCCAGGAGGAGCGCGAGCCTGCTCAAGAGGTCTCCGCCACCAGGCGGGTGAAGTCGAGGCTCGACACGATGCCGACGAGCTTCCCGTCTTCCACCACCGGGAGCCGGTGGATGCGCCGCTCGATCATCAGCTGCGCCGCCTTCGCGACCGGGAGGTCCGGCGCGATCGACACCACGTCGCGGATCATCACGTCGCGCACCGAGAGCTGCTCCATGCGCTTGCCGATCGCCTCCGCCACGTCGCGCCGCGCCTTCTCGACGAATGCCTCGTCGGTCTGGTCGCGATAGGCGTCCGCCATCGCCTCGCCGAGGCTGCGCTCGAGACAGAGCTGCCGCACCACGTCGGAGCGCGACACGATGCCGACCATGCTTCCGTCGCGCTCCACCACTGGCATCGCCCCCACGCGCGAGCGCAGGAGCGCGCGCTCCAGCTCGGGTAGCGACTTCTTCGGCGAGATCGTCAGCACCTTCCGCTGCATGATGTCGGCGACCGTGCGGGGCACTGTCATGCAATCTCCTCGAGCTCGACGGCCGGCGGAATGGTGTTCCAGCCCACGCGCTCCGCCAGCCGGATCAGACCGAGGTGCAGCACGGGGATCAGCACCAGCGTGAAGACCGTCGAGAACGCGAGTCCGCCCACCACCGCGATCCCGATCGCCTGGCGGCTCTCGGCCCCGGCGCCGCCCGCGAGCGCGAGCGGGAGCGCCCCCAGGATCGAGGTGGCGCTCGTCATCACGATCGGGCGGAAGCGGGTGTGGCCGGCGCGGCGGAGCGCCGGGAGGAGCTCGGTGCCGCGCGCACGCTCCTGGTTGGCGAAGTCCACGAGCAGGATCGCGTTCTTCGTGACGAGCCCGACCAGCAGGATCATGCCGATCTGACTGTAGAGGTTCAGCGTCTGCCCGGTCAGCCAGAGCGCGATCAGCGCACCCAGCGCGGCGAGGGGCACCGAGAGCATCACCGTGAACGGGTGCAGGAAGCTCTCGAACTGCGCCGCGAGCACGAGGTAGATCACGAGCAGCGCGAGGCCGAAGGTCACGTAGATCTGCGCGGACGACTCGCGGAACTCGCGGGAGGTGCCGCGGAGCGCCGTCGAGAAGCCGGCGGGCAGGTGCTCCGCCACCACCGCCTCCGCCCGCGCGAGGCCTTCTCCGAGCGTGGCGCCGGGCGCCAGGTTCGCGGTGAGCGTGGCGGCGCGCTCGAGGTTGTAGTGGTTGAGCGTGGAGGGCGCGATCTTCGGACGCGTCGCGATCACCGCCGCGAGCGGCACCATCGCGCCGTCGCGCGCGCGCACGTGCACCTCGCCGAGCTGCTCCGGGACGCTCCGGTAGATGCCCTCGAGCGCCATCACCACGTCGTACTGCTTGTTGCGCAGGATGAACTCGTCGGCCGGCCCCTGCGCCACCAGCAGGCGGAGGCTCTCGGCCAGCGCCGCGACGGGCACGCCCACGTCGGAGGCGCGCTCGCGGTCGAAGGCCACGTCGAGCTGCGGGTTCGAGAGGCGGAGATCGCTGTCCACGTTCACGAGGCCCGGCAGCTCGCGGAGCTTTGCTACGAGCGCCTCCGAGACCTCGGCCAGTTCTTCGAGGCTCGCGAGCGGACTCTTGATCACGATCTCGACGTCGCTCTGCGTGCGGCGCGAAAGCGAGGGCGGGTTGATCGCGAATACGAGGGCCTCGGGCACCTCCTGGAGGTGAGGGAAGAGCCGGGCAACGAGCGCCTGCTGCTTCTCCTCGCGATTCTCCCAGTGCGTCAGCCGGCTGAACACCATCGCGAGCGACGAGCTCGCCGGCGCGCCGAAGCTCATCCCGATCGAGGCGAAGAAGCCCTCGATCTCGGGCTCCTTCAGATAGAGCTGCTCCACCTGCTCGAGCGCCTGCTTCGTGTAGGCGGTGGTCGCGCCCTCCGGTGTGCGGATCACCGTGATGAAGCGGCCGCGGTCCTCGACCGGGAGGAACGTGCTCGGGAGCAGCCGGTAGAAGGCCACGGAGGCGAGGAGAACGGCCACGAACAACACGCTCACCGCTCGCGGGCTCGCGAGCGCCAGCCCGAGCGCGCGGTCATAGGCGTCGCGCAGCCCGTCGATGCCGGAGTTGATCGCGCGCGACACCACGCCGGTGCGCTCCTTCACGCGCAGGAAGCGGGCGCACAGCATCGGCACCAGCGTGAGCGCCACGAACATCGAGATCGCGATCGCGACGGCGAGCGAGATCGCGAACTCGCGGAACAGGCGCCCTGTGTCGCCGCTCATCAGCGAGAGCGGGACCAGCACCGCCACCAGCGCGGCGGTGGTCGCGATCACCGGGAAGCTGACCTCGCGCGAGCCGTTCCGCGCCGCCACGAGCCGCTCCTCACCATGCTCCTGGCGCCGGTAGACGTTCTCCATCACCACGATCGCGTCGTCCACCACCAGCCCGATCGAGAGCACGAGCGCGAGCAGCGTCAGGACGTTCAGCGAGAAGTCGAGGATCGCGAGCGCGGCGAAGGTGCCGATCACCGCCACCGGGATCGAGACGCTCGCGATCGCCGTCGTCGTCTTCGATTGGAGGAAGAACAGGTTCACCAGCACGACCGCGGCGAAGGCGATCCAGAGCGTGAAGTAGACCTCGTCGATCGACTCGCGCACGAAGATCGTGAAGTCCACACCCTCGGTGATGGTGACACCGGGCGGGAGCGTCGCGCGCAGGCGATCGATCGCGCGATGGACCGCGCTCGACACCTCGAGCTCGTTCGAGCGCGACTGCCGGATCACGCCGACACCCACCACCTCCTCGCCGTTGTAGCGGGTGACGGCCTGGTAGTCGGCGGAGCCGAGCTCGACCCAGCCCACGTCGCGAATCCGCACCGGCACGCCTGCCTCCTCGCGGATCACGATCGCCTCGTACTGCTTCGGGTCGGCGAGGAGCGCGTTCGCGTTCACCACGAACTTGCGGGTCTGCGCCTCGAGCTGCCCCGCCGCGAGCTGGAGGTTGCTCTCCTGGAGCGCGCGCTTCACGTCGAGCGCGTCCACGCGGCTCGCCGCCATCCGCGCCGGATCGAGCCAGATGCGCATCGCGTAGCGGCGCTCGCCCGCGATCACGGCCTGCGCCACGCCCGGCAGCAGCTGGAGCGGCGTCTTGACCAGGCGGTCGGCGATGTCGGTGAGCTCGACGCCGCTGTAGTCGCGCCCGATCACGTTCATGAAGACGATCGGCGCGTTGTTCGCGCCCGCCTTGCGGATCACCGGCCGCTCGGCGTCCTCGGGCAGGCTGCCGAGCGCGCGCTGCACGGCGTTCTGCACGTCGGTGGCGGCGACGTCCACGTCGCGGCCCGCCTCGAACTCGAGCGTGATCGAACCCACGCCGAAGGCGCTCACCGACTCGATGCTGCGGATCGCCTCGATCCCGTTCAGCACCTGCTCGAGCGGCTCGATGATGGTGGCCTCGATCGTCTCCGGGCTCGCGCCGCTGTAGACCGTGACGACGGAGACCTGCGGGTTGTCCACGTCGGGCAGCTCGCGCACGGGAAGCGCGAGCCAGGACGCGACACCAGCCACGATCACGAGCAGGTTCATCACCGTCGCGAGCACGGGCCGCCGGATCGAGAGCTCGGAAAGGGTCACGAGGGCTCGCAGTCCGCCGGGCCGTAGCGGCCGAGCTCGACGTTCGGATTGCTCGTGGGCTCCCACGGCCGCGCGTCCACCGGCGTGCCCGGCTGGAGCTTCTGCTGCCCGGATACGACCACGCGCTCGCCGGCGGCCACGCCCGCCACGACGTGCACGCCGTCCACGAAGAACTCGCCCAGCGTGACCGCGCGCGGCTCCGCCCGGCCCTCGGCGCCGAGCGCGTACACCAGGTAGCGCGTGCCCTGTCGCACGATCGCCTCCTGGGGCAGCAGGATCGCGTCGGGTACCTCCTCGACCAGGAGGCGCACGCGTACCGCCATGCCCGGGTGGAGCACGCCGTCCTCGCCGCTCACCAGCGCCTGCACGCTGAACATGCGTGTGCTCGCGTCCACGCGCGGATCGACCGCGCTCACGCGGCCCTCGAAGCGCGCCTCGCAGCGCCCCACCACGCCGTGCACGACCTGCCCCACCGCGACGCTCGCGAGATCCTGCTGCGGGAGCGAGAAGCGCAGCTCGAGGCCCTGACTGATCGTGAGCTCGACGATCGGCTGACCCGCCGGCACGTACTGGCCCACGTTCACCTGCCTGAGCCCGAGGGTCCCCGCGTAGTGCGCGCGGATCGTGTGCTTGTCGAGCAGCGTAAGCGCCTGCTGGAAGGCCCCCTCGGCGCCGCGCAGCTCGGCGCGTGCGTCGTCGAGCGCCTGATCCGACGCCACGCCCTGCGCGTGGAGCGGCTCCTGCCGCGCGAGGCGGTCGCGCGCATTCTGCCGCCGCGCCTCCGCCACGCTGACCGCGGCGCGCGCGGCGGAGTCGTCGAGCTGCGCGAGCACGCGGCCCGCCTCGACCGGCTTCCCCTCCGGCACGTCGAGCGCGACCACCGTGCCCGCGATCTCGGCCGCGACGGGCGCCGTCTTCGAGCTCTCGAGCCCGCCCACCGCCGAGAGGGTGCGCGGGAGGGTCCGCGCCTCGACGGTCACCACCTGCACCACGGCGGGCGGGGGGCCGTCCGGCACGGCGGCGGGCGACTCCCCGCAGGCGAGGGCGTTCGCGACGACGAGCAGCGCGAGGACGGGGAGGGGGGGCCGCACTACCGGGGCAGGTTATCGCCGCCCCCGCGCCCCGGCTGCGTCAGCGGATCTGGATCGACTCGAGGTACTGCACGAGGAGCACGATCCGGCCCTGCACGCGGGTCTCGCTCAGCTGGTCGAGCTCGCTCTCCTCGCGGAACGCCTTGCCCCACACGGGCATGTCGCGCGTGCCGTGCGAGGCGATCGGGTCGCGGCCGTCGATCCAGGCCTGGACCTTGGCGTGCGGGAAGACACCGCCGTGGCGCGCGGCGATGCGGCGGAGGTCGCCGGGCGGCGGCGTCATGTAGCGCGCGACCGGGCCATTCCCCGCGCCGTCGCTCCCGTGGCACGCCATGCAGTAGTGCTCGTAGTCCGCACGGCCCGCCGCGAGGCGGACCAGGTCGGGGGAAGGGGTGGCCGCCTCGGGCGCGGTCTCGGCGGTCGCGCAGCCGAACGCGAGGGCGAGGAGCGCGCCTGCCCTTCGGAGCCGTCGTCGCATCGGTCGTCCTCCCTGGGAGCGGCGCATCGCAAGATCCGTACCGCGGGGCGACAGGCGCGAGGGGCCCGGCGTGCGGTCCAGCGACCCGTTGCGCCACTCGCCGGGGCGGGATGTCCCGTGCCCCCGCCGTGAACGCGGCCCGGCGCGCGGCGCGGGTTGGCCCGGACCCTGCACTCCAAGGGGGCGGGAGGCGCCCCATGCCCGAGACCGTGAAGACGTGGATGACCGGGAGCCCGACGAGCATCGCTGCCGACGCCTCGGCGCTCGAGGCGCTCGAGCTCATGCAGAGCCGCGGGATCCGCCACCTGCCGGTGGTGGACCGCGCGCGCAGCGTGGTGGGCGTGCTCTCGCTCGACGATCTCCGCGCCGCGCTCCCCTTCGAGGTGAGCCTCCGGATCCGCGCGAGCGGCGTCCAGGCCGAGAGCGCGCGGGAGTGGTGCGTCGGCGATCTCATGTCGCACGCGCCCGTGACGCTCCGCGAGGGCGAGCCGCTCGAGCGCGCGGCCGAGCAGATGGCAGAGCGCCGCATCGGCTGCCTCCCGATCCTCGACGCGAACGGAAGGCTCTCGGGCCTGCTCAGCGAGACGGATCTCCTCCACGCGCTCGCGTCGCTCCTCTGGACGAAGCGCACCCGCGAGCGCCGCGCCGGGCCGCGGCCCGAGCTCGAGCGCCTCGTCGCGGACCTCGCACGCGAGCGCGACGCCCTCGCGCGGAAGCTCGACCGCTACCACGCGCTCGAGCGCGAGCTCGCGACGCACGGGAGCCGCGAGCCGCTCGACGAGGGAGACTCGAGCAGCGACCTCACCGAGCTGCGTCTCACCGAGGCGCTCGACGAGCTCGCGATCCGGCGGCTCCGGGCGCTCGACTTCGCCCTCGAGCGAGCCGACAAGGGCCAGCTCGACATCTGCGACGGCTGCGGCGGAAAGATCCCGCTCGCGCGGCTCGGCGCCCTGCCCGGCACCTCGCTCTGCATCGCGTGCGCTCGCGCGACGGAGCGCGCCTAACCCACCTCGAGGATCGCGCGCAGCTCCGCGTGCGAGGCGGCGACCTGGTCGGCGTCGGGGAGCGCGCTCACGTCGTCGTGAGCGGCGCTGAGCCGGACGCTCCTCATGCCGACGCCGCGCGCGCCCGCCACGTCGGTGCGGCGGAGATCGCCGACGTGGATGCTCGCGGCGGGCTCGACGCCGAGCGCCCCGAGCGCGGCGTGGAAGATGCGCGGGTCCGGCTTCGGGACGCCGACCTCGTCGGAGAAGAGCTGCGCCGCGAGGCCCGCGAGCAGGCCGAGCCGGGCGAGGTGCTCGCGGACCACGCGGCCGGGCGTGAGCCCCGTGTCGCAGATCAATGCGGCGGGCACGCCGGCGCGCGCGAGGCGCTCGACGGTCTCGACGGCGCCCTCGAGCGGCACCACGCGGCTCGAGTGCGAGGCCTGCTCGAAGCGCGCGACGAGGAGCTCGAAGGTCGCGCCGTGCCCACGCGCGCCGAGCTCCTCCATCGCCCAGCCGGCCACCTGGCGCGCGCCGCTCGCCACACCCTCGACCCAGAGATCGATGTGGCGCTGCCAGCCGCGGTCGAACGCCGCCGCCGCGGCCTCCGGCTCGACCTGGGCGCCGCTCTCGCGCGCGGCGTGGAGGAGCGCCTCGACGCGGCGCTGGTGGGCCTCCCGCCAGTCCTCCTCCTGGAGGAGCGTGTTCCAGCAGTCGAAGGTGACGGCCCGCGGTCGCGACCCTCTCATGCGCGCCCCCGCTTCGCGAGCCCGAGGGCCGAGAGCCAGGCGGCTCGGGTGAGGCTCGTGTCGAGGTGGACGAGGCTCCCCGGCTCGCCCGCCTCCGGCGGCTCCCAACGGGCTTCGATCTCGCTCGCGATCTTCTCCCAGCTCCCAGGCGGTACGGCGTCGCGGAGATCGCGCAGCCGGAGCCGCGCGGCCAGCTCAGCCGGCGGGGCGTCGCAGCACGCGAAGACGAAGCGCGCGCCGTGCTGCGTGGCGAGCGCCGCGGCGGCGCGCCGCTCGCGCGCGGTCGGGAAGCACGCATCGAGCACGAGCGAGCGCCGGCCCGCGAGCACGGCGTCCGCGCGCTCGAGGAGCCCGGCGTAGACCCCCGCGCTCGCGCTCCGCGCCCAGGCGAGCTCGTGGCCCGGCGCATCCGCGGCGAGCGCCCGGCGCACCCGGTCGCCGGCGATCCGTGGCGCGGCGAGGCGGCGGGAGACCGCCTTCGCAACCGTGCTCTTGCCGCTCGCGACGCGGCCTCCCGTCGCGACGACGAGGGGCTCTCCGTCGAGGGGCGCGAGCTTCCGGTAGAGCGCGTAGTCGTCCGCCGCGAATGCGTACGCCGCGGCGAGCTGCTCGGCGCGGCGCGGCGCGCCTTCGGCGACGACCTCGGCGACGAGCGCCGCGACGTCGTCGGTCGCGACCCGGCCCGGAGACCGGGCAAAGCGCACCGCGCCGGCCTTCCCGACGAAGAGCGCGGATAGCGAGAGCGCGCCCGGCGCACGGCGCCCGGTCTCCCCGTGGAGCGCCGCGAACGCGCGTCCGAGCGCGCGCACGTGGCGCCCGCGGAGCCGGCGCGCCGCGAGGCGGTGGTCGAGGCGATCGAGCGGCCGGGGCTCCATGGCGCGGGAGGGTAGTGTCGCGGGCCGGAAATCCCGCGAGCGCGAACGCGGGCGAGGCGTACGCTCTCGGAACCCGTGATGGAGACCCTCTCCCAGGCGATCGCCCGCCTCGAGGCCGCGGGTTACCGCGACGGCTTCACGCCTACGCGCGACGGGCTCCTCGCGTCCCGCGCGGGCCGCCACTACATGCCCGAGTCGCTCACCGTCGACGCGATCGAGCGCTTCGAGGGCCCCACGGATCCGGCCGACGCGAGCGTCCTCTTTGCGCTCCGCGCGCCGGACGGGGTGCGCGGCACGTGGGCGACTCCGTTCGGCCCGGCCCGCGACCTGCTCGACGCCGCCCTCGCCGAGCGCCTGAGACCGAAGCGCTGACCAAGGCTTCAGAGCCGGAAGTCGCTTCCGCGCCAGGGCCGGCGATCAACCGGCGGCTCGCCGAAGGCGCGCCGCAGCTCGTCGATCCAGTCGAGGACGCCGTTCACGTCGCTCGGATGCGCAAGCTCGAAGCGCAGCGTGGCCTCCGCGGAGGCCCGGAACGCGCGCCGCGCAGCTTCGGAGAGCGCAGCGGCACGGAATTCCTCCAGCTCGTCGTCCGGCGCCCGGCTCATCCACGATCTCTCGCGAGGAGCGCGTCGAGCTCCTTCTCGCGATCGAAGAGGCGGAAGTAGTCACGCACCCGATCGAGATCGACCTCCGCGACGGCGAGGAGACGCTCGATGTCCGCGAGGTCCTGGTGGCGGCGCGAGGGGTCGTTCGAGGACGCCTGCACCTTGAGCCCGATCAGGTCGGAGGCATCGACGACGCGGATCGAGGCCCCGAGGATCGTGCGGGCTGCCGCGCGGGCGAGGATGGCGCGCCCGCGCGCTTGCTTCGCGAACAGGAAGTCGACCCGGCCACGCTCGGGCGTCGGCCCCAGGTAGTTGCCGACGAACTCGTTTCTCAGCAGTCGCTCGTAGCCCTTGTCCCGCAGGATGCGGTCCACGTCGTCGGCGCGGTCACCGTCTGCGAGCAGGTCGAGATCGATCGTCGCGCGGGCGGCGCCGTGCGCTGCGAGCGCGAGGCCCCCGATCAGCGCGTGCTGGATCTCGGCCTCGGCGAGCGCGCCGTGGATCTCGAGGAGAACGGAGCGGAGGTCCATCCTGGCCATGAGCGGCCCCGCGGGACCGCGAGGGAAGTGGGCGCGAGCATGACCGACCTCACGGCGCGGCGCGAGGCGCGTCGCCCTTCGGCGCGAACGCCCACCAGGCGAGCGCGAGCGCGACGAAGGCCCCGCCCGCGAGCGCGATCGTCGCACGCGGGCCGAGCGCATCGCCGAGCAGGCCGCCTAGCAGCGCGCCCGCGAGCATCGCCCAGCTCGACAGGAACGAGAACGTGCCGTGGATGCGTCCCTGGAGCTCCGCGGGCGCCGCGGCCTGGCGGCGCGAGAGCGCGTGGATCTCGAACACCACGAAGCCGGCGTCGCCGAGCTGCTGGAGCGCGATCAGCGCGGCGCCGAGCGAGGTCGCTCCCGGCGCGAGCGCCAGCGCGGCCACCGCGAGACCGGCCGCACCGAGGCTCACGCCCATCGCGGCCCGCGGGCCGAGCGCGTAGCCCACGCGCACGGCCAGAACGCTCGCGCCGAGCGACGCCAGCGAGCCCACGGCGAAGAGCATGCCGAGCGTGCCGGGGGAGAAGCCGAGCTCGCGCCGCACGAACAGCATGTAGACGACGCCGAGCACCTCGTTCGCGAGGACACCCGCCGCCCCGACCCAGGCGAGCGCCAAGAGCTCGGGGCTCGCGCGGATCGCGCGCAGCCCAGGGAGGACGCCCCTCCGCTCGGCCCCCGCGAGCCAAGGGCTCGCGGGGCCCCGCGCGCCGGCGGGCTCCGGCTCGCGCGCGCGGATCCCGCCGAGGCACGCGGCGGACGCGAGGTAGCTCACCGCGTCCGCGAGGAGCGCGAGCGGCGCCGTGAGCCACTGGACGAGCCAGCCGCCCGCGGCGAAGGCGAAGGCCTCGGCCGCGGCGTTCCCCGCCGTGATGCGCGAGTTCACGAGCACGAGCCGCTCGCGCGCCACGAGCGCGGCGACGTACGCGTGACGCGCGACCTCGAACACGAGCGAGAGGAGTCCCGAGACGAGCGCGAGGAGCCAGAGGACGGGCATCGAGAGCACACCGAGCACGTGCGCCGCGGGCACCGCTGCGAGGAGCGCCGCGTGGCCCAGGTCGGAGGCGATCAGGAGTCCGCGCTTGCGCCGCCGATCGACGAAGCCCGCGACCGCGAGCCCGAGGGCGAGCGCCGGCAAGACGCGCGCCGCGTTGAGCGCCGACATCTCGCGCGCCGAGGCCCCGAGCACGTCCACCGCCACGAAGGGGAGCGCGATGCGCGTGAGCATCGAGCCGAGGTTCGAGATCGTCGCGGCAGCGACGAGGCGGGCCTCGGCTGCCTGCGCCGCTCGGTCCTCGCCCGCGCTCACGCGGCCCGTTCGGGGGGAAGCTCCACGCGCGCCAGGAGGCCCGCCGCCGCCGCCTCGACGAGGCGCCGCGCAGCCGCGGCCGCGAGCGCCTCGGCGCCGGCGCCGGCACCGGCCGCGCGCTCGGCGGCGGCGCCGAGGCTCAGGCCGGCGAGGAGCGCTTCGAGTAGCGCCGCTTCGTCCGCCGCGAGGCGCTCGGTGCGGGCGCCGGCGTCGGCGCGGCGCACCAGATAGGCCACTTCACCGGCCTCCGGCCGCGCCGGGCTCTCGTCCCGGGCCACGGCCTCGATCACGGGCGCCACGTCGTGACTCACGCGCAGCACGCGAAACGCGGGCGCGAAGCCGACGCGGAGGCGCTCCCAGTCCTCTGGCGCGAGCGCGAGGAGCGCGGCGGGGCGCACGGGCAGAGGCGCGTCCGGCGCGTCCTGCACCTCGAGCTGCGTCTGCTCGAGCGCAGCGAGCGATTCGAGCGCCGCGCGCGGCACGCCGTAGTCGGCCGCGAACGCAAAGTCGCGCACGAAGCCGGGGAGCGCGCGGCCGAGTCGCACGAAGTCGAAGCCCCGCGGCGGGTGCGCGCGCAGGTAGTCCGCCGCGAGCCGCTCGAAGTCGCCGGGCGCGAGCACGCGCGCGAGCGCGGCGAAGTTCGTGGCGAGCGCGGCCCGAAGGCTCGCGCTGTAGGCGTCGCTGTAGACGCGGAGCCCGCGCGCCGCGCACACGGGCAGGCTCTCGTCGAGGAGGCCGGCGAGCTCGCCCAGCTCGCGGTCGGGAGACCTCTCGACGATGCGCGCGAAGAAGGCCGCCTGGAGCTCGCGCCAGTCCTGGGGCTTCGCTCGGGCTTCGCCCTCGCTGCGCGCCGGGCCCCGCCCGGCTCGAGGACCGGCCGGGAAGGGCTCGACGCCCGCGAGCGCCGCCCGGTGGCGTGCGCGCGCCTCCGCGAGCTCCGCGACGAGCGCCGCAAAGGGCGGGAGCGCGTCGTCGCGCTCGAGGATCACGCCGGCCTCCGGGAAGCGGCAGGCGGCGGCCTCGAAGAGCGCCCACACCGCGCCGGGTACGTCGGCGTCGTGCGTGTCGATCCGCACGTCCGGCAGCACGGCGTGACCCGCGAGGTGCAGGTAGCCGACGGCAGCCACGGGGAGCGTCTCGAGCGCGCGCTTCGGGTCGGCGCCCAGGTTCGCCGCGTTCACGACGAGGTTGTTCACGTCGAGCAGCACGCCGCAGCCCGTCTGTCGAAAGAGCTCGGCAAGGAACTCCGCCTCCTCCATCTCGCGCGCCCGGAACGCGACGTAGGCGCTCGCATTCTCGAGCAGGAGGCGCCGCCCGAGCCGCTCCTGCGCATGCGCCACGCGCGACGCCACGTGCGCCAGCACCGCGCGCGTGCAGGCCACGGGCAGCAGATCGTGCGACTGGTGGCCTCCGAGCGCCGTCCAGCACAGGTGGTCGCTCACGAAGAGCGGCTCGATCCGCGCGGCGAGCTCGCCGAGCCCGTCGAGGTACTCGGCGTCGAGCGGCTCGCTGCCCGCGATCGAGAGCGAGACGCCGTGGAGCGCGATGGGATGGTCCGCGCGCAGGCGCTCGAGGAGCGCGCGCCGCGCGCCGCCGACGCCGACGTAGTGGTCCGACAGCACCTCGAACCAGTCCACGGCGCGCGGAGCCCGCGCGATCTCGGCCGCGTGCTGCGTGCGGAAGCCGACGCCGAAGCGGGGAGCCTGCATGCGAAGGCGGGCGGAGACGCGGCACGAGCCGCGTCTCCGCTCGAGCCTCTACATCTCCTTCTCGTACTTCTTGGCGTCCTCGGCGGTGGTCCAGGCACCGCCCGCGTCCGTGCACGAGACCTCGTCCTTGATGCCGTCCACCTTCGTGCCGCCGCACTTCCCCTCGTGACCCTTCACGCTCTTGCCGCACTGCTTGCGGTAGCACGCCTTGGCGTCAGCACCCTCGGCCTGCGCGAGCACCGCCGTGCCAGCCAGGCCCATCACTGCGCTCGCGACCAGGGCTCCGAACGTCGAACGTCTCATCTTCGAGATACCTCCTCTCCTGCGCGACGCGCGGCCGCGCGGGTTCTGCGGGATTTGATGCCGGGTGCCCGGTGCGGTGACGTGACCGCGCTCACGCGCCCCGGGGGCGGAGGGATCCTACCGGGCGAGGCGAGGCGTCAACAGAGTCGCTCGGAGCCCACGCGCCTCAGTCCACCAGCGCCTGGTAGATCGCCGTCTCGAAGGCCGGGATCATCGGCACGAGCTGCCCGCCGCCGGTGAGCTGGATCAGCATCACGCCGACCAGGTCCTCGGCGGGGTCCACGAAGTACCACGTGCCGTGCGCCCCGCCCCAGCCATGGGTGCCGGCCGAGACGAGCTCGCTGCCGATCGCGCGGCTCGGCTCGTCCACCACCGAGACGCCGAGCCCAAAGCCCTGCCCCGCCCAGAAGTCGCGGCCGAGGAACGGCACCTTCCGCTGCTCGGCGGTGAGCTGGTCGGTCGTCATCAGCTCGACCATCCGGGGCGAGAGGATGCGGACGCCCTCGAGCTCGCCGCCGCCGAGCAGCATGAGCGCGAAGCGCAGATAGTCGTCGGCCGTCGAGACGAGGCCGCCGCCGCCCGAGGCGAACGCGGGCGGGCTCGCGAGGCGGCTCTGGGGCGGCCGATCGGTCGCCACGACCTGGCCGGTCTTCGGGTCGAGCGCGTAGAGGGTGGCGAGGCGATCCATCTTGTCGGCCGGCACCCAGAATGCGGTGTCCTGCATGCCGAGCGGCTCGAAGAGCCGCGTCCGCAGGAACTCCGGGAACGGGATCCCGGAGACGCGCTCGACGAGTACGCCGAGAACGTCGGTCGAGAGGCTGTAGTTCCAGCGCGTGTCGGGCTCGTAGGCGAGCGGGAGCGCGCCGAGCCGCTTCATCCACTCGGCGCTCGGGAGGGTCGAGCTCGAGCCGAGGAGCCCCCCGTCCTTGAGCGCCTTCGAGAGGGGGCCCGTGCTCGTGAATTCGTAGGCGAGGCCCGAGCGGTGCGTGAGGAGGTCGCGCACCGTGATCGGGTTCTTCGCGGGCGTGGTACGCCCGAGCGATCCGGCGGGATCGCGGAGCACGCGCGGCTTCGCGAGCTCCGGGAGCCAGCGATCGACGGGCTCGCCGAGGCGGAGCTTCCCCTCCTCGACCAGCATCAGCACCGCCACGCTGGTGATCGGCTTCGTCATCGAGGCGATGCGGAAGAGCGTGTCGCGCCGCATCGGCGTCCGAGTCTCCACGTCCTGGTAGCCGAGCACGTCGTTGTGGACGACGAGCCCCTCGCGCCAGACCAGCGTCACGACGCCGGAGATGCGCGGGTCGGCCTCGAACGCCTGCATCTGCGCGGTGAGCCGCGCGAGCCGCTCGCTCGAGAAGCCGGCCCACTCCGCCGACGAGACGTCCGGCGGGGCCTCGGGCGTGGCGCAGGCGAGCGCGAACAGGACGACGGCGGAGCCGAGCAGTGTGCGGCGCATCGAACCCTCCCGAGGCGGCGGCGCCGACGCTACCGCAGCCGGAGGATCCTTCGGCCGTTGCCTACGACGTCGCGCGGCGCGGCCGCCTCGCCTCGGGCCCCGGGAGCGCGAGCACCAGGACCAGGAGCGGCACGAGCAGTGCCCAGTCCATCGCATCCCCTCCCCGACGAGAGAGTGCTTCCCGGCCCGACGCCCGGCCGTGACGCGCCTCACCCGCCCGCGCCTTTTTCCCCGACGGAAGGAGCGCACGACGCACTCCTGCGGGGATCAGCGCGGCGTGAGCCGTGCGCGCTGCCGGATCGCGTCGATCGCGCCGAACGCGTCGGCCCTCGGCACTACGCGTCGCACCAGGAGCACCCCGCGGTCGGTCGGCGACTCGACGACCGTCAGCCCCTCGAGCCCCGCCCGCGGCGTCCCGGGGCCGACGAGCACCACTTCGATCGGATCGCTCCCCGCGGTCTGGTCGTTCAACGCGAAGAAGTTGTCGGTGTTCGCCGCGAAGCCCGAGAGCGAGGTGTAGGGTGCGCTGAGCGGCACCTCGATCCGGAGCGCGCGCTCGCTCACGTCGAACACTGCGCTCGAGTACGCGAGGTCGGGGCTCGGGCGCACCACGGCGCGCGACTCGGCCGTGGCAAGGGGCGGGTGCACGAACACGTTCGCGCCCGCCTGTGCGCCGAGCCCCGCGAGCACGCGCGACATGATCGCGCGGGGCAGCGCGGCGACGGCGGCCAGGTGCACGAGCGCGGCGCCCGCCGCGATCGCGAGCCAGAAGACGAGCGCCCGCCTCATCGGCACGCCTCCCGCTCGATCCGTGGGAGCGCGAGGCTCGCCGGGCGCTCGTACACCTCGGGGGCGGGGTTGTAGAGGCGGAGCGTGAGCGCGAAGGGCCCCGTGGCGCCGGCCCGCCCGGACGGGAGCCAGTTGGCTCCTTCGCTCGGCTTCGCCTCGCTGCGCGGGGCGCCAGCGGTCACTCCGCTCGTAGGCAGCGGCCCTTGCGTCGGCGGCTGGGTCGCGACCCGCACCGTCCACGCGCCGGCCGGCTCGCGCGCGAGGGTGGTCTGGCTGAACGAGTAGCGGCCGGCGTCGTTCGGGATCAGGAAGTGGTCCGCAGCGTAGGCCGTGACGCTCCACCAGCGGGCGGGGAGCTCGCTGCCCGTGACCCGGTAGTCGCAGCGCGCGTCGAGGGGCCGGCCCTCGGCGTCGTGCTCGGCGTTCCAGTAGACCGTCTCCGACGGCGCGAGCGCGAGGAGGCCGCCCACCGCGACGCGCGCGCGCGTGTAGAGGTCGGCGTCCACCGAGCCGGTGACGAAGCTCGTGCGCCAGGGGCCGTTCGCGACCTCGCCACCCGCGAGCCCGGAGCGGACGGCCTGGTAGGCGGAGCCGAGGCCCAGCACGAGGGCCGCTCCGATCGCGAGGACGAGGCGGACGAGGAGCGGCACGGGATCAGACGAGGCCGACGCCGCGGCAGAGGGCGTAGGTGAGGGCGCCGATCGCCGCGGAGCCCGGGATGGTCGCGAGCCACGCCCACACGATCCGCCCCGCCACGCCCCAGCGCACCGCCGAGAGCCGGCGCGTCGCGCCGACGCCCACGATCGCGCCGGTGATCGTGTGCGTGGTGCTGATGCCGACGCCGAGCGCGGTGGCGGTGTAGATCGCGATCGCGGCGCCCGTCTCCGCGGCGAAGCCGTGCACGGGCTGGAGCTTCGTGATCTTGCTGCCCATGGTGTGGATGATGCGCCAGCCGCCCGAGAGCGTGCCGAGGCCGATCGCCGTGTGCGCCGCGATCACCACCCAGAACGGGATCGTGAACTCGCTCAGGTAGCCTGCGGTGAACAGCACGCCCGCGATGATGCCCATCGTCTTCTGCGCGTCGTTCGCGCCGTGCATCAGGCTGTACGCGGCCGCCGAGACGAGCTGGAGCCGGCGGAACCAGCCGTCCACCTGGCGCGGCGCCGTCCGGCGGAAGACCCAGTAGTTCGAGGTCATGAGCACGAGCCCCACCGCGAGCCCGATCAACGGGGCCAGCACCATGAAGACGAGCGTCTTGGTCCAGCCCGCCGCGATGATCGCGCCGAAGCCTGCCTTCGCGACGGCCGCCCCCGCGTAGCCGCCGAACAGCGCGTGCGACGAGCTGGTGGGCAGCGCGTAGTACCAGGTGAAGAGGTCCCAGAGGATCGCACCGACCAGCCCGGAGAAGATCACCGAGAAGGTCACCACCGAGAGGTCGATCATGCCGCTGCCGACGGTCTTCGCGACCGCGGTGCCGAAGAAGAACGCGGCGATGAAGTTGAAGAAGGCCGCCCACGCCACCGCCCGGCCGGGCGAGAGCACGCGCGTCGAGACGACCGTGGCGATCGAGTTCGCGGCGTCGTGGAAGCCGTTGATGAAGTCGAAGATCAACGCGACCGCGACCAGCGCGACGACCGAGACGAGAGTGGCGTCCACGGTCAGCTGTGCTTCACCACCACGCCCTCGATCACCACCGCGACCTTCTCGCAGCGATCGACCGCGTGCTCGAGGAAGTCGAAGATCTCCTTCCACTTGATCACGGTGATGGCGTCGGTCTCCTCGGCGAACAGGCGCGAGATCGCCGAGCGGTGTACGGCGTCGGCCTCGTGCTCGAGGCGCTTCGTCTCCATCACCGCGGCGCGCGCGCCGTCGCGCTGCTCGAGCCCGGCGAGCGCGAGCTGGAGCTGCTCGACCGAGCGGCGGATCAGCGCGGCCTGCTGGCGCGCCTCGGGGCGGATGCGCTCGATCCGGAAGAGCGACATGCTGTCGGCCGCGGAGTCGATCGCGTCCATCACGTCGTCGAGCGAATCAGCGAGGGCGTGGATGTCCTCGCGGTCGATCGGCGTCACGAAAGTGCGGTTCAGCCGCTCGACGATGTCGTGCGTGAGCTCGTCGCAGCGGTGCTCCACCGCCTGGACCTCGCCGGCACGGGCCACGGCCGGCGGGTCGCTCGCGAGGATCGCCTCGAAGATCGCGGCGCCGCCCGCGATGGCGTCGGCCATCGCGCGCAGGTCGGTGAAGAAGCGCTCCTCACGCGGGATCAGCCGGAAACGGACCATCGGTGACTTCTTCTCGGTCCGGGAATCGGACGGCGGGGCGGACCATAGCGGCCCGGGGGCGCGCTTGACGGCCCCGGGGGCTCCCCGCAGCCTCCGCCGGATGCGCCGCCGCCTCCTCCTCGCCCTCGCGCTCGCGTTCCCGGCCTGCGCCACCAACCCGGTGACCGGGAAGCAGGAGGTGAGCTTCATGTCGCCCGAGCGCGAGGCTGCGCTGGGGCGGGAAGCCGCACAGCAGGTCGCCGAGGAGATCGGCCTCGTCGACGACCCGGCGCTCGTCGCCTACGTGGGGCAGCTCGGCGCGCGGGTCGCCGCACACTCGCCGCGGAAGGACGTCCGCTTCCAGTTCCAGATCGCGGCGATGGCCGAGACGAACGCCTTCGCGCTCCCCGGCGGGTACATCTACGTCTCGCGCGGGCTGCTCGCCCTCGCCCGCAGCGAGGACGAGCTCGCGAACGTGCTCGCGCACGAGGTGGGACACGTCGCCGCGCGCCACGCCGCGCAGCGGGAGACGCGCGCGCTCGGCGTCGGCGTGCTCTCCGCCCTCGGCACGCTCGCCGCGGGCGCGCTCGGCGGCGCCGGGGCCGCCCAGTCCGTGGCGCAGCTCGGTCAGATCGCCGGCGCCGGGCTGATCGCGAGCTACGGCCGCGATCAGGAGCGGCAGGCGGACGAGGTGGGCCAGAAGATGGCGGCCGCCGCGGGCTTCGACGCGGGCGGCATGGCGACCTTCCTCGGCGCGCTCGACCGCGAGGTGACGCTCCACCTCGGCGCGCCGCGCCGCCCGACCTTCCTCGATTCGCATCCCTCGACACCCGAGCGTGTCGCCGCGACGTCCGCGCGGGCGCGCACGCTCGGCTCGCAGGTCAGCCTCGCGCCGGTCGCGGACCGGAGCGCGTTCGTCGCGCGTCTCGCCGGCCTCCTCGTGGAAGAGGACCCCGCCGAGGGCGTGGTGCGGGAGGAGACCTTCCTTCATCCCGACCTCGACTTCGTGCTGCGCTTCCCGGACGGCTTTGCCGTGAAGAACGGCCGCTCCGCGGTCGGCGCCCAGGGTCCGGAGGGCGCGCTCGTGGTGCTCGCGGTACAGGAACGGGGCAGCGACCCGCGGCGTGCGGCCGAGCGCTTCGTCCAGGCGAACGCGCAGGCGCTCGAGCTGATCGACCACGGCGCCTTCGACGCCGCGGTGCCGGCCTATCGCATCCGGGCGCGCGTCTCGCTCCAGCAGGGCGTGGCCGGCGCCGACCTCTTCTGGCTCGCGCACCGCGAGGCGATCTACCGGCTCCAGTGCCTCGCCTCGCTCCAGAGCTTCGCGGGCCTCGGTCGCGCCTTCGAGCGGAGCGCCGCGAGCTTCCGCTCGCTCTCGCCCGCGGAGCGCGCGAGCGTGCGCGAGCGGCGGCTCCGGATCGTCACGGCGAACACCGGCGAGTCGCTCGCCGCGCTCGCGCGCCGGGGCGGGAACGTGTGGCCGCTCGAGCAGGTGGCGCTCGCGAACGGGCTCGAGGGGGAGGCGCGGCTCGCGGCCGGGCAGCGCGTGAAGGTCGCGGTGGAGGTACCCTACCGCGCCCGCCAGGAGTGAGAGCTTGCGTCGCTTCGTCGTTCCGATGCTGTGGGTGATCGCTTGTGACGGGAGCTCGGCGCCGCCCGAGTCCGCGGCCCCGCGGGCCGCGATCCCGATGCTGGTCGAGGTCGGCCGCGAGGAATACGTGCGGAGCTGCGCCACGTGCCACGGTGCGGACGCCCGCGGCGCCGAGACTCCGGCAGGCAACCGCGCGCCCGACCTCACGCAGATCGCGGCGCGCCGCGGTGGCGACTTCCCCGCCGACGAGATCGGCGACTGGATCGACGGGCGCCTCGCTCCGGCCGCGCACGGATCGCGCGAGATGCCGATCTGGGGCTCGCGCTTCGCGCGCGGCCTGCCGCCCGAGCCGCTCACCCAGGACCTCGTGCGCGGCCGCATCGTCACGCTCGTCGAGTACCTGCGCAGCATCCAGGTCGAGTGACGGTGGTACCGTCGGCGCCATGCGGAAGACGCCGCTCGCGCGCCGACTCGGCATCGAGCTGCCGATCTTCTCGGCGCCGCTCGGAGGCGGCATCGCCGGGCCCGAGCTCGCCGCCGCCGTCTCGAACGCAGGCGGCTGCGGCCTCCTCGGCCTCGGCGGCGTCCCGGCGGCCGCCGTGCCCGCGCTGCTCTCCGCGACGCGCGCTGCGACGAAGCGCCCGTTCGGCGCGGGCCTCCTGCTGCCGCTCCTCGAGCCCGGCGCGCTCGAGGCGTGTCTCGCCGCCGACCTCGCCTGCCTCGTGCTGTTCTGGGGCGACGTGGCGCCGTTCGTCGCGCGCGCGCAGGCGCGGGGCATCCGGGTGATCGCGCAGGTGGGCTCCGTCGCAGAGGCGCGGGGAGCCGCGCGCGCGGGCGCCGACGCGGTGATCGCGCAGGGCTTCGAGGCCGGCGGCCACGTGCGCGGCACGACGGCGCTCGGCGCGCTGCTCCCGGCCGTCGTGGCTGCGCTCCGCCCGCTGCCCGTGATCGCGGCGGGCGGCATCGCGAACGGCGCCGGCGTCGCCGCGGCGCTCGCGGCCGGCGCGCAGGGCGTGATGCTCGGGACGCGCTTCCTCGCGAGCCCGGAGGCCGCGATCAGCGACGAGTACAGGCGCCGCGTCGTCGCGGCGACGGCCGAGGACACGGTGCACACCGGCCTCTTCGACGTCGGCTGGCCGGACGCGCCGCATCGCGTGCTGCGCAACCGCGCCGTCACCGAGTGGGAGGCGGCCGGCTCGCCCGCGCCAGGCGCCCGCCCCGGCGAGGGCAGCGTGATCGGCAAGGTGCAGCTGGGTGGCGCACTCCTCGAGGTGCCGCGCTACGGGGTCACGCCGCCCCTCGCGGGCTTCGAGGGCGAGCACGATCTCGCGGCGCTCTACGCCGGCCAGTCGTGCGGCCTGATCGACGGGGTTCGCCCCGCGGCGCGCATCGTGCGGGAGCTCGCCCGCGAGGCGGATCGCGCGCTGGCGAAGCTCGCGCCGCGCGCGCCCGTGCGCCCGCGCCGGCGCCCGCAGCCAAAGACACGCCGCCGTGCCCGCTGAGCTCTCGCGGCGCGCGCTCCTCGCCCGCGCCCGCGACCTCGCGCTGCTGGCGCTCTTGCCCGAGGAAGCGCTCGCCCACGTGCACGCGGCCGCGAGCGCGGACGGGCCGGGCGTCTTCCTCTCCGCCGAGCGCATGCGGGCGCTGCGCGCGCTCTGCGCGCACCTCATCCCGGGCCCGCCCGAGGATCCGGACCCCGGCGCGCGCGAGGCCGGCGCCGCGGAGTACATCGATCTCCTGCTCGGCGCGTTCACGCAGGCGCTCCCGCCCCTCTTCGCCGGCGGTCCCTTCAGCCACCGCGAGGGCGGCGGCCCGAACCACTTCGCCGAGTTCCTCCCGCTCGATGCGCTCGAGGAGCGCATCTGGCGCACGCGCATCGAGGGCAGCCAGGGCCGGCCGGAGCGCGAGTGGAACGGGCCCGTGCGCGGCTGGCAGGGGCGCTACGTCGAGGGCCTCGACGCGCTCGACGCGAGCGCCCGGCGCTATTTCCGGCGCCCCTTCGCGGAGCTCGCGCGCTGGCAGCGCGACGCCGTGCTCACCTGGCTGCCCGGCGTGCCGGAGGACTTCGTCGAGCTCGCGTTCGCGCACACGCTCGAGGGCACCTACGGCGCGCCCGAGTACGGCGGCAACCGGGAGCGCGCGGGCTGGCGCTTCACGCGCTGGCCGGGCGATCACCAGCCGCACGCCTACACGCGCGCGCAGATCGCGGAGCCAGACCCCGAATGACGCGGAGTGCGATCGTGATCGGCTCCGGCGCGGGCGGCGCGACCGCGGCGTGGGTGCTCACGCGCGCGGGCTTCGAGGTCACGCTCCTCGAGAAGGGGAAGAACTACTTCCGCGGGCTCGACGACGCGGCGGGCCTCGCGCTCCCGCTCTTCGGCGGCGACGAGATCCGCCGGCGCCGTGGCTTCCCGGGCATGGACGCCTTCGCGGAGCCGCGCTCGCGCCGCTCGCAGCGCGAGGCCGAGGCGGGCGCCGCACGCTCGTACACCGGCGACGTGAACATGCTCCCCGGCACGGTGGGCGGCGGCACCACGCACTGGGACGGCAAGGTGCCGCGCTTCTTCCAGATGGACTTCGCGATGCGCTCGCGCTTCGGCCCGGTCGAGGGCGCGGACGTCGCGGACTGGCCCTTCGACTACGGCGCGCTCGCCCCGTACTACGAAGCCGTCGAGCGGATCCTCGGCGTCGCCGGCGACCTCGACGCCACGCCGGAGTTCGTGCTGCGCGAGTCCCCGCGCGGGCCGTACCCGATGCCGCCCGGCCCGCCGATGTACGCCGCGCTCACCTTCCAGAGGGCCGCGGCGACGCTCGGCTACCGCGTGCACGCCTTCCCCGAGGCGATCAACTCCGTGCCCTACGACGGGCGGCCCGCGTGCCACAACTGCGGCTACTGCGCCGGCTACGGCTGCCCGGTGAACGCGCGCGGCGGCGCCGCGGTGTCGTTCCTGCGCCGCGCGCTCCTCGCCGGCGCGAAGCTCGTGACGCGCGCGATGGTGACGCAGATCGCGACCGCGCCGGACGGCCGCGCCACCCACGTCGAGTACCTGGCCGGCGACACGCTCGCGCCCGTCCGGCTCGACGCCGATGTCGTGATCCTCGCGGCCTCCGCCGTCGAGAGCGCGCGGCTCGCGCTCCTCTCGGCCTCGCCCGCGCATCCGGACGGCCTCGGCAACCGGAGCGGCCGCGTCGGGAAGACGCTCTGCTTCCACGCCTCCACCTTCGCGAGCGCGGTGATGCCGGGCCGCATGCACCCGCACCGCGGCCGGAGCGCCTCGCACGTGATGATGGAGCCCTGTGTGCCGGTCACCGACTCGCGCCTCGCGCGCTGGGCCGGCCTCCCCTACCTGCGCGGTGGCGTGGTCGAGATCGGCGGCGCGCCGCAGCTGATCGACGAGGCGCTTGCCTACGAGCAGGTGCCGTTCCTGCCGCGGAGCCGGCACAAGGAGCTGATGCGCGGCTCGTCGCTCCGCGACCGCCTGATCGGCTGCCAGATGCTGGCCGAAGACCTGCCTCAGCTCGCGAACCGCGTGGACCTCGACCCCGAGGTGCGCGACGTGTACGGCCTCCCGGTCGCGCGCGTCACCTACAGCCCGCACCGCCACGACCTCCTCGCCTCGCTCCACTGGGCGGCGAAGCTCCGCGCGATCTGCGTCGCGACCGGCGCCGAACGCGCGCTCGTCTACCCCGCCGCGCTCGGCTTCGCGACCGACCCGACCGCGAACCACACGCGCCACGTCTCGGGCACGCTGCGCATGGGGAACGACCCGTCGCAGTCGGTCTGCGACGGCTTCGGCCGCCTCCACGACGCCGACAACGTGATCGTCTGCGACGGCTCGCTCTTCCCGACGTCGGGCGCGATGAACCCGACGCTCACGATCATGGCGACGGCGCTCCGGAACGCGACGGCGCTCGCGCACGGGGAGGCTGCGGCGCGCACGGGACCTGTGGCAGGCTGAGGCTCGTGGCGTTCGATCCGTTCGTCCCCATGCCGGCCGAGGAGCGGTACGCGGCGCTCGCCGAGCTCCGAAGCAAAGCGCCGCTCGCACGCCTCGCAGCCGGGCCGTGGCTCGCCGCCGGCATGTCGAGCGTGCTCGCCGGACTCGAGGCCGTCGAGCACTTCGCGGGCAGCTTCGGCGCCACCGGCTCCGGGCCGGAGGACGACACCGTGATGGCGGCGATCCCCGAGCCGCGCCACGGCAAGATCCGCAAGGTCTTCAACAGCGCCCTCGCCTACCACCACGCCTCGCGGCTCGAGCCGTTCGCGCGCGCGCTGGCGGCGGCGCTCCTCGACGGTGCGCTCGAGACCTGCCGTCGACACGGTGAGGTCGAGGCCGTCGAGAGCTGGCTCGCCCGCCTGCCGGCGGCGGTGATCGCCGAGGTGCTCGGCGTGCCGCGTGCCGACCACACCACGTTCGCGCGCTGGTCGGACGAGCTGCTCGAGCGCCAGGGCCAGAGCGACACGAAGCACACCGGCATGGCCGGCGCCCATCCCGAATTCGCCGCCTTCGTGGACCGCGGGATCGCGGAGCGCCTCGGCAGCCCCACGCCACCCGACGACGTGGTCTCACGCCTCCTCTTCACCGAGGTGCAGGGCGAGCGGCTCTCACCCCACATGGTCCGCACGCAGACGATGTTCCTGATCGTCGCCGGGAACGAGACCACGCGGAACCTGATCGGGAACTGCGTGCACCGCCTGGCGCGCGATCCCGTGCTCTTCGAGCGCCTGCGTCGCGAGCCCGCCCTCGTGCCCGCGCTGATCGAGGAGACGCTGCGCCTCGACTCGCCCGTGCAGCTCCTCGCGCGCACCTGCACGCGCGCTCTCGTGATCGACGGCGTGCCGATCGAGGTGGGCGAGCGCGTGCTCTTCCACCTCGCCGCGGCGAACCGAGACGAGCAGACCTTCGACGAGCCCGACGCGTTCCGGCTCGAGCGGCCGAACGCGCGCGACCACGTGGCCTTCGGCGCGGGCCCGCACGTCTGCCCCGGCGCGTACCTCGCCCGCATGGAGACGCGCGTGGTCCTCGAGGGCCTCCTGGCTCGCGTCGAGAAGCTCGCGCTCGCGCCCGGCTACGCGTGGGACCCGAACCCGGTGTTCTGGGCGCTCGGCCCGCGCACGCTCCGCCTCGCGCTCTCATGATGCTGCCTCCGCTCGACTCCGCGCATCCGCTCGCGGAGGCGGCGCTCCGCGCCTTTCGCGAGGACGGACACGTGCGCGTCCCCGCCCTCGCGAGCCCCGACGAGATCGCCGCGTACCGCCCCGCGATCGTCGAGGCCGGCCCGCGCGGGCTCTTCGATCGCCGCCCGCTCGCCGAGCGCGACACCTACGGCCAGGCGTTCCTCCAGATGTTCAACCTCTGGACGCTCGACCCGCGCGTGCGCGCCTTCGTGTTCGCGCGTCGCTTCGCGCGCGCCGCCGCGGAGCTGATGGGCGTCGCCGGGGTCCGCCTCTACCACGACCAGGCGCTCTTCAAGGAGCCGGGCGGCGGCTTCACGCCGTGGCACCAGGACCAGTTCTACTGGCCGCTCGACACTCCGCACACGATCACGCTCTGGCTGCCGCTGGTGCCGATCACGGTCGAGATGGGCCCGATGACGTTCGCCTCCGGCTCGCACCGGCTCGGGAAGCTCTGCGACCTCGCGATCGGCGACGAGTCGGAGGCCGTGTACGCGCGCGCCGTGGAAGAACACGGCCTCGCCTGCACCGAGCCCGAGCGCTACGCGCCGGGCGACGCGACCTTCCACGCGGGCTGGACCCTGCACCGCGCGCCGCCCAACCTGACCGGGCGCATGCGCGAGGTGATGACGGTGATCTACTTCGCCGACGGGACGCGCGTGGGAACGCTCGACCATCCGAACCGCCGCTTCGACCGTGACGTGTGGCTGCCGGGGTGCGAGCCGGGCGAGCTCGCGGCGTCGCGACTCAACCCGGTGCTCTGGAGCCGCGAGCGGTGAAGCGAGATCAGCCGTCGCTGCCCGGACCCTCGAGCGGGTCGCGCGTGCGGATCCCCTCGAACCTGCGGAAGTCGCGGTCGTGCGTCCAGAGCGTCGTGACGCCGTGCTGGAGCAGGAGCGCGACGAGGTGCGCATCGCCGACCAGATTGCCGCGGACGACGAGCGCAACGGTCGCACGACGATAGACGGGCCAGAAGCCGTCGAGCTCTCCCACGGCGCGCACGTGCGGCAGCGCGAGGAGACCCTCGATGTTGCCGACTGCCAGCTCCGGGGAGAGCGCGCGATCGAAGATCGCGGGATCTGTCGCGATGCGCAGATACGCCATCACGACCGGCCAGGGCAGGTAGAGCAGCTCGGGGCCCTCGGCGCAGCGCCGGAGGAACGCAACAGCGCGGTCGTGGAACGGGCTCGCGGTGTCGGAGGCGTAGAGGAGCAGATTCGCGTCGAGGGCGTAGCTCACGTCGAGCCGAGTGCGGCGCGCACCGCCTCTTTGTCCTCGAGATCGACCCGCGCACCCATGCGCTGCATCGCCCATGCGAAGGGCCGCGCGGCGACCTCCGTCCCGGCTTCGCGAGCCAGCGCCGCGGCCACGAGCTCCGAGATGAGCTGGCCGAGGGGCTTCTTGGCGCGCTTCTGGAGGCGCTTCAGCTCGCGCAGCACGGCGGCGTCGAGATCGACGGTGGTGCGCGGCATGATGCGCGATGATACCAGCGGTCGCATCTGATGCTACACGCCCGCGTCGAGCCGGCGGCGGCCACTCCGGCGAAGCGCCACGCTGGAATCCGATGCCCCCTTCCGCCTGCTGCCCCGCCTCGTGAGCACCACGCTCGGAATCGACGTCGGCACCTCCGCGGTGAAGGCGCTGGTGCTGGGCGAGGCGGGCGATGTGCTCGACCAGGCTTCGGCGCCGCTCGAGGTGTCGCGCCCGCGGCCGCTCTGGTCGGAGCAGGACCCGGACGAGTGGTGGCGCGCGACCGACGCGGCAGTGCGCGCACTCGCTGCGCGCGGCGCGACGCGCGAGGTCGCCGCGGTCGGGCTCTCGGGCCAGATGCACGGCGCCACGCTCCTCGATGCGCAGCTCCGGCCGCTCCGCCCCGCGATCCTCTGGAACGACGGGCGGAGCGCGGCCGAGTGCCGGGCGCTCGAGGCCGCGGCGCCCGAGAGCCGGCGCATCACGGGGAACCTCGCGATGCCCGGCTTCACCGCGCCGAAGCTCCTCTGGGTACGCGCGCACGAGCCCGACGTGTTCGCGCGGCTCCGCACGGTGCTGCTCCCGAAGGACTACGTGCGGCTCCGCATGACGGGCGAGCTCGCGACCGACGTGTCGGATGCATCCGGCACCCTCTGGCTCGACGTCGCGAAGCGGCGCTGGTCCGAGGCGATGCTCGGCGCGTGCGACCTGCCGCTCTCCGCCCTGCCCCGCCTCTGCGAGGGCCCCGAGGAGACGGCGCGCCTCCGCGCCGAGGTGGCGGAAGCCTGGGGCCTGGCGCGCGCGCCGGTCGCAGCGGGCGCGGGCGACCAGGCCGCAGGCGCCGTCGGCGCAGGCGTGATCGCGCCGGGCCAGGCCTCGCTCTCGCTCGGCACCTCGGGCGTGCTCTTCAGCGCGGACGACCGCTTCCGCCCGAACCCCGAGCGCGCGATGCACGCGTTCTGTCACGCGCTCCCCGATGCGTGGCACGAGATGTCCGTGCTGCTCTCGGCGGCGAGCTGCCTGGCGTGGCTCGCGCGCGCGACTGGGGCGGCGAGCGAGGCGGCGCTCCTCGGCGAGGTGGAGGCAGCCTCGCGCCCGAGCGAGCGCCTCCTCTTCCTCCCCTACCTCTCGGGCGAGCGCACGCCGCACAACGACCCGGAGGCGAGCGGCGTCTTCGTCGGGCTCGATCACGACACCGACCGCGCCGCGCTCGGCCGCGCCGTGCTCGAGGGCGTGGCGTTCGCGTTCGCCGACGCGCAGGCCGTGCTCCTCGAGGCCGGCGTCGCGCTCGGCGAGGTGTCCGTGATCGGCGGCGGAGCCCGGAGCCGTCTCTGGGGGAGGATCCTCGCGAGCGTGCTGGGGCGTCCCCTCGTCTATCGCGAAGCGAGCGAGCTCGGGCCGGCGCTCGGTGCGGCGCGCCTCGCCCGCCTCTGCGTCACCGGCGAGGCGCCCGCCGCGGTCTGCACGCCGCCGCCCGTGCTGTGGACGGCCGAGCCCGACGCTGGCCTCGCCGCCCACTATGCACCGCGGCTCGCGGCGTTCCGCGAGCTCTACCAGCGACTCCGGAGGAACGAGACATGACGGAGTACTTCGAGGGCGTGGGCAAGATCCGCTACGAGGGACCGGCGAGCGAGAGCCCGCTCGCCTTCCGCTGGTACGACCCCGAGCGGGTGGTGCTCGGCAAACGCATGGAGGACCAGCTCCGTCTCGCGGTCTGCTTCTGGCACACCTTCTGCTGGCCGGGGAGCGACGTGTTCGGCGCGGGCACCTTCGAGCGCCCGTGGCTCGCGGCCGGCGGCGACGCGCTCGCGCAGGCGGAGCAGAAGCTCGCGGTCGCCTTCGAGCTGTTCGAGAAGCTCGGCGTGCCCTTCTTCTGCTTCCACGACCGCGACGTCGCGCCCGAGGGCGCCTCCTTCCGCGAGAGCTGCGCCAACCTCGACCGGCTCCTCGAGAAGATGCAGGCGCACATGTCGCGGACGGGCGTGCGCCTGCTCTGGGGCACCGCGAACCTGTTCGGCCACCCGCGCTACGCGGCGGGCGCTGCCACGAACCCCGACCCCGAGGTGTTCGCCTACGCGGCGGCGCAGGTGAAGCACTGCCTCGAGGCGACTAACCGGCTCGGTGGCGCGAACTACGTGATGTGGGGCGGGCGCGAGGGCTACGAGACGCTCCTCAACACCGACCTCGCGCGCGAGCTCGAGCAGCTCGGCCGCTTCATGTCGCTCGTCGTCGAGCACAAGCACAAGCTCGGGTTCGCAGGGACGCTGCTCATCGAGCCGAAGCCGCACGAGCCGACCAAGCACCAGTACGACCACGACGCCGCAGCGGTCCACGCCTTCCTCCAGCGCTTCGACCTCGCGGACGAGATCAAGCTGAACCTCGAGGTGAACCACGCCACGCTCGCGGGCCACAGCTTCCAGCACGAGGTAGCGTACGCCGTCGCGAACGGGATCTTCGGGAGCGTCGATGCGAACCGCGGCGATCCGCAGCTCGGCTGGGACACGGACCAGTTCCCGAACAGCGTGGAAGAGATGGCGCTCGCGCTCTACGAGATCCTCCGGGCCGGCGGCCTCGGGACGGGCGGCTTCAACTTCGATGCAAAGCTCCGCCGCCAGAGCATCGACCCGGTCGACCTCTTCCATGCGCACGTCGGAGGCATCGATACGCTCGCCGAGGCGCTCCTCGTGGCCGCGGGCTGGCACGAGGACGGCCGGCTCTCGGCCTTCGTGAAGGAGCGCTACCAGGGCTGGGACGACGGGCTCGGCCGCGAGATCCTGGCCGGCAAGGTCACCCTCGACGAGCTCTGGCGTCGCGCGCGCGTGCACGGCGCCGAGCCGAAGCCGCGCTCGGGTCGCCAGGAGATGCTCGAGAGCTGGCTCCGGCGGCGCTGAGCCGGCGACTCAGCGCCGCTTCTCCCAGATCACCACACTGGGCAGGCGCGGCGTGCGAAAGCGGTGCGCGCGGATGTCCTCGCGGTTCTCGAAGGCGGCGTCCGGGTAGGGGATCACCCGCTTCCGGTAGCCGCCTGCCGCGATGAGCTCGTGCAGCCGGGCTGCTACGGCATGCGAGAGCGGCGCCACGTGGTGGCGACGCACGATGATCCACTCCGCGCCGCTCGCGGCCGCGAGGTCCTCGCCGGTGAGCCCGCCGACCACGCGGAGGTCCCTCAGGTAGAACTTGACGGGCAGATCGCCGTACGTGATCGCGACGGTGTCCCCGGGCCGCGCGTGCTCGCCGAGAAAGCGGACGATGCCTTCGATCGGGCCGTCGTAGTCGTGCGTGAGCTCGTAGGCGAACTCGTCGAGTGAGCCCGTGACGAGCCACGCGGCCACGGCGGTCGCGGCGAGAGCGGGCCAGGCGCGTGCGAGCGCCGCGACCACGAGGCCGACCCCCGCGAAGAACGGCGGCACGAGCGGCGTGAGATAGCGCAGGTAGGTGCCCGGGCTGAGCGCGGCCAGGAGCACCAGACCGAGGCCGGTGTGGAGCAAGAGGAGCGCGACGCCGCTCCAAGCCGACGCGACGGCCCCGGCCGGCTCGCCGCGCCGGACGCGCCGGAGCACGAATAGCGGGAGCGCGAGCAGCCAGACGCCGTAGGCCAGGAAGACCGTGACGAGGTCCTTCGAGAACGTCCCCAGGTAGGCGAGCGCCTGGGATGCGCCCACGACCCGCACGCCATAGCCCTCGCTGAGCGAGACGCCGGAGAGCCAGACGAGCCACGGCAGCGCGAGCGCGCTCACAGCCGTCGCGACGGCGAGCGTCGGCCGGAGCCTCTCGCGCGCCAGCCACGCGGCGTGCAGACAGCAGCTCCCGAGCAGCACGGCGCAGTACAGGTAGTGCGCGTGGAAGAGCAGGAGCGCAGCGGCGAACAGCGCGAGGGACGCACGCCGCCCTCCACTGCGGATCCGCGTGTAGGCGCAGAGGCCCGCGAGCACGAGGCAGGCGGCGAGCGCGTACCAGCGGCTCTGGCGCGCGAGGAGCAGGAACGGAACCGATAGGGTGAGCAGGCCGGCGGAGGCGAGCGCCGCCAGCCGGTCGCGCCAGAGCTCGCGTGCGAGAGCCCAGGTGAGGAGCACGCAGCCGACCCCGAGCAGCGCGAAGGGCAGCCGCGCCGCGAGGGTCGTCTCCCCGAGGAGCGCGAAGCTCGCGGCAACGGCATAGAACGAGAGCCAGGTGTGCCAGCGCCAGACGCCGTCCTCATCGAGCTCGAGGCCCCGCTCCTGGGAGAAGGAGTTCGTGCCGTCGGTGCCGTGCGGGATCCCGTGCTCCAGGATCGAGCGCGCGAGGAGCGCCGTCTGCGCCTCGTCCTGCCAGAGGTAGGGGCTCGCGAGGCTCGCGAGCAGCAGCGTGCCCGAGAGCGCGGCCAGGGCCAGCAACGCGGCGGCGTCCCGGCGCTCGAGGCGGGGCGGGAGACCGGGTTCTGCACTGGCTCGCACGCCGTCGCTCCTCCGGGCGGCAGCAGGATACCCGCGTGCGGAGAGACACCAGGATGGTTACGATAGACACCCTATGGCCTACCTGGTCCGCCGCAGCCCGAGCCGGATCGAGATCCGGGAGAGCCGGCTCACTCCCCGGGGGGCACGCTCGCGAGTGCTCGCCAGCTTCTCCGAGGCGCTGACCGGGGACGCGCTCGCCCGCGCCGCCGCGCGGGCCTCGCGGCCCTTCGACGCCGGCGCGCTTGCCCGCCGCGCGCGCGCGCTCGGCATCCCGGTCTCGGAGCGCTCGCGCGAGCCCGAGGCTCGCGCGCTCCTCGCGCGGCTCCGCCGCGGCGACCCCCTCGACCCGGCGCTCGCCGACGCCCTCCGCCGGGCGCTCGCGCGGCTCCCCGAGGCGCCCGTGCCGGAGCCGCTGGCAGAGGTCGCGGAGTGGATCGGCGCGAGCGCCGCCGAGCGCGGCGCCGCGCTCCGCGACCTGCTCGACCTCTACGGGCGGATCGAGACGAGCCGCCCCGCCCCGCGCCGCCGCGAGCGTGCGCGCTTCCCGCGCTTCTCCTCACGGCGCCGGGCCGGCTGAGCGTGGCCTCCCTCTCGCTCTCCGAGAAGGTGCTCGCGATCGAGGAGGGCCTCCGCCAGCGCCGCCTCCCGCACGCCTTCGGCGGCGCTCTCGCGCTCGCCTACTACGGCACGCCGCGCGCCACCATCGACATCGACGTGAACGTCTTCGTCGGCGTCGATCGCGCGGACGAGGTGCTGGGCCTGTTCGAGGCGCTCGGCGCCGAGCGCCTCGACAAGAAGGAGCGCGAGCGGCTCCGGCGCGACGAGCAGGTGCGCATCCACTGGGAGGGGACGCCGGTGGACCTCTTCTTCTCCTACGACGCGCTCCACGCGAGCTGCCTCGAGCGACGCCGGCGCATGCCCTTCGGCGGCGCGGACGCGATCCACGTGCTCTCCGCCGAGGACCTGCTGGTCTTCAAGGTGCTGTTCGACCGCGACAAGGACTGGCGCGACCTCGAGGAGCTGATCTACGCGCAGGCCGACGAGCTCGACGCCGCCTACGCGCGGGGCTGGCTCGAACGCATCCTCGGCAAGGACCCGCGCCTCCACCGGCTCGGCGAGCTGCTCGAGCGCCACGCGTGAGCGGTGTACCGAGGCACTCGCCAGCCATCCGGCGCCTGCGCAGGAGGCGGACCCGCGCCAAGATGCGCTCATCGCCCGGGCGAAATCGCTCGAGCTCGCGACGCCCTACGTCCCGCCGCCGGGCGACCCGCTGGCGCACCACGCGGCGGGCTTCGCAAAGATCATGTGCTCCCAATGCGGGGGCATTCGGAGCACTGATTGCACGGATACCGTGCAACCATTAGTCTCTCCGCCGATTGATTGCTTCCTTCGGCGATCAGGCCACCGCTGACCTCTACCACGGCGTTCGCAGCGCTCGGGTGCGCCGGTTCCCGCCGGACGTGATCGCGGCCACTCTACGAAAGCTCGACATGCTCGATTCGGCTCGCACCATCAACGATCTTCGCTCTCCTCCGGGCAACCGACTCGAGGCGCTCCGTGGAGAGTGGCGGGGCTTCCACAGCATCCGAGTCAATGACCAGTGGCGCGTCCTCTTCCGCTGGGCCGAGGGCCACGCGCACCAGGTACGAATCGTCGACTACCACAGGGGCTAGCCATGCAGCCTTCACACCGCACCCCCACCCATCCCGGCGAGATCCTGCGCGAGGAATTCCTGGTCCCGCTGGGTCTCACGCAGGTGGCCCTTGCGGAACACCTCCGCATTCCACTGCAGCGGGTCAACGAGCTCGTTCGTGGCAAGCGCGGTGTCACGCCCGAGACCGCGTGGCTCCTCTCTCAAGCCTTCGGCACCACGCCGGAGTTCTGGCTCAATCTCCAAGCCTCGTACGATCTCGCGGTCAGCCGCCCGCCCCGGCGGGTTCAGCGCCTTCGCAAGGTTTCGTAGTAGGGCGGCTCACGCGAGCTTGGCGCAGAGCTCCGCGAAGCGCGCGAGCGCGCGGTCGCTCTCGGCGAGGTCGAAGATCTCCATGCGCGAGAGGCGGTCGCGGCCGGAGAGGGCGACGTTCACGAAGAGGTTCTCGAACGGCCCTCCTTCGCGCGTTCCGAAGAGCCTGACGAGCATGACGCGACCGCAGCCGTTCCAGGTGAAGAGGCGGAGCGTCTCCGTGCCCCAGTCGGGCGCGAGCTCGTCGAGCGCACGGAGCGAATCGATCCAGCCTTCCCGGTCGAGCCTGCCCAGCAGACCCGGCGGGCGGCGGTCCTCGTACACTAGGTCCTCGGAGAGCAGCTTCCGCAGCGCCTCCCAGTCGCGCTGGGCGAGCGCCTCGTTGACAGCCGCGAACGGTGCCTGGCCTACGAACTCCGCGCCCTCCCCCGCCACGAAGCGCGCCGCCGCCTCGGCGAACGCGGCGGCACGGTCGTCGAGATCGAACCGGAGCGAGGCGCGGATCCGGCCCTCGGGATCGAGCTCCGTGAGCCGCAGGTGCTCGCGCTCGACGGGACCGTGCTCGGGCTCGCTCGTCCAGCGGAAGCGCTCGAGCACGATCCGCTCGCCGGCCGACGCGATCCGCTCGCGCTCGATCGAGCCGGGCTCCACGAAGCGAGCGTTCTCGAGCCACATCTCGACGCCGCCGCTCAGCAGCGCACGCTTGGTGCGGTCCTCGAACACGAGGTCGGGGCTCGCGAACGCACGCAGCGCCGCCCAGTCGCGCGCCCTCCAGGCTTCGTTCGCTCGATCCATCGTGCGCGACGCCGCGTTGGGCGGGATGCGCGCTGCGTCCGGCCGCAGCGCCTCGAAGCGCGCGCGCGCCCGCTCGAGGTCGTCGAGCTCGAAGAGCTCGGTGAAGCCGTCGCCCGAGAGCGCGACGAAGACGCTCTCGAACGCGCCGCCCTCGGCCAGCGTGCCGAAGTTGTGCACGACGGCGAGAAAGGCGTGCGGTGCGATCGCGACGTAGTAGAGCGGCTCGACGATCGCGTCGGGCGACGCCTCGAGCAGCGTGGCGGTCCAGGCGACGTACGCGTCGGCCCCTTCGATCCGACCCGCGCCGCTGTGCCGGTGGTCGTGGAACACGAAGTCGGCGGGGAGCGCGGCCCGGAGCCCGGCGAGGTCGCGGTCGAGAATCGCGCGCTGCACCGCGCTCGAGAGCCCGCGCGGGGCGACGCTGTTCTCCCAGCGCTCGAGCAGCTCGCGGCTGGCCGCGCGGCGGTCGTCGGCGTCGAACACGATGTTGGCGACGAGGCAGTCATCGCAGTCCACTTCGACGATCTGGAGGAACTCGACCTCGAGGGCCACGTCTTCGTTCGCCCCTGAAACCAAGGAGCGAAGGAGAGCCAGGCGCTCGCCGGCGGTGGCGAGGACGGTGCGCGACCAGTGAGGCCGAGGCCGCAACGACCAGATCACCCGCTCGTTGGCCAAGGCCATCTCGCGGTCGCCGCGGGTGAGGAAGCTTCGGCGGCGGTCCTCGAACACGAGCGTCGGCGCAAAGAAGGCTTCGATGAACTCCCGATCTCCTGCCGCGGCCGCCTGGTGCCAGCGGTCAGCGGCCCCGGTCGCGGCGTTCGGCGGGATGGAGTGCGGATCGGGCCGCAGCTCCGCGAGGCGCGCCACGGCGGCGTCGGTCTCCTCGAGCTCGAACATCTCGATCCGGGTGACACGGCCCCCCGCCACGATCATCACGCCCAGGTAGGGCCGCTCGAAGGCACCGCCCTCGACCAGCGTGCCGGAGGTGTGCACGACGGCGACCCAGCCATGGCGTTCGCGGGCGATCGGGGCGCTCGGATTCCACTGCATCTCGGGGGCCAGCGCCCAGAGCGCTGCGATCGACTCGAGGTACGCGCCGGCACCCTCGATCAGACCCACTCCCGTGAGACGGCGGTCGTGCAGCACGATGTCGTCGGCCAGGCAGTCGCGCGCCCGCGCCCGGTCGCGCTCGTTCAGTGCCTCGATGAGCTCCAGGGCGGGCCGCATGAGAGCCCGCGCCTCTGGGTCGCCCGCGAGCCAGCGCTCTCGGACTTCTCGGCTCGCAGCGCCGCGGTCCTCGACGTCGAACGTCACGCCGGCGACGAGCCGCCCGCTCTCGTCGACCTCGGCCACGGTGAGGAACTCGATCTCGAGGCGACCCTCGACCGGTCCACCGCTCCAGAGCGTGCGCGAGAGGCAGACGCGGTCGCCGGCGGTGGCAAGCAGTGTCCGCTGGTAGTGGCCGAGACCGCTGTCGAAGACCTCGAGCTGCAGATTCGCAACCAGCCAGTCGACGTCGCCCCCGTCCCGCAGGTGACGGCGGCGATCCTCGAAGCGGGCGCCGGCTGCGGCGACCCCTCGCACGGCGGCCCAGTCGCGCGCCTCGAAGGCCCTGTTCAGCCGGTCCAGCGCCGCCCACGCCGCGTTCGGGAGGACCACCGCCGCGAGCGGATCGCGCCCGCTTCCGCCGAGCGCCTCGTAGCGCGCCCGGGCCTCGGCCATCTGTTCGAGGTCATACACGTCGCTTCGGCGGATGACGTCCGGACCGTGCTGGTTCACGACGACCATCGGCGTCTCGAACGCTCCTTGCGCTTCGCTCCCCACCCAGCGCGCCACCGAGAGGGAGCGGCCGGCGTCCAGGGCGAGCATGTGCTGGGCTTGGAACCTCGCGTCGGGCCGGAGCGCGCCGAGCGTGCGGAGGCTGGTCAACCAGTCGTCGAGCGAGAGGTTCAGCAAGCCGAGCGAGCGGTGATCCTCCTGGACGAAGTCCTCGGCGTACAGGGCGGCGACCCGCTCCCAATCGTGCACCGCCAGGGCCTTCCGGACGCGGACCATGACCGCAAGGGTGTCGGCGTAGGGCGCCGCCTCGCCCGCGGCGTAGCGCGCGTCGAGCTCGGTGTAGGCAGCCGTGAGGTCGCCGGGATCGAGTCGGACGGCGGCGATGCGCTCGCCGCGCTCGTTCACCTCGATCACGATCAGCGACTCGATCTCGCTCGGGCCGGCGTCGGCCTCGGAGCCCTCGAAGTGGAGCCGCGCGAGCGCGAGCCGCTCGCCCCGCGTGGCGAGCACCTCGTAGCGCTGGCGGCTGGTGCTCATGTCGAAGACCATCCGCAGGAACGCGAGCTGCTGGTCGCGATCGAGCTCGAGGAGCATCGTCGGGCGTCGGTCGCTACCCCGGAACTCCGGCGCGAACTCGCGTGTGAGGCGCTCCCAGTCCCGGGCTTCCCAAGCCGCCTGAACGCGGTCGAAGTTTCGCGTCGCGGCGTTCTCGATGCGGGGGGTCGGCGGGGCGGCGGCGAGCTCGGCGTAGCGGGCGCGCGCCGCGTCGAGCTGGTCGAGGTCGAAGCCCTCGATCACCCGGAAGCGCCCGGCCGGATCGAGCGCCGCGACGGTGAGAGTGGGGATCTCGAAGAGCCCGCCCTCTTGGCTCCCCACCCACGACAAGGTGACGAGCACGCGCCGCTCGTCGAGCGCGAGGACCTGCTCGGCGCGCAGCCGCGCGTCGGGCGCCAGCTCGGCGAGAGCGCGCATCGCCGCCACCAGCTCGGCGCCCGACTGTCCGCCCCGTCCGAGCCGGCGCCGGTCGCTCCCCGCGAAGTCCGGAGCGAGCGAGCGAGCGAGCGCCTGCCAGTCTCGCGCATCGAAAGCCTTGCCGAAGTCGCGCAGGGCCTGCCAGGTGCGTGCGTGGGGCGCGGCCTCGCCCGCGGCGTAGCGCGCGTCGAGCTCCGCGTAGGCGGCGTCCTCGGAAGCTGCATCGACGAAGATGCCGAGACACTGACGGCCGTCGGCATCGACTTCGACGACTCCGAGGTACTCGACCTCTGCCAGGACGGCTTCTTCCCCAACGAGCAACCACCGCCAGCGAAGGAGCCCGAGACGCTCGCCCCGGGTGGCGAGCACCTCATGCTGCCATCGACTCCCCGGTTGATCGTAGATGAGGCGGATCGAGGCCAGGACCTCGTCCCCCTCGTGGTCCACCCCCACGAGCGGGCGGCGGTCGATCAGCCGGGGCGAGGGGGCCCAGTGGCGGACGACGCCTTCCCAGTCGCGGGCGTCCCAGCTCCTCGAGAACGCGTCCATGGTGCGCGTCGCCGCGTTCTCGATACGCGGCGCCCGCGGAGCCGAGAGCGCCGCGTAGCGCGCGCGCGCCGCGTCGAGCTGGTCGCGCTCGAAGAACTCGATGCGACGGATGCGCGCCTCTGCATCCTGCTCGACGACGAGCGCGCGCGCGTCCTCGAAGGCGCCTCCCTCGCGCGTGCCGGAGAGCAGCGTGAGACCCAGCGTGACGCGACCCGACTCCTCCAGGTGGTCGAGCCGAAGCGTGGCGTCCGGCGCCAGCTCGACGAGGGCGCGGAGCGCTACGAGGTACGCCTCCGGCCCGTGGAGCGTTCCCCAGCCGAGACGCCGGTGATCCTCGACCACGAGGTCGGGCGCGAGCAAGGCGGCCACCGCATCCCAGTCGCGAGCGTTGAGGCTACGCAGGAGGAGCATGGGCGTCTTGGCCCCGTAGCGCGCGTCGAGCTCGGCGTAGGCGGCGTCGAGGTCATCGGGATCGAACAAGACGCTGGCAGCGAGGCGACCGGTCGCGTCGAGCTCGTTCAGGCCGAGGTACTCGAACTCGGCCACACCCCCGTGTCGGTCGACGATCGTGCGCAGCTGGCGGTCGAGCGCGAGTCGCTCGCCGCGCGTTGCGACGAGCTGACGCGAGAGGCTCCGCCAGGCGTCGAAGACCAACCGCAGGTTCGCGAGGCTGGCGTCGCCCTGCACGCGGCTGCGCACCAACGCGCGCCGGTCGTCCATCACGTACCCGGGCGCCTCGAGCGCGACGACCGCGTTCCAGTCGCGCTGCTCCATCGCGCGGTCCAAGGCCCCTACCACCCGCCATGCCGCGTTCGCGAAGGGCGTCTGCGAAGCCCCTGCCATGAGCTCGTCGAAGCGCGCCAGCGCCTCGGCCTCGCGCTCGGGGTCGAACCACTCGATGTGCTCCAGCAGGCCGTCGCCACCGAACACCAGGAGCCGGAGGAAGGGCCTCTCGAAGACGCCGCCGCCGGCACGGTCGGCTCCCGAGAACGTGATTCGCTCCAGGAGCGCAGCGGGCGCCAGCTCGAGGACGTCCTCGTAGCGGACGCTGAGGTCGGCGGCGACCTCACGCCAGGCGAGGAGCTCGTCCCGCACTGCGCTCGCTCCGGATCCGAAGTGGGTCCCCAGGGTGCGGTGATCGAGGGCCTCGATCGTCGGTGCGAAGGCGGTGGCCCAGCGCTCCGGGTCGAACGATCCCAGCACCGTCGCGACCGAGCGCGCCGTCGCCGCGGCGCGCTCGCGCTCGGCGCCGTCGGGGAGCCGCTCGGCGTAGCGCCCGTAGAGGCGGGCGATGGCGTCGTCGAGACGGTCCTCGTTCCAGAACTCGGCGCGCCGGCCGCGTCCCTCGCCATCGACCTCGCGGAGCAGCAGGTTCGCGATCTCGAAGGCGCCGAAGTCCCGCAGCCCGCTCGCCGACGCAACGGAGCGAGACACCGAGAGCGAGTCTCCGAGGGTGGCCAGGATCTCCTCCCGCCACACGAAGCTCGGCGAGGTCAGCGCGTCGGCGTAGTCGTTCAGGATGGCGTGCTTGTCGTAAGTGACGCCGGTCGGATGGTGCAGGGCCTCCGCCGACTCGGAGAACACCTCGGCGATCGCAGCGCTCGCACGAGCCGCGAGGGCAGCCTCCAGGCGAGCCGCGTTCGCCGTGGCGGCGTTCGGCCGCACGCGGCGCGCGGCGCGCGGCTCCGGTCGCGGCGCGGTCAGCTCGTCGAAGCGCGCGAGCGCCTCGGCCTCCCGGCCGACGTCAAACTGCTCACTGCGCGAGACGAGTCCGTCGGCGCCGAACGTCCAGATGATGAGGAACGGCCGCTCGTACGGCCCGCCGCCGATGCTCGAGGTCCCGAAGTTCGTGACGCGGACCAGGAACGCGTCGCTCTCGAGGGCCAGTACGTCGTCGATCCGGTTCGTCGAGTCGGGCGCCGTCTCGAGGAGCGAGGCGAGGACGCCGAGCATGACCTCGCTCCCCCGCGCCGACGCGAGCCCGAGCACGCGGTGGTCCTGGAACTCGACGTCGGGCGAGAGCGCTACGCGGAAGCGCTCGAGGTCGGTGCGGCCGCCGAGCACCGGCGCCGAGCGCGCGATCGCCTCGGCGCGCGTCTTCTCGGGTCCGGCCGGAAGCAGCTCGGCGTGGCGCTCGTAGAGGCGGACGAGGGCGTCGCCCGGACGATCGCGCCAGAACGCCTCGGCCCAGACGACTCGGCCCTCCGCATCGACTTCGTACGCGAGGCACATCTCCATCTCGAAGGCGCCGATGTCGAGAGCTCCGCCAGCACTTGTCCCGGTCCAAGACTGGCGAACGAGCGCGAGCGACTCGCCGAGGGTGGCGAGCGGCTCGAGCCGGAACACGCCATCCCGGTCCGCGAAGAACAGCCGCCACCAATCCAGCAACTCCTGTCGGCCCAGGCCGACGCCGATCGTGTGGTTCAGGATGTGCACGCGATCCGAGAGCAGGGACACGGCCGCGTCGAGGTCTCGCGCTCTGCTGGCAGCGTTCAGACGGGTGATGTGGGTCGTCGCAGCGTTCGGCCGCACGCGACGGCGGACGGGAGGCGTCGCCGGCGGCCCGGCCGCGAGCTCGTCGAAGCGCGCGAACGCCTCGGCCTCGCGGTCCCCGTCGAACAGCTCGGTGCGCGCGAGCCGACCGTCTCCATCGAAGAGGTACGCTACGAGGAAGACGTTCTCGAAGTCGCCGCCCGTCTGCTGGCCTCCGCGCTCGGAGCGGCGCACGAGGACCCCAGTGGGTCTCAGATCCACCACGTCGTCGAAGAACTGCGTGGCGGCGTCCACGGTCTCGAACCAGGGCGCGAAGCGCCTCAGGTACTCGCTCGCCCCCCGGAACGGGGGCATGCTGACGACCGTGCGGTGGTCCACGAACGCGATGTCCGGGGCGATGATCGGCCGATAACGATCTGCGCTGGAGCGGACCATCGACACCGCGACCGAACGCGCCGTCGCTGCGGCGCGCACGCGCTCGGCTCCTTCGGGGAGCAGCTCCGCGTAGCGCTCGTAGAGTCGAGCGACCGCGTCGCCGAGCCGTTCGGGGGCGAACATCTCGAAGCGCCGCCGGCGGCCCATGTCGTCGGCTTCGGTGACGACGAGGAACTCGGCCTCGTACGCCCCGAGGTCCCGGATCGCGCCAGTGGAGCCACTCCCGGACACCCGCTGGCGGCCGAGAGCGAGCCGGTCACCCAGGCTGGCAAGGGGCTCGAGGCGATAGGTGAGGTCGGGCGAACGGAGCGTGCCGCGGAAGGTCGCGAGCGCACCCTTCCGGTCGTAGCTCGTACCCGCGGCGTGGCTCACGACCTCGACGTCCGGCGCCAGGAGCGCCCCGATCGCAGCGAGGTCTCGAGCAGCGACCGCGGCAGCCACACGCTCCTCGCACGCCGTCGCGGAGTTCGTTCGCACCCGGCGCCGCGCGGGCCGCGCCTCCCGAGGCCCGGCCGTGAGCTCCTCGAGACGCGCGAGCGCGTCGTCATCGCGGTCCGCGCCGAACCACTCGGTACGCGTGACGAGCCCGCCGGCCCCGTAGCAGATG
>Ga0187893_10001620_pt1 | contig 53283 bp, 51 predicted proteins | sample MA1701074metaG_FD_139574 | JGI IMG/M metagenome (GOLD analysis project Ga0187893, IMG submission 139574) | White microbial mat communities from a basaltic lava cave in the Kipuka Kanohina Cave System on the Island of Hawaii, USA - MA170107-4 metaG ... | reverse complement strand
TGCAGCAATTTTCCTTCACTTTACAGTGGGCTGCAGATTACCTTGCGTTTTCTCCCCTTTGCAACAGTATTGAAGATAGACCATATTAGACTATGGCAGCAAAAATGCACACCATTTGGTAAATTTATTCGACAGAGATCCGGAATTCCCTCCCATCTATCTCGATTGGCTTGTAGGCGATGTTTGACAGAGGTTCCTTCGAAAGCACGGCGCTCTTTACGCGCACAAGAAAAGTCAGCATATCCTTCATGCCAGAGAGTGCAGAGACCTCCTCATTCTCCAAGCCCGCGACATACGCTGCGGCGAGAATGTGCGTCGGATTGTACTGCCGTTCCTTTCGAAGCTGCTGAAGCTGCCTTGCCAGGTCGCGCAAAAGGCCCTTTGATATCAGAGCCTTGTCGCGACCAGTGGATATCAGCACTACAAGGTCACCCCGTTCAGAAGAAGAATATCCCTCCGCCGCCCTGTACGAAATCTCCACGTCAGAGGGCACGAGTTCCAGTGTCTTGCCGCCCTCGTCATAGGAAAGGTTGAAGCGCCCTGACTTTAGCGAGTTCAGCAGTGAAAGCTTGTCCACGCTTTCAAACGCTCTGAGCACCTTGGCAATGTCTGCCTTGACTCGTGGCGCGACGTTCTTTCTGGCAAGAGATATACTGACTTCGATTGGGATCTTGTTTTCAACAAGGCTGGTCACTCTTTCAAGCTGCGACCTTCCTGCTATCGGTATTGTCCTGTGGCGTTCTACGTTGAGCTGGCTTTCCAGGGCGGCAGAGACGCCTGCAGTACTGAGCGATTCAGCATCGGCACTGCAAATCAGTGCCTCGCGGATGGGCCATCTCCTTTTTAGGCCCGCTGCATTCCTTGCAGCATTGGCAAGCGAAACTATTTCTTTGACCATGTCAAAAGCCGACTCGAGCTTGGTGTCCACGAATCTCTCATTGCGCTCGGGCCAGGCTTCAAGTAGAACACTTTTCTTTTCGGCTCCAAAGCAGGTCAGGTAGAGATAATCGGAGATGAATGGGGCAAGGGGATGCAGCATTATGTCGATTTGCCGGAGAGCCTGCGCCAATAAGGCGTAGACAGCAAGCCGCCTGTCCAGATTCTCGGCGCTATCGTCCCAGATGACGTTCCTGGTCAGCGGTACGTACGTCTGACTGAGCTGATTGATGACGAACTCTTCGATCGCCTTTGCACCCTCGTGGAAGCGGCACCTTGCAAAAGACTCGGTGACTTCTCCGGCCAGCCGCTGCAGCTTTGATAGGAGCCAGAGCTCGGTGGGGCTTAGCAGGTTTTTTTCCACTGCCCAGGTCAGTGAATGTCTGCGCCCATCAAACTTGTCAAATTCGCTGTTCTGCCTAAAGTAGACGTGGAGGTTATGGAGGGTACTCAAGATCTGGTATGGTCTCGTCTTCATTTCGTCCAGGCTGAAATTTAGGGACTCGATGGGAGAAGACTTCCACATGAAGTAAAGTCTGATTAGATCCACAGGGTTTTCGCTCAAAAGTGCCCGGGCATCCATGACGTTTCCAAGGCTTTTGCTCATCTTGTTCCCTTTTTCATCAAGCACATGCCCCTGGAACAGAAAGGAAAGGAATGGAGCAACGCCGGATTGCTTCATGATGACATTTTCCATGAGAAGAGTGTATGCCCAGCCCCTTGTCTGGTCGATTCCCTCGGTCAGAAAGCTCGCGGGTATCAGATGGTCATATTCCCGGTCTGTCAGGGACGCATACGGAGCTGCACCGCTGTTGTGCCAGGTGTCCAACACAAATTGCTCACGGTGCATCACCGCGCCGCATTTTTCACACGGAATCTTTAGTCTGTCTATCCAGGGCCTGTGCAGTTCAAAGTCAGGCCCGTCAGGAAGCTCGGCGGCTTTCTTTACGATTTCATCTCTTGAAAAAAGCGCATCTTTGTGGCCGCACTTGGCGCAGGACCATATAGGCAGAGGCGTTCCCCACACGCGCTCCCGTGAAACGCACCACGGTACTTGCTCTTTGATAATTTCGGCAAACCTGTTCTTTGGAGGTTCGAAAAAGTAGTCGACGTTCTCTGCTGCCGCAAGCGGCATGCCGCCAAGTTTCTCTATGATGTAAAAGTACTCCCTCCGAGCCAGCCATACGACCTTGTGGTGTGACCTCCAGCATGTGGGATACTGGTGTTTTATCCGGCCGATCTTGACCGAAGCATCCGCCTGCTTCATGGCTTCAACAACCTTCATATCGGCATCTCGCACGAAAAGCCCGCTGAACGACCCGGCTTTCTCGGTAAAAGTCACCTTATCGTCTATTGGCACGAAAATTGGAACGCCTCGCTTGGTAGCGATTTCGAAATCTTCCTCGCCATTTGCCGGTGAGAGATGAACGAGCCCGCTCCCGGTCGCGATATCGACATAATCTTCAGCAACGACGAAATGGATCGAGCCCGAAGAGGCCAATTCCTTTAACCCCGGAATCATGTGGAGCAGCGGATGCACATAGTGCATGCCATCAAGCGCTGACCCTTTTACAGTCTTTTCAACGGCGTAACTATCGATGCGGAGCTCATTCATCAAGTCCAGCATCCTGTCCGCTCCGACTATCCAGAGCTCGCCGGTTGTAGTAATCCGAACAAAATTGTATTCTGCATTCGGATTGACTCCGACCATCTCATCGGTGACGATGGTAAAGGGCATGGTGGTCCAGACTACAAGAAATGCTTCCTGATCCGACAGCCTGACCTTGTAGTAGAACGAAGGGTCTTCAACGTTTTCGTATCCCTGGTTCACCTCCGCGTTGCTAAGGGACGTCTGGCACGAAGGGCAGTACGCCACCACCCTGAACCACTCGCGCAGGATGCCATTTTCCCATGCCTTCCGCAGATACTGCCATTCTCTTTCGATGTAGGAGTCCTGGAAGGTCCAGTACGCCTTTTCGTAGTTGAATGACATACCAAGCAGCTTGTCAGCTGCAACCCACTTTTCGTTATTGGCGAGGATCAGCTTCTTGCAGGTCTCGACTATTCTTTCAATGCCCACCTTATTGAGGTTCTCGGCCTTGCTGCCGGTTAGCCCCAATTCTTTTTCTGCCGCCAGCTCGACCGGAAGTCCCTGGGTGTCCCATCCCGCCCGGAATACCACTCTTTTCTTCCGCAGCGTGTTGAAGCGGTACCATAGGTCCTTGATGATCCTTCCCCGGAGGTGGCCGGCGTGGGGTTCACCGTTCATTGTTGGGGGACCCTCGATGTAGCCGATGGAATCTCTGCCGGTCAGCTCATTTTCCAGATGAGCATCCAGGTCCAGATTATCAAGATAGCCGCGCACTTCATTTTCGATCGCCTTGGCGTCGAACTTTGAATTAAATTCCATTGGGATATCTATGCGAATCTCGATACCGCGGCCTGTGTTTATGTTTTTGGCTGGAACAAGATTCAATTTATTGGCAATAGAATTATATCTTGAGGAGATGGCGCTAACTTGGAAAAAGATATGGCGCTAATAGATAACCTCAAAGCCGGCAAGAACCCGCCAGACGAGATCAACGTAGTAGTCGAGATTCCGCGGGGAAGCAACATCAAGTACGAAATCGACGACGAATCTGGTGCGCTTTTTGTGGACCGCAAGCTGTTTACCGCGATGTTTTATCCATGTAACTATGGTTTTGTGCCCCAAACCAGGGAAAAGGACGGCGACCCCGTTGACGTGCTGGTCCTCGGAAATGATCCTGTCGCGCCAAGTTCAGTCATTCGCGCAAATCCGGTGGGCGTGCTGATAACCACGGACGAAGAGGGGGAGGACTCGAAAATCGTTGCGGTTCCGATTTCCAAAGTCGATCCTTCTTTTGCTGACGTTAGAGACATCGACGCTATCCCCTTGCACATGCGGGACCAGATAAAGCACTTCTTCGAGCACTACAAAGAGCTGGAGAAAGGCAAGTACGTCAAGGTGAAAAGCTGGGAGAACAGGGAATCTGCAAAGAAAAAGATCTCTGAAGCGCTTGAACGGTACAAGGAAAAATAATCAGAGCGCCTTGAACTGGTCGCTCCATCTCATGTAGGCCCTTATCATGTCGACGCTGACACTGGGCTTGCGTATCTTTAGCATTTCCCTAAAGTCCGCTGCAACGATCGGTCTTGGGTTGGTGCCCGCATCCATCGCCTTCCCACTTTCAAAAAGCTCGTTTACCACTCTCAGCTGGACTGACTGGCAGATGTCCTTGATGTCGCTTGCGCTGTAGCCGTCAGTAATCTTGCCAAGCTCTTCTACTCTCAGCGCACCTTCAACGTTTAGCGGGCGGGTGTACTGGCCAAACAGGTTTGTCCTTGAAGCGTTGTCAGGAAGAGTAACGTAGATTCGCTTCTGGAACCTTCTCAGGAACCCTGCTTCAAGGCTCCAGGGCTTGTTGGTGGCGCCGATGACATAGAGCTGCGATTCTTTCGACTTGCCATTTATGCCGTCCATTTCTGTAAGGAACTGGTTCTTTACTCTTACCTCTCCGCCAACTTCGCTGTTGCGCGTTCCAAGCAGCGAATCTATCTCGTCAATGAACAGCAATACCGGTACCCCTTCGTTATCATTCAGATTGCGAGCCAGCTTGAAAAGCTTCGAGATGTTCTTCTCGGCCTCACCAAGCCATTTGCTCATCATCGACGCGGCGTCAACATTGATAAAGTAGCCATCGATCTCGGCAGCGGCTGCAGCTGCAAGCAAAGTCTTGCCGCATCCCGGAGGGCCATACAACAGGATGCCCCTGGGCCATCCAAGTGGGAATAGGTCCGCCCTTTTCATCGGGTAGACTATGGATTCGCGTATGGCCCTTTTCGCATCCTCCAACCCGATCACCTCGTTCCAGCTCACGTTTGGTTTCTCTTTCATGACAAGATCGTCAAAATCGGCCTTGAGAGTCTCTACATTGCCGGATCTGGCCGAAGCGCCTGATGGCTTGCTGGCGTGGCCGTTGGAAGGCTCGCTTCTCGCTGAGTTGTTGTCTATCTGGGACGATGCAGATCCCTCCTCCTCCAGGCCGTGCGACATCTGGAGCGCTTTGATCCTGTTCTGGTACGCGGTGGCCCTCTCCATGTAGACCTTGTTTAGCTTGTAATCCGGATAGATCTGAACGAGTTTTACAAGCGCTTCTATTGCGCGCTGATACGACTGGATAGCCATGCCCCTTGACCCCTGAGAATCAAGTCTGATCGCTTCAGCTGCATACTTGCTAGCGCTATTCTCTAGTTCCTGTGGTGCGAGACTCATAACTACAGTTCAAGCAGAATTGGCTCTAGATTTGAATTACCCGAGTGTAAATCTATCTTGCCTAGCAAACGAAATAATTTGAACCTGTCAGGCGGCGCGTTCTTGTATAGGTCTGGGCTCGCGTGGCGGAACAGTCACCTCCTGCCCCTTACACACCAAAGATTGCTTTGCTTCATTGGCATCTATGGGAGGCTGGGCGAGAACCGACAGCTCAACCTCTTTCCTTACCTCCGCTGTCGTTCCGGGCGTTGTTCCGGCTATGGCGTCATGCATTTCAGATAGCGCTGCTTCTGCAACTGGCACAAGCTGGTGCAAGTCGCACTTGATTTCATCAAACGACGCGGAAGCGCTGTCGAGTATCCGAATAAATTCCTCGAGAAATCGCGCCGACTCTGCCTTCAGCGTCAATTCGTTCAGGATCATTTCCCCGTTCTTGACGAGGCTCAACATCCGCGTGAGCTCCTGGCGATTCTCGCTGCCGCCGTTTCCGGCCGCGGAGCTGATTCTTGATTCAAGCTTTGAGCGCAACAGGCTCATGGCGGCCGAATTTCGCTGCAGCTCGGCAAGAACAGCAACAGCTCTCTCCTTCACCGTAGTGCTCCTCCTGAACAACAAGATGTACCGCGGAGGTACGCGAAAATGACAAAAAACCGGCCGGTCAAAACTTGTTGCGCAGTTTATCAGCTACTTGCCCGGCCGGCTGGGCGTCGGCTATGCAAGCTCTGAAGAGGAAATTACTGCAGGAAGGTCCGGGATCCCGGGGAACTCTTCCTTCATCTTTTGCTCAACTACTCCCGACGCTTCGTCAATAAGCCGGACTGCCTCTTCGTTTGCCGTCTCAAAGTTAATCGTGTAACCTCCAACCTGTCCTGCATCCACCAGGATGCCACTCAGGAGCTCAGATATCACGCCCAGCTCTTCTTCCATTTCGGGGACAAGAGGTGTCAGGGAAGACCGGAGGCTCTTGACCACCGCCATCGCCGGGCTCAGCACTATCACCAGGTCTCCAAAATCTCCAGCCGACGATAGCTTGGCTTCGATTTTTTCGAGTGCTGTCTTGGCAAGAAACACGACTTTGCTTACCTGTCTAGCCCTTGTGAGATCTGAGGTGAGGATGGTGGAATACTGCGCATTGCTCTCCTTGACTGAAGTCACCAGCTTGTGGAATATCTCTTGGTCCTTGGACCTCAGTACTTGGTGCATCTCATCGAGCCGCGACACAGTCAGCTGAACTTTTTTTCCTACTGCGTCAAGCCTCGGTTTTAGCGGCCCCCCAGGCTTTGGCAACGAGACTTTATCATTGTCATCCAGTATTGACTCGGACTTTACCCATCTTGAATTCATACTGAAAAATGGTCTGCTGTGCCTGAAATAATACCTGTTACGTGTAGGTAGCCTGTGTAACTATGGTAACACTAGTAGGCGGTAACAGCTTGACATTTTTTCGAACTTTGACGAAATCTATTTGACCTATCGTTTTACCTTTAATTTTCAATTTCTGAGTACGTGCCCAACACTAAATCGGCTTGTGACAACGATCTTCCCGGGAGCCTCGAAGAGTTCGGACTCTCAAAGTATGAAGCCAGGGCCTACCTTACCATTATAGGCAAGGGATCACTTGCCGCAAGCGAGATAGCCTACTATGCCAACCTGCCACGCACCAAGGTTTACCAGACCATAAAAAAACTGGAGAAGAAAAGACTTGCAGTGATTTCCCAGCAAAAGCCGCTCATCTGCAGCGCGATCCCACCTGAAGAGGCATTTGTGGAACTACTGAGGCTGCATGAGCGGCGAGTAAAGAACATGAAAAAGATCATTGAGCAGCTGCAAAAACTAAACGATGAAGGTCAGCGCCCCAAAGGCTCTGAGGAGCGCCGGTATTTCGTGCTTGATCCCAATTCGACTTTGGAAAAGGTCTCCAGCCTGATAGGCAGTTCCAGGTCATCTGTGGTCGGAATAGTCGATCCTTGGGGACTCAGGCTCTTGTCGCAGTGCAGATCCTCGTTGGTACGGGCAATAACGAACAGCTCCAAGGTCAGAATAATCGTTGGTCCGGATTGCATTGGCAGCGAGAACCTGTCCTCTGTGCTTGAGGGGATCGATCTAAAGGTGGCAGCCGAAGGATCCGTTTCGTCGAATCTGTTGATCATTGACTCGACCCACTTGGTTTTGGTAGACAGCAACAACGGCAGGGCAGCTCTTTTTTCATCGGCCGATTCATTTGGGGTCACACAAACAAAGAACTTTGAGCTGGAATGGGAAAGGGCCATGGAAATGAAGAACATAAGCCAGGTCGAACCGGCGCTTGCGAAAAAGGCCATCGCGCTGGCAAGGATCGTTGAAAATGGGCTTGGAGCCAGAATGCTCGAGTATGCGATATCCGGGAGCAGCAGCGAGATTCCTGGAGAACTGCTAGATCTGATAGACAAAAAGCACGGGCTCAAACTCAGCAGCATGAGCCCGCTGGAAGTGATCGATCTGGTGGATTCCGCCCTTCGCATCACCTGCCTTGGCGGCCTGAAACATGACAGGACCAATAACATTCTGAGTCTGCAATCAAAGATGGACCGAAAACACCCGCTACCTTGGGCGCTGGTACTCGCGTCATACTTCAAGCACGCGGGCAATGATCCTCGAATAATGCAGCCAAACGGCAAAGGAACGCAACTCGTCCATCTCCGCCTTGCCACATCAATTCCAACATGAATTAAATAGAGAAGGGGGCCAATATCAGACTGCTTGCGAGTCATAACCATCGCAGCGATAGCCGCGGCTGCTGCCGTCGGAATCGCATCTGCTGCCTTCATGCTTTATGCGCCTGGCGCCACGGATGCAGACGTTGGTGATCCACCAGCCACTGCCGACAACAGCACAAACACCAACATCCCCAAGCCGGTAAATGGCTACAAGCAGATCAATGTAACAGTTAACGGCATCCGTCTCGTCACCGACATCGCATCAACTGGCGACCAGAGATCAAAAGGGCTTGCTGTAAAGGACGATCTTAAGGAGAACGAGGCGATGCTTTTTGTCTTTTCGAAGGAGAATGAATATGGATTCTGGATGAAGGACATGAAATTCCCAATAGACATAATATGGCTCGACAGCGACAGGAAAGTCGTCCATGTTGAGCACAGCCTCGACCCCTGCGGCCCTGATTCGTGTCCAATATACGAGCCGGATGGCGACGCGCTTTATGTGCTAGAGACAGTTGCAGGATTTGCAGAACAATATGATGTGGTCGAAGGAACTTTGATAGAGTTCGATCCCGCCCTAATATGAGTAATTCGTGTCACAAGCGGCGGCAGGAATCGACCATGCGCTCCGATCAGCTCTCCCGTTACCTCAGCATTCTGCCCTGATTACGTCGTCGCCGACTTTACTTGGCTCGGCAAAAGCCCATATAAGTTTCATCCAGCTTGTCATCAACCCGGAGAAAAAAGACAGGAAAATATGGGTACCAGTAAGAAAACTTCTAATGCTCTCTGATGGAACAGGGTAAATGCGGGAAGGCGACAGCGCGCTGTCTGATGTCATAACAGATGCTTTCTCAAACGACGACTGCCTTCTCCGGGGATTGCGTGAATCACTTCGTTAACTCTGGCAACTTCCTTGACTTTTTCAATCACTTTCCTAGCATGCCGAGATCCCGTAAGAATGTGGACATTTGGTCCCGCGTCCGTTCCTGCAAATGCCGGTACACCCTCGCTGCGAAGCCAAGTTACGGCAGCAAAGACCTCATCTGTGGCACCTGCCCAGTAATCAAGTGGCGGCTTTGTTTTCATGCACACTGTCCTAAAGAGCATGTTATCTGCTTCGTAGACTTTTCCGAGCCCTTCGAGATCCCTGATGGTGACAGCTCTTGCCGCTCTTCGCACATGATCTTCCGCCATCCCCACAAAATTGGAATACACGTCCTTGGGGCAGGTCCGCCTGGAGAGGCGCATGCCCTCTCTTGATTTCACTTTTTTCATCCCGGGATCGACGATAGCTATCACGTCGCAGAGATCCCAGTGCTTCTCATCATGGAGCTGGACAGCAAAAGACTCTTCAGCGGTGCCAGTTTGAAGTTTAACAAACCCGCCAAAAACCGACCTAGCAGCGGAGCCACTACCCCTTCTTGCCATGATCGAAACGCGTTTCTTGTCCATTCCACCGTCGACAAGACCTGCAAACGCTTCGGCAAGTGCTGATGCTGCAGCTGCGGATCCCGCCAGGCCACTCCCTACCGGAAATGTCTTGCTCGTGGCTACGATCAGCTTTTCCTTGATTCGAGTGCACTGTCTCATAATGTCTAGGTGGCGGACAAAGTCTTTGTAGATCTCGCCCTTGTCTTCGCTGCCATCTATGATTACCCTGTCTCTTTGCGCGTCTTCTGCAGTTTTCAGGGTGACGATGTAGTCGAGCTTGTGATTCAGCCCGCGAAGAGTCATGGAAAGACTGGTCCTCGAAGGTATGTTCAGGCTATCGTCGGTGTTCCCCCAATAGATTACTATGGCTTTGTTCGGGTGCGATATGGCAGTCGAAAGCAATTAACACTGGCATCTCCTTCTGTGCGTTCTAAATCAGTATCGCTTCTATTCTTCTGACTTTTGAGGTTCGGTTTCATCAATGTCAGGGACGGTCTCGACATGTTCGGGGGGCTGCTCGTGCTTCTGAACCTTTCTGGCGAACACAAGGTAAGTCGTGTGTCCTATCATCCTCATTGAGGGGCGTGTCATGCCCTCTCTTGCTTCCATGGTACGGATCATTAGCTCGACGGCTTCCACATCTGCAAACCCCGATCTTTTCAGCTCGGTCGCGGTTTTTTCGATCTGGTTCATGGTAGGACAGATCGCAACGAAGGCGCCGCTGCCTTTCAGCGCATTGTGCACCTGATCTATGAATGTCCATGGATCTCCCAGATCCACTACCGCAACATCAGCTTCCCGGATATCGACGCCTTGGTGCGGGTCATGCTGGTTCATTGTCACAAAATCTATCATCCCTGATTTTTCCAAGTTGCGTCTCGCTATCTCCATGAAATCGGCGTTAACGTCGTAGCTGTAAATATGGCCGTCCGGCTTTACAATCCCTGCCATAAACGTAGCGAGCGCGCCTGAGCCGGTGCCAATTTCTAGCACTTTTGATCCGCTCTTCAGGCCCGTCCTGGCAGCGATGTAGCCCAGATCCTTTGGATAGACAATCTGGGTTCTGCGCTCTGATTTCATGATAAAGTCATGCAGCGTCGGTTCAATGAGGAAAACAACCTTTCCTTCTGTCGTCCTGACCGCCGATCCGTACTCCATCCCAATGGTAGAAGAAATGTCGATGACGCCAAGATGAGTGTGCAGCTTTTTGTCTTGCGTGACCTTTGCGAGCCACTTTTTACGTGGCGTATGGAAAAGGAGCACATATCCACCTTCTTGGATCTTGGCCAATTCAGGATAGGACTGCAAGATCGAGGGGATAAAAATCAACCTCAAGGCGCGACACGCGTCGGATTCGCCGGTCTACATTCGTTCGAGTGCGGTTAGTCCGAGGACTCTAAGCGAGTTTCTCAGTGTAATCCCAAATGCTTTGACAAGTCCAAGCCGCGCCATTCTGATGTCCGAGTTTTCTTCCTTTAGCACCGGGACTTTCTCGTAAAAGAGGTTAAAGGCCGTCGCCAGCGAATACGAATATCGGGCGATCGACTTGGGCGAAAGAGACTTTACCGCATCTTCCATTACGAGGTCAAGCTTGGAGATCTCTTTTATCACGGCAACCTCAGAGTCGTGGACCAGGAGCTCGAAATGGCCACAGGTAATTTGCTCACCGGATTTTTCCAGGATCCTCTGGGATCTTGCATACGCGTACTGGAGGTAGGGACCCGTGTCCCCTTCGAGGCTGAGTGATTCCTTTATATCAAAGGTAATCGCCTTGTCCAGATCCTGTTTTATCATGTTGTATCGAAGAGCAGAGATTGCGATCTCCTCTGCAATTTCATGCAGCCGATCATCCCGGAGCTCTGGATTTCGTGTCCTTACTTCTTCGAACGCCTTGGCATGCAAGGTGTCAATGACATAGTCTGCATTCACATAGATGCCTTTTCTGCCTGACATGTGCATGAACTGCCTGTCTCCGATATCAATTCCAAGCGTCCTTGCAGTTTCCGAGCTGATAGTGACAGCTTCGTAGCCGAGGTGGTGGTATCGATGATTCCTGTCTCCGGTTCCTATTTGGGAAAGGACCTGTGAGATTATCCGCTGCAGGCGGCCCTGGCGCGAATCTATGATAGTAATCACCAGTTCACCGCCGTTGAACTCTGTCTCCCGCAACTTGTCGCCGTCCGGGGCAGTTCTGTAGAGCATCGAATCATCCCACTGTCTTGCAAATTCTTTGTACGAGAACGGATCTTCGACTATTCCCAGCTTCCATGCCGCATAAGGTATATCTTTTGCAATGTAGGTGGCTGTGCCATCGCTTCTCACCAAGACCTTTTCTTCTTCCTCCTTGGCCTCTATGACCCAGCAGCCCTTGTTCTTGCCCTCGGTTTCGAGCCGAACCATCTTGCCCTTCTTCAGGATTTCGAACGCTTTGGTCCACAGTCTGGAGGTGACAATGTGGGACTCGAAATTCAAAAGGTCATAGCGAGCCTTCATCCGCCAGCAGGTCATTAGCTGTTCTTGCAGGACGCGCAGGGTAACGTCCGCGGCAAAGTGGGCGGTATCTGACTTGCCCTCTTCTATTTCACGGAGCACAGCCTTGCGCCTTTCAGCTAGTTCAGGATCCTTTTCGTATCTTTCGTTTATCTTCACATAGACATCGTCCCCGACGTACAGGTCAAATTTCTTACCGGAAGGGCCATCAGCGGGAAAACCAGCGTACCTGAACGCCACGACAATGTCTGCGACCTGCAAACCCGAGTCGTCAACATAGTTCAGCACGGTGACTCGGTGATTTGTTGCCTTCATCATTCGGTACAGGGTGTCTCCGAGTACCACATTTCGAACATGCCCAACGTGGAGCGCCTTGTTCGGGTTGACGCTCGTGTGCTCTATGACCACATGTTCACCATGTCCTAAATCAACAGCTCCGTACTGCTCAGGATTTGCCAAGACCTGGGCCAGCGTAATCTTTGAAAGCGCGCGATGGTCTGCGTTGAAATTGATGTATCCGGCGGGATGAGGCTCGACTGACTTTATGTGCTGGTCTGTCAAAAGCATAGGCTTTAGCAGTTCCACCAGCTCTACAGCAATCTTTGAGGGCGCCTTTTTTGCGTGCTTGCCAAGCTGGAAAGCCACGTTGCATGTTAGGTCTCCAAATTCCTTGCGTGGGGGTTCGGTTACTTCAAAAGCGACTGATGGATAGCCTGCTGCTGCCAGGCTCGATTCGACTAGTTTGCGCGTTGATTCTATCAGGAGCCTGAAGGTCAACCTGGTTTCACTCCCAGATAATTCAGTGCAATGAAATCTATTGCTTCGGCCAGCCCAACACCTTCTTTTCCATCTACCGTGTGAGTGGCTTTTGCCTTTACGCTTTGTTCTGCGTGCCCCAAAGCTATGCTGCAGCCGCAGATTTCATACATTGAGAGATCGGTTTCGCTGTCGCCGATAGCTACGGTTTCTTCCGGTTCGGCCTTTAGCAGCTTTAGCGCCTCACACAATCCCTTGGCCTTGTGCACTCCCCTTTCATTTATGTGAAATGCGTACTTGCTGTCCGATAGATAAAGCGCAAAGCCGTGTTCGTCAAGAATTTTCTGGCCTTCCTTCAGATCAAATGTACGCTGGAGCACAACTTCTGTCATTCTCGGAAAGACGGGCTTTACCTGGACGCCATCCATGCTTTTCTTTAGCAATTCATAGCCCTGAAGGCATTTTTCCCTGCTTGCAAGCAGCCTGTGTTCCTGAGGCGCCACAGTGATCGCGCCACCGTTCTCCCCGACTGCAATGCGAGTGGTGCCGCCGAAAACCGCGAGAACGAACGCCTCGATCGAAGATCTGCCGGTAACATAGATCACATTATGACCGAGTCTTTCAAGTTGACGGAGCTTTGAAAGCGCGGCGAGATGAATGGCACCCCCTCCATTTTCGGTTAGAGTACCGTCGATGTCAACTGCAAAAACCCTGAATTTTTTCACAGGCGGAGCTATGCGCGATTTGTTGATTAATAAGTGTAATCAGGCAGCTTTGGAATAGCGCGTGATGTTAGAGAGTTCACAGCCTCTATTCGGAAATATCCATGGTAAGGGATCCTTTGAGCATTTCCCGGAACGCAGTCATGTCCTCCGGTGTCAATATTGTCATGGCACCCCCTGCAGCCACAGCCTGAGCCGGTACGGGAGATTGGGACCGAGTCGGTTTTTCTAGAGCAGCAGACGCCGTCCTTGCGGTTCTAGCCGGACCTCTTATCCTCCTGTCGGTAAGCGACTTTTGTTTCTTGACGTTTAGCTTGACTTTAAAACCGTACTGGCCTTTGTTGCTCCATTTGTCAACCTCGACAATATCGCCTGAACCAACTATCCTATCACCTTCTTGCGTGACGACGGTAAAGTCTGTCTTGTCGCCGATTTTTATGGTAGCGATTTTTTCGTAGAAATGATTCCAGTCAAGCGGGTTGGTGATTAGCGCTTGAACTGTAAGCATGTCGCCCATGCTTACTTCCTTTATGTAGCTCGAAAGGATCTCGATATTGCACAGCCTTGCGTACATCACTTCTTTAGGGCGATTCTAAGATATATAACTTTTGGAAATTAAAGCCAGAATTTGAAATGTAAAAGCCTACACAGCCAGGAAATTCAGAATAATACAATAATACGCTGTACTGCGTGCAATATTTACAATCGTACCGATAAGGAATTTAGAGTGTATCATTACTCCGTCATTCTGAGTGCTACTAAAGCAAATAACCAACCCGAACCACTATTCCTATCTCCTATATGTTCCGGATAACCGATTCCCTAGCCACTCACGGCCTTAGAGAGACTACATATCCGGCCGCTCGGCTGGAAGAAGGATTCTTGGACAACACAGGCTTTTGGATAGTTGATGTACGTGATATGCTAGATGAAAGTCAGCCCGTAGATGCCTACAAACGTAAGATCGACTATGCACTCCTATGCTTGGACAAGCACAAGAAAGTAGTCGTTTGCTGCGGAGCTGGACAGAGCCGAAGCCCTGCCATAGCGATAGGGATCTTGATGAAGAGATTCAATATGGACTTTTACGACGCGTACAACTTGGTGAGGGAAAAAGTACCCATAGCTCAGATAGAGCCTTGCCACATAAGCAAGCTCAAACAGCTATTCCATGTTGGACTGCCTTAGCCCTGCAACTTTATCCCGTACCGATCTTTACTCTTGTACGCAGCCGACCTGACAGCGTCTATATTCGGCAGTCTAAAGCCATGCAAATGACGTGCTACGAGCGCGTACGAAGAATTTTAAAACCTAGTAGAGGATAGGGTTACAGCGGGCCCGTCGCCTAGTCAGGACAGGGTGCTGTTTCTTCCAGTGAAGCACATGCCTCCGAAGCCAGTTGTCGTGGGATCGAAGCCCACCGGGCCCGCTGTTCACTTAGTTCGCGAACTTGAACGCGGTACTGATGGCAAGCTGCTGGTGGATCTAAGAGCTGATTGCACCACGTTCAGAACTGATTCAGATTTTTCAACAGTGACAGGTGCTGATAAGCTCGGGGATGCCGGGCGGCGTCAATAAATACAACCTGTTGCATTATTGTACGGGTCGATCTGATGTCAGAAGAGAAAAAGATATGGCAACTTAAAGAAACTGCAAAGTGGTCAGACGACAGTGAAGCAAAGAAAACCGCCATTAACGAATTATCAAATCGAGGCGAAACGGCGCTTTCCTCACTTGAAGAAATCTTGAATGTGACTATGCATGACGACATAAAGAAGATCTGCATTGATGCGATAAAGGCGATCAGGGAAAAAAAGGAAAACACAGAAGTTCAAAAAAAAGAAGCAGAAGGGGTAGAAGCGAAGGGCGAACTCAGACTGGCTGACCTGCCCCCTTAATTTTTTTGGAGCACATGCACTGCTTTGAAACTATCTCCACCTGCCCAGCTAGCTCTATAAGCCACGATAGCGAAATAATCGCGCTCAAATGATGACCTGTTATCCGTGGGAGCGTTGTGCGATGAAATACTTACGACGGTCTGATGAGTATGTTATTCAATCGGAAACTTCATTGATTAACGGCATGAAAGCATAATCATCCTACTTGACAGCCAACTTTACCAAAATCCATAATACATACCATACATAATATCGAGTACCTACCAAAACGTTGTTGCAATCTCTGCCAATACGTCTCGAAACGAACAAAGAAGACAAAGCGTCGTTGCTGAATACAATGATTCAGTATAACAAGGCTGCCAACTTCGTTGCAGAAAAAGCATTTGAATGGAAGGTTGCAGACAAGTATGAATTACAGAAACTGTTGTAAAGAAGAATACGAGAAGAGTTCCGCTTGGGTGCACAGCTTGCAATTCGTGTCATCCACAAAGCTGTCGAGGCATATAGACGTGACCTGAATATCAGACCTGAATTTAGACAACTAGGTGCGATACAGTACGACCAGCGAAGCTTGTCATGGAAGGGGCTTGAAAGAGTATCAATGGTTTCATTAACGGGAAGAATAACGCTTAAGACGAGAATTGGCGATTATCAGAGAACGAAGACGGGACGTCTAAGAGGCCAGGCAGACCTCATATACAGGAGGGATACGTTTTACTTGATTGCAGTCGTCGATGTTCGTGAAGAAGAGTTGTATGAGGCCAAAGGCACCCTCGGTGTTGATCTCGGCATCGAGAATCTTGCCACTGATAGCGACGGCCAAATATTCAAAGGAATGCGGGTTGAAAAGGTCAGAAAGCGGTTTAACAGGCTGAGGAGGAACCTGCAAAAGATTGGCACTCGCTCAGCAAAGCGAAAGTTCAGGAAAATGTCTGGACACGAAAAACGCTTCAAGCGTGACATTAACCATCAAATATCAAAAGCCATTGTTTCCAAAGCCAAAGGCACAACTAGAGCAATAGCCCTTGAAGACTTGAAAGGCATTCGTTCTAGGGTAACGGTTAGGCACGGCGAACAGAGAGACAGACATAACAAGTGGTCTTTTGGACAACTGAGGCAATTCATAGAATACAAGGCAAGAAAGGTAGGCGTTCCATTGTATACAGTGGAAGCAAGGAACACATCTCGGACATGTCCCAAGTGCAATAGCATAGATGTTCGAAATAGACCAGAACGAAACGACTTGAAATGCATTCGGTGTGGGTATAGGGCAATGGCTGATTACGTCGCAGCGATCAATATCGCTGCTCGGGCTCCAATCAATGAGCCTATTGTAGCGGCACTTTTTTCGCCAGTTACAAGCCCAGAGACTGGGCGGTTGATGACGGTCTGATGAGAAATTACTAACTTGCTTGCGACATCCGGACCGCGAACTTGCGCATAGTTATTACACGTCCATTATCAGGTCATACAGCTGCTTCATTATTCTTGCCGTAGCTCCCCAGATTACATTGTTGTCATATGTGAACTTGACAGCGTCCTTGGCAAGCCGATAATGCTCGACATCAGGCTCGATGCTCCTGAGCGTCTCGATCAGCGGAGCGTCCAACATCGCCTCCACTTCATTTCTGGAAATCCTGATGTCCGGCAGCCTGTCCTGCAGGGTTATGAACGGTACTATGAAGTGCTTGGAAGTCATTGTTTTTACTGCCCGCAGGCTTCCGATGACTTGATCCTTGCTGAATGATATGCCTATCTCTTCATCCGTTTCCCTTAACGCTGTGGCAAGAAGGCTCCCGTCGGCTTTCGTATATCTCCCGCCGGGGAAGGAAATTTCTCCTCTGTGCGACTTTAGGCTCGAGCTCCTTTTCGTCAAGAAGACATGAGGCCGGCTGGACGAATCGTGGTAGTGGATTATCACAAGAACGGCCGAAGGTGTGGCCCCCACGGCATCGCGGGGCAGGTATGGTCTGGGGCGGATGGCCGGAGCAAGGTGAGATAGCACTTCTTCACGTCGCAATACATTTCTGAATGTCAAAGGTCAGATATATGCTCTGGACATACGACCTCGCACTTAATAAGACCCGAAAATGATTTCGTTTTAAGGCATGAAGGTATCATACGAGCTGAATCCGCCCAGGATAGTCAAGGGCGACAGGTTTGATCTAGATCAGCTCAATAACGACTTGAAGGTGATGGTGGGACGGGCTTCGCAGCTTGCTAAACTTGCTGATGGGATACATCTTACGGACTCTGTCCTTGGCGTACCGCGAGTATCAAGTGTTACAGCGGCGGCCTTTATCCGAAAGTCGCTCGGTGCGGGCACAGTCAGGTTAACCTGCAGCTTGAGGGTGCGGGATCGCAATTTTACTGCGCTTTCTCAGGCAGTTTCAGATGCGATTCTGGCAGAGGTTGAAAGCCTTCTTGTACTTCTGGGCGACCGGCCTCCAGAGACCGCAGGCGATTCAGGATTAAAGCCAAGCGCAGCTGTGAAGATGCTCAAGAAAGAAGGATACGACCAGAGGATAAAACTTGATTTGTCCTTTCCTGCAAGGATAGGTGACTGTTCCCCAAAGTCAGTCCAGGCAAAGCTCGACGCCAGCCCCAGTTCCTTTGTTACGCAGTCGATATCTTCGCTGTCAGATCTTGGGGAGATAGTAGACCTCGCAAAGCCGCGAGGCATCAAAGTTGCCGCCGTGATAATGGTTCCTTCCGAGAAGAACCGGCAATCGGCTGCGATGATAGGGCTCGACTGGTCGGGCTACGAGAAGAACCCTGTGGATTTTGTAAAGAATGCGGGCAGAATAGCGGACAGGATTCTTGTCACTTCTCCAAACAGCTTTAGGTCCGGACTCGAGCTTCTGAATCAGCTAAGATAGTTCAGCCGCCTGTTCTCCCTTTCTTTTCGGCGATTATTTCCGCCTGCATTGCATCCACGATCTGCCTATGGTACTCCCGCAGGTTTTCATCCTCGGGGAGCCTGGGCCGGCGATAGTTGACTGTTACTTCCTTCTTCACCCTGCCCGGTCTCTTGCTGAACACCACCACCTTGTCCCCCAGGCAGACTGATTCGGTAATATTGTGGGTGATAAACACGATCGTCTTTCTGGTCTTTGCCCAGATCAGCTGAAGCTCTACCAAAAGCAGATCCCGGGTCTGGCTGTCGAGCGCTGCGAAGGGCTCGTCCATCAGCAACACCTCTGGGTCCATCACTATGGCGCGTGCGATAGCGACCCTCTGCTTCATCCCGCCCGAAAGCTGGTATGTGTAGGCATCTGCAAACTTTGTCAGCTGCATCATTTCCAGGTAGTGCATGGCCTGCTCGTGCCTCTTGGACTTTTCAACTCCCTTCATCTTTAATCCGAACTCGACATTGTCTATGACTTTAAGCCACGGAAACAGGGCGCTTTCTTGGAAGACCATGCACCTGTCAGGGCCTGTCTCGATAACGGGGCGTCCATCCAAGACGACCTCGCCTTCAGTCGGCTTGTCGAGTCCCGCAAGTATGTTCAAAAGTGTGGTCTTGCCGCAGCCAGATGGGCCAACAAAGCAGACAAACTGACCTTCTTCTATCGACAGGTTGATGTCTCTTATCGCATCAATGGTCTGGGTCTGGTTCCCTTCGGTGGATACGAACCACTTGCCAATGTTTCTCGCTACCAGCTTCGCCAATTCTATCGTTGCCTACACCAGGTCGGTCGTGTCACCGAACTGCTTCATTTTTGATATGCGCCTCTTGTCCATGATTGTTATCACTGCGCCTGCGACAGCAGCTGCAATTCCGGCCATGAGCATGAACCCAAATATCAGGGTCACTACAGCGGACGAGATGTCAGCCGCGCTAAGGACTGATTCCTGCGAGCCCAGGATGATCGATGCTTCAAGCGTTTGGACAGATGACGGGTTTGAGAGTTCAAGAGTATAATTTCCTGACACGTCAATCGGAAATGATTCGATCAATATCGGCGGATCCACCTCTTTCTGAATAACTATTTGTTTTGTTGGGTCGGCTAGCACTACTGTCGGCCTGCCGCCGTCGTAGTTCGGAAATGATACGACATACGCGCCCAGGCTGACGTTGGCAATGTTCTGCTGTACTTTCTGCGAGCCACCCGGCGGAATCGAATATTTTGGTTGCTCTTCAAGATTAGTTATCAGTCTCATGCCATAGTAACCAAGGACAGACAGACTGATAGCTGCAACGGCTCCACCAGCGATAAGCATGATGAGCCCTCTCCGCAATCGCAACCTGAATGCGGGAGGTCGTCGTAATAATATATTCTTATCAAGGAGATCAAGAAAATGACTGATGCTTGCTCATGTGGTTTCCCCATACCAATCGCAGACTCTATCGAATATTACAGTACAAAATACTCTGCTTCCGGGTGATGGACTACTAGCGCAGCCGTTGACTGGTCTGGCACTATCTGGCCGGACTCTGTCAGGGTCATACCAGATTTCGTCGGGTCAAGTATCTCCCAGACCCGATGATGCTGCATGATATCCGGGCAGCTCGGATATCCCCAGCTGTAACGCAGCCCTCGCTTCGGACCGATTCCGAGCTCGTCCCTTATCCTGGCGTTAACCCATTCCGCCATGGCCTCTGCTGTCTCCACGGCAAGGCCGTGAAGATAATATGCATCCGCATACCGGTCTTGCTTGTTCCATGCGTCTATCGTTTCCGTGACCCTGCCGCCGGCGGTTACCGACTGAAACGCGACTACGTCGTCCCTGCCAAAATAGTCGGCTAGACAGAGATGTTTTTCCTTTGAAGAACGGGGGAATTCAAACACTACCTGCTTGCCATCCTGCAAATCGACTGCCAGCCGGCCGTCGCCGGACTGGCTTTGGGTCAGGTTGTGACAACTGAAGTAGCCGTAAACTGCGCGTGGTTCAAACAATTTCTCTTTGACGACCCGCCGCTTCCATTCTATAAAGAGCGCTTCCGGGTCCTCTTCCTTTGCACCCTTGCCCTTTAGGCCCCACTGGAGGACAAAGAGGGACTTTTTGTTTACGTATTTCCACACCTGCTCGAGGTCAACCTGCGAAGGTTCGATCCTGACTTGCTTTAAGAGATGGGGAGCGCTCGGAGGCTTGACCGGCTGAATGCCGCTGTAAGGGAGCAGAGACTGGTCGCTAGCTATAGCGGGCTGTTTCTCGTCCCACTTCTGAAGTTTCTGTTTCCACTCTTCTACGAACCTGCTTCGCTCTGGGGACATCAGGCTGTTCATCGCTTTTAGGCCTTCAAATGCGGTCCTGCAATAAAATACCCCTGGCGTGTAGATACCGCCATCCTTGGCAATCCTGTTAATGTAGGTGCTGTTGATGGCAGCGCCACCACAAAGTACCGGCACGGTCAGCCCGTTCTGCCGCGCATGCTCGACGAAAAACTGCATCTGCTTTGAAGTTGAAACCAGGAGGGCGGAAAGCCCCACCGCGTCTGCGTTCACTTCGCGGATCTTTTCCAGTATCCTTTGCAGCGGGACCTGCTTGCCAAGGTCGTGAACAGTATAGCCATTGTTTACAAAAATGGTCTTTACCAGGTTCTTGCCAATGTCATGAACGTCGCCGTACACTGTGCACAGTACGAGCTTGCCCTTGCTCACTCCTTCCTGCTTGATGAGGTACTTCTCCAGTTCCGCGACAGCGGCCTTCATGCACTCTGCCGACTTTAGCACGAAGGGCAAGATGAGTTCGCCAGCCCCGAACTTGTCGCCCACCTCCTTCATTGCAGGCAGCAGCACATTGTTTAGCACGTCGACCGCGGCGTCATGTTTTGCTTCTCGTGAGGCCTTTTCGAAAGAGGAGACCTTTCCGGGCGGGATGTGATCGGCAATGGCTTGCGTGACGTCATGTTCTATGCCATCCCTTAGCCTGTTTAGGATCCTAAAGTGACACCGCTTGCTTGCCTTCCATTCGGGGTCAACCTCTACTCTCTTTGTTCCTGCGCCACCAGTCGACTTGGCTCCTTCAAAATGGGCTATCAGCTCGGCAAGCGCATTTGGATGCTTGTTGAAAATTAGATCTTCGGCGAGCTTTTTCTGCTGCTCGCTTATTTCAGGGTACGGAATGATGTCCCGGGCGTTTATTATCACCGCGTCAAGACCGGCTTTGAGGGCATGGTAGAGGAAAACAGAATTGACAATCTTTCTTGCGGCTGGCGAAAGCCCGAAACTAACATTGCTCAGACCCAGGCTGGTAAACGAGTCGGGAAACCGCTGCTTGACCAGTCGGATGCCGTCAAGCGTATTCTTGGCAGAATCGACAAATTCAGCCTCGCCGGTTGCCAGCGTGAAGGTGAGCACATCAAAGATAAACTGCCACGGCTTTAGCCCATATTTTTTCGCGCCCGTGTCGTGCAGCAGCTCGGCTACTTCGACTTTTTCCCGTGGCGTCTTTGCCATGCCCTTGGGACCTATGCAAAGTGCTATCGCCGGGACGCCGTACTTTGCCATCAGCGGGGCAAGGGCGTGAAATCTCTCGCCGTCGCCTTCGAGATTTATAGAGTTGATAATCGGCCTTCCCGGTATCTGGCGAACAGCAGCCTCTATCACCGGAGCAAGATTGGAATCGATTACCAGCGGGGCTTCGACTTCGAGGCTGAGCCTTTTTACCAGCTTTGTCATGAAATCCTGCTCTTCGGCATCAGACCGCTCGGTAAGAGCGACGCATACGTCGAGGCAATGGGCGCCATCCTCTACTTGTACTCTTGCCAGGTCAGCCAGCCCATCAAAATCATTGGCAAGGACAAGCTCCTTGGCTTTTCTCGAACCCTGGGTGTTTAGTCGTTCTCCTATTATCAGTGGAGGCGGCTCCTGCCGCAGGTCAACTGCCTTTAGCGCCGAACTTACCCGGGGTACCAAGCGCGAGCTGATATCGGCAAATCGGGTATATCTTCTATACATCAGAAAATCCGTCATGCCAAGCCCTATGGCTAACCTTTTTGGGCCGACCCAGAAAGTACTCGGTCTGGTTCTAATTTTTATTCATGTGCGTACATACCTGTCATGAATGGCGCTGAAATGTCCGAATTGCTCAGGAAAGATGCAGGAAGTCCGGCGACACGGAGTCCACATAGACTATTGCCCGGTGTGCAAAGGTGTATGGCTTGACAGGGGAGAAATTGACAGGATTGTCCAGTCTCCGGGCGCGTCTTCCGCCGACCTGATAGGCACGCACAACCATGAGTTGAAGGAAATACTTTCAGAGCTTCGGAAGGAAGGCAGGGTCAGCTAGCCTAGTCGAAGTACTTTTTCATTATCTGCGGCATCTTCATCTTTCTTGCCTCTTCAAAGATCTCGCCATGCTTCTCGTGCAGGTGCCTTAATGCGAACCTTACTTCATCGCCGCATAGCTTGCACCTGGCTTTGCCGAACATGGTAGCGTAAGGCGCAGCGAGCTAGATATCTTTATCCACTCGGATATCAAGTTCTAGGGCGCGACTCTGGACATCGTTCGCGGAAACAGTACCGTGTCCTTGATGTCTTCGACATTTGTAATCCAGCGCAGCAATCGTTCTATGCCAAGGCCAAAGCCTCCATGGGGGACCGATCCGTACCTGCGAAGGTCAAGGTACCATTCATACGCCGCAGGGTTTAGGCCCTCCCTCTTTATCCGCTCTGTCATGGATGCGATGTTGTCTTCTCTCAAGCCGCCGCTTGTTATCTCGCCAAATCCGCGGGGCGCAAGCATATCCGCTGCAAGACCTACGCCCTTTCTTTCCCCGTCTTCCTTGACATAGAACGGTTTCACCGCCATCGGGTAGCCGACTACGAACATGGGCCTTTCCGCGTCTTTTGTCAGCTCTCGCTCAGAGTCAATGCTCAGGTCATCTCCAGATCTTATTTGCCGTGTACTTCCATCCTCTTCCAGGATCATGACGCCTTTGGACCTGAGGATGCCGATCGCCTTTTCATACGGCATCCGCTCAAAGGGTGGCTCGACTTTTTTAAGGTCCGAAACATCCCTCTTTAGGTAGGCCAGGTCTTCCGCCCTGTCCCTTACGGTGGTTTGGATGACGTATGACACCAGCTGCTCCTGGACTTTTAGGATATCTTCAATGGTAACCCACGGAGTCTCTGCCTCAAGGTGAGAAAATTCGGCCAGGTGCCTTACGGTGCGCGATTTCTCTGCACGAAAGGATGGCGTGAGGCTCCAGACGGGACCCAGCGAAAATATCATTGCCTCCAGGTACAGCTGCGCGCTCTGGGACAGGTAGGCTTCATCGTCAAAGTACTTTAGCTTGAAAAGCGTCGACCCGCCTTCCACCGCGCCCTTGACTATCGTCGGGGCGGTGACTTCCATCCATCCATTGTCGATGAACCATCGACGCCCAAGGTCAAGAACAGTCGCCCTTATCTTTGCAATTGCGATCATTCTCCTGGTGCGCAGGGTAAGGTGGCGTTTATCAAGCAGCAGCTCGTCACTCTGGAATTCTCCTATCGGATAGTCCGTCCCAGCGACATTATAGATCCTGATGTCTTTGCCCTTGATCTCAAATCCTCCCTCAGGGGCCCGCGAGTCCTGGCTGACGTTACCGGTAATCTCTACTGACGATTCGATGGTGAGGCTGGACGCCTTTTCAGTCGGAATTATGCACTGGATGACTCCGCCCCTGTCGTCACGCACCAGAACGAAAGAATTTTCCTTCTGCTTCCTGAGCCTGTGAACCCATCCGCGAATGGTGACTTCCTTGCCTACAAAATCTTGGGATTTGACTTGACTCGCGCGAAAGGGCATTATCGGGATTGACGATACTTTTCTAATTCTTAAGTGTATTCTTGCTGCAAGGCTAATTCAATATCGTTCTCAATGGTGCCACTCTTTTTACAGGCCTTGTCCTTAGCCTCGTATTGCAGCACGGACAGCCCCTCCCGTCCCACTTTATGAACACGCTGCAATAGCAGCACCACTTGTCACCATAAGCGTAACGCAGTCTCGATTCTTCCAGCTTACTTGACTTGTGACGCACGCAGACGCCATTACAAGACGCCATGAAAATCACCAAGAAATGGGTGGGAGCTTAGATCGATTTCTCCTGCTGCGTCTTTCTGCCCATTACAAAGAATCCGCCAGCCACTCCGCCAAAGATCGCCCCAAGTGCACCGATGAGTATGATCATTTGTCCTGTCTCAGATGCAAAGAGAGCCGTTCCGGATCCCTTATCCTGAGGGAACCAGTTCACACGTTCTCTCTGCAAGACGGTATTGTCGTTGCATTGTGCTCTTGGTATCCCTAGCTCCTGACATCGATTCAGCGTCTGCTCCGAAACCTCTGATCCTCCACCGGTGCCGTACTGCCCGTACGAAGCCTGTTGCGATAACAGCACGACAAGAAGACCGGCTGCAATTCCGACGAACACAGTTTGTTTTTTCATGAAAAGGGTAAGCTCGGCAGTTCTGATAATCCTAGTTTTCGAACTGCCGGATTCAACCCTGTTCTATTGTCAGAACATCCTCTCTGGAGCGATACTTGACCATGACGTATACAAGGAATCCTGCCACCAGCGCGCCGGCGAATAAGAGGCCAGTGATGAGGTCGGCAGAAAAATTGGACACCAGCTGGAAGTGAGTTCCCGCCGGACCCATTTTCTGGCCAGACATCTGTGCCATATCCGTTCTCGTCATTTGATCGCTGGGTAAAGGAATTTGCTGCTCTGGTGCGACTGGTGGAACTGAACTTGGTGTAATGCCGCTCGGCTCGACATAGTAGAAAAGGTAGAATGAAGCAGCGACAAAAACGGCTAGCGCAGCAAGTCCCGGGAGAAGCGCGTGCCAGAAATCGCTATTGTCGTCGCGCTTTTTTCCAGAGAGTGGCCTTTCAAGAAGGGCGAGCTTCCACATCTTTACAGCTTCGTACCAAAAGATGCCAGCGGCTACCGCGGGGATCGCAACGCCGTACAGGCTGAGAGAATCTAGATTGAAAGCGACGTACAACGGAGCAATTGCAGTAAAGATGCTTGCATAGAATGCAAGCCTGGGCACAGTAAAGTTTCCCAGGCTGACGTAGGACTGGAGCTCTTTTACCTTTACGTGCTTTGTTATGGAGACTCTCCCATATGCGTCGCGGCTGGCAAGTCCCATCTCTACCAGCTTTTCAACCTGATAGTCCGCCACACTGGGACTCGACAGCCCCAGGTCGCGCTGGACTTCCCGAATACCCGAGGGCTCGCTTTTCCTTTGCAAGTAGAGATATACCTTTAGCGTCCTCCCCTGGAGCTTGCGCTCCAGCTCGCTGTTCTGACTCTTGGTCAATGGCAACCTGATGTATTGCGTGAATGCCGAATTTAAGGTGCTCTGGCGTGACGGCCGTTCTGACAACAGAACATGTAATTTTTAGTGCATAATGTCCATAATTATCAATAAAGTCAGATCCAGATTTTAGCGAACATTGTCGGTTGTAATCCGTTAATCGACAGTGATAGCATTTGATTTATTATCGTCAATCATGGTAAAAGGCGCAGAAATGAACAAAGGGTGGGAGTGTCTGGAGAGCCGCAAGATCCTGCATGCCGGGGACGGCAGGGCAACATTCATGGAGCTCTACCAGGACAAGGTGCGGACCACCAAAGGCCAGGTCGTCACCTACACAAGGTATAGCGCTTCTGACGTTGTAATAGTAGTCCCGTTTCTTGCAGACAAGAAATTGGTCATGATAAAACAGTACCGTTATCCTCTTGGCAAGACCCTCCTAGAGTTCCCAGCCGGCCATGTCGAAGGAGACGAGGATCCCGCGCAGACAGCGAGGAGGGAGCTGGAAGAGGAGACAGGGTACAGGGCAAGGAAAATCGAGCGCGTCTACAGGTACCATCCATCGGTGAGCAGGTCAAATCAAAATGTGCATGTCTTCAAGGCGACAGGGCTTGTAGAAGGCATGACACGACACGACGGCGGCGAGGACATCAATGTCCAGGTGATGACGACAGGAAAAGTGCGTAAGCTGATAATGCAGGGAAAAGTGGAAAGCGCAGGCACCCTAATTTCGTATCTTCTTTGCTGCACAGTAATGGCTGGCAAGAGGGGCAGGATCACATGACAGAGAAAATGAAAGCGATGGTACTGCGCAGGACAGCCCCGATAGAAACCCACCCGTTGCGGCTGATGTCGATCGACAAGCCTTCAGTAAAGAGGGGAGATGACCTCTTGATCGAAATTGAGGCGTGTGGCGTCTGCCGTTCGAACCTCCATCTTATAGAAGGTGACTGGCAGGAGTACGGGTCTCCGTCGACACTCCCCATAGTGCCAGGCCACGAAGTCGTCGGAGTGGTTAGGGATACTGGAAGCCGAGTAAGAAATGTAAAGAAAGGAGACAGAGTCGGAATTCAGCCCCTCTTCAGCTCCTGCCTGCGATGTGAATTCTGTAAAGAAGGGCGAGAGCACCTGTGCGAGGATGCAGAGCTAACTGGCGAAACGGTGCAGGGCGGTTACGCCGAATACATACGCGCGAGCGAGGGTTTTGTCACGGCAATCCCAGACAGCATCGATTCTGAGTATGCCGCGCCGTTGTTTTGCCCCGGCATAACAGCGTACAAGGCAGTCAAGGCAGCGGGCCCTGCGGCTGGCAAGTCAGTTGGCGTCTTTGGGATCGGAGGCGTCGGCCACCTCGCGATCCAGATAGCAAAGATTAACGGCTCTAGGGTGGTCGCTGCATCGCGGACCAAAAAACACCTTGATCTAGCCAAAAAGCTGGGTGCCGACAATGTACTCGTCTTTCAAGAGTCTGAGGATCAATTCCTAAAACAGTTGAGAAAAGAGGAAGGAGGCCTGCTTGACAGCGCCATAGTCTTTGCACCATCTAACAGCGCGATAGACGTTGCCATCAGCTCTGTAAAGAAGGGCGGGACAGTGGTGATCGGAGTACTGGGCAGCGTAGCCAACTTTCCTGCATTTGAAGAAAAAATAGTCAAAGGAAGCGTCATTGGTTCAAGGCAGGACATGAAAGAGCTGGTCGAGCTTGCAAGGACATCTGACTTGAAGGTAGTGATCGAAACGCAAAAGTTGAAGGATGCCAATGAAGTTCTGGGAAGGTTGAAGAACTCGCAGGTAGAAGCGCGAGCGGTTTTGGTTCCTTGACCGCTATGTCAGGCTGATCAATCGCATTTCGATTTGGGAAAACATTCTAATACTTCGTTCGTTGCAGCGTAATGGAAAACTTGGCAAGAAGGCATAGGTCGCGCACCGACATGATTGCTGCGGTGCTCGAAGCCGCTAAGGAAGGTGCAAACTTTACGAGGATCATGTTCACCGCATACATGTCTTACCAGCAGTGCTGCGAGTACATCGAGCTTGTTACAAAGAGGGGCTTGCTAGAGTTCGACAAGAAAGAACGGATTTACACGACTGCCGCAAAGGGCAAAGAATTCCTGGGTATCTACGAAAAGATAAAACTGTAAGGGACGCACGACAAGGTCCTGTGGTTTTTTCCACGATGTTCAGATAGAGAGCCTAGTGATCATACTCCCGCTGGATACATACGCTATTATTACTAACAATGAACTCATTTAGACATCCTTGGATCCTAACCGGCACATTAGAAAGAAGAAACTGCGGGATTTGGATTACAAGATATACAAAGTCCGACTACGTATGCACAACAAGAAAGCCAAGAGGGATGTTCCTCGGTTGCAGGCTGAACTTAATGCACTTCAGAGGGCATACGACGAAGTATCAAGAGGCAACATGGGAAATGTCAAAAAGAAAGTGGTTCGTCCAAGGCTTTGCCCCGTATGTAATGGAATCGTTGGTAAAGGATATCACATTTGCAAGCCGGGTCCGTGGCGAGAAAATAAGAAGAAAGTATTCGCATTGTGACAGCAGCCCCACATGGTTGCCGTTTGTAGCCTGGGAACAGCGGCACGCGTGCAATCACACAGGAATCACAATGCGAATGATGGATCATATAATGATGATTATATAAATTAGCATCAAGCCCTCCCGTCCAGGGCAGACCGGAGCTCCGGAGGTTTTATGGAATGGATAGTGAAAGAGCGGAGGAAAAAGACCACTGGTCAGTTGATTGATTGCGCTCGAAGGTACGATCACATACTCGAAAGACATAATGCATTGGAATTACTGTCGTTATCAATCGGAGCTACGACCTTGAAATGGAGTGTCTGCGACGACATGCAGGTTTTCATGTCTATGATGGATAACAATGGCAATAACTACTCTACAATGTTGGATTGGCTGAAAATGATATACGGCAATATCCCCAAGGAATACGGGAACTCACCGATTTCGCAACGCTTACCGGCTTGAGTATCGATGAGGCATGTCAAAGTGTTAACCCTATCCAGACCGACTCGAACAAGTACCTGAACACGGACAAAATGATGCTTGAGCACTACCAAAGCTGTGCAGGACTTGTGCGATCCTCGGCACTTTCTAGTTGGTCGCGCTTTCCTACCTGCCAAACGCTGGGCTAGCTGAGGGTCCGGTATTATTGCTGATGTTCAGAACTATTTTCCAAGTCGCGCCGCTATCAGTACTGCGCAGGAAGTACACTTCCTTGGGGTAGATATTGCTCCAGACCATGTAAATGCTCGAGCCTGATATGGATGATCGCAACTCACGAGGTGGTCTATTCTTGTTGTTCAAGTCGGCACTGACCGCGCCCCATGTATCTCCATTGTCAGTACTTCTACGAACGAACAGGTCTCCATAAGCGCCATAGTCAGCAACAACCCAAATGGCATACACATTAGTGCCAGCAGCGAGTAGCAGAGCCGCACTACCTTGGTTTTGGATAACACGCGTGGCTATTGTGGCTACAGTTTCCCACGTCGCTCCGCTATCGTGGCTTGCTCGGAAAAATATGTCGGTGGTATAATCACAGCAACCTTCAACGACCTCTTCGTATAGCACGTAGACATGGGCACCAGAGGATGCCAATACCGGATGGGTGAATTCATACTCTGGATCTTCCATCGTCAGGTTCTGCGCGGTATTCCATGTCGCTCCATCGTTTGGGCTACTTTTCACGAATATTTGGTCACGAAAACCTAATGCCTCATCGTTTTGCACCCAAGCGACATGAACGTACGGGCCAGAAACGACAATGTCTGGGACATCGACACCATCGCCCGTCTTGCTCAGATTGACTTTCGCCTTCCATGTTGCCCCATTGTCAGTACTACGTCTAAAGAAAATGTCAGATTGTGATTGCTCAGCATTCCATTGGAACCAGACCACATACACATTCGAGCCAAAGACTGCAGTTCGCTCAAATAAGGAATCTCCCGCATTATTGCTCAGATTGATAATCGGCTTCCAAGTCGCTCCGTTATCGGCACTTCTCCGGAAGTAAATTTCGCCATTCTCCTGTTCCCACACAGCATAGACGTTGCTCCCCGAGGTCATCACCTGCGGAGTGGAAAGCCCAACTGTTCCTATTGAAGTAATCTTGACAATAGGTTTCCAATTAGCGCCGTTGTCAGTGCTCCGGCGGAAAAAAATGTCTTCCAGCGTACCGCTAGAATCGCGCTGAAGCCATACAATGTACACGTTAGCGCCAGAAACCGCGATCTCAGGATTGATGCTATGTCCCGGATTGTTACTAAGATTTTTGACGGCCTGCCAAGTCGCGCCGTTGTCAGGACTTCGTTTAAAGAATATGTCGAGGTTATCAAGTTTCCTATCTTCCCAGACAACGAACCTGTAGGACCCTGAAGCTAACGCTGCGGGTATTGCGCTAAAGATAATCGTCAGAGTCGAGGTAACGAGCAGTAATGACAGACAGATACTCGCGATGCTCTTGAAGTCTCGGGCTGCCACAGGCAGAGAAATTCAAGAGGGGGTATTATTTAAGACTGAAGGAAATACATGTGCTTCTGCACCCTACTCGTTCGTGCAGGCGAGTTTGGAGCTCGGTTGGCAACGTGCTGTCCTAGGGAAATGAAAAGCCCTAGATGGGATTCGGACCCATGACCTAAGGTTTACGAAACCTTCGCTCTGCCAGGCTGAGCTACTAGGGCGAACAAGCAAAGTTCCAAAGTTCTTTATTTATTCGTTGGTGGCGCGAGATTAAATAACGGCGGCAGCAATTTTTCCACGACTTGAAAGTATCGATCTCCGGAGTTAGGGGAATCTACGGAAAGGATCTCAGTCTCAACGAAGTTGACAACTTTGCCCGGCTATTTGCAACCATGATAAAATCCGGCAAGTGCGTACTGGCGCGAGATACCCGCCCGTCCGGCCGCCTCATTTCGCAGGTGGCATCGTCGGCGCTCATGTCCTCAGGCATCGATGTTTACGACATTGGAGTAGCCCCGACGCCTGCGGCGTTTCGAGATGCCCGCAAGCACGGAGCAGGATTGATAATCACCGCGTCGCACAACCCCCTCGAATGGAACGGCCTAAAGTTCGTAATCGACGGCAGAGGGCTTTTTGAGGACGAACTTCAACAAATGCTGGGCGCCGCTGCGAAATATGGGGCCAAGTTTGGAACAGAGTTTCAAGCTACCTCGAGCTATGTGGACGAGATCGCTGAAATTACGTCAAAGCAGGCCTCGCCGGGCGTCAAAATCGGAATGGATCCCGGAGGAGGGGCCGCCTGCGGATATGCGGAGAGCCTTTTCAAGCAATTGGGCCACCATTGCCAAGTCATCAATGGGGTGGCCGGAACTTCTTCGAGGGGACCCGATCCAACCGCAGATGCTCTCGCAGACCTCAGCGTGCTCGTCACTTCCAGCCACCTTGATCAGGGTTTTGCACTCGACCTGGATGCTGATAGGCTGGTAGTTGTTGATAGTGCGGGCAAGAAACTGAATTCCGACGCCACGCTCTTGCTCTGCGTCGCGCGCTCGGTAGAGCTGGGCATGAGAAATTTTGCGGTGAGCATCGACACGAGCGTGGCCATTGAAAAGTACGTAAAGGAAAGGAATGGCAGAACCTCTTATTCCAAGGTGGGAGAGGCCAACGTTGTAAGAAAAATGATCCAAGTTGGAGCAGAAGCAGGGGGCGAAGGCAGCAGCGCCGGCTTTATCATGCCAGGCTTTAACATGTGCCGCGACGGCCTGCTCGCTGCCGCAACGATCTCTACCCTTAGCAAGAAAGTGATCAATGATACGCTAGAGTTCGCATCGCTCTATGGGCAAGTAAGGTCCAAGATAGCAGCCGACTCGGCATTGCACAGGGCAGTCATTGACAAACTGCCGGAAATGCTGAAAGGCGAATCATCCTCCTTGCTGACAGAAGATGGGGTCAAGGCGATAATAGACGAAGACTCGTGGATCCTGGTGAGGCCCTCAAATACAGAGCATGCGATCAGAGTTTCAGTGGAGTCAAGGGCGGAAAAAGCACAGGAGCTCTACAAGAAGGCAAGCGAAAAGGTCCAGGCGGCTTATGACAAGGTTAGATGAAAGAGAGATCATTGGGATCCTTACCCGCAAGCTCGGAATAAAAGATCTGGACGACGTTGCGCCAGTGACTGGGAATATCGTTATGAAGTGTGACATGCTGGTGGCTAGCACCGATGTCCCGCCGGGAATGGGGCCGGCTCAGGCTGCTAGAAAGAGCGTCGTGTCCTGCGCCAGCGATCTGGCGGCAAAGGGGGCCAAGCCGCTGGCCGCCATGGTGTCACTGGGTTTGCCAAGAAATTGCACCCGGCCCTATGTCGAGGGGCTTGCTGAGGGATTTGCTGCCGCGGCAAGCGAGTTTGGGATAAAGATAGTTGGCGGCGACACCAATGAGGCGGGCGAGCTAGTCATTGACTGCTGCATGATCGGACTTGCAAGCAAGAAAATGCCTACGAGAAGCGGCGCGCGACCAGGAGACTCTGTTGTCGTTTCCGGCCCGTTTGGATTTTCTGCAGCGGGCCTCACAATACAATTGCGAAACGCCAGAGCGGCAGGAATCTTCAGAACAAAGTCAGTCGATTCCGTACTCGAGCCAAAACCCCGGCAGCGCTTTGGCAACACTCTTGCCAAGTTCTTTTCGTCGTCTATTGATTCGAGTGATGGGCTCGCGATCTCGCTGTACGAACTGGCCACCAGCAGCCGCGCGGACATTGTACTCGACAAAGTTCCTGCAGCACAAGGACTGGACCTGTTCGCCAAAGAGAACGGGATCGACGCAAACGAGCTGGTGTTTCATGGGGGAGAAGAATATGAAATCGTTGCAACGATCCCAAGGGCGAAATTAAAGCAGGCAATGTTGGCAGCAAGAAAGGCCAAGGTCGAGCTGCACATTATCGGCAGGGTTCGTAAGGGGCCTGGCAAGGTTTTCGTCGGCAAGAGGTTGCTTGAGAACCGCGGCTATCTCCATTTCCAAAGGCGATAACGTTTTTAACCCTCTGGATGGGCGACTGTAAGTGCATGTCCGAGACGGCAACCGAAGAAGTTACGCAGCTAAAGTGGGGAGTAGCCCACATTTTCAGCAGTTACAATAACACTCTTGTCCACATAACCGACCTGAGCGGTAGCGAAACCATTTCGTTCAGCTCTGGCGGCAGGCACGTTACCGCAGACCGCTACGAATCGTCGCCATACGCTGCGATGAAGTCCGCCGTGGCAGCAGCCGACGTTGCCAAGACCAAGGGGGTCAATGCCCTCCACATCCGCGTAAGGGCGGTAGGCGGAGTCGGGCCAAGAATTCCAGGTCCGGGTGCCCAGGCAGCTATCAGGGCCCTCGCAAGAGCCGGCTTTCGCATCGGCAGGATAGACGACGTTACCCCAATCCCGCACGACACAACGAGAAAGCCCGGTGGAAGAAGGGGCCGCAGAGTCTAGAGCGATTTCATTTCCGGAGCCATTTTTACCTGGGCTTCACATCCCTTGCTTCCAAGCTGCGCTCCGAACCAGCTGATAAACCTGTCTTCGAATTTCTTGCCCCTGGTCCCATCTATCTCAAAGCCGTAGCGCGAGTATATCTTTTCGACAAACTGCCCTGAAAAAAAGAGTTTCGCAAACGACCAGCCTGCGCTTTTAACCGGATCGTCAAGGGCAAACGAATTTTCCAGCTGACATTCCTTTTGCAGCTTTGCAAGAACTTCAAGCGCCACCTTGGAATCAGCTTCAAAGTTGACTGTCTGGAAATCCAGTATGAATGTCCCGACAACAAAGTCAGTCATTTCGTTTCAGCTTGTCAGAAAACGGCACGAGCTTGCCGTCGTCCTCAACCTTGATGGTGGTGTCGACTCGAACTCGCAGGCCCACAGATCGAAAGAGCGAAAGCAGCTCGCCTCCCGAGATCCTGTCTGTTAGTTCACCGGTCTGGAAAAGCGCGGCAATCCTTGCCACAATGGCTTCGGTCTGTGAAGGGTACTGCTCGTATGCCAGCTTTAGAACCTCGTCGGCCCTGTCGTAGAGATACCCGGAAACAATCTCGCGTGGAGTTGGCTGTTTTTTCTGCTGCGCGCTGCTCGCCTTGATCCTTTCAAGCGCCGCCGCCTTTTCGCGCATTTCTCTTAATTTGCGCGCCTTGATTATCTCAATGTCTGGATCTTCTGAAGTCATCCCTTTATCACCCCTATGGGGACAAGCCTGACCACCTTGGTCGCTATTCCAAGTGAATGAGAAACATCAGCCACGGCGTCAACATCTTTGTACGCTTCGGGAGTTTCTTCTACCACGCCTTCTCTGGTCATCGCCTTTACGTATATGCCTCTTGATTCCAGCCCGCTTTTGACGCCCTCGGCAGTGTAGCTGCGCTTTGCGGCTGACCGGGACATTGTCCTGCCAGCGCCGTGAGCTGTTGATCCAAAGCTAAGCTCCAGCGATTTCTGGCTTCCCAAGAGTATCCAGCTTGCTGTGCCCATCGACCCTGGCAGTATCACGGGCTGGCCGATGCTGCGGTACCTGTCGGGCACCTGCTGCATTCCTGCAGGGAAGGCCCTTGTCGCTCCCTTTCTGTGGACGACCACGTCCCTGGTACCCTCGCCGTCAACAGAGTGGCGCTCGACCTTGGCGATGTTGTGTGCCACGTCGTACACCAGCTCCATGTCAAGACCGCCTTCGCCTGCCTGAAAGACCCGCTCAAATGTCTTGCGAGTCCAGTGGGTAATCATTTGCCTGTTGGCCCAAGCGAAATTCAATGCAGAGTACATCGCCTTCCTATAGTCGGCTCCTTCCTTGGAATTATTCGGAACGCATGCAAGTTCTCTGTCTGGCAGGCTCATGCCGTACTTTCGCAGAGCAGATTCCGACACTCGCAAATAGTCCGTGCAGATCTGGTGGCCAAACCCGCGAGAGCCGCAGTGTATCAGTACGGTCAGCTGCCCTGGTCGGTCCAGTCCCATAGCCTTTGCGGCGCGCTCGTCGTAAATCCTGTCCACCTTTTGCACTTCAAGAAAATGGTTCCCTGAACCAAGGCTGCCGAGCTGAGACGCGCCTCTCTTTCTTGCTGTGTCAGACACACTCGCCGGGTCTGCCCCAGCCATGCTGCCACCCTCTTCGCAGACATCGGCGTCGTCGTTTGTACCATAGCCGTGCGTCACGGCCCACCTGACTCCTTCGACGAGCAGCTCATCCAGTTCTGATCGGGATAGTTTGATCGAGCCCTCGCTCCCTACCCCTGAGGGTATCGAGCGAAACAATTCGTTTACCAAGTCCTTTAGCTTTGGCCTCAGGTCGCTCTCTGTCAGGTTGGTGCGCATGAGCCGCACCCCGCAGTTGATGTCATAACCCACTCCACCTGGGCTGATTACTCCTTCCTCGATGTCTGTCGCAGCGACTCCTCCAACCGGAAAGCCATAGCCCTCATGCCCGTCTGGGAGGACCACTACGTGTTTCATGACGCCAGGAAGAGTGGCTACGTTTGCTGCCTGGTCTATCGTCCTGTCCATGGCCATCTTTGATATTAGCGAATCATTGGCATAGATGGTAACCGGAACCTTCATCCCCTTGCCCGAGTTGGCATCTATCTTGAACTCGAGATCGCTGATCTTTCTAATTCTGTGATTTCCGATCTTTGTGACGAGCTCGCTCAATGCCGCTACTCAATTGTCGCTTGTTGTCATTATAAGCCTTCCCGCCTTTAGGGCGAATCGCTGCTGTTCTGAATAATGAGAGGTGGAATTGCATCGCAAGCTGAATAGCGCAGTACTTCTCACAATCATGTAGAGATCTTCTGAAGATCTATCAACAACATTTATTTTCATCACGACCCGCCTCTCTATCAGATGCCAATACTGCCGATCGACTCTGGACGGTACGGTAGCAAGGAAATGCGCGGGATTTTTGAAGATGAAAAGAGACTGCAGTACCAGCTTGATTTTGAAGCTGCGGTTGCTCGCGCCCAGACCGGCATTGGCATGATCCCATCTGACGCTGCGAGAGAAATCGCAAGGGCCGCAAAGTCAGGCAAAGTCACGCTTGAGCGGGTGAGCGAGCTTGAAGCCGTTAGCGACCATGACACTGCTGCCCTGGTAGAGGCGTTGAGCGAACAGGTGCCGGCCAAGGCAAGAGCCTGGATACACTATGGGCTGACAAGCAACGACGTCGTAGACACCTCCGCCTGCATGCAAATGCGCGACGCATTCAAGATAATCAATGCAAAAGTCATACAACTTGCGTCGCTTCTTTCAGACAAGGCGGTGGCATTCAAAGACCTGCCCGCGGTAGGAAGAACCCATGGCCAGCATGCCAGCATTATTTCCTTCGGACTAAAGTTTGCGGTCTGGGCATTGGAAATGATAAGACACGTCGAAAGGATTGATGAAGGAAAGAAGCGTTTCCTGCTGTGCAAGACCCTTGGTGTCGTAGGCACGGGGTCACTGATGGGCGACAAAGCACTAGAGGTGCAGAAAGCCGTAGCAGCCGATCTTCAGCTGCATCCAATTGACGCGGCGACGCAGGTCATTCCTCGAGAGCGGTTCGCGGAAATGCAGTTTGCGATTACACTAATAGGATCAACGCTTGACAAAATAGCGATAGAGATAAGGAATCTGCAGAGGACCGAGATAGGCGAAGTCGCAGAACCTTTCGCGAAGGGCCAGATGGGCAGCAGCGCCGTCCCAGTGAAACGAAATCCGATCAAGAGCGAGCGGGTGTCCTCGCTGGCAAAGCTGCTACGTTCGCTTGTCAGCGTATCGATGGAAAATATTGCTCTATGGCATGAGCGCGACTTGTCAAATTCGGCAAATGAACGATTTACACTGCCAGAGGGTGCCATATTGCTAGACGAGATGCTCAACGCGACTATCAGGGTGATATCAGGCCTGAAGGTGAACAGCCAAAAAATAAGATCCAATATCGATATGACAAAGGGTCAGATATACGCAGAGTTTGTCCTTGAAGCATTGGTAAAGAAAGGAGTTGCGCGTTTTGAAGCCTACCGGGATATCCAGCGAGTTGCATTCGCTGCACTCGAATCTGGCGAGCAATTCCTTGACGCTGTAGAAAAGGACAGGATCCTAGCCAAGCGTCTAACGAGGCAAGAGCTGCAGCAAATCTTTAAACCAGAAAATCATCTTGCCGCGTCGGCAAAGATAATCGACAACGTAGCCAAGATGGCGAAAAAGTTAGGTTAAAGTGCCGTCGGTGAGATTTGAGCTCACGACAGCTCGGTCTTCAGCTTCACCCCAAAAAGGTCGAGTGCTCTCCCGGGCTGAGCTACGACGGCACCGAACTGATTTGTTTTGCAGATCATATATAATCGTGTCTTGACGCTACAATTCATCCATGCCAAAATTATGATAGCACTGGTTGCATCTAAATTTCTCTCTGCCTGGATTTCCCGAGACCACTTCAAGCTGGCTCTTTGTCTTGCATTTAGGGCACTTGCCGTAGATCGTCTTTTTTGGCAATTGACTACTGTAGTACGATGGACAAAGCTCTATTATAACGCTAGTGAACGCGCAGTCGTGACTTGAATCAATCGAAGCATTACGCAGCGCAAAATTCGTCCTGAAAGGTGCCGGAGGCGGGATTTGAGCCCGCGACCTTACGATTTCTTATCAGATATGAGATTATGAGTCGTACGCTCTAACCAAGCTGAGCTACCCCGGCAGCGCTTGATTTCACGGCGCATTTGGGATTTTCTCCCTGCATAATATAAGCTAACCCAGCTTTTGCCAACAAGCGATCGGCCGGCGACGTGTTGGGACGCGTTCTTGCGAAATCGCGAAAGATCAAGTATCGATGGAGCAAAACACTAATACCGTAATATGCGCTAACCTGACATTGAGAAGCGGAGCAGTCGTTCTTATCATAGGCGGTGTCTTGCTAGCGGCCGGCCTTGTGATCGCCGGCGTATCGACTTTTATTGTTACAAAAGAGGTTCTCGAGGACGCAGTCCTCATCAATGGGACTTCGATCGAGCCCGGGCTTGCCTATGCCGCGGAGGTAAAGGATCTTCCTGTCGGTCGACAGCTGCTCTTTTCTATCCAGGGAGAGCCGTCTGATGTTCCTCTTGAAGTCAGGATAACAGAAGCCGATGGAAGCGAGTTGGCATTTTTCAATATTACGAGGACTCCGTTCACCGATACTGTAGTGACAGTAACCTCAGGCGATCATACGCTGGAAATAAAGAACGTAGGAGATCGGGCCGTCGTCGTGAACGGGGCGCTTCTTAACTCGATCGTAGCAGAGCAGGATGGTGGGGTGGGAGTTCCGGATGACTCATCCCTTCAGACACTGATAACATACGGCATCGGAATACTGGCCGGAATCGTGCTAATTATCGCCGGAATAGTCCTGCTGATAATAGGGGCCATAAAGTTTGCAAGAGGCAAGAAGACCCCGGAAAACGTGCCGAGCTAATCCAAAGTCTCGCCGCTGATCGATTCAGAATGTCAGCTTTGCCTGTCCTCGAATCTTAGCTTGATCAGATTCTGCCCGCCGGCCTTGCGGATCTCGACCAGCTCTTCACGCTCCAGCCTCTTCACAAGCCTCCAGATGGTGGTCTTGGGCAGCTGGAACTTGCCCCGTATTTCACTCTCAAAAGCCGCACCTTCTTTTTCTGCAAGATACATTAGAACCTCCTGGTCTTCGGGCCGAAGGTGGGGCTTTTCTGCCATTATCTTGGATACTATTCCAGACAGCACGGACTTGTCCAGCTGTGACTCGGGGATAGCAGAAGGGGCGGCAGGAGACGAAACGTATCCAACAGTCTTTGGAAGCGAGTCAGGCACTAACTCTTGTTCTTTCGTGTCCAGTTCAACTGCTGATTGCCGCCTCGAATTGTTTTCTTCCTTTTGTTTCTGAACCGCTCTTGGTTGCTCTGGAACTCGCTTTTGAGGTGCTATCGGACGTGGCTTTCTCATCCTCAGCAAGACCAGCGCGCCTATGCCGCCTCCCGCGGCAACGGCAGCAGCCACGATCACGAAAAGCGGCATTTCTGGACGCGGCGGCAAGCTCCCTATCGCAGCGACAGCATCCTCTGCAGAATCCCTGGCTGCGACGTAGCTCCCGGCAGTGAATTCAGTGTTTGCCTGCTGCAGCAGTTGCGATGCAGTCACAGTATCGCGCCCTTCGCTCCCAGCCTGCCTGATGCTGCTGTCCGCTGCGCTAATCGCCTTTTGCGCTGCATCGTAGTCGTTGCCTGCAGCCAGAGCCGCATCGTTTGCATCGCCGGCCAGACTCTCGGCATCTGGAAATCTCTCGTCATCCCGGGCGGCAGTGGCATTCTGTAAGAGGTTCTTTGCCTCTGTCAGTATTATCCCTGGATATTCTTCTTCTGTTTCCTTGATCGTCGTCTCTGCGAGTCTAATCACGATATTTGCCTGCTCTTCGGTCCCGAGGACTCCAATTACATAGACGAACCTGACGTCGCCCGGCTTGAACGTCAAAAGCTGAAGGTCTCCTACCTGCCTTATCGTGGGAAAGTTCTGACCCGGATTTATTAACACGCTGTCAGGTGGAAGCCTTACTGCCATTCCTACTGAACTAGAGTTGAGCGAAAAGATCCATCTCCCCTGCAATTTGTCTACCAGATCCTGCGTCGAATAGCTTATCCTTGCGTTGGAAACACCCGGAGTTCTTATCACTATCTCGTTCGGAGCCTGCCCCGGATCGTATTCTATGAGGTTGTTATCATTGTCCACAACGATAAGGTTGCTTGTGCTGTTCTCTCCGTGCAATGCTACCCGGATCTCTTCTGCAACCGGATCTGAAAAGCTGATGTCATATTCTACCTGCGCGTCGCCGTCTGAGAAAAGCGCGATAAAGAGAGACTCCGAATCATAGCCCACTCCGGCCTGAGAGTATGAAGGCAATGCAGACACAATGGTGAGGGAAATGAATATCCCCACAACGAAAAATCTGGTACCCGTCATCCAAGGAAATGTAGATACCATGAATATGTCTGTTCCAATGTCAAAAGAACCATGTAGAAATATTATAAGTCTTCTGAAGGATCTAGTTCTTTATTTCAGGGTAGAAAGTCCTAAAGTTCTTGTCCCTGTAGTCCTCTACCCACCTGAACTTGCGCTGAAGCGTTGCGGTATACACCCTGGTCCAGTCGAGGTCTACAAAATTGAGCCATGCCTTCATTACACGCGGGTCAATGTAGTTGCGAAGCGACGTTCCAAGGCTGTAGTCGCGTGTTTCCTGCTGCAGCTTTAGCTGCACTTCGATCTTCTCCAAACGCTCTTTCAGCCGCTTTTCCTGTAGTTCGGTCTTCCACTTTCTGGCAGCAATATCAGCTTTGACTTTGGCGATCGTCTCCTTCTTTTTCGCCACCGACTCTTCGAATTTTTCGATCGCCTTCTTTGCGGCGGGGTTCTTTGGATCGACGCCTTTCTTGTGGTTGCAAGTGATCGCTGCCTTTAGGTTGGCCATCCTGGCAACATAGACTTTTTGCGCCTCAGAAGAGCTGCTATCTATTTTTGCAGTTGAAAGCTCTTCCTGCACATCCTTGGTAGCAATGTAGGTCCTGAATACCTTGGCGGTAAGCCCCGGCATTATGGTCTGGAGAAATGCGTTGACCTTGCGAGAATTCATGCTGTCAAATATTTGATCGCCAGGTTTCTTGCCCTGCATGAATTTCTTCATGTTTTCGTATAGCGCCCTGGTATCGTCGGAATTTATCTCAAGGGTCTTTTGCCATGGCACGCTGTCCTTGCCGAGAAAATTAAACTCCATCTGTTGCCTGCCATTTGCCTGTGGAAACTTTATGTGCTCAACGCGAAGAGTGCTGGCGCCAACGGTGTCCGCCTCGTCCGGGTCCTTCTCGTCGCCTACTCTCATTGCGAGCCGGAAAATGAGATATGCTACCGCGGCTGTCTTGTCCGATCCCTTCATCATTTGCCTGATTATTTCTCGCTGGACCTTGTCGAACTGCAGGGATAGTTTCTGCGCCTTGTCATACTTTGCCTTGTCGTTGTCCTGTCGCAACGCGGACGAATCGTGTAGCCAGACGTACTTGCGCTTGCCAGTTAAATGTTCCATCCAGGTGGCAAGCCATGTCGAAGAATGATCATGGACTATTTTATGCCAAGCTCCTTCCGGAACCGGAGCATTCTCTCCCATGTTTAGCGTAACGTCCTGTGGCTTGACGCGAGGTTTCCACCTGCCGCGCATCGGGTGCTGGCCTCTGCCCATGAACAGGCCCGGTGGCTCCACGAGCCAGTTGGCGATATCCACTTCTGTTCCATCGAGCATTGCCTTGCCATACATGGCCTTCAAACGTTCTTTTTCAGCCTTCTTGGCAAGCGAAAGTTTCTTTTTTTCTTCCTTTGGGAGGTTGCGGATTCTTTCCTTGTCCTGCTCTTTCATCTTTTTTTCTTCGTCAGCTAGGCGGTTTGCGTTTGAAAAATCAATGTCTGTTATCTTGATGCCCCTGTACTTCTCAGGCAAGAGCTTGCGGAGATCGCCCATGAAGTTCTCCTGAAACACAGGATCCTGGACATAATGTGTGTCCTTCTTTTTTGCCCAGGCGTTAATGAGCTCTTCCTGATCTCTATTCAGAGCCAGCTTTTCGCCTTTGATTGTAACAGTAATTCCCCTTGGCTGGTACTCTGGTGGAAAAGCGACGCCTTTATGCTCTAGTGTCTTCCATCTCGCGCGAACTGTCGCCGGCGCGGCGGTTACCGCTTTCTCCAATTTTATTTGAATCAAAACCGTCTGGAACTACTCTTAAACCTTACCGCTCAAACCAGAGCCCTGTCGCCCCATACCCGATCTCCTATTTTCGTTCGCTCGCCATCAGCGATTCTATTCATGACTTCGACCGCCGCGGCTTTGTGAAGGTATTCGTTATTGTTGCCGCAGCGGTACGAGTAGGTGCAGCGCGGGCAGCCGCTCTCGCTTGTACACGGACACTCTGAGAGTATTCGCAGCGCCCTGCCAAAGGCCTTGTCAAGCCTGTCATACAGCGCCCTGCTGGCGCCATTTCCACCGATGCTCCCATCATAGACAAATATCAGGCCGGAGGATCCAAGGGAGATCCCGCCAAGGTCCTGCGATGCGCCGCCGGTGATCATGGCGCTCCCTTCTATCACGACGTGCTCGGATGCGTGGAACGCGCTCATTTCCACGTATTGCTCGTCCTCTGCTCTTGAAATAATGTCGGCGGGCCGGGGGGCCCTGAAAACGAATCCCTTTGTAAGAAACTCGAATTCAAGCGGCTTTTCGAGCATCACCTTCTTGCCCTGTGATACCTCCTGTCCGATCTCAATGTTTGCAAAGCCAAGGACCTGCTTTCTGATCTTGAGCGAGCAATATGCCACCTCTATCCCAAATACTGTTTTTTTCTCGAATGTCTCGAGGATCGATGGCCACTCATCGGTCAATGCTTTTGTATAATATGGATAATCCGAGGGTATCAGAGCCAGCTCGGCATAAGGCTGGCTGTTCTGTTCAAAGTGGAGCTCGCGCACTTTGTACCGCCTGCCCGCAAGAAAGTATATGGCAGATGGGTGCAGCTCTTCAAGAGCCTGGGGCAGAGCCCGGTCCCCGATTACCCTGTCATTGAACTTGATGTCCACCCGGGTTCCGATTCCACGTATGCTGTACTGTTTCAGGACGCTCATCGCCTCCTTTAGATCTGGAACGAACTGTTCCCTGACCGATCTCACAAGCCCCTTTGAAATCAGAACCTGAATAGTATCCCAAAACGGCTTTGATTCGCCAACCGAAAGCGGCCGGTCACAGATCATTGCAAGGACCTGATACTCGCGAACAAATGGGTTTGAAGGATCGGTATAGGCATATTCGTGGTCTGCAAGATAGTCCGATGGGTGCATCTTGTAATACTGGCTTATGGGGTCATTGCCAAGGGCAAGAAATGCATAGCCTTTTTGACCCTTCCTGGCAGCCCTTCCAACCCTCTGAACTAGCCGGCTGACCGGCACAATGTTTGATATTATCGCGTCCACGTCACCAATGTCTATCCCTAGCTCCAGGGTGGGAGTGGCGGAAATAGCCGAGAGCCTGCCTGACTTGAACTGCTGTTCAACTTGCTTCCTGACAGCCGGCGCGAGCCCTGCCCTGTGAACCCTGATGCTGACTCCCTGCCGAGACGCGTAAAAGGCCGTCAGCTCTGAGCCCAGGTGCGAGCTTGCAAAGGCAATTGTCCTGTGATCCCTTTTTGTTGTCTGTCTTAACAGGTCAAGGGTCAGAGATCTAAAGGAGCGGAGAGATGGGAATATTATTGCCAGATTCACCTTCCCTCGCCTTCCCTTGCCCTCTACTACCTGAATCTCCCTGCCGAAGAGTGTCTGGCAAAAATCCCTGGCATTGGGCAGAGTGGCCGAGGCAGCGACTATCTGGAGCCTTCCCGTGAATCGCTCGAGCCTCCGAATAATATAGTGGGCGTTGGCACCAAATACGCCCGTGTAGACGTGGGCCTCATCTACCACCAGGAATTTCGCAGTCTTGAGCAGACGCGAAAATCCTGTTCGGTGCATCAAGTGGTAGTGCAACACGTCTAGATTTGTGATAATGATGTCTGGGGGAGAAAGCATGATGGAATTTCTGTCCTTCTCTGGAGTGTCCCCGTCAAGCACCGATGCCAATATCCCGAGTGGTTCTGCGAGCTCTCTAATTTTCAGAAGCTGGTCTCTTGCGAGCGCCTTGGTGGGATAGACAAAGACAGCAGATATCTTGCCCCCCTGCCCCGTTCGCAGCGAGCCAAATCGGGGCACGCGCTCCGCGATTCTTTGCAGTATGGGAATGCAAAATGCTTCTGTCTTGCCCGACGCCGTCGGGGCAGTGATAGCGACATCGGCTCCCTGCAGGATCTTTTTTATCGCTTCTTCCTGGAACTTGTAGAGCCGGTCAAATTTTTTCTTCTGCAGGACTCCAATGATGACTTCATCTACTGGAAGTTCTTCGACTCTTCTACCCGGATCCGGCGGCGGCTCCTCTATTGCCCTGAAATCAACCACATAGTCCTGCCTCGAGCGTAGGACATCCTCAAGGAGTGAATCGCCAGTCGCCCCACCGGTAGAAAGAAAAGAATCGATCTCGGCGGGCGACCGTATGATCTTTTCGTGTTCCATGAGCAGTTTCAAGTCGCTCGAGTCGGCCACTCCCTTTCCGCTGTCATAATGGTCAAGGAAATCCAGGTATGCATCATCCATGCTGGATGCTTGGGGCACTATCGAGCACAGTCCGCACTTTGAACAGCGAAATATCAGCCTGCCGTCAAAGATCTTATCGACTCCGACCGCGTGAAGCAATGAACACCTGGGGCATCGATAGTTGTTGGCCACCGTGGATCCCTGCTACCCTTTTTCACAATAAAATGCTTGTCATATTTTTGCTGCGATTTTTCGGACGGTCTTGCTTCTTTATCTATAATAATGGCATAGCATCACCTGCCATCGGTTGTCGTCCGGCGGACTCGGGAATCGCTACTGGGCCGAAGTCATCGATGTATTGCGTTCCATTATTCCTGTCTATGACAAGGTCAATAGGGTAATTTCTCTCGGAAAGGATGAAACGTACAGGCAGCGGGGCGTCCGCGGTCGCATAGTGCCTGGCAATATTATACTTGACGCGGGGTCCGGCTATGGCAACATGTCACGCGTCGCGATCTCTGCAGCCAAAGACGTCCGCATAGTAATGTACGACCCCATTCCGGAAATGCTCGCAAACGTAAAGAATTACTTTCCCAAAGCTGACGCGGCGCTTTCATCGGGAGTCTTTGAGTTCATGCCCTTCCGTGACGGTGCTTTCGATGCGGTAATGTGCGGTTACTCGCTGCGCGATGCGATACAGCTTAGACAGGCGATATCAGAGATGCACAGGGTACTAAGGGGAGGCGGAAGGCTCGTGATAGTAGACTTGGGCAAGCCTGACGGTTCTATTCAGCGAAAACTCGTGTCCGTATATTTGAAATACTTTCTGGGCATTTTCGCATACCTTGTGGCCGGAAAGGCTGGCTTGAAGTTCAGGACACTTTACGGGACGTACCTGCGCTGGCCCAGGAATTCGGAGCTTGAGGCAATGCTAAAAGAAAAGTATTCAAAAGTAGAGTTCGAAACAGGAATGATGGGCGGCGCCGTCATTATCGCCGCATACAAATAGATCACAATGAATCGCGCCGTCCTGCTCGTCTCCATCTGTGCCGTGATGGTTGGCATTTCCTACGGGATGCATTCGCCCATAGTGCCGGTCTTCTCAAGGGATGAGCTTGCCGCGGATTACTCACAGGTCGGTCTCATAGGAACGGTGAATTATCTCCCGTACATGTTTGCACCACTCTTTGTCGGGCTGATGCTTGACAGAGTAAACAAGTCATACATACTTGCGGCCGGCATCATGCTTAACACATTTGCCATTTTCATGCTGTCAGCTGCGCAATCTGTCCCAGAAGTCATGCTGTTTCGCACGCTTGCCGGCATCGCGCATGCGTTGTTCTGGCCGGCGGCAGAAGTCCTGATTTCGACCAACTCTAACTCTGAGACACGAATAAAGGGTATCGCGACATTCACAGCCGCCTGGGTTTTTGGCTTTATGGTAGGTCCCTTGATAGGCAAGCTGGTTCTCGATGCATTCGACTACAGGATGCTGTTTCAGTTTTCCGCGATTGCAGTTGCTGGAGGGCTCGTGCCTGCTATGTTGCTGAGAGGGCATGGACGGCCGGTTGTGCAGCAGCCAGAAGCGAGGATCCAGGCGGGGTCAATATTTCAAGTTGCCAGGGAAATGTCGTCATATCCAACCCTGACCACTGTTCTGCTGTACTATGCAGTCACGTTTGGAGTGGTGCTAGCGATATACCCGGCATACATGAGCGAGTCATCGCTATCGAACCAGGACATCGAGATCCTGTTTTTCGTTTTCGGGCTGTCAAGATTTGCGACACTCTACTTTGTGCAAAAGATTTCAAGATTCGCAACACTTGCACTTGCCCTCGCGGTTGCGTCCACGGCGGTAGGGATGCTCATTTCGTTTACCTCCACTTCATTCCTATCATTTGCCATAGCCCTGGCTATGATAGGTCTCGCTACCAGCATTTTCTACCCTGTCACGTTTAATCTAGTGACCCGGAACACGCCCCCGGGACAGGTGGGCCAAAAGTTGGGCGTCTACGAAACGCTTTTTGGAGTCGGATGGACCGCGGGGCCAATAGCCGTCGGTCTCTCGTCGGATGCATTCGGATCGAGCGTTCCCTACCTGGCCCTGTTTCTCATTGGCAGCGCGCTATCAGGTACCATAGCGCTCTTTAGAAGGAAATAAAGCTCAGCGCACAGAGACTGCACGTCCCTCTATCCTAATTCGCCCTTCTGCTATAAGCCTGACAGCCTCGGGATAGAGCTCGTGTTCTTCCGAAAGAATTCTGTCCGACAGGGTTTCTTCGGTGTCAGTGTCGAGTACGGGCACTGCCTTTTGTAAAATCACCGGACCAGAATCAACTCCTTCATCTACAAAATGAACAGTGCAGCCCGAGACCTTGACGCCGTATTCCAGCGCCTGCTTTTGGGCGTGGAGCCCTGGAAACGACGGCAGCAGGGCCGGATGAATATTGAGTATCCGCATCCTGAACGCCCTGACAAATTCGGGGCTTATTACCCTCATAAAGCCGGCAAGGCAGACAAGGCCCGAGTCCGGAACAACGCCATGTCGTTCCAGAGAATCCATCAGTTTCTGGTCATATTCCCATCCCTTCAAACCCTGCCCAGAAATTATCTCTGTCGGGACGCCATGCTTTTCGGAAGCCACCTTCAGGCCGGCTGCATCAGGCTTGCTTGAAATCACAACGCACGGCTTTACATTCCCTATCTTCTCTGATTTGATAGCTGTCAGAATGGCGTCCATGTTGCTGCCTCTTCCAGAGATCAGAATGCCAAGGTTCAGCACGACAGACAAGCATTCTCTGCTCCTATTCATAAATGTCGCTAGACTTCATCCAATCGCGATGCTTCCGGATTATCGTAACTGGGACTGGCTAAATGTTAAAATACGTACCGCAATCTAGGTCTGACAGCTCGGGATGGCAGCGCTCGTTTCAGTGAGTCAGTCAGGAATATCTGTTCGATACAACGACACCAAGATCTTGCTGGACCCGTCGAGTTTGGGAGAATGTGACTTTGCTTTCGTGTCACATGCGCACGTGGACCATCTCCATCGGCGCGGCAGGAAAAACAAGAACGAAACGCAGATACTTGCGTCAAAAGAGACCGCTGCTATCGCCAGGGCCAGAGGATACGACATCCCTAACTCTTTGCAAGAGCAAAATGGCTTTCGTCTTGTCGATACGGGTCACATTCTGGGCTCTCGCGGGCTCTTGATAGAGGACCAGCTATTCTACACCGGCGATATCTCGATTCGGGAGCGGGCGTTCATGAAGCCTGCAAGGCTGCCTCGCGCCAAGACTCTGATAATAGAATCGACTTTTGGGCGTCCTGAATACGTCTTTCCTGCACTCTCAGAAGTGACGCACAGGACAAACCAGATAATTTCTGAAATGTACGACCTTGGCATCCCTATTCTCCTGATGGGATACACGCTGGGCAAAGCCCAGCTGCTGACCAGGTTGTTTGGCCACTGGGATCCGATATACGTACATGATTCAGTGGCCAGAATGAACTCTGTCTATTCGGATCTTGGAGTAGAGCTCAAAAGTGCGATGCCTTATTCACAGGCAGAAGACCTCGGGTTGCTCTCAAACAAGCCCTGGATAATGGTGGCACCGCTAATGAATGCCCGGAACCCTTTTGTCAGGGAAATGAAGGACAGATATGGCGCTGTAGCAATCGGATTTACAGGCTGGGCTGTTGGCGCCGCCTACAAGTACATGGCGGGCCTTGATTACGTCATGCCACTTTCTGACCACTGCGACTATGCAGAGCTGGTGGACGCAGTGAAGCAGTGCCGGCCGGACAAGGTCTACACCTTTCACGGCTTTGCGACAGAATTTGCTAGGTCGCTTATCGAAATGGGCTACGACGCCGAGCCTGTCAGCAAAGTCAGTATGAAAGAAAAGAAATCCCTTTCTCTCGACTCATTTCAATAAGACGGCGCCCGAACCTACTTGCGATCCTGTTCACGGAAGTACGGAATTACCTTGGTTCCGAACATCTCGATGTTCTTGAAGTAGCCGTCTCCCCAGAATCTGATGATAAAGTGGTTCGTACCTGCCTTGATGAACCGGTCCAGCATCTGTATCACGTCATCAGGCTTGCCCACGCCTATCGCGGTCCTTGCCACACTGTCCGGTATTTTCAGAGCTGCGGCCTTCATCTGCTCCATAAGCTCCGGCTTGTTCATCGCGTATTCCGTAAAGTACCTGCGAAAGTCAAATTCGGAATCCTGCGGGATGTCGTGGACCTTTAGCAGCTCGGGCTTGAAGAGGCTGACTTTGACGGCATTTTTCATCTTGTTCCATGCCTCCTCGCCATCGTCAGTGAAATAAATGTCGACGTCGTTTGCGAACTGGAAATTGTCAAGAGGTCTTCCTGCCTTTTTTGCATGATCCTTGATCACGTTTGCGTGCGCCTTGAAAAGCTCGGGAGTGTAGCCAATTGGGATCCAGCCATCGCCAAAAGTTGCGCAGAGCTCCAGCGTCTTTGGGGCACCTGCGGCAATGTAGACGGGGGGCCTTGGCTTTCTGATGCTCTTTGCCTGAAGGCATGCATTGATCAGCTTGTAATACTCGCCATTGTAGTTTACAGTATTATCCGGATCGGACTTGAACAGCCGCTCAATAACTTCGAGCTGCTCCTTGAATTTTGTTACAGGCTTGCTGAACTCGATCCCAAAATCCACGACGTTCTGGGCTTCGCCAGCGCCTATGCCAAGAATCCCTCTGCCATGGGTAATTCGGTCAAGCGTTATGGTGGAAAGTGCGATCGCAGACGGGTGCCTCCTGATTGCGTCCGTGACACAAGTTCCCAGCTCGACGTTCTTTGTAATGGCTCCTATTGCCGCAAGCAGAATCCACGCGTCGTTGACTACTGCTTTTTTCCACTGGGGAACATTGGAATGATCCATGGCCCAGACGGAATCATAGTCAAGCCTGTCTGCCATCTGGCAGCCTGTCATTATTTGGTTTTCATCGAGTCCAAGCCTTGCAACATTGAGCCCCTGCGTAAAACCAAACTTCACTCTTTTCAAGACAACAATCCTCCTGAGAACGAGAGAAGGAAGTAGTTATTATTCATTTGACTTTATCAAATGGAGGATATATTTTAATCTTGAGCGCGCTGTACACGAAAATTCATGCCCTCGCTGGAACGACCTTGTCAATATATTATACTCAAACGGTCAAGAGTGGCTAAATCACCATGTAAAATCACAACCTCGCAACACGAGTCAATGCTAGGGGGCAGCGGCGGAAGGGAAAACGATACCGTGGACGACCAGTTCATGGGGATAATAGACGACCTCGTGGTTATGTCAGAGCATGATTCAGAGCTTGCCGAGGGCCTGAGATGGATAGATACCCAGTCGCGCAGGCAAGGGGTTACCTTCTATGAGATGGCGATGCTAATATTGAGGAAGCACATGGCGGAGAGAAAAGCCAAGGAATGGCTCAATAACAAACTCAGTTCGCAATAAAAGAACGTACTGCCTTGTTCACGGCGTCCTGAATTTTCGGATCGGTTACGTTTGGAACTATGTTGAATGGCTTTAGCTGGTCTTTTGGAATAATGTCAGCCAGGGCATGCGCGATATTGACCAGGAGCTGCTGGCTTATCCTGCGTATCCTGTTATCCAGGATCGCCCTCATGGTGAACGGAAATACCAACGCGTTATTCGCCCTGTTTTCAAACTTGTAGCTTCCTGTTGCGATCACGCGAGCCCCCGCCTCAACTGCGTCTTTTGGATGAATCTCTGGGTCAGGGTTTGTCAGAGGCAGGATTATCGAGTCCTTGTTCATGGATCTTGCCATCGAGGTGGTCAATAGGTTCTTGATGCCAGAGACTCCAATAAAGACATCCTTGCCCTTTATCGAGTCTGCAAGAGTGGCAGCTCCATCACTTGATTTCGTGACTAAAGCCAGCTCGTTCTTGTACTTGTTCATGGTGCTTGCCGGCCTCGACTTTGAGAGAACTCCATGCGAATCAACCACAACTATATCGGTTATGCCCACAGCGCGCAGTATCCTGACGACGCCATAGCCCGCGGAGCCCGCACCTGCAACGACTACGGTTGTTTCCTCAAGCGTTCTGTTTGTGAACCTGAGGGCGTTCAGGAGTGCCGCCAGGGTGACAACAGCCGTGCCGTGCTGGTCATCGTGAAAGACAGGAATGTCCAGCTCGTCGGTAAGCCTCTCGGTTATCTCTAGAGCTTTCGGCGTCTCGATGTCTTCGATGTTTATCGCTCCAAATACGGGCGAGATATGCTTCACTGTTCTGATTATTTCCTCACTGTCGGTAGTCTGAAGGCATATAGGAAACGCGTCAACATTTCCGTACTGCTTGTAGAGGAGAGCCTTGCCTTCCATCACCGGAAGCGCGGCCTGCGGGCCCAGGGATCCGAGGCCAAGCGTTCTGGTCCCGTCCGTAACGATGGCTACATTGTTCCATTTCGAAGTATACTCGTAGGCTTTGTCCTTGTCTGCAGCTATTTCGAGACAAACTTCGGCGACCCCGGGGGTGTATGCAATACTAATTTCCCTAGGTGTCCGGACCGAGACCTTGCCCTTTATTTCGATCTTGCCCCTTACCTTCCGATGAAGCTCAAGGGCTTCCTGGCCAAGCGCACGTTTTCCGCCTGCCGGCTTTTTCGCTTCGGCAGGCCTGTCCTTCGCAAAGTCTCCATTAGATAGGTGCACCCTCTCTTCAGTCCTTCGAATGATCCTATTTATCAAGTGTGCTGCCTGAAGAAGGCGCTGCATGTCTGCTGGAAAGAGGGGTGTACTCGCACCCCATTGGGCCGCAATACTTGCCGACATAGACAGCCTTTGGCCGGTACAGTGCGGGCTTTGGAGCGGCTTCGGCAAACTTTTCTTCGATGACATGCGCTGTCCAGCCGGCGATTCTTGAAATTGCGAAAATGGGAGTATTGAGGTCCATCGGGATGCCCATGCTGTAGTACACCGAGGCGCTGTAGAGGTCCACGTTAGGATATATCGCCTGGCGCTTGTTTTCGAGCATCCACCTTTTTGTGGTCTCTTCTATTTTCTTTGTGATATCGTACCACTTGTTGTTCTTTTCCTTCGAGATCCTTGTCGAAAGCCTTGCAAGTACGTCTGCCCGCGGGTCCGTCGTGCGATAGACCGCATGCCCCATGCCCATCACTCTGCCTCCAGACTTTAGGCGGGTTTCAACCCACTTTTCGACATCAGCGGGATCCTGAATTTCAAGGAGCATCTTCATCACCTGGACATTTGCACCACCGTGCAGCTCGCCGGACAGCGCGCCAGCAGCACCACAGATGCAGGCGTACATGTGTGCCCTCGTTGACGCGATCTCCCTCGCAGCAAATGTCGAAGCATTAAAGCTGTGCTCTGCGTGAAGAATCAGACAGACATCCATGACCCTTGCCTCATCAGGCGAAGGTTCTACACCCCTGAGCGCGTAGAGAAAATTTGCAGCATGCGAAGCTTCCCTTTCCTCTATCGGGTCGACTACATGCTGGCCGTTTCTGATTCTGTTCCATGCGGCGACTAGAGCGGGGATCTTTGCCATGAGGATGATTGCTCGGCGTATGTGCGCATCCTTTGACGTGTCCTCGATATTCAGATCATAGTCGCTCAGTTCAGATATGCAGGACTGCAAGACGTCCATCGGCTGGGAACGCCGGGGCCTGTTTTTCAGATTTTTTATCAGCGGTTCCGGGATTCCCCGCGCTTCTTCAAGCCTCCGCTTGAAATCCCTGAACTGCTGTTCAGTCGGGAGATCCCCGAAAAGCAGGAGATATGCCGTTTCCTCATAGGTTGAATGCTTGACAAGGTCAAGGATGTCATATCCTCTGTAGATTAACTTGCCATTCTCGCCGTCAATTGAGCATATTTTGGTGTCGGCAACCTCGATGTTACGAAGGCCGATGTTGCGCGCGTCCATGGAGTGTTTGACCATAATCCTTGGTCTCATTTTGTATTTTAAGGTAATGTAGCAACTCTAGATACTCTCCGACACATCGCAGCTCGCTAGAATTTGTGTAAAAGTACGCCTTGACTTGGAACTTGTTCTAAAAGTCATAGTAATTATACCGCCCAAATCAATCCTTTGCAGCGCTTGAAAAGAGCCATGACGTACCGGGACGCCGGCGTCGACGTCGCAAAGATTCGCACCGCGCAACAGTCGATTGGCGCGATTATTTCTTCGACCCACAAATTTATTTCGGAAGGAAAAGTCGTTTCGGGCTTTGGGCATTACGCCGGCCTCATAAAGCTGCACGGGACCACTATTGCGCTGCATTCAGACGGGGTCGGCACGAAGGTCATCGTGGCTCAGCTGATGAACCGCTTTGATACCATAGGCGTCGATTGCGTCGCGATGAACGTTAACGACGTCATTTGCGTGGGCGCTCGGCCAATTGGCTTTATAGATTATGTCGCGCTCAGGCAGCCAAACGAGCAGCTGTTGCAAGAGATCACCAGGGGCCTGGTGGAAGGGGCAAGGCAATCTGAAACGGCCATAGTAGGTGGCGAAACAGCTATCCTTCCCGATCTTATAGCCGGTGATGAGAACGCATTTGATCTGGCGGGGATGGTGATGGGGAGCCTCAGGGGCAAGCCACTTCTTGGCGACTCGATTCGGCCAGGGGACCTGATACTTGGAGTTGAAAGCAGCGGCCTTCATTCGAACGGGTATACCCTTGCCCGAAAGGTCTTGCTGTCGCGGTATTCAGTTGACGACAACGCGGAACACCTGGTCCAGACGGTAGGCGAAGAATTGCTTGTTCCCACAAGAATCTATGTAAAGCCTGTGATGGAAATACTGAAGAAGAAAGTTAGTGTTCACGGCATCGGGCACATCACGGGAGGCGCGTTCAAGAAGTTGCCCCGCCTGAACCATAGGGTCAGGTACGAACTTGACCGGCTGCCGTCTCCGACCGGGATATTTCGGCAGATACAGGACGACGGCGGAATTGAGACAAAAGAAATGTATTGCACGTTTAACATGGGAATTGGCCTTTGCCTGATATGCCCAGCGAGATCCGACGAAGCGGTGCGCCGGATCTTCTCAAAGTACCGAATGCACAGCAGGACTATTGGTAGGGTGGAGAAGGGCAGGGGCGAAGTCATTGCCAATATTGGGGGAAAAAGACAAGTTCTCTGATATACAAAAATTAATATTCACTGCACGACATTTTTTCAAAAGACATTGCTTGCGCTGGATGCCGACAATTATCAGCGTGCCTGCCAAACGATTGCAGAAAGAATCGAAATGCACGGCAGCGCCATAACAACAAGGCAAATCACGACGATCATCCGAGAAATTTCGTCGGCAAACCATCTGAATACAATGCCAAAAAATGAACATGTCATGCGGTACCTTCACAGTTCCAGCGCGAGAAGTAAGCTTCTCGTGCGCCCCGTCAAGACTGCATCGGGCGTCGCCGTAATAGCAGTCATGCCCATGCCATACGGGTGTCCTCACGGCAGATGCATATACTGTCCAGGCGGAGTCGAGTTCAACACTCCTCTTAGCTACACTGGAACAGAGCCGGCCACAAAGGCCGCGCAGAGGTTCGACTATGATCCCTACAAACAGGTCAGCAGCAAGATGGAACAGCTTCAGGCACGAGGACATGACACCGGCAAGACAGAAATTGTCATTGTTGG
>Ga0187893_10001618_pt1 | contig 53303 bp, 37 predicted proteins | sample MA1701074metaG_FD_139574 | JGI IMG/M metagenome (GOLD analysis project Ga0187893, IMG submission 139574) | White microbial mat communities from a basaltic lava cave in the Kipuka Kanohina Cave System on the Island of Hawaii, USA - MA170107-4 metaG ... | reverse complement strand
CGGGTGCCCGCCGAAGGCGGGCGGCTCCGAGGCCGGCCTGCAGGCCGAGCGCGTCAGCGCGAGGACCGGAAGGAGCGGCGAGCAATGCGGAGCCGCGGACCGCCGGAGCAGCCGGGCGCCCGCGCCAGCGGGCGGCTGCAGGCCCGCCTGGAGGCCGAGCGCGCCAGCGCGAGGACCGGAAGGGCCGCGAGAGCGGCCGACCGGAGGGCGGCGAGCAATGCGCAGCCGCGCAAGGCCGGAGGAGCCGGGTACCCGCGAGGCGGGTGGTTCCGAGGCGTGGCCGGAGGCCTTGCGCGTCAGCGCAAGGACCGGAGGCCGCGGAGAGGCCGAATCCACCCCTCTGCGTAACTGTGCGTCCTCTGCGGTCAAACTCCCCCTCGGTTCACGCAGCCGTGGGAGACTGGCCGATACGTTGCTGCACCCACTCAAACTCAGGATCCCGGGCGGCGGTTCAGCTCGCGAAAATCCACTCGAGGATCGCCTTCTGAACGTGGAGGCGGTTTTCCGCCTGACGGAAGACCACCGACTGGGCGGAGTCGATGACCGCGTCGCTCACGACGACGTTCCGCCGCACCGGGAGGCAGTGCATGAACACGGCGCGCTTCGTGACGCCCATCAAGCTCGGCGTCACCGTCCAATCTCCGTATTTCTTGCGCTCGGCGGCTTCCGCGGCGGCGTCCTGGTAGCGCTGGAGCCCTCCCCAGGCCTTCGCGTAGACGATCTCGGCGTCGGCGCAGGCTGCCCGCTGGTCGTTGACGACGCGGAGCGAGCCCTGGGCCTTCGAGGAAAGCGTCTGGGCCATCGAAAGGATCCCCGACTGGACCTCGAAGCCCGGCGGATGGGCCAGGGTCACGTCCATTCCCATCTGGGCGGATGCGAGCAGGATCGAATTGGGCACCGCCATCGGCAGCGCGAAAGGGTGCGGGGCCCAGGTGATCGTGATGCGCTTCCCTTTGAACCCTCCGAACTGCTCACGGATCGTCAGAAGGTCCGCCAGGCCCTGGCAGGGGTGATACGCGGCCGACTCCATGTTGAAGATGGGCACCTTCGAGTGCTCCATGAACCCGCTGATCGTTCGGTCCTGGAGGTCCTCCTCCTGGTCGAGCCCGCGGGCGAACGAACGGACCCCGATCGCGTCGAAGTAGCGGGAGAGAACGCCGACCGCCTCCTTCACGTGCTCGGAGCGCTCTCCGTCCATCCGCACGCCCATCTCGCTCTCGAGCTTCCAGAGGCTCTGCGCTTCGAGCGTCGACACTCCTCCTCCGAGCTGGCGGATCCCCACTTCGAAGGAGCAGCGCGTGCGCAGGGAGGGATTGAGGAAGAGGAGTCCGATCTGACGCCGCTCGAGGCATCGGGAGCGGTATGGGTCCCGCTTGAACTCGACCGCCTTGTCGAGGAAGGCTCGGATCTCCTCGCTGGTGAACTCGGAAAGCCGGTAGAAGTGGCGCATACTCTCTTTAACCCTCCAGCGCTTGGAAGAACTCCTCCCAGTCCGCTTCACCCGCCGCGAGAGGGGGCAGGAGGCGGATGGTTTGGGGCGTGTCGGCCGTGCCGACCAGGACCCCGCGCTCCCGCAAGCGGGCCGCGACGTCCTTACCCGATTCGCGGCAGTCGATGCCGATCAAGTACCCGAGCCCGCGCGCTTCGCGGACGAGCCCGCCGCGGGCGGCGAGCCTCCCGAGCCGATCGAGCGCCTGCGCTCCGAGCCGTGCGGCGTTTTCCACGAGTTTCTCCTCCTCGAGGATCGCGAAGGTGGCGCAGACCGCGGCGCAGGCCATCGGGCCGCCCCCGAACGTGTTCCCCTGATCGCCCTCCTTCACTTGCGCCGACAATGCGCCGCTGGCGATGACGGCGCCGATCGGGAAACCGCCGCCGATCCCCTTGGCGCAGGTGACGAGGTCCGGCTCGACGCCGGCGTGGCCGCCGAAGAACCAGCGGCCCGTCCGTCCGGCCCCCGTCTGCACCTCATCGAAGATGAGCGCGATGTCGTGCGCGGAGCAGTGCTCCCGGAGGCCGCGGAAGTACTCCGCGGGGGCGATCCGGACGCCGGCCATGCTCTGCGCCGGCTCGAGGATCACCGCCGCGACGCGCGCGGGATCGACGGCCCGCACGGCAGGTAAGTCGCCGAACGGAACGAAACGCGTGAACGCGGTCAGGTTCTCGGGAAACTTCTCATGGTGTTTTCGGTTGGCGGTGACGCTCATCGATCCGATCGTCCTCCCGTGGAAGCCGCCTTCCATGGCGACGACGAGCGAACGGCCGGTGGCCTTGCGCGCGATCTTGAGCGCGGTCTCGTTCGCTTCCGTGCCCGAATTGCAGAAGAAGACTTGCGCCATCGACGGGTAGCTCCGCTCGACGAGCAGTCGGGCCGCCTCGCCTCGCTCGGGGAAATACGAAGCGCCCGAGTAGAAGCCGATCGTCCTCGCCTGCCGCGCGATCGCGTCGGCCCACCGCGGGTGGGAGTGGCCGAGGACGGCCACCGCGTGGCCGCCGTAGAAATCGAGGTACGAGCGGCCGGAGTCGTCCCAGACGCGAACGCCCTCTCCCCGCACAAGCGCGAAGGGAAACTTCGCGAACGTCCGCATGACGAAGCGGTCCTCTTTCTCCCTCAAATTCATTGCGACCTCGATTCCGGAACCCCTCGCGCCCCGCCGGAGGCGCTCACACGAATCCGCCCGGCATCAGGAGCCCCTCGGTCTCCGAGAAGCCCATCGCGCGATTGAAATTCTGGATGGCCTGGCCGGCGGCCCCCTTTCCGAGGTTGTCGATGGCGATGAACGCCGCCGCATGGCTCTGACCTGTGGATTTTCCTCCCGCACGCTGCCGGCCGTCTCCGCCGGCGACGCCGATATGGCTCCGCGGAGTCCCCAGCACCCAGCGGAGGTCCGGAGAGCCCCTCCCCACCGTGATGAGGGGCTCGTCGCGGTAGGCGTCGCGGTAGAGCTTCTCCAGGTCGGCCGCCCGCCAGAACGGAAAGAAGGCCGTCGTGAAGATCCCGCGGACGAACGGGCCCGAGTGCGGCACGAAGTGGATCTCGAACGGCTTCGGCGTCAAGGTCCGCAGGAACGCACTCACCTCGAGGAGGTGCTGGTGCGCGAGGGGCTTGTAGGCGCGGAAGTTCGCCGCGCGTTCCGGGTGGTGCGTCGTCGCGGACGGCGAGTTTCCCGAGCCCGAGGACCCTGTGACTCCCGAGATGAAGTACTCCCCATCGAGTTTCTGGCGCGCGGCGAGCGGCGCCAAGGCCAGGAGGATCGAGCTGGCGAAGCAGCCGGGGTTGGCGACGAGCCGAGCGGTCTTCAACTTCTCGCGCTGGAACTCGGTGAAGCCGTAGACGAACCGCGGCAGCCACTCGACGGCGCGGTGCTCGTGGTCGTAGTACTCCCGATAGCCCTCCGGGTCGTCGGTGCGGAAGTCCCCGCCCATGTCTATGAAGACCGTCTGCGGATGCTTCGTGGCGAGGCGAGGGATCGCGGCCTGCGACTCGCTGTGCGGAAGGGCGACGAAGACCGCGTCGAGCCCGCCGATCGACTTCTCGGCCTCGCCGGAGGAGAGAAACCTCCCCTCGACGAAGCCGCGGAGGTTCGGGAGGACATCCGCGATCGGAATGCCGGCCTTCGAGTGCGCGCTCGCCCAGCGGATCTCGACGCGAGGGTGGGCCGCCAGGTATCGCAGAAGCTCCGCACCGATGTAACCGGAGCCCCCGATGATCCCCACGGCGGCGCGCCATCGAGGAGCCGCCGGCGGATCCGCCGGCGCGATGGCGGAGCGGGCGCCGTCCAGGCGGTTCGCAGCGGGCTTTTTGGCCGGCCTCTTCGCCGGTTTCTTGACAAGCTTCTTCGCCGGCCTTTTCCGCGGCTCCTTCCCCCGCTTCTTCGCGGGGTGCTTCGGCTGTTTCTTCGAACGGGTCCTTGCCATGACTCACGCCTTCTCCGTCGAGGCGGGCCGCTCGGGAGCGGCGACCTTTCCGTTCGCCGGAGGCGCATCCGCGGGCTCGGATCGCGCCGCGACGGCCGTTTCGGGGGCCGGAGGCCCCGCGAGGCCCAGCCGCCGCGCGACCTCTTCGCCCAAACGTTCGGGGTTGAGCCGCGCGTTGATCGCCGTGGCTCCGTAAGCTTTTTCGATGTACTCGACGCCCACCGCGCTGTCCGTGCAGGGGCCGGAGAAGAGGTCGATGCCGATGGAGCGATCGGCGAGGAAGCGGTGGCCTCCCCAGCAGCCCACAAGGTCGCCGGCGCAGAAGATGTGCAGCGTGCGGCGGGCCGCCAGCTCAGGATCCTCGAGCATCGGGAGGACTCCGTAGTCGCCGATGATCCCGTCCCCCAGCTCGAGGAAGATCGCGTCGGGGTCGCCCTCGGAGAGGTAGGCGATCACGGTGCGGGCGATCTCCACCATCGCCTTGGGCTCGAGACCGGCCGTCGACGGATAGCCCACATCGAGGAAGGAGGAGGTCCGGAGCGCTCCATGGTCCTCCATGGAGATCGTGTCCCGACGGCAGCCGACGCCGCTCAGCTTGCCGCCGTGGATCGCGTTCCCCCGCTTCGACAGTTCCTGGATGAGCTGCGAGCAGGCGAAGGTCTTGCCGGAGTTCATGCACGTGCCGGAGACGACCACAAGAGGCGGGATGTCGCGGCCGGCGAGCGCTTCCACGACCGGCATGGCGGCGTCGGCGATGTTGGCGAGGCGGCCATCGCGGACGACCATGCCGAGCAGCTCGACGACGAGCGGCTGGCCGAGGTCCTTGTGGAAGGAACGCGAGCGGCCGACGACCCCTCCGAGGTTCAGGAGCTGGAGCGTGTCGCCGATCCGGAGGCTCTTCGGAACCTCGCCGACGAAGCCCTGCAGCGCGCGGCGGCGGCCCAAAGCGCCGACGATGATGTCCCCGCGCGAGATCCGAGACATGCGGCCGTTCTCAAGCTCCAGCTCGTTGTAGACGCGCTTCTCGCTGAGGGCGCGGACCACGACGAGGTTCCCCGAGCGCGGTTCCATCTCGTCGGTGATCTCGACCTCGCGCTTCAAGTCGAGGCGATAGACGACCGACGAGATCTTGTGGACGCGGATCTTCGCCATGGCGGTCAGTTCCCCGCCGACCGGTAGAGCCGCGCCGGGATGCCCGCGATCGCCGAGTAACCCTTCGGATCGTCCGGTTCCCAGAGCTTCGGAGTCTCCCCGTAGACTCCCGCCGAGGCGCCGAGGAGGGAGTACGGGCTGCGCACGCCGGCGACCTGGAACGTACCGCGGTCGAGCCGCACCCGCGTTTCGCCGGTCACGCGCTCCTGCGAGCGGTCGATGTGCGCTTCGATGTCCCGCAAGGCCGGCTCGAAGGCCTGCCCCTCGTGGAGCATCTTTCCGTAGAAATCGGCGAGGTGGTCCTTCCAGAACCGCTGCCAGTGCGTGGTCGTGAGCTTCTCCAGCTCTCGGTGGGCCGAAATCGCGACGATCGCCGCACCCGCCTCGAACGCGATTCGCCCCTTGATCCCGAGGACCGTGTCCCCGAGGTGGACGGCCCGCCCGACTCCGTGGCGGCGGCAGATGGTCCCCAGCTCGGCGATGAGGCTCACGCCGTCCATCCGTTTTCCCCCAAGAGCGACCGGGAGCCCCATCTCGAAGGCGATCTCGACGTACTCGCGCTCGGCGGCCATCTCCCGCCCCGCCGCGCGGAGGTAGACCTCCTCGGGGATCTCCTTCCACGGGTCGTGCGTCGGCCCGCCGCCGATCGTCGTCCCCCAGAGTCCGACGTTGATCGAGTACTCTTCGACCTTCTTCTCGATCGCGACCCCCCGGGCCTTCAGGAACTCGTACTCCTCCTTCCGCGAGAGCTTTTCCTCGCGGATGGGGACGATCACCCGGATTCCGGGAAGCAGGACGGAGAAGGCGATGTCGAAGCGAACCTGGTCGTTGCCCGCGCCCGTCGAACCGTGCGCGACCGCCTGAGCTCCCTCGCGGCACACGACTGCCGCCACGGCTTCGGCCTGAACCGTCCGCTCGGCGGCGACGGAAAGCGGGTAGACCGCCCCGCGCAGCACGTTTCCCTTGATGAGATAGCTCGCGTACTTTTCGAAGACGTCGCGGCGGGCGTCTACGGTGAAGTGGGCGAGGACTCCCAGGCGGCGCGCCCGCTCCTCGATCTCCGCCAGCTCGCCCGGAGCGAAGCCGCCGGTGTCGACCGTCACCGAGATGACGTCGTAGCCGCGCTTCTCCTTGAGGAAAGGGATGCAATAGGAAGTGTCGAGCCCGCCGGAATAGGCGAGCACCAGCTTGCCGTTGGTCGCCACGTTCGTCTCAGTCTCCTCGCGGGCCATCTCCAGGCCCGCCGTCGATGGGGAACTCCTTGCGGAGGCGCTCGATCTCTGCCCGTACGCGCAACGGCGCGGTGCCGCCGACGACGTCCTTGTCCTGGAGCGCCCCTTCCATGCTCAGCAAGTCGAGGAGGTCCGGCCCGAAGATCGGAGAGAGGGCGCGGTACTCGGCGAGTGGGAGCTGCGGGAGGCTCACGCCGAGCGCTTCGGCGCGCCGGACGGCGGCCCCTGCGACACGATGCGCCTCGCGGAACGGCAGGCCGCGGCGGGTCAAGTAATCGGCCACGCTCAGCGCCTCGAGGTAGCCGCCCTCGAGGAGCCGCGCCGCGCTCGAGCGGTCGACGCGGAGAGTAGCCACGCTGTGGCGGATCACCGGCAGGAGGGCGCGGAGAGTGTCGACGACGTCGAAGAGCCCCTCCTTGTCCTCCTGAAGGTCCTTGTTGTAGGTGAGCGGGAGTCCTTTGAGAACGGTCAGTAGACCGACGAGGTGGCCGACGACCCGGCCCACCTTGCCGCGGGCCAGCTCGGCGCCGTCGGCGTTCCGCTTCTGGGGCAGCATGGAGCTGCCCGTCGTGACGGAATCGTCGAGACGGACCAGGCCGAATTCCGCCGAAGACCAGAGGATCAGATCCTCCGCGAGCCGGGAGAGATGGACGAGGAGCATCGCGGCGGCGTAGATGAAGTCGGCGGCGAAGTCGCGGTCGCTCACCGCGTCCATGGAGTTCCGCGTCAGCTCGCGAAAGCCAAGACGGCTCCTCAGAAGCTCCCGATCGATCCCGAATTGGTTCCCCGCGCACGCGCCGCTGCCGAGAGGGCAGACGTCGGCGCCGTCCCGCGCCGCGGCGAACCTACGGCGATCGCGGAGGATCATCTCGACGTAGGCGAGGAGGTGATGGGCGAAGAGGACCGGCAGGGCGCGCTGGAGGTGCGTGTAGGCGGGGATGACGACGTCTATCTCGCGGTCTGCGGTCCGGACGAGGACTCCGATGAGCGCCGACAGCTCGTCGTCGACCCCGGCGGCGGCCGTTTTCACGAAGAGGCGCAGGTCCGTCGCGACCTGGTCGTTCCGGCTGCGCCCGGTGTGGAGCTTTTCTCCCGCCGGCCCGAGGCGGGCGGTCAGAGCCGCCTCCACGTTCATGTGGATGTCCTCCTTGTCACGGGAGAACGAAAATCGCCCGGCTGCGATGTCCTCCTCGATCGCGCGCAACCCGCTCGCGATCCGGCCGTTCTCCTCGGCGGTAATGGTCCCCGCCGCCTGGAGCGCCTCCGCCCAGGCGAGGCTCCCCCGGATGTCCTCCCGGTAGAGCCGCCTGTCGAAATCGATCGAAGCGTTGAGGTCGCGCATCGCCTGATGGAGATCCGCGCCGAAACGACCGCCGCGCATGGGAATCTCAGCCCTCTTGGAGGTAGGCCGCCTCCTCCTCCTTGTTGACGATCATGGTCCCGAGGCCCTTGCGGGTGAAGACTTCGTAGAGGAGGGCGTTTTCCGCCATGCCGTTGATGATGTGCGCGCGAGGGACGCCCCTCTTCACCGCGTTGATCGCCGCGGTGAGCTTGGGGATCATCCCGCCGCCGATCGAGCGCTCCTGGATGAGCTGCTCGCCGCGGTCCACCGTCAGATAGGAGTAGCGGCTGCTCTCGTCGGTCAGCTCGCGCAGGACTCCGTTGACGTTCGAGAGGACGAAGAGCTTCTCGGCGCCGAGGCTGGCGGCGATCTCGCAGGCAATCGTGTCCGCGTTGATGTTGAGGACGTTGCCGGCCTCATCGGCCCCGAGGGAGGCGATGACCGGCACGAAGCGGTTGTCGAGGAGGACCTCGATGATCCGGGTGTTGACGCCGAGGATGTCGCCGACGTTCTGGAAGTCCACCTCGCGGGGCTGACCGGTCTCCTGATCGATCACGATCTTCTTCGGGCGGCGCACGGCCTGGATGAGATTCCCATCGACTCCCGACATCCCCACGCCGGGCGTGCCGTGACCCCTCAAGCTCGCGAGGATGTCGGTGGAGATTCCGCCCGCGAAGACCATCTTGGCGACCTCGAGCATCCGGTCGTCGGTGATGCGCCGGCCGTTGACTTTCTCGCTGGTGATGCCCATGCGCTCGGCCGTCTCGCTGAGCTGTGGCCCGCCGCCGTGGATGATCACCAGGCGGACGCTGAGCTGGTACATGAGCGAAAGATCGGCCGCCAGGCGATCGAGGCGCTGGGGCTCGCTCAGGATTTCACCTCCGAGCTTGATCACGAACGTGCTGTCGCGGTACTGCTTGATGTAGGGCAGAGCCTGCTGAAGGATCTTTATGTCTTCCACGCCTGATTCCTTGCTGAGGTCAGCGGGCGAGAGCACCATCTTGTATCCCCCAAGAATTCACTGAAATCACGTTCGAACGACAAAATCGATTGAACAAAAAAACCCACAACCTTTCTGGAAGTGGGTCAAGCTATCTCCGGCGCAAAAACGCTCACCAACCGGTGACCGAAGGAACGTCAGAGCCTCCCATCTCCAGGAAAGGACTCCCGGTCTCTTCGAAGCCATCTGCGGTGAAGTGCGTTTCGCGAAGCCATGATTTGTTCATCCGTCGTGAAGGCTGGATTTATAGCGGATCCCCTGGGGAGGGACAACGCCAAAATCCCCCTTCAAGAAAAAATTCTCCGTGCGGCGCGGGCGATGGCCGGTGTAGAACCTAACGCCTCATGGAAAGCTCTCGCCGCGAGGCTTCGGTCGAGGGGAGTGGACAGAGAAGGAAGGCTGCAAGGTGATCGAGAATCTTCTGCAGGGCAAGAGGGGACTGGTCTTCGGCGTGGCGAACCGGCGGAGCATCGCGTGGGGCATCGCCCAGGCGCTGCACCGAAGCGGGGCTCGCCTCGCCTTCACGTACCAGGGCGAGAGGCTCAAGGACAAGGTGGAGGAGCTGACGAAGGAGCTGTCTGGTCCGCCGCCCGTCTATTCCTGCGACGTCACCCGCGACGATGACATCCGGGGGGTCTTCGATGCGGCGGGGCGCGACCTGGGAGGGCTCGAGATCCTCGTCCACTCGGTCGCCTTCGCGCAGAGGGAGGACCTGGAGCGGGACTTCGTCGAAACCTCGCGAGCCGGCTATCTGACGGCTCAGGAGATCAGCGCCTTCTCGCTCGCCGCCCTCTCGCGCGAGGCGGCGAAGCTGATGACGAACGGCGGGAGCATCATGACGCTCACGTACCTCGGCGGTGAGCGGGTCATCCCCCGCTACAACGTCATGGGGGTCGCGAAAGCCGCCCTCGAATCGTCGGTCCGCTACCTGGCGAGCGACCTCGGGCCGAAGAAGATCCGCGTCAACGCCATCTCCGCGGGGCCGATCAACACCCTGGCGGCCCGGGGCATCTCGGGCTTCACGGACATCCTCGAGGTGGTCGCCTCTCGGGCGCCGCTGCGGCGCAACGTCGACGTGCGCGAAGTGGCCGACACGGCGCTCTTCCTCGCCAGCGACCTCTCGAGCGGTATCACGGGCGAGGTGATCTACGTGGACTGCGGGTTCCACATAATGGCGATGTAGTCTATCCATGAAACCGATCCGGCACGGCAGGTTCTGGTGGCGGTACGACTCCTCGGCGGATGTCCTCTACGTCTCGCTCGACCCCGCCGTCCCCGCCTACGGCGAGGCGCTAAAGAACTTCGAGGGCGTCGTCGTCGTCATGCACGGTTTCGAGGACGACAACGCCGTCGGCCTCAGGATCTTTGGGGCGAAGCGCAACGGGCTCCGCGAGATTAAGGTCCTCGTCGACAAGGAGAGGCGCGCGATCGGAGCCTTCTGAGTCTCGGGCGAGTCCCCCGGATGGAGGCCCGACGAGGGTGCGGAGCACTACGCGAGGGACCTCGAGCAGGTAGAGCGGATCCTCGAGAACCCCCGCCGGAAGTGGCCCTCGACCTGGCGCGCTGAGCGCGGCAGGCGGGTGGCGCGGGAAGGGGTTAGTTCAACATGGCCAGCACGGTCTTCATACTCGGTGCGGGGGCCTCCAAGCAAGCAGGGGCGCCGCTCATGGCCAACTTCCTCGACGTCGCCGACGAACTACTCCAGCACCCGGACAAGGCGGTCGACAAGGATGCGTTCGATCGGGTGACCCGCGGTCGCAACCAACTCGAGTCCGTGGTCTCCAAGGCGTTCATCGACATCCAGAACGTCGAGGGCGTCTTCTCGGCCTTTGAATTCGCCCGCCTTCTTCGGGAAGTGGACATCGCCGAGATTTCAAGGCGGTTGCAACGGATCGCCGATGAGGGTTTCCGGTAAAAAGGTAAGGCCCGGCGCCGGTCGTTCCAGCGTAGGGCCTTATGTTGGGGTGAGTGACGGGACTCGAACCCGCGACACCCAGAGCCACAGTCTGGCGCTCTAACCAACTGAGCTACACTCACCACAGGGGCGTGCAGGAAACCGCTCAGTGTAGTGAGCGCCGAGGAGAATTCAAGCCGGCCGGACGATCGCGAACATGCCGCGGCGGCCGGTGCGGGCTGTTCACCAGGCTCGGCTGGCGGCTATGATGCGCCCCGTATCGGTCCCCAAGAGCGCTTGAAGGAGGAAACGATCGATGTCGAACCATGAATTCTCCCGCCGTCGCTTCCTGAAGACTTCCATCGCCGGCGCAATGGCCACTCCCCTGGCAGGGTCGGGGCTCGTCGCGGCCGCCCCGGAGCCGGCGGCGCCCGCCGGCGACCCCTTGGCGGCCGACGCGGACGCCGGCAGCGTCAACGGCATGCCCTACCGCATGCTGGGCAAGACCGGCGCCAAGGTCTCCCTCCTAGGCGTCGGAGGGTACCACATTGGCGTCCAGGCCAGCCCGCAGGACTCCGTTCGCATCATCCGAATGGCCATCGACGAAGGCGTGAACTTCCTAGACAACGCCTGGGAGTACAACGGCGGGCGGAGCGAGGAGCGGATGGGGCTCGCGCTCCAGGACGGCTACCGAGCCAAGGTTTTCCTCATGACCAAGGTGTGTGGGCGCGATGCCAAGACGGCCGAGGCGCAGATCAACGAGAGCCTCAAGCGCCTCAAGACGGACGTCATCGACCTCCTCCAGTTCCACGAAACGAACTACGACAACGATCCCGATCTCGTCTTCGGCAAAGACGGAGCCGTTCACGCGGTCCTGAAGGCCAAGGAGAAGGGAAAGGTCCGCTTCATCGGCTTTACCGGCCACAAATCCCCCCACATCCACCTGAAGATGCTCGCGAAGGAGAACTTCCCGTGGGATACGGTGCAGATGCCCCTCAACCTCATGGACGCTCACTACAGGAGCTTCGCGCGCGAGGTCCTCCCCGAGGCGGCCAAGCGTGGAATGGGCGTCATAGCCATGAAGGCGGCCGGCGGGGATGGCAGGTTCATCCGCGAGGCGGGCCTCACCGCCTCCGATTGCCTGCGCTACGTCATGGGGCTCGCGGGCGTCTCCGTCGTGCTCTCCGGGCTCGACAAGGTGGAGGTCGCCAAGGAGAACATCGCCATCGCGAAAGCCTTCAAGCCCTTCACGGATGCGGAGCGAACTTCCCTGCTTGCGAAGGTGAGCGATGCGGCCGGCGACGGACGCTTCGAGCGATTCAAGTCGACCCAGGACTTCGATTCGAAGGTGCACCGAGAGCAGCACAAACTGCTGTAGTGACTGTACATCAACCCGGGCACGCTCCACCGCGGATCTAGATGGCCCGAGTTGGGCGCCTTCTCATGATCCTGCCGATCGCGGCGATGAAGCTGGCCGCGGACTCCGCCTCGGCCTCGAACCGGTTTCCCGCGCGGCAGCTTGTCGCCGCTGGAAGGTCACCTACCGCATACGGCTGCGCGCCGGCACAAGCTGCTCTGATTCCGGCTCCTCGCTCGCTCGCGGCATCCACCACGGAGGTGCTTCGCCCCCGCTCGGCCGCCCCATACGCCGGTGACCGCGCCTACAGGGAGGAGGCGCCATTCTCGGTCCGCGTGGCCCGCCTGAACGGTCACTCGGTCAGAAGCGACTCCAGCCCCTGGAGGATCGTCTCCATTCGCGCTCGGAAGCGCTCCCACTCCTGGAGATCGAGCCGCAGCCCGCCGTCGGGGCGGGCGCGGAGCCTCCCGAGGAGGCCGCCCGAGCCCGCCTCGGTGCGCTGGAGCGCCATCTGGAGCTGGTCGCGGAGAGTGTCGCGGAGGTCGACCAGCCTCTGGCGCTGGTTGGCTCGGTCGGCTTCCCACCGCTCGATCCCAGACCGAAGGAGGTCTTGCATGTCCTGGACTTTCCGCGCCAGGGTTTCCTTCACTTCCTGGAGGTCCTTCTCCGAGCTGGAGAGGTCCCCTGTTAGGCCGTTCAGGTCCCCCCGGATGCCGGTGAGCTGCTCGCTCAGCGATTTCAGCTCCGGCATGGCCGACTCGAGCCCCTCGAGCTGGTCGGTGACGGTGCGGAAACGGGACTCGATGCGGAAGAGACGATCGTCGAGCCCTTCCAGAAGCTGGCGGGTCGGCAGGGCGGCATGAACCTGCCCCACCAGGTCGACGAGCGCGGTGACTTTTTCTTCGAGCTGGTACATTTCCGACCCCCATTGGCTGCGAAGCCGCGTTTCGATTTCCGATTGCGCGGCAACGACCTCCGCGATTTTCGCCAGGAGCTCCGCGCGGAGCGATGCGACGTGAGGCTGGACCCCCGTCAGGAAACGTGCTTCCAGTTTGCCATCCGTCTCCGCGAGGCGAGTCTCGGCGGCCGCAAGGCTCTGCCGCAGACGCGTCTCCAAAGCGCACGTTACGCTCGTCAGTGAGGTTTCCAGCTCCCCCATCCGGCCGACGACGCGTCCCTCCAGGTCCTTCAGCCCCTCCGCGAGGTGATCGTCGACGGAACTCAGGTCTTGGCCGAGGGCGGCCCTTTGTTTCTCCTCGGTCCCGACAAGCCCGGAGAGCTCCTCGAACCTGGCGAGCAGGGCTCCCTGAACTGTATCGAGCCGCTCGTGTAACAGCGCCGCTCGTCCCTGAGACTCCTCAACACGCGCTTCCAATCGCTCGAAAGCCGCTCTCTGGCCCTGGTCCACTCCTTGTGGGGGCGACTGGCCCCCAGGGGAGGCCGGAAGATTGGCTGGGAGTTTCGACAGCCGGTCGAGGATCCTTTCCTCCAAGGCCTGCAGCTTAGACTCCAGGGCGCCTTCGAATCCTTGGAGCCTTCCGTTCAGCCGAGCAACGTCGCCGGCGACTTCACCCGCAAGGGTTTTCAGCGCGGTCTGGACCCCTTCGACGGCGGGCTTGGAGTCCGTCGGGGCACTGCGCCCGAGCTGCTCCTCGAGACTTGCAAACCGGTCCTTCAGCGATGCCAGCTCCGGGAATAGAAGGTCACCCTCACCCCTCAAGATGTCCGTCAGCGCATCACGAACCGCCTGTGAGAGAGTCGTCCTGGTTACTGAGCCTTGTGTCAGCCGCCGCAAAGCGCTGGAGACGGCATTCATGCGCTCCAGAACCTGATGACTCTGCGAGTTTTCGGACCCGGGAACCGCACGGACTTCCTCGGTCAGCCGCTCCCACTCCTCGTGAAGCTTCTTGATCATTGCAGACTCCTGGGGGAAAGCCGGACGACGCCGGAGAAACGGTCGCGCCGGGGATGGCCGGTGCCGACACACCTCAAAAGGCGAGAGGTTTCATAGTGGCGTGCAAGGATCATTTGAACCACCAACAATTTCGCGAGGCCTAACCACCAAGTCTCCCAGGACAAGCACAACCCAACTTCTTCACTTCGATTCCACGCGCGGAAAACTACCTCACCGGGGGGTAGAGGCAATCTAAAGACCAGGCATCTTGCAATGACCTGGGAATCCGTCTGACCTCCCCGGGCTCAATGGAGCGCGAATACTACCGGAGATTTGCCGGCAAAAGCAAGGCGGGAAAAAAGTTTCGTCACACCGGCCGGAAACCCACCAAGCGGAGTGCGTCGCCCCCGCTTGGCCGCCCCCCGGACCCAAGGCCGCCCCCTTCAGGGAGCCTGCGTGGCGACTGAACGCGCGATCAGCGGCTGCTGATCACCAAATTGAAGAACAGCGCCATGTCGTCCCGGTGCTTGTACTGAAACTCCAGCTCCGTCGAGAAGATCTCGCGCCGCAGGATGTCCGTTAGCCAAGTGACCTCCAGGACGGCACCGTAGGAACGGACCACGTCCCGAATCTCGCCCCGCTTGAGGTAACGGAAGGGGTCGACGCTCAACCTTAAACGAGGATTGATCCTGTAAGTGTTCCCCTGGAAAAGAGGCTGCCGCCGGCTGCCCGGCTTCGGAAGCACTTCAATCGGCTCGGACGAACCGTCCCCCTCGAACGAACGGCGGACCGCCGAGAAATCGAAGTCCACTTCGCCGCTGTCCATGAGGACCAGCGGGCCCAGCCCCAGGACCGGAGTCTCCTTTTCACCCTCCTGATGCCTCTCGAAGATGCGATCCCGGACGAGTCCCGAGTAGTACTCCCCCCGGACGTCCATTGAAGAGCCCGAATCCCGACCGATCTGAGAAATTGCCAGGAGGCGCTCTTCGTAGAAGCTGTAACTCATGCTGGGATGGGCATGGAACTGCTCCCGCCAGTTCTTCTTGAGAAGGCGCCGGAGTTGGCGGAATGACTGGTGCGTCACGAGATTCCGGATGCCCCGCATCTGAGGGCTCTCGGGCGGTCTTTCCAGATCGGTCATCGACGCGAACATCCTCTCTTCCACGAAGGGGGGGCGTACGTCGTAGGAGACCTGAAGATCGAGGAGATGGAAACCCGAAAACGGGATCCTCTCCTGCTGCACCTGGAGATCCTCCCGGGATCCGTCGGACCGATCGATCCAGTCCACGTCGACGCCTGCCCGCCGGCGCGTGGCGGGAGAGCGCCACAATCCTTCGCGGAAACCCGAACCCGGCGCGAGGAACAAGTCCTCGCTGCGGAAACCGGCCAGCCTGGATTCGGTCTGACCGCTCGTGTTCCTTTCAACACCCGCCAGCGTGAGGGCCCCGCCTGTTATGGGCGCAGGTCCTTGGCCGGAAAGAACGCCGCAGACGGAAAACAAACAGCCGGGGAGAAAAGCGAGCCGACGAATTGAGCCACGCAAGGAGCTCGCGCCCACGAAGCGGGTCATTCTCGAGGGCGCACCCAGGGACCCTCGCATCTCTCGCCGGACTTCTCCGCTCTGAATCCACATGACGTACACACCAGAAATGGGGGAAGGTATCGAACCAGGACAAGGCGAACCTTGACCCTGTTACTGGTGTGTGGTGAGCCCGGAAGAGACGAATCGGTTTGACCGTGGCGGCCCAGCAAACCTGTCTGGAGTGGCGGATCCCTCAGATCGCTGTTCTGAATGAATTATATGCACCCGAAATAGTCTGTCAACGGGGGTGATTCGACTTTCCTCCGTCTCGACTAACCTGCGCCGTGAAAAACCGTGCCGCCGTAGGATCACTCGCGGGTGCGAAGCGCCGCTTGCAGGATGGCCTCGACGGTCGGCGTGGCGCGTTCGTTGCCGGCCGCCACGGTTCCGGTCTGCAGTCGGGTCACCGCAGCGTTCACCTTGCTCTCGGCCTCCCTGCGGCTGAACCCCAGCTCGACGAGAGCGGCAATCGCGTCGGTCGCGGGCGCTCCCGGCGTCCGCGACGAGGCAAATCCTGGCTTCCCCGACGGCCCGAGGGCGGCTGAGATGGCCGAAATCTCCACAACGCGGTCCTTTAACTCGAGGACCAACCTTTCGGAGAGCTTCTGACCGACACCTTTGATTCGCTGGAGGGACCGGGCGTCCCCGCGTCGGATCGACTCCACGAGGACCTCCACGCCGAAGGTCGATAGAGCGGCCAAAGCGATCGCGGGGCCGACCCCGGAGATCGAAGTCGCGAGCCGAAACATCTCCCGCTCTTCTTGGGTCGCGAATCCGAAGAGCCGCAGGCCATCTTCGAGTACTTGGAGGTGCGTCAGCAGCTTGACGCGCTGGCCATGGCGGCCTTTGAGGACTTCGAAGGTGGAGAGGGGAATTCGAACCTCATAGCCCACGCCTCCCGCGTCGATGACCGCACGGGTGGGCCCCACCCTGTCGAGTAGGCCATCGAGATGGTGATACATGGCCCGCGCAAGTCCCTCTCAGCGCTCCGGGCGGCCCTCCCCATGGCCCCGGAGCCGGGTCACGACTTCAGGCTGAGTCCGAGGTCCGCCAGCTTCCGCTTGATCTCGTTGAGCGACGTCATCCCGAAGTTCTTCGCGGACATCAACTCCACTTCCGTCTTGTTGATCAGGTCGCGGAGGGACTTGACCTCCAGACGCTCCATGCACCGGCGGCTGCGGATCGAAAGTTCGAGCGATTCGATCGTTCGGTCGAGGACGTCCGGGCTGACGGTAGCTTCCAGGGGGTTGCGAGAGGGAGAAAAGCTGGTCGCGCGGTTCTCGACGCCCTGGCCAAGCTTCAACCCCTTCTGGGTGAGCATATCCTTGATCTCCTTCAAGGACGTCTCGCCGAAGTTCTTGTAGGCCAGGAGCTCCTGCTCTGTCTTGACGATGAGATCTCCGAGGGTATCGATCTTCATTTTCTGCAGGCAGTTTCGGCTGCGGACGGAGAGCTCGAAGTCCGTGACAGGGATCTTCAGAACCTGCGAATGCTTGTCGGCCTTCCGCTCCTGATCTTTGTCGTAGAACATCCGCGTGCTGGCTTCGGAGTCCTTCAGGAAGAGACGAGCGCGCTCATGGTCCGGGAAGTACTGCAGGACCGTCTCGAAACAGCGAACGGCGTCATGGTATCGCTCCCGGTCCTCGTAGAGGATCCCGAGATTCAACACCGCGTTCGTGTGGGCGGGCGTGATCTTGAGGCACTCTTCATAGGCCTCGATCGCGAGGTCGGTCGTGTCGCCTTCTCCGTAGATCTCGAGGATGTACGCGTACCGGAAGAGCGCTTCGGCGTGACGCGGCTCGATGTCGGCCGCCTTCCGGTACCAGGCCATCGCATCCTTGTACTCCCCGATGGATTCGAGGTAGAGGCCCTCGTGGAAACTATAGGCGGCGGAACTCTCGGCCTGACCCGAGTGCTTCGAGAGCAGCTTCCGGGCATCGTCGGACCGCTTGGTGCGGCAGGCGACCTCGATGGCCAAGTAATCGATCGCTTCCGTTCCGGGGAACTTGCTCCGGGCATCCCCCACGAGCTCCGAGGCTTCCGCCAACCGACCCTGCGCCAGTACGACGCGGATGAGGTAGTAGAAACCCCACTCGCTTTTCTTCTCCTTACGGAGGATCTCTTCCGCAGCGGGAAGGTCGGCCAGAAGGAAGTGGCAATATCCGCGGATCACGTTTCCGGTCGAGGTCGAGGAGAAGGACTTCGAAACCGATCCCCAGTCTCCGAGGAGATCCCGGATCTCGCTCGTACCGGAGTCGGCAGAAAAAATGGCGCTGGCGATATCGGCGAACTTCTCTTCGGTCAGCTCCGAGGCTCCTGCGTCGGCAAGCACCTCAGCGACCCCTAGCACCTCGGACGAGTTCGTGAACTCCAAAGCTTTCCTCCGACCGGAAGGCACTTCCAGAATAAGGTTCTGCCCTAGAAATAATTCTGGGGCTCCCTGGGGTGACGGTAACCCAGGTTTGGAAAGGAGGGGATCTTATGTACGACCGGGGGGCTTGTCAAGGTTTGCGGAGCCGGCCATCCCGTTCCCCTCGACCCCCATGGCATGCGCGGCTGCCAGGTCGCGCCCGTGCGTGATGGAGACCAAGATCTGCTCGATACCCAGGGAGTGGGCGATCTCCTGCGCCACGCCGCTCAGCTTGACGGTCGGGGCTCCGGATGGCTCGCGGATCACCTGGATGTCACGGAAGGTCACCCCGCGGCTGAGACCGGTCCCTAGGACCTTCATCACCGCCTCTTTCACGGCCCAGCGTCCAGCAAGGTAAGGAGCAGGGTCGGCCAGGCGTCCGATCCGCGCCCTCTCCTGCTCAGAGTAGATGCGGCGGGCGAAGCGATCCGAGTACCGCCGATAAGCCTCCCGAATGCGGTCGATCTCCACGATGTCGATTCCCACGGCGATGATTCGCACGGTTGCATTATGTCCGCAGGCGCGCTTGGTTGACAAGGTTCGCCGGCGCCGTTTGTGTCGGGCTGGAACTCACCGCCGCCTCGGACCACCCGGGAGCGTCCTGCAGCCGGACCTTCGCAGACCAGTTAGAATGAGCCCGTCCGGAGACCCTGCACCCATTCGGCCCACGCGATTCACCCACACACGCCGTGGATTCCAAGAACCCGTCCAGACGTCCCGTCCAGACGCCGCCCCCCGTCGCGCCGGGTAGCGACGCCTCCGCCGCGGACCCGCTTCTGGCCTCCCTCAATCCCGCCCAGCGGGAGGCGGTCCTCCACGACGATGGGCCGCTCCTCGTCATCGCGGGCGCCGGAAGCGGCAAGACCCGCGTCATCACCCATCGGATCGCCCGTTTGATCCGGGATGGGACCGCTGCCGACGGAATCCTGGCTATCACGTTCACCAACAAGGCCGCCGGCGAGATGCGCGATAGGGTGGAGGCCCTCTTGGGGGTGCGGAGCCCTTGGATCTCCACGTTCCACAGCTTCGCGGCCCGACTCCTGCGCCGTCACATTTACCGGCTCCCACCCTACTCGACCTCCTTCACGATCTACGACGAAGAAGACGTCGAAGCGCTCCTGAGGGAGATCGTCCGCGGCATGGATCTAGACCCAGCCGCCTGGGCGCCCCGCAGCCTCGCGGCGAAGATCTCGATGGTAAAAAATAAGGGGGTTCACGACGCCGGCGAGCTTCCCCTGAGGGGTCGGTATGAGGACCAGGTCTTCCAGGAAGCCCTTGCCCGGTACGGACGGGGGATGCAAGAGCGCAACGCCTTGGATTTCGATGACTTGCTCCTTCTCACGGTCCGGCTCTTCACGACCCCGTCCGATCTCCTCGACCGCTACCGGGAGCAGTTCCGATACGTCCTGATCGACGAATACCAGGACACGAATTTCGTACAGTACCGGATCGGCCACGCCCTCACCGAGAAAAGCCGCAACCTCTGCGTCACCGGCGATCCCGACCAGTCGATCTACTCCTGGCGCGGAGCCGATCCGAGCAACTTCCGCCGGTTCGAAACGGACTACCCGGAGGCCCATCGGGTCACGCTCGATCAGAACTACCGCTCCACACGCCGGATCCTCCGCTGCGCCAACGCGGTCATCCGCCACAACTCCGACCGCCAGCCGAAGGACCTCTGGTCCGAGAATCCCGAGGGTGAACGGGTGCGGATCCGCCGGTTCGCCGATGGGCGAGAAGAGGCGGCCGCCATCGCGGCGCGCATTCAGGAGTTGAACGATGGCGCGAAGCCGGCCGGCGCCATCGCCGTCTTTTACAGGATCAATGCGTTCTCTCGGGAGATCGAGCGAGCCCTGATCCTCTCCGGGATTCCGTACGTGGTCGTGGGGGGGGTGGCGTTTTTTCAGCGCCGCGAAGTGAAGGATGTCCTCGCTTACCTCCGCATCCTCTCCAACCCGAGGGACTCGCAGAGCCTGCTCCGGATCATCAACACTCCCGCCCGCCGCGTCGGCCCGGCGGCCGTCGACCGCGCGGCGGAGCGAGCGGCGACCGCCCGCCTTTCGATCCTCGATGTCGTGCTGAGCGAAGCGCATCGCGGCACCTTCCCGTCCGCTGCGCGCCGGGGGCTCGATGAGTTCGCCGCAATCTATCGGCAGTTGCATGCGCTCCCGCGCAGTCCCGTTTTCTCGCTGGTGGAAGCCGTCCTCGCGTCGACGAACTACGTCCAGCACATCCAGCGGTCGGAGGGCGAGGAGGCGAACGAACGGATCCGGAACGTCGGAGAACTCGAGAACGCCGCGGCGGAATACGACGACCGTGTTCCCGGCGGAGATCTCGACGGATTCCTGAGCGAGATCGCCCTCCTCACATCGGTCGACCGCTGGGATGACCGCAAGGATCGGGTCTCGTTGATGACCCTCCACAGCGCCAAGGGACTCGAGTTCCCGGCGGTTTTCATCCTTGGGGTGGAGGATGGAATCCTCCCCCTCGGCCGCTCGAGGCTGAATCCCGACGCGGCGGACAAGGCGGATCTCGAAGAGGAGCGAAGGCTTCTCTATGTAGGCATCACCCGCGCTCGGGAGGAGCTGATGATCACTCACACGCGCGAACGACTCCGCTTCGGCCGGCCGGCGCCTGCTTTCCCATCGGGGTTTCTCGAGGAGATGGTGGACCACGATTCGGAGCCGGGCATCGATGCCGGCGGCGCGGTGGAGCTTGGAAAGGGCTCCCGTGGGGCCTCGGGGGGTCTCCGCATGGAGGTCGAGGACTCCCCGAACGATTTCAACTCCGACGACGGCTTCGGCGGCGACGGCGACGACGGGGACGACCCTTTCCCCCCCGGGGCTCGCGTCCGGCACCCGCGGTACGGCGAAGGAACGGTCGTCGGCGGGTGGGGTTTGGGGGCGAGGCGGCGTCTCACGATCCGATTCGACCGAGCCGGCGAAAAGCAGATGGTCCTCGGATTCGCCAAGCTGATGCGGATCTGGTGAGCCCCTCCGCCTCCTGCCGCCTCCCGCCGGGCCTGAAGATGGACGAGACTTCCGGTTACAATCGCAGCCCGCGATGGGAACCTCACCGTCAACGAAGATCGGCAGGGGAGACCGGTGGCGGAACGTGACGGCCGCGCTGGTCGCGGCCGTTTCTCTCCTCGGATCGACACCGCTGGGGGCCCACATCGTCACCCGCGGCGTCGGGACCGCGGCGATGGTCTCGATCCGGGAGGACAAGATCCTCGTCACGTTCGACCTCGGGTTCTCGGAGTCCTGGGGTCAGACGGAGATGGTCGGGATGGACACGGACCACGACGGCGTGGTCAGCGCCGCGGAAGCCGAAATCTACATGGCCAAGACCTGGGACGAACGCCTCGGTCCCCACCTCCACGTCCGGATCGACGGCCAGCCGCTCACTCTGCGCAAGACTTCGAGCCGCGAAGTGAACCTCGTCGGGGAGATCGCCTTGGTGATCTTCGACGTCTACTACGAGCTGGAGGCCGAGATCCCCCCCGGCATCACGGTGCCGGGGAAGGAGCACCGCCTCGAATTCGACAATAACTCGCTGCGGCGAGAATCTCCTCAGCTCCCGACGTTTTACATCCCGCGAGATCGAGAGAGCCATGCCGCGGGCATCTCCTTCCAGATCGAGGAGCCGCCTCCGCTCTTCGACCTTCTTGCAGCCGTCGAAATGTACACGATGATGGGCCGGAAGCTCACCGTCCGGTTCGACTTCAACGAGGGGAAGTCTCCCGAGCAGCTGAAGGCGGAGGGGTTCCTGACGGCGGGGCCAGCCGCCAAGGAAGCCGCCGCCAAAGAAACGGACAGCGCGCCCGCGGCGGCTCCGGAGCCGCCCAAACGGCTCGCCCGCCCGCCGGAGGACGCCCCGGCGCAAAAAGCCGAGGAGAAGTTCTTCAGCGATGCCATGCGGCGGCGGGATGTACTTACCCTGTGGGAGATCGCCGGGCTGATTCTCATGGCCATGGTCTACGGTGCCGGCCACGCCCTCGCCCCGGGCCACGGCAAGGCCGTGGTGGCGGCGTACCTTGTGGGGAGCCGCGGGCGCATCCGCGACGCGGTGACTCTGGGCCTCGCCACGATGTTCAGCCACACGATCACGGTATTCATCGCGGGGTTCGCGATCCACCTGCTGGTCGAGGGAGGCAAGGTGGCGAGCGCCGGCGCCGCGCGCGACCGCATCGTGGCGGGGACGAGCATCGTCTCCGGACTCCTCCTCTTTTTGTTGGGGATCACGCTCTTTTTTCGCCGGTGGAAGTACGCAGGGGATCCCGTGGCCTACGCCCACAGTCACCTCCACAGTCATGGGCACGCACACGGGCACGAGCACGCGCACGGCCATCACGACCACGATCACTCTCACGGCGATGGCAGCGTACATCATCACGACCACGCCCATGAGCACGATCGCGGCACCGAGCGCACCGCCCTTCCCGATTTCCGGCCGACGTTCTGGAGCCTTGTGGGCTTCGGGATCTCGGGGGGCCTTGTCCCTTGCCCCGCGGGGATCGTGGTGATCCTGGTGGGGCTCCATGCCCAGGCGATCCTCTTCGCCCTCCTCCTCCTGGTCTTCTTCAGCTTCGCTCTGGGCTCGGTGCTCGTGGCCCTCGGGATTTTCGTGGTCACTGGCCGGCGGCTCTACGAGGGGAGATTTCGGGTGAACCGAACGTTCTTGAGCTATCTCCCCGCCCTTTCGGCCCTCTTCATCGCCGGCCTCGGGACCTACTTCACCGTGCAGGCCGTGCGGATCCACCGCACGGAGGTGGCGGCGATTCTGCAGTCGGTCGCCGACCTCATCCGCGGGTGAATTCGGACGCGGCGGACAGGATCCCGTTCATGGATCCTTCACCAAGAAACCTCCGTCAGTTGTTTTGACTGGAGGAGGCTTTTTCCCTACCCTTCCCGCCGTCGAACCGGGGTCGCGGCCGCGAGTCGTGCCCACGGTCTCCGGCTCCGGCGACGACAAGAAGCTAGACCACACCCCCCTTACAACTCTCTCAACCCCTCGACCCTGCCCGGCCCCCCCCTGGCCGGGCGGGGTCGCTTTTTTTCTTCCGAGACTGAAGCCACCCCTCCTCCGGGGTGGATTCGACCTTCTTCCTCTGATCATCGGCATAACCTGCGGCCGACTTGAACGGATTCTGCTTTCGAGGAGGGCCCATCAACGCGCGGTAAAGTTCGACCCGTCTTTTGCCGATTCTGAGAACAACCAACCCATTGTTCCACGGCCCTTCGAGCCGGTGCTCGTCGTGACAGGGAGCGTACGGTCGGTTTCACCTCGGAGCGCCCCCTCGGGCCGGTCGGCCCGCGATGGAGGGCGATGACTGCGAGCGAAAGAAAGATGGTCAAGCGGATACCAAGAGAACGCACGAACCGGGAGCTACTCCCGGCGTCGGTCGGTCCCGCCCGGACTGCCGTTCTCCTCTTGGCTCTCCTTGGGACCTCCATTCCGGGCTGCATGTTCTTCCGCGGCAAGGGAAGCTCGCCGTCGAAGCTCCCCGAAGCCCGTACGGCGGGACTGGACTCGGAAGGGAGTCGCGCCGACGGCGAGGAGCGCGCCCCGCGTTCGCCTTTCGAGTACACGCCGTCCCTCGTCGGGAAGCCCTACGAGGACCTCCGCCGCCACACCGTGCACGCGTTGGGAGCGATCGCCGGGATCGACGTCTCCCCCGACGGCGCGGCGCTGCTCTACTCGAGCACGCAGGACGGCGCCGCGGCCAATATCTACATCAAGAGGGAGAACAGCCCCGGCGTCACCCGCAAGACGAGCGGGCGGTCCTGGGACATTCACCCACGGTTCTCTCCGGACGGCAAGTGGATCGCCTTCGCCTCCGACCGGGACGGAAACTTCGACATCTGGATCATTCCCGCCGGCGCGGCGGGCGGCGCGGAGCAGTTCACATCGTCGCCCGAAGACGATCTGAGCCCGACTTGGTCGCCCGACGGACGAAAGATCGCCCTCTGCCGCCGGTCTCCGGACCACGGCTGGACGCTCTGGATCCTCGACCGCTCAGACCAGAGCGTCGTCGAGCTGGGGCCCGGTCTCCTTCCCGCGTGGTCCCCCACGGGCGAGTGGATCGCGTTCCAGAAGCCCAGCGAGCGCGAGCCCCACTGGTTCGGCCTCTGGATCATTCGCCCCGACGGCAGCGAAGTCCGCCAGGTCGTCGCAGGCGACGGTTTCGGGGCCATGGCGCCCTCCTGGTCGCCCGAAGGGCACAGCATCGCCTTTTCGGCGGTCCGCCAAGGGACGGGCGATATCCGCCAGGTCGTCCGTGGCGACGTCTGGGTGACGAAGCTCTCCTCGGGAAAGATGTACCGGATCACTTCGGGCCCCGGGACCGAAGCGACGCCCGTTTGGGGCCTTGGAGGCCGCATCTATTTCGCCTCGGACCGCCGGGATGGGGCCGGAATCTGGAGTCTCTTGCCGCCGGAGGTGGAAGGATGAGGCTGTCGGCCCTTTCGCTCCTCCTAGGAGTGACTTTCCTGGCGGTCTCGGGCTGCCGGTTCACGGGCTTCTACCTGAACAACCCGCGAAATCCACTTGCGGGCGTGCGCCGCGTCGCCGTGGTGGCGGTCGAAGGGCGCAGTTCGCGAGATCCGGTCGACCTGGGCGAGATTCTCGCCTCGGAGCTGGTGCAGTTCCCCGGCATCGAAGCCGTGGTACGCCCCGCCGAAGTGCAGTCCACGGCCCGCAAGAACGACCTGAGCCTCGTCGATGAGCGTTCCATTCGTACCCTGGGACGGCTTTCCGGAGCGGATGCGGTCCTCGTCGCGGAGCTGACCGAGTACAACCCGTACAACCCTCCGCGGATCGCGGTGGCGGCCCAGCTCTTCTTCACCGAGCCGGATGCCGCGAGCGATCGGACCTACATCGACCTCTCCGCGCAGGGGAGAGCCCGTCCGATCGCGGCGCTCGACCGGACCGGACTCATTCAGATCGAAAAAGTCTACGACGGATCCCAGCGAGAGACACGGGATCTGGCGGCAGCCTACGCCCGCGGCCACAGGATCGAGGACGAAGCGATCGACGGCGCGGACCGGGTGCTGTGGATTCCGGACCTTTACTTCCGGTTCGTCTCGAACTGCCTGGTCAGGGACCTTTTCGCCGACTACCAGGCCCGGCGCGAGGCGGCGAAAGCGAACGGCAAGAGCTGAGGGGTGATCGGAAGTGGAATTGAACGACGTAACGAACCGAGGAGGGGTGGAGGAGGAGAGGGTAGGTACCGTCTTTGTTGTCAGGGAGGACGAAGAGTACTGCTTTCTCTACGAGCGGGACGACCCGGCGACCCTCTACTCGACTCTCTTCGAAACGGCCGAGAAGGAAGAAGTCGGGCTGACCCGTTCGGAAGTTCTGGAAATGATCGAAGGGATGGTTCCGGCGCGTCTCCGCTCGATCTAGAGCGGCGAAACGGAGCCTTCGGGCGTGGCAATCTCCAACCCCCGAGAGGTCGAGTGAAGAGAACTATGGATAACGCGATAGCGACAGCGGAAACGAACTTCGAAGAGGCGTTCGTCAACTACCTTCGTTACGAGCGGAACATGTCCCCCGAGACGATCCGCGCGTACGAGAAGGACCTGCACCAGTTCCTGAGGTTCTTCCACAAGGGCGACGGCAGCTTGATCGGCCCCGGCGAGATCACCTCGCTCCAGGTCCGCGAGTTTCTGGCCCAGCTCCGCGAGAAGAACTACCAGAAGACGACGGTGGTCAGGAAGCTGGCCACGATCCGGAGCTTCTACAAGTTCCTCTTGAAGAAGGGGCACATCGGAGCGAACCCGCTCGCCGACATCCAGACCCCGAAGGTCGACAAGCGACTCCCCCACTTTCTCGCCGTCGAGGAGGTGGAGAAGCTGCTCAACGCGCCGAACGGGTCGTCGTTCCAGTCGATCCGCGACCGCGCGATCTTGGAGGTGCTCTACTCGACGGGCCTTCGGGTCAGCGAGCTGACGGCCCTCAACGTGGCGGACATCGACACGACCGGAGAGATCATCAAAGCCCGGGGCAAGGGGCGGAGGGAGAGGGTCATGCCGATCGGGCGCATGGCGCTCGAGAGCGTCAAGAAGTACATCGAGGTCCGCAGCACCGTTCCGCGGATCAACGAGTCGGATCCCGGAGCGCTCTTCTTGAACCGCTTCGGCGACCGGCTTTCGTCGCGGAGCATCCGCAAGATTCTCGACAAGTACATCCGGATAACGGGGCTCAACGAGAAGACATCGCCCCACACCCTGCGGCACAGCTTCGCCACTCACCTCCTCAACCGCGGCGCGAACCTGCGCATGGTTCAGGAGCTGCTGGGCCACAAGCACCTCTCGACGACGCAGATCTACACGCACGTGACGACGGCCGGCCTGAAGGAGGTCGTGGACCCGCCGCACCCGAGACCCTGACGCCCGCGGGAAGAAGGAAAGAGAAGAAGAAGAGTAACCCTTCATCGGCCTTGGTGCGACGCATCACGGATGAAGCTCGCTCGACCTGGGCGCCGTGTCGAGTCGTCGCGGATCGCGGGCGGCTTATCCGCTCGCCAAGAACGCGGCGATGAAGCCGGCCGCGACCGCAGGCATTGAAGCGGCGGGAGTTTCCGCGCGGCGGCTTATCGCCGCTGAACGGCTCCGAAGAAGAGAGGCCGGGGGGCCGGATCCCGCCCAGGGAGTCGGCTCCCCGGCATTTATTTTGACTCGGATGCGCGGGTCGTTAGAATTCGCCCCGTCATCCGAAGCGGCAACCGCCACCTTAGCTCAACGGTAGAGCACGGCTTTCGTAAAGCTGAGGTTTGGGGTTCAAATCCCCAAGGTGGCTCCAGAGGCCGGCACAACGTGCCGGCCTCTCGATTTTGCGCTCCCGCCGCGCGGGCGCTAAAGGGGGCATCCATGGGCTTTCTCCCCGGGCTATGTGGGGATGACGCACTCCGTGGCGCGCGCCTCCATCACGCCGGAGCACATAGAGCCGGCGCGATGCGCCGGCCGGCTTCGTTATCTTGCCATTGCGCTCCGCCGCGCGGGCGCTGCTGTGAGCATCGGTGGACCGTCGGCCGCGGCGTGTCCTCCACCCGCCGGTTGCGACGCGAGGTCACTTCGCCGGCGCCACTCCCCCGCACGCTTCCTGCCCGCCGCAGCCGATCGATTGCTCGGGCTCGCCGCACAGCGGGAACGGCTCGGGGGGTGGTTGGCCGCCCAGGAAGAGATAGAGGAGGATGTACACGGCGTCGGTGAGGTCGATCGCGCCCGTGGCGTCGGCGTCGGCCGCATCGAAGCAGCCGGGCTTCTCCTGCCCCAGGAAAAGCCAGCCCAGGACCGCGACCGGGTCGCTCAGGTCGTGAGCTCCGTCGCCGTTCGCATCGGCACGGATGAAGGGGACTTCGCGCGGAATCACGGAGCCTGCGAAGACTTCGGGCACCGCGCGGCGACCGGAGACCCGCAGCTCCAGCGTCACCGGCGGATCCGTAATGCCCTCGACGTACGAAATCTGGTAGGGAACCCCCGGCTCCGCCGAGGGGCCCGCCTCGAAATCGACGTGGAGGAGCGCGATCTCCACTCCGGCCGGCAGGACCTGGGGTGGATCCCCGCCGCCGACGATGGCCGTCACGGCAACTCCGTTGAAGGCGAACTCCACGCGGAGGAGGTCGGGACCGAGACCGCCGTTGAGGGCCGCCGTCGCGGTGCCATCGATCGAGTAATCCGCGGGGACGACGATCGACAGATCGGCGGCGATCCCGAACGACCAAGCTTCGACGGACCTGCGCGTGTCCAGAAGGCACGTGATCCGCTTCCCCGGCCTCGGAGGGGGCTCACCGTCCAGCCGGTCGGGCGTGGTCGAGAAGTAGAGCCGGCTCCGCTCGATGCGCACCTCGCAGTCGGCCAGGATGCTACGCTCGCCTCCCTTCGAGCCTTGGACGGAGAAGAGGTTCCGGCCGGGAACGAGCCCTTGGAATCGGAAGCTCGTCGCATCACCCGGGAGGGACGTGATCTCCTTGCCGTCCAGGAGGACGTGGACGCCGTCGTAGGCGGCTCCGTTCTCCCAGAGGAGGCTCAACGCCTCCGGCTCCGCCTTCTCCTCGACCGCGCAGACGACGTTCCGCGGCGGCGCGAGCCCGGCGCCCGTGACCTCGACCTCGCAGAGGCCGATGAACACCGTCGGGGGCCGCCTCGGGCCCGGGTCGTTGACGACCTGGTAGAGGTACTTGCCGGGAGCGGGAACTGTATCGTTGACCTCGAGGTCCTCCGTCCGTGCGACCTCCTCGCCGTCGCGCGTCACGACGTACGGAGGGAGGGGCAGAAACGGATCCGGATCGGTCTGGGAGGGCTCCCAGTGGATCCGCACGGTCAAGTGGCTGGTCTCGTGAAGGACTCCCACACACCGAACCGTCTGGCCGCACAAGCCGACGGGCCGCAGGCTGTCGTCGTCATTGACGGCGGTCACCGTGTAGAGGTGCTCACCGAGCGCATAGACGCGGAGGTCGTGTGTCCGCTCGTAGGAAGGCACCTCGGCCCGCTCGAAGCCATCTTCGTGGATGACGAACTTCCGGATGAGGATCGCGGGATCGAAGGTCCACTCAAGGCGCACGCCCTGGCGGATGAGGGAGCAGGAGACGTCGTCCGCCGCCTCGGTGCCGAGGCAGAAAGCTGTAGCGCACACAAGGCCTGCCTCGATGAAACGAAGGGATGACAGTTGGGCTCTCATGAGGGCCGCCATTCTACCCTCTACGCCGGCAAGGGGTGGCCAAATGGGACTCAGGCAGAAGAAGCTTTGACGGCTACCCCTCACCGCACTTCGAGCACGTAATTCGCCTCGATGTGCGGATGAGACCGACGGGCCGGATCGAGGGGTTCATCTCGGGCCTCCGCCCTTCGACGACCTCTGAAGGGAGCATGCGCTACACCTTGGGGTTCGAGAGGCTCGGCAACCGCCCTGAAGGCGAACAAAAGTCCCGCGACGAGTGGGGCGTCGCCGTCGATCACGCCGGGCGGTTCCAGGCGCAAGGGCTGTACCCCGCGGCGTATCGACTCAAGCTCACGATCCAGGAATACCGGCTCGCCAAGTTCACGGAGATCGGCCCCGGCTCAGGCCGTCCGGAGCTTGCCCCCGTGGGGCCCGCGCGCTCCGTCTCTCTCGGCGAGGTCTCGATCCGCTCGCTGGAGACGGTCCTCTTTCGCGGCGAGGTCAAGTGACGCAGGTCCTTCCCATCGCAGTCGAGGCCTCGCGATCGGCGCGTTCTCCTTACCTTGCCGCAAAAAGGCTCTGCATCTCCTCCCGCGAGCGGATCAATTTCTCCGCGTCGGCCTCGAGGAGGAACTTCCGCGCCACGAGCGTCTCGCAGGCCGCCCGGTACCGCTTCAGGTACTCCTCGTAGCTCCCGTACAGTTCCTCGACGGACGGTCTCGGGTCTCCGCTCGCCTCCCGCTCGGTGCGCGTGCGGGCGAGGGGGATGTACGAGCCCACGAGGCTCACGAGCTGGTTCTCGGCCCCCGCGGTGCGGGTGCGGAGGTTCCAGCCCGTGTACGTGGCCACGGGCACCGCGACGTCCGGCACGAGGAGCGTGCCCGTGTCGTTCCCGAGCCGGTCCGGCCGCGGGACGAGGACGCCGTACGCTCCGGTCACCCTCGGAGGCTCGATCGAGATGATCCCCTTCGAGTGAAACTCCGGCCCGAAGTCCGAAGCCGGCGGCCTCTGGATCGCCTCGGGGGGCCTCACGCCGGGGATCGCGGGAAACTCCGACACGTACCGGCTCGGTTCGATGAGCGTGCCGCCGTCGATCCGCGGATAGACGCTCGGCGGCGGCGCCGTTCCGTCCTTCACCCACGCGTCGAGGGCCGCGAGGAGCGCCCGGAGGACCGGCCTGTAGTCGCCTGGGTTGTGGAGGTTCTGCGCAATCCCGCGCGAGGGGGGATTGCCGGCGGGCCCGTGCTGGGTGCCGCCGAAGGCGTAGACTCTCACTCGCTCGGGGATCGCGGCGTCGCGCCGGCCGAGCGGGTCCGTGTGGACGAGCGAGCCCGAGCGGTGCCAGTACTCGGCCGCGCTTTGCGTGTGGAAGACGAAAGGCAGCGATTCTGCGGAGAGGTGGCGCGGAAGCACGGAGTCGATGCGCCCGCCGTACGGATCCACGGACTCGCCGTACGTGAACGGGAAGCGGTCCGCCGGGTAGAGGTGTTCCTCGTGCTGCGCGTTGTGCCGCGTGGGCTGCGCGAAGCGGTGGTTGAAGAAGCCGAGACCGCCGCCGGCGACGTGCGGCATGAGCGCGTCGAAGACCTTCCGGCCCCCTTCATCGAAATTGAACCCGAGGTGGAGGAAGTTCCGGAGGAACCGGCCGCTCTGGGAGACGCCGAAGCCGATCGCGCGCGGGATCGCGGGTCCCTCGGCGCCCCCCCGCCGGAGGTGCGAGACGAGGTCGCGCACGGCGGCATAGCCGAGACCCTGGACGATCGGCCCCTGGGCCTCGTAGATCAGCTCGTAGAGATAGCCCGGCTCGAATCCTCCCGCCAGGCGCAGCCGGATCTGGCCGAGCGTGCCGGCGACGCTTCCGCCTGCGTCGGGGACGGCGAGCTTCTCGAGAGACCACTGGGCCCGCGGGATCGGAATGCGCGGATCTCCCTCCCGCAGCCGCCACGTGAGCCGTCCCTCGGCGTCGCCGCGGGCAGTCGGAGCGTAGCTCCCGTGTCCGTCGCGGCGCGAAAGCGGCATCGTCTCGGCGGGGTTGTCGGTCACTATTTCGAACCGCGCCGGGCCCACGATGGGCTCGCCGCCTTCCGCCGTCGCGATCGGCGCGCGCAGGAGGAGGCGGTCGTTCCCGGGCAGGAGTTCTCCGATCCAGCCGCACCAGACGACGGTGAAGCCGGAATGCATGAGGAAGAACTGCGGGGGATCCCCTTTCTCGCCGACTCCGTGAAAGAAGCCGAGCGCGAGCCGGTTGCCGCGGTTATTGACGTCGTAGAGGAGCGCGCCGTTACCCCGGCGCGGATCGGCGGGCCGGAGGATTTGGAAGTCCGCGGAGAACTCCACGCGCCCATCGGACCGCCGCGGTGCGCGGTCGAGGTCGACGATCCCGCGGTTGCGCTCGTGGAGCGGGTCGACGGCGTAGTGGACGATCCCGCTCAAGCTCTCGTAGGCGCCGGCGGCCCCGAACTCGATTCCATCGCGAAACGGCGAGCGGCTGCGGACCTCGACGCGCACGACCTCGGCGCGGAGGGAAGTCATCAAGTTCAGGGCAAGCAGGAAAAGGGTCAGCAGCGCTCGGATCCGCATCATGTCCCTCATTGTCTGCTTCGTGTCTCCTTCGGGCAAGGAGACGGGAACCGCAGAGGACGCGGAGGAGATGGATGATTTCAAGCAGGCCCCTCTGCGCTACTCTGCGTCCTCCGCGGTTAACGTACCCTTGCGCCCACCGTAAGCTCCATTGGATGATCAGGCGATGGAATCGAACATGACCACAAAAGCGGCATCCGACCTTTCGCGCACGTGCCTGCCGGCCTGGGGGCGGGCGGATCTGCCCGAGCCGCGGCCCCTCGGCTGGCGCAACCTCGCCGGATTCCTCGGCCCCGGGATCGTCATGTGCGGCATCCAGATCGGGGGCGGCGAGTGGCTCTTCGGCCCCGATATCACCGCGAAGTACGGCGGCGGACTCATGTGGATCGCGACGGTCTCCATCCTGCTCCAGGCCTTCTACAACATCGAGTGCGGCCGCTACGCCCTCTACTGCGGGGAGCCGGTCTTCACCGGCTTCATGCGTACGCGCCCCGGCCCATGGTTCTGGGTCGGCGTGGCGATGCTGCTCAACCTGGGCGCGCTCATTCCTGGTCTCTCGACGAACGGTGCGGTGCTCATCGCCTCGCTGGTCCTCGACCGGCCGCCGGCGGCCGGTGACGGCGCCCTCGTGGGCGGCCTCGCCTACGGGTGCCTCGCGCTCGTGGTTCTCCCGGTGCTCGCCGGCGGGAAGGTATACAACGCGCTCGAGGTCGTGATGACTGCGAAGGTCTTCATCGTGCTCGGGTTTTGCCTCTTCATCGGCGTCTTCTTCGTGAGCTGGCGGGGCTGGGCCGACGTATTCGGCGGCTTCGTCGAGTTCGGCAACGTTCCCGTCGCCGATGGACGCGGCGGCGAGACCGTGAAGAACCTCTTCGCGCACTTCTTCGAGCACGGCGAGTGGCCCGCGATCGCGCTCGCGAACATCGCCCTCGTCGGCGCCTTCGCCGGCTACGCCGGCGGCGGAGGACTGAGCAACTCGACCTACAGCAACTTCGTCCGCGACAAGGGCTGGGGCATGGGAAGCCGCGTCGGCGCCATCGCGAGCGCGATCGGCGGCCGGAGAGTGACGCTCAGCCACCTCGGCAAAGTCTTCGCCGTCGACGTCGAAGGGCTGCGGCGCTGGCGCGGCTGGTGGAAGTACATCCTGACGGACCAGCTCCTCGTCTGGGTGCCGGGCTGCTTCATGGGCATGGCGCTCCCGGCGCTCCTCTCGATCGAGTTCGCGCACCACTCGCCGATGTACGGGCAACATGGGCTCGAATACGCGCAGCCTCTCATCGCCGCGGATGGCCTGCGGCACGCGCCGGAATTCGGCCCCGGGACGAGCCAGACCCTCTGGATCGTCACGCTCTTTGTCGGGCTGATGGTCTTCCTGCCCAGCCAGATGTCGATCGTCGATGACGTCGCCCGGCGCTGGACGGACATCATCTGGTCCGCCAATCGGCGCGTGCGCGAGCGCATGGGCGACAATCAGGTGCGGTTCGTCTACTACGGGATCCTCGGGTCGTACGTCCTCTGGTCGTTCATCTCGGCGACGATCTTCTTGCGCTTCGGGGATGCACCGAAGCTCATGGTGACGACCATCGCCAACCTCAACAACCTCGCGATCGGCGTGACGGCGTTCCACGTGCTCTGGATCAACCGCACGCTCCTTCCGGTTCCGCTCAGGCCGCGCTGGTATGCCCAGGCGGGGATCGCAGCCTGCGGAACCTTCTACCTTGGACTTGCGGCGCTCGTCTTCTTCGCGAAGATCCTCCCGATGCTCACCGAGTCGGCCGGACCAGAGGGACGATAACCAGGGAGCGCGGGAACACTTGGAAAGAGAACTTTTCGACCTCAGCGGGAAGGTGGCGGCGGTCACGGGCGCGGCGAGCGGCATGGGGCGGGCCATGGCGACGGCCCTGGCCGAAGCGGGCGCTGACCTCTTTCTTCTCGACATCAACGCATCGGGGCTCGAGACCGCGGCCGCCGCGCTGTCACCGCTCGGGCGGCGGATCGTTCCGGCCCGTTGCGACGTCTCCGACCCCTCCAACATCCGCGCAGCCTTCGCGGCGCTCGATCGGTCGCTCGGCCGCATCGATTTCCTCGGCAACGTGGCCGGCGAGGGCGTGCGTGGAAAACCGGAGGACATCCCGCTCGACGACGTGGCGCAAACCTGGCGGCAGCTCGTCCTCGGCCGGTTCTGCGCCTGCCAGGAAGCCGGACGCCGCATGTTGAAGGCAGGCCGCGGCAGCATCGTCAACATCGGGTCCCTCGCGAGCATCACCGCCCTCGGCCGCGGCCACATCGCGTACAGCATGGCGATGGGGGCGGTCGCGCAGATGACGCGCGAGCTGAGCACCGAGTGGGCGGGGCGGGGGGTCCGCGTCAACGCCATCCTCCCGGCGCAAGTCCTCAATCCAGGGCTCGCGCGCCGCATCGCGGCGGACCCGCGGCTCGAAAAGCGCTTCCTGGGCGGGCTCCCGGCGGGGCGACTCGGGCGGCCCGAGGACATCCAGGGGCTCGCGGTGCTGCTTGCTTCCGACGCCTCCTCGTGGATCACCGGCGCCCTCATCCCGATGGACGGCGGTAATCTCGCCATGAACGCGGGCGGCTCGGTCGGTCAGGAGATGTTTCTCGAATGAGCGACCCGCCCATCGGAGGTGGAGCGTGACGGAGGAGACGACAAGCTCCGAGAACGCGCGCGTTCACCTGGAGCTTTACCGCACGATGCGGCTCATCCGCGACTGCGAGGAGAACCTTGCGCGATCGCACGCCCGCGGCCTCGTCCACGGGGCCTGCCACACCTACGTCGGCCAGGAGGCGATCGCCGCCGGCGTCTGCGCTTCGCTGCGCGCGGACGACGTCATCTTCAGCACGCACCGGGGGCACGGCCACGCGCTCGCCAAGGGGCTCCACCCGCGAGAGCTGTTCGCCGAGGTCTACGGGCGCGCGGCCGGCTGCTCCGGAGGACGCGGCGGAAGCATGCATCTCTTCAAGCCGGAGATCGGCCTCATGGGCACAAGCGGCATCGTCGGCCCGTCCCTCTTGCAGGCCTGCGGCGGGGGCACCACGTTCAAGCTCGAGCGAGGCGATCGGGTCTCCGTGGCCTTTTTCGGCGACGGCGCCGTCAATAACGGCGCGTTCCACGAGGCGCTCAACCTGGCGAGCATCTGGAAGCTGCCGGTCGTCTTCGTCTGCGAGAACAACCAGTACGCCACCGAGGTGCCCTTCCGCGACGCGAGCGGCATCCCCGAAGTCGGCCGGCGCGCGGCGAGCTACGGCCTGCCGGGGGCGGAGATCGACGGCAACGACGTGATCGAGGTCCTCCGGACGTCGCGAGCTGCCGTCGAGCGCGCGCGGGGGGGCGGCGGCGCGACGCTGATCGAGTGCCGCACCTACCGGACGCGCGCGCACGCCGAAGGCATGGGCGACTTCTCGTACCGGACGCGCGAGGAGGTCGAGTCGTGGAAGACCCGCTGTCCGATCCAGCGGCTGCGCAAGCGACTGGTTGAGGAGGGCCAGGTTCCGGAAAGCGATCTCGACGCCATCGACCGGGAAATCGAGCGGCTTGTCGCCGATTCGCACCGTTCCGCCGAGGAAAGCCCCTATCCGGAGCCGGTGACGGCGGCCGCGCACGTGTGGAGGGAGCCTGCGATCGCGCCCCTGTCCTCGAGGGAACCGGCGGCGTCGGTCGCGCGCCGCGAGATCTCCTTCGTCAAGGCCACGGTCGAGGCTCTCGATGACGCCATGGCCCGCAACGACCGCATCTTCGTCCTCGGGGAGGGCATCGGCCCGCGCGGCGGCAACTTCACGACGACGCTCGGCCTCCACGCCAAATACGGCGGCGAGCGGCTCCGCGACACGCCCATCTGCGAGCGCGGCTTCGTCGGCCTCGCGTGCGGCGCGGCCATGACCGGCTCGTACCCCGTCGTCGACTTCATGTTCGCCGACTTCCTGAACGATGCCTTCGGCGAGATCGTCAACCAGATCTCGAAGATGCGGTACATGTCGGGCGGCCGCCTGCGCATGCCTATCGTCCTGAGGGGCTGCATCGGGATCGGCCACTCGGCGGCGACCCACCACTCGGGGAGCTATCACGCGACGTACGCCCACTTCCCCGGGCTCCGGGTCGTTCTGCCTTCGACGCCGTTCGACGCCAAGGGCCTCCTCGCGCACGCGCTCCGGTGCGAGGAGCCCGTCCTCTTCCTCGAGCATCGCGAGCTGATGACCCTGTCGGGGCCGGTCCCCGAGAGGAGCTACGAGATCCCCTTCGGCCGCGCATCGCTCGTGCGGGAAGGCGGCGACTGCACGGTGGTGGCCTGCTCCCTCGTGCGCCACCGCGCCGAGCGCGCCGCCGAGGCGCTCGCGGCCGAGGGGATCTCGGTCGAGATCATCGACCCGCGCACCGTCTCGCCTCTCGACGCTGAGACGATCCTCGAATCGGTGGCCCGCACCGGCCGCCTGCTCGTCGCCGACGAGGCGTTCGAGCCCTTCGGCCTGGGCGCCGAGATCGCCGCACGCGTCGCCGACCGATCCTTCGACGATCTCGACGCGCCCATCAAGCGCTTGAGCGGCGCCTTCGCGCCGACTCCGTACAGCCCTGCGCTCGAAAAAGCCGTCGTGCCGCAGGTCGAGGACATCGTGAGGGCGGTGATGGACCTGATGCAGGAGTGACGGGGAGGGAGGAGCCTCATGGCGATCGAGATCGTTGTTCCCAGGCTCGGCTGGTCCATGGAGCGCGGCATCTTCGTGCGCTGGCTCAAGGGAGACGGCGAGAGCGTCCGCCGGGGCGACCCGCTCTTCGAGATCGAGGGAGAGAAGGCGGTCCAGGAGATCGAAGCGATCGACGCGGGCCATCTCCGCTTGCGCCCGGGTGGGCCCCGGCCCGGCGATGCGGTGAGTGTGGGGCAGGTGATCGGGCTTCTGGTCGCCCCCGAGGAAGCTGCAGCTCCGGCGGAACCGGCGCCGCCTTCCCCCACCGCCTCGCCGGCCGGCCCCGGCGCGGCGGTTCCGACCTCGGAGGCGAGGTCCGATCCGCCTCCATCCGGATGCGCGGGCGCTCGCGAACCTGTCCCGCACAGCGCCGGAGGAGCCAAGAGCAGCCCCCGAGCGCGCCGGCTCGCGACCGAGCTGGGGGTCGACTGGCGCGGGGTTCCAGGGACGGGCCGCAACGGACGAGTGCGAGAGCGCGATGTGCGCAACGCAGCGGAGCACCGGCGGACAGAGGACCGTTAAGGAAAGAACTCCGAATCGCCCTCTCCTGACTGAGGCGACCGCGCCCGGCGAAGGATCTGTGGGCAACGACCCGCTTCCGGCTTCGGGCGACGGCATCAGGATTCTTGCAACTTCCCGGCAGAACCGAGGCCCCCTTTCCGTATACAATCAGGGTGGGTTGTCAGGCCGGGGCCGCATGGAAAACCGTCCTCGATTCCGGCGCGCCGGAACGGGTCGCTTCACGATTCGTAAGGAGCATCTCCTATGGCTTCGACAGCGAGAGGTCGCTCGCTCCTTGTTCTCCTTTGGTCCGCCGGGCTTTGCATGGGTGCTTCCGCGCTCCCACGAGGCTCCGCTTGCTTCGCTCAGGGGACATTCCTGCGAGGCGAGGCCAACAACGATGGCAGGCTGGATCTCGCCGATCCCATCTTCACGCTCAACTACCTCTTCCTCGGGGGCGTCGTCCCGCCCTGCCTGGACGCGGCCGACTCCGACGACAACGGCCAGCTCGAAATCACCGATCCCATCCGCACGCTCGAGTACCTCTTCCTGACGGGCTTCCCCCTGCCCCGCCCGGGTCCCATCGAGAAAGGGATCGACCCCACCGCCGACAACCTGACTTGCGGCGGGCCTGAGGCGGGGCTCGCTCTCGGTGTGACCCTCACGGAGGATTTCGACCGGGGGCTCGTGGCCGGCGTGGAGCTGGTCTTCGACAGCGCCCCGGGCGGCCCGCCCCTCGACCTCACGCCGGCACCGGGCGGCGGAGGATCTCCCGGCTCCTTCGAGGTGCGTAGCGGTTCGGTGGACCGGGACCCGGAGCCGGAGCTGGTCGCTACGCTTCCGGGGAATCCGTTCCTTCTCTCGAACAGCGCGACGCTGTTTCTCCCTTCCACGGGGCACAGGACGGCGCCGGTCACGCTGCGCCTCAATTTGCTGTCCGCGCGCGGCCTTCTCGCATCGGCTCTCGCCACCCACTTGCCCTCGGGGGAGCCGGTCCTCCTCTCCCCTGGAAAGAAGCTCGACCTGGCCCTCACGATCGGCTGCAGGCAGGATCTCTCTTGCCTCTCGCCCGGGGGCGTCAACCGCCCGCCGGTGATGGCGAGGATCCCCGACGAGGGGGCGACCCTCGCGGCCGGTGTGGAGCTGGTCTACACGGTGAGCGCTCAGGATCCCGACGGGGACCCGTTGACCTTCTCGATCCAAGGGATCGGTGACCTCCCCGGCGCGCCTTCGTTCGACCCGACCGGGCCGACCCTTCGCTGGACACCTCCGGTCACGGACGAGGGGCTTGCGCCCGTCCGCGTGAGGTTCCACGTCCAGGACGGCCGCGGGGGCGAGGACTCGCAGTGGCTAAGGATCGCCGTCCTCTCCGCAGGAAAGAACTCGCCTCCCTCGTATTTCCCCGAGGTGGACCGCTCCGTCTTCGAGGGGGACAACCTCACGATCGACCTCAAGGCGGTCGATCCCGATGGCGAGCCCCTCCTCCAGATCCTCGACGGGAGTGGCCTCCCGTCGAATAGCGATGCGAAGCTCGACGCCGCGACGGGCCGCTTCACCTGGAGGCCCACGTTCGAGGACGGCCGGGAGGAGCCCTGGGTCCTGAGGGCGATCGCACAGGACTTCGCCGCGGTCGAGGGGGCCATCTCCGTCCGTGTGCGCGTCGTCGAGGTCAACCGTCCGCCGGCCGTCCTGGTCCAGGATGAGGTCGAGCTGAAGGCAGGCACCACAGCCAGCGTGCCCATCAGCGTCTTCGATCCCGATGGCGATCCCGTCGACGTCGCGCTCGCCCTTTGCGGCGAGCCGCCCCCGTTCCCCGCCGAGCTGGAGCAGAACCCGCTCCGGCTCGTTCTCCAGCCGGGGCCCAACGCCGCGGACGGAGCGGGGAACAAGAACTGGTGTTTCAGAATCCATGTCACGGACCAAGGAAGTCCGCAGACCGCTTCTTCGAGTCGGGAAGTCCGCCTCACGGTGACCCGCACGAACTCCCGGCCGGTCCTGGTGCCCCTCGACGTACAGCAAGCCGTCGAGGAAGAACCGGTGACCTTCGATCTGAGGATTTCGGACCCCGAAGGCGATCCCGTGAGCCTCGAAGTGGACGCGCGGCTCCTTCCGGGGCCATCGAGCGCATTGCTCGCCGGCTCGACGTTCCGATGGACGCCGCCTGTGGGCTCTGCGCGGGATGTCCCCTATCAGGTGACCTTCCGGGCCCGAGATCCGGCCGGTCCGCCGGTCTCTCTGCCCGTCTTCATCTCGGTCCTGCCGAGGGACCGCTTGCCTCCGATCCCGCCGCGGATCCTCTCTCCGGACATCCTGGACGGCCTCGACGACCTCGTCCTGACGACCAGGACGAACACCATCGCCGTGGACGGAGCCGCCGACGCGGCGAAGGTCCAGCTCTACATGGCGGGACAGCTTCTGGCCGAGAAGGAAGCCGATGCAAACGGCGATGCCTCGTTCGACGTGACCGTGGCAAACTTCGGCGTTCACACGTTCACGGCCCGCGCCGTGGATGCGGCGGGAAACGCGAGCCCGCTCTCGGAGCCCTTGAGGCTCGCCATCGTCGAGGGCAAGCCCCGGACGATCGAGATCACCCTCAAGCCCAATCTCGTCGACGGCGCCGCGGGTCAGTCCTACTGCTACAGCTTGCGGATGATGGACAGGATCACGATCCCCTTCCACATCCCCAATTACGAGGGGCCGCCGATCGTCGTGAGCTTCGCCCCGGCCGGCGGCGCCGGCGGATCCGCCGGCGAGTTCATCCAGGTCGCGAAGGATCCGCCCGGCCAAACGGGCACCATCGCGCCCGTTGGACCCGGCATCGTCGAGCTTCGCGACTATCGGTTCGCCCCCGACGGCACCTTCGGCGTCTGCATCGCGAACACGAAGGCCGAGGCGGTCACGTTCACCCTCGACCACGCGTCCATCCCCCCCATTCCCAGCGCGAAGGTCGCCTGGAGGCCCGCGTCCCCGGCGAAGATGATCGCCGTCTTGCCGGGCCAGGCTCTAAAGCCCGGCATCCCGGATGGCGATTTCGCGAAGGCGGTTTCTCCCGCCCAGCCGCTTCGGTTCCCATCGGGCCAGCCGGGGGTGATGCTGCCGCACGCGACGGCCGGCGTCGCGTTCCAGATCCAGGTGTACGTGACCGACCGGTACTTCAACCGGGCGCGGAAGGAAGACCTGCCGGCTGAAATGGAGATCGCGGTCCGCGTGAGCGGCCTGACATCCGGCGGATTGACCTTCGACTCCGTCTCCGAGACGCTCCTCAACGGTTCCTTCGAGGCATCCCTCGCCGGCTGGGACCGGCGATTGACTCAGGTCCTCAAGAACGCCGGCGCGATCCAGCCCGTCGATTCGCATCCCTTCGAGGTCCAGCCGGGCCCGGCGGTCGCGCTTGCGGTGATCCTGCCGGGGCAGACGCTACAGTCCGGCGTCCAGCCCATCGGTGGCGCCCCGGACCTGCAACGGATCGTCGACGGCACGCCGTTCGGGACCGGGTCCGTGGTCGCCAACCAGCGCTTCAAGGCGGAGGTCTACGCTGTCGATGCGTTCGGCAACATCAACTTCTCTCAAGACCACCACGCGGTCCTCGTGGACGACGGGGTGCTCGCTCCCGGTGTCTCGGTGCGTTCGACGGGCAACGCCACAGCCGGCGAGCGCGTGGTCATCCCCGGCCCGATCGACATTCAGGCATTCCCGATCGGGAGCATTATCCGGATCGAGTCCACGAACGCCGCCGTCGAGATAGCGATCGTCATCTCAGTCGATCCAGGCGCGTCCATGACGGTCGACGCCCTTGAACTGAATCACACGTCGCCCCTCCTGACGAGCCTCGGAGCCATCCCCACCGGTACGTATCAGGTCGCTCAGCGGCGCGCGGCACTCCTCTCCGGCGAGCGCGCCGCCCAGAGCTTCGGAACGGCGGATGCCGGCTTGACGGTCACCTTCAACTCCGATCCGGCCTTGGTCGCCTCCGTCGACCTCGCCGGGAGAAACTCGGGGGCCGAAATCGCCGCCGCCATCCAGTCGCAGGTGCGCGCCCATGCGGCCGGGGACCGCCATCGCGCAGCCTTCCAGGCGACGTTCCTCGATCCATTCGACCGCTACGTCCTCATCGCCGGCGAGTCCGCCGCTCCCTTGACCGGCCTTGAGACCTTGAACGCCACGGCGACCGCCGCGACGCCGCTCAAGCTCGTCGATCCGTTCGTGGATCGATTCGACGCCCGCCCGCTCGACTCCGCGGACCTCACGAACCTCGGCCCGAAGCTCGGATCGATCCGGATGCAGAAAGGGATCGCGCACCTCTCGATCGATCTGCCTCCGGCGGCGACCAGCGTGCGCCGGCGCCTCGTCGCCGTCTCGGAGCCGCAGGCGGGCTTCGAGAGGGTCTTCCTCAGCGAGCCCTTCGATGTGAAATCCTCGACCCTCTCCATCGAGTCCGTCCGCTTGCGGGACACGGATTCAAACGGGGTGATCGACCTCGCCACGATCTCCCTCAACCGGCCCGCGGGCCACACCGTGCTGCCGCCCAGCGAGCAGTTCATGCTCCGCTTTGTGGTGCCCGAGGGCCCGCGGACGTCCCGGGCGATCCGCATCGAACCCCGCCCGCTCCCGAACGAGCTGGACCTGATCTTCCTGGACGGGCCCGCTTCGACTTCGCTCCGCCTCCCCGGCCTCGAGCTGGAGGTGGAGCGGGGGACGATCCTCGTCCCCGTCGAGGGCGGCGTCCCTCAGCCGCCCGCCGATCTCGGGCCGCGGAGGTTCAATGCCGACACCCTGAACTCCGCCGGCCTGCCGGTCCTCATCGACGAGGCTCCGCCCGTCCTCATCAGCGCAACCCCCACGGACACGAACGGCGATGGCGCGCCGGACCAGCTCGTCTTCGTCTTCAGCGAGGACATCAAGCTCAGCGCGGGCGCCCCCGTCTCGGTGGGCAAGCCCATCACCGGTCCCGCCGCCCTCCAGGTCGCCGCCGGAGAGACGCTGGTCCTCCGCGTCGACGGCCAGCCGGCCGCTCCCGGCCGCTCCATCGCCTTCCCGAGGGCTATTCAGGGCGCGCAGGAGATCGCCCGGCTCTTCGAAGGGCTTCTCGGCCTTCCCGAGCCCGCCGGGTTCGGCCCCAACGCTCCCAGCGTCCAGTTCGATCCCTTCACGCGGCGGTTCGTGGTCCGCGGCGGAGCCGGCGCGGGCCGCTCCGTCCAGGTCACCGGCGGTTCGGCGGCGGCGAAGCTGGGCTTCGACGGCTCGCAGCTTGAAGTAGCTGGCTCCGAAGGGCTATCCCTCGACCTCGACGATCTCCTCATCTTCAGCTCAGACGGCGGAGCACCCCTCGACCTGTCCTCGGCGACGATCCAGGTCGCCGGCAATACTCTCCGGATCGCGCCGAACGCGTCTCCAGTCCCGATGGACCGCATCTACTTTCTCTACGCCCCCCTCAACTCCACGGCGGGGGCGAGCATCACCGACAACGCCGGCAACGAATCCCCCGTGGTCACGAACATCCCTCCGGAGTTCGTCAACGACCCCACAAACAGCGGCTTCATCCGGATCCGCGACACGGACGATTCACCCGATGACGGCACGCTGGACAAGGATCCAGGTTTGGTGGTCCTGGATGCGTCGGCTTCCCTCATCGACCCCGCTGCACCCGTCACGTTCACGTTTCTCGATGCGGGGCCGTTGCCTTCGATCTCTGTCAAGAGTCCGGTCGTCGAAGAGGTCCACCCGCCGGCGAACGTCACCGGCAACTGGACTTTCGGTTCGGAGCCTCTCAGTTTCCATGCAACGACCCCGACGGAGCTCCGGTTGATCGTCGTGAAGCTGTCCACGACTCCGGAGCCAGACTCTCCATTCAGGTTCTTCACGGGGGCCGCGGGGGGAATCTCCCGCACATTCCAAATCCGAATCCGGGATCTCGCCCCCACCGCCCACGCCGGCCCATCGGGCGTCGTGGCTGGAGAAGGCGAAGAGATTGTCCTCGATGGGAGGGCCTCCGTCGATCCCAATGATGAAAACCTCGCCGCCACGGGAACGTTCGAGTGGTCGGCCCGAAAGCCCGCTTCGGGGTCGCTCATTTCCCTGACCGGACCCACCCCGAGCTTCACTTCCGATGAGCTGGGCGCCCACGAGGTCGCTCTCGTCGTGCGGGATGCCGCCGGGAACGCTTCGGAACCCGTCCAGATCCACCTCGTCGTCACGGGAACGGGAGGCCGCCAGGTCCCCTCGGCGGATGCGGGCGTCGATCAGGTCGTCCGGGTCGGTGCCCCGATCACCCTCGACGGGCGGGGGAGCCAGAACCCGGCCGGCGGCGGCCTCCTCTACGAGTGGAAGCGGCTTGACGCCGAGGGGGCGGTCATCGCCGCCGGCGTGTTCCCGAAGACCGCCGCGCGCCCGCAGCTCGTCGCGCCCTCAGAGCCGGGCTACTTGACCTTTGAGCTGACCGTGACGGATCTCGCAGGGAACCGCCGCAGCGCACCCGACCGCGTCCTCGTGACCGTGATCGACGACAGCGGGCCGGCGCCACGTCTTCCCCTCTCCGCCGGTATCCAGCGGGTGCAGCCCGATCCCGCGGCCGGCCCCGTGAGGACCTTCGATGAGGTCGTCCTCGAGGCACAGCTCCCGGTGGATCCCTCGACCGTTGAGGACTTCCGCTGGAAGCAGACGATGGGGCCGACCATCGAGCTGAAGCGGATCGGCGACAGCCTCGTCTCGTTCGTTCCCGCGCTCGCGGGCACCTACGAGTTCACCCTTCAGTTGCGGGACGCACCGGCGCCGGCGGAGTTCGAGCCCCCGCTCCATGCGGCCCCGCTGCATCGGATACAAGTGCTGCCCCCGGGCGTCGCCGAACCGAAGGTCGCCTTCAACCCGGCCCAGGTGAGCCTCACGGGCCCCACCATCAACCTGCCCTGCCCCGCCGTCGAGTCCGATCCGGATTTCACGGCGGGCTGCACGGCGACTTGGGGACAGTTCTCCGGTCCCAACTTCATCCTCCAAGGGGAGGGAAGGCGCTGCGATTCCTGTCCATCCTCGTCAACGCCGACGCCGGCCTCCAGATATCGCTGGAACGTCGAGGTCAGACTCGCGACCAGTATCGACGGCATGGAAGTCTTCGGGACCTTCACGGTCCCACTCGAGGCCGCCGTAAGCCTCCCCGGAGAGACGGTTCCTCTCGCCCGACTCACGATCTCGCCCGGAGACGGTTCCGTGATCCTCGACGGCTCGGCCTCGACCCCCGCGGGCGTCGAGTTCCACTTCAGCCAGGTCTCAGGGCCAGCTGCCGTCCTGACTCCTGCGAGCCCCGATGGCTCGCGGGTGGAGTTCACGCCTCACTTGCCGGGCAACTACGAGTTCGAGCTGACGGTCTTCGACCCCATCACGGGCCTGCGGAGCCTGCCGGCCCGCAGCGGGACGCTCGTCCGCGGGATTGCAACGAACATCGCCATCCGCAGCTCTCCCGCCGTGGCGACGGCCGGAGAGCCGTTCGACCTGCGCGTCGAGGTCGTGGATGCCTTCGGGCGCTTCGACCCGACGGTGCCTGTGACGATGACGGCGGCGACGCTCGTCCCGAATCTCGAAGGGGCCGTCCTCCTTGGGCCCACAGAGACGCCGACGGTGAACGGCGTGGCGGTCTTCGCCGGGCTCCGGATCGAGCGGGCGGGCTCCTTCCGAGTCGAGGCCTCGGCGGTCCTTCCGTCCGTTGGCCGCGTGGTGTCCGTGAGTCCGCCCATCGAAGTGCGGGCCGCTCCGGCCGTCGGAATCGAATTCCGCGCCGAGCCGCCGGCTTCGGTGCAGGCGGGCGATCCCTTCAGCCTGCGGCTCGAAGTTGTCGATGCATTCGGGAACCTGGACCCGACGGTGCCGGCGACGGCGACGGCGGCGACTCTCCTCCCGAACATCGAAGGGGCCGTCCTCCTCGGGACGACCGAAACTCCGTCCGTGAACGGCGTGGCGGTCTTTTCGGGCCTGCGGATCGAGCGCGCGGGCACGTTCCGGGTCGAAGCGTCGACCGTCGTTCCGTCCGCGGGCCGCGTGACGGCGGTGAGCCGGACGATCGAAGTCCGTCCGGCGGCCGCGGTGCGGATCGCGATCGATGAGGAACCTCCCCTCACCGTGGCGGCCGGCGAGCCCTTCAGCCTCAAGGCGGACATCCTCGACGCCTTCGGGAACCTCGAGCCGACCGTACCGGTGACGATGACGGCGACCGTGCGCCCCAATATCGAGGGGGCGACGCTCTCGGGCCCGACGGAGATCATGACGCTGAACGGCTCGGCGGTCTTCACCGACTTGAAGCTCGACCGCGTCGGGCAGTTCCAGCTCGAGGTCTCGGCTGTCCTGCCCGCCGTGGGGACCGTCACTGCCGCCACACGAGACGTGACCGTGCAGCCCGGCGCCGCGGCGCGGCTCGGCTTCCGCATCCAGCCGGGGAACAGCGCCGTGGGCGCCGAGATCCCGGCGCCCATGGTCGAGCTCCGCGACTCCTTCGGGAATTTCGCCCCCGGCGGCCCGGAGCGACCGATCGAGCTGGTCTGGGACACGAACCCCGGCGGTGCGACCCTGCAAGGGCCGACCGTCGTGATCACGATCGGTGGGAGGGCGGTCTTTTCCGGCCTCAGCGCCGACCGCCCCGCCGCGGGGAATACGCTCCGGGCCACCTCGCCGGGCCTCCAGGACGCCGTGAGCCTCCCCTTCATGATCGACAACAACGACCCGCCCGTCGTGCAGTTGATTCCTCCAACGGGGAGGCTGGACAGCGGCTGCGTCACCATCGAATTCAAGCTCAGCGACAGCACGTCGGATCCGGCCGAAGTCGAGCTGCAGTTCCAGGTGGCCGCCGGGGGCCCCTTCAAGCCCTGCACGCAAGGCGGAAGCGACCCCGGAGCGGGCTTCGATGGCACCCAGCGCCTCTCCTCATCGCCTGCGGGGACCGTGCACCGATTCCTCTGGGACACGAGGGCCGATATCGGACCGACGGGGCCGGCCGGCGTGGCGGTCAAGGTGCGAGTCGCTGCCTGGGACCCGGGTTTCCCGGACCTGCGGTCCGAATCGACTCTCGACGCCGTGACGGTGATCAACGAGACGCTCCTCGATCGGGTCGCCTTCGGTGCTTGGGGAGCCCCGCAGCGGTTCATCGTCGACCCGATCTTCCTCCAGCAGTTCGGCGTCGGGCTCCCCGACCTCGTCGCCGCCTCCCGGGACGCTCCCATCTTGCGCCTGTTCCGCCAGGACCCGGCGATGCGCGGGACCTTCATCCCCGGTCAGATGTTCTTCACGGGCTCTCCGGCGGCGGCACTGGCCATCGGAGATGTGAACCAGGACGGGCGCTCCGACGTCGTCATCGCCGACTCGACCGCTTCCCGCGTGCAGGTCTTCCTTGGGGATGGCGCGGGGATCTTCGCCCCCGCGGCGACCGCGGTCGTCGGCCTGGAGCCGGTCTCGCTCGCCGTCCGGGACCTGAACGGCGATGGCCGGCCCGACATCGTGACGGCGAACCGCGCCTCCGCCGACGTCTCGGTGCTCCTCCAGGACGACCGGGGCGGTTTTCCCGGCCCCGCGGCGCGGTTCGCGGCCGGAGTGGAGCCCCGAGAGATCGCCATCGGCGACGTGGATCGCGATGGCGCCCTCGACCTCGTCGTCGCCGACGGCGGCTCGGCGAGCATCCAGGTCTTGCGGGCGAACAAGACGGCTCCGGGGACGTTCCAGGCAGCGCAAGCTCACACGACGGGCGACAATCCGGTGGCCGTCGTCCTCGCCGACGTGGACCGGGACGGCAAGCTCGACGCGGTGACGGCGAACCTCGCCGGCGAGGGCGTCACGGCGCTCTTCGGCGACGGCGCGGGTGGCTTCCCCCGCCGCCTCGACCTCTCGACGGGGGTCGGCTCGGCGCCGATGGCGATCGCCGTTGCGGACCTGGACGCGGACGGGAGGCTCGACCTCTGCGTGGCCGCGAGCGGCCTCGACGCCGCCTCTGTGTTCTTCCAGGACGATGCTGCGCCCGGGACGTTCTCGCCGGCGCGCAACTACCCGGCCGGCCCCGCCCCGCTCGACATCGCCGCCCGCGACCTCGACCTCGACGGGCGAGCGGACCTCGTGACGGCGGACTCCGGCACCGGCGAAGTCTCCGTGCACCTCAACGCCACGGCGCGAGGCTGCGGGGTCGACTTCAAGGTCCCCTCGGCCTCGGCGACGGGCGATGGCCCGTCGGCGGTGGCCCTCGGGGACTTGAACGGCGACGGAAAGATCGATACGGCCGTCGCGGAGTCGCTCGAAGACCGCATCTCGATCTACTTCCAGACCGGGGACGGCTCGGTGGCGGAGCCTGTTCACCTCGCAACGGCCGCTTCCCCCATCGACCTCGCCATCGGAGATTTCGACGGCGACGCCCGGAACGACGTCGTCGTCGCCTGCGCCGGTGCGGATACGGTCCAGGTCTTCCGGGCGGACCCGGGGCCGGCGGGGGGGTTCTTGCCCGCAGTCCAGACTCCGGTGCCGGCGGGGCCCGTCGCCTTGAGCCTCGCGGACCTCAACGGCGACTCGCGCCTCGACCTCGCGGTGGCGAGCGGGACGGCCCGGAAGGTCTCCGTGTTCCTCGGAAACGGCGCCGGCGGCCTCGCGCACGCCCCGGCATCGCCGATCTCCGTGACGGGAACCCCCGTCGACGTCGACCTCGTCGATCTCAACGGCGACCTCACGCTCGAGTTGCTGCTCGCGCAGGCGCTCCCGAACGTCGTCCAGTTCATCCAGAATCCGGCGACCAACATCCCGATGGTTCAGGGCTTTGAACTAGTGCTCGACGACCGGAGGATACGCGGTTTCGAAAGCGGAAGATTCGCCCAAAAGTTCACCGACCTCGGGATCGCCTTCAGGGACTCGAACCGGATGGCGATCTACCTCGGGAAGGGCGATGGCACGTTCGCCCCCGCGCCCGTTCCCGAAGTGGACGTGGGGAGCAGACCCCGCTCCGCCGCAGTCGGAGACCTCGACCGAGACGGCGCTCTCGACATCGCAGTCGCCTGCGAGGGGTCGAACGACCTCCGGCTCCTGCACGGACGGGGCGACGGGACGTTCGACCTCGTCCGGACGATCCCGTGCGGCAGCGGGCCGGTCGATCTGGCGCTCGGCGACTGCGACGGAGATGACATCCTCGACGTCACCGTGGTCCACGACGGCTCGAAGAGCCTCTGGGTCCTCGAGGGCGACGGCATGGGCGGCTTCGAGACCGCGCCGGATTTCGGAACGGGCGACGAGCCCGCCGCGCCGGTCGTCGCGGACCTCGACGCCGACGGCCGGCTCGATGTGGTCCTCGCCGTCGCGACCCTCAACGAAGTCCAGGTCCACCGCGGCCTCGGCATGCGGTCCTTCGCGCCGCCTGTTCGGATCGCCGTCGCGGGCGGCCCGGCCCACGTGACGCTCCTCGATGCGAACCGCGACGCATTCCTCGATCTTGCGGTGGCCTGCGAGTCGGCCGATCGTGTTGCGTTGCTCCTTGGAGACGGCGCCGGCGGCTTCGGAGCGCCGATCGTCATCCCGGCGGCCGATGGGCCTCGCTGCACGGCCGCTTCGGACTTCGACCGCGATGGGAAGATCGACCTCGCGGTCGCCTGCGCCGGCGCCGGGACCGTCGAGGTCCGCCACGGCAATGGCGACGGCGGCTTCGGTCCCGCGCAGGCCTATCCGGCTGGCCTGCAGCCGGTCTGGGTCGCCGCCGAGGACATGAACCGCGACGGCTTCTCAGACCTCGTCGTCGCCGACGGGGGCGGCAGCGCGGTCCTCGTCCTCCTCAACGACCGAACGGGCGCGTTCCTGCCCGCGAGGCAGTCTCCCTTCGGCGCCCCGCTTCAAGCCTTGGCGATCGGCGACCTCAACACCGACAAAGCCTTCGACGTCGCGGTCCTCACGGACTCTGGATACCGCATCGCGTTTGGAGACGGCATCGGCGGTCTGATACCGGCCAGCGGAGCCCCGATTACGCAATGCCGCTTCATCGGCATCGTGGATACAGACGTCGATGGCAACCCTGACGTCGTGGTCGCCAGCCCGCGCACGGTGAGCATCGCCCGCGGCAACGGAATGGGAGGCTTCGATCCGCCCGGGCAGCACGGGGCGCCGTTCATCCTGACGGGCGTCGGTCCGGTCCCGGTGGTCGTCGGAGGGGAGAAGCGCATCCTCCTCCCCGACGGAAGGAGCGCGGGCGGCTGCTGCGTGGCCCGCTTCCAGCACCTCGGCGGGCCCGCCGTCCAGAGGGCGGCGGCCGCGGCCACTGTGTTCCTGCCGCTCCTTCTGCTGGCGTGCCTGCGGGGCCGGCTCCGACGCCGCGAGGCGGCCGGGCGGACATGAAAGCGGCGGCACGCGGTGCGTCCCGCCATCGTCGAGTTCCTCGACCGAGTCTTCGGGACCGAGCTCTTCCGGTACCTGGTCCCGAACTACCTCATGATGCTCTGCCTCGGGATGTTCGTGGGGACGATCATCTCGGTGCTCCGAGCCCGAAAGCGCAACCTCGACCCCGATCCGCTCCTCGGCCTCATCCTCTGGGCGTTTCCCGCGGCGCTCCTCGGCGGGCGGCTCCTCCACTTCATACTGGAGCCTGAGGCGTACTCCGGAGGCGTCGCGAGCTTCTTCGATCCGCTCCAGGGGGGCGGCGTGGCCTACGGCGGCCTCCTGGCGGGCACACTGGCGGGCCTCATTTACCTCCTCCGGCGCGGACAGGGCGTCTGGAATTACCTCGATTGCGCAGCGCCGGGTCTCGGGATCGCCGTGGCGCTCACCCGCCTGGGCTGCTTTCTCGATGGCTGCGACTACGGGCTCGTCTCGGAGGTGCCGTGGGCGCTGCGCTTCCCCGCCGGGAGTCCCGCCCACGGGTTCCATGTGGTTCAGGGACTCGTTGCGCTCGAGGCGCCCTGCTCCCTGCCCGTTCACCCGACGCAGCTCTACCTCGCCGCGAAAGGGCTCCTCCTTGCTGGCGGCGCCTGGGCCTGGGGGCGATGGATGCGCCCGAGGCCCGGCGAGGAGTTCCTCGTCCTCTGGATCCTCTATGCGGTCCTTCGCTTTGCTGTCGAGTTCCTGCGAGGCGACCCCGAGCGCGGGTTCGTGGGCCCGCTTTCGACGTCGCAGGCCATCTCGATCCCGGTCTTTCTCGCAGCGGCGGCGCTCTTCTGGCGCCGCAGGACTCTGCAGACCGGAGACTCATGAGCGCGCCGGAGCCTCCTCGGCGAATCGGAAGCCCGCGATGGGCTCTCCTCGAAGCGTGCGCGGCGACGCTCCTCGCCGTCGCGGCGATCCACCTCTTGACGGGGACATCCTACGGCAGCGTTCTCGCACCCGGTGTGTGGATCTACATCCCGCTCGCTTCGGTCTTCTGTGGCCGGCGCTCCTTTGAGGACCACGGCTTCGCCCTCTCGGCCTGGAGGAAAGGCTGGACGGCTCTGGCCCTCTCGGCGGTGCTCGTCCTCGTCCCCTTTGCGGCGGCGGTGATTCTCCTCGGACCCAAGCTCGACGGGATCCGCCCGACGGCCCCGGCGAACATCGATCCCACCGTCCTCCTCCTGGACCTCGTCCTCGTCGCCATCCCCGAGGAGATCTTCTTTCGGGGCTACATCCACGGCCGGTTGAGAGTGTGGCTCGCCTCGAGAGGGATCCGAAACTCAATCGTCCTCGCCGCCGCCGGCTCGGCGCTCTTTGCGGCGGCCCACGTCCTTGTGGAGCCCACCTGGATTCGCGCCGCGGTCTTCGTTCCGGGCCTCCTCATGGGCTGGCTGCGGGAAAGAACGGGAGGTCTCCTCGCCCCGACGGGCTTCCACTGGCTGGCGAACGCGGTGTGGAGCGCTCTGCGCTTCTGACCGGGGCGAACTCCCGAACCGACAGGGCGCATGCGCCCCGGTCCAGAGCTCACCCCCTCAATTGGGGAGTTCACAACGCCTGGCCAGTTTTCACCACCTCGAGGGCCAGCGGATTCTTTGCCGCGATCATCGCCTCCCACTCGGCGCGCGTGTAGCAGAGGGGCTGGATCGGGAGGTCCGTCGTCAGGAGGACAGCCTCGATCCGATAGGGGAGCTTGCCGGTGAAGGGTCCGACCAGGATGAGATCGATGTCGCTCCCCTCGTGGGGGTTCCCTCGACCAAAGGACCCATAGAGGTAGACCTCCTCGAGGCGGAATCTCTCCCGCGCGAAGCGGACCCATTCGCTCAGGGCTGCACGAATCTCTGGCAGGCGGTCAAGATCGATCGAGCGGACTGTATGCATCGATTTGCGTCCCCCTGGTCGTAGTAGCGTGAAGGCGGATCGGCGCTCATCAGGCCATTCGGATAGCGCGTGGAGATATAGAAGGCGTCCAGATGCTTCGCCTCCGGTAGGAGCGGAGCGAAGGAAGGATCGAGAAGGCCGGCCTCCCGGACGAGGTCGGCGAGCGAATGCGACAGGACTGAAGTGCGCCCCCGAAAGTAGAGAAACGACTTGAGCGCCTTCTCCGCCGCTTGCAGCGACTGAAAGCAGGCCCATTCAAAGTGCCGCGTCTTCAGGCTGTCCTGGGCCGCTGCGAGGTCGGCCACGGCTTGCTGCATCCAGCGCTTCTCGTCCGCCATGGGATTCCTTGCCGGGGGATTATAGGGCGAGGGGGGAACATCCGACAGGCGGCGCCGTCTGCCGGCCACGGCTGCCGCTGCCGCTACGGTTTTCACCGGCCGGGAACCGCAGAAGACGCGGAGGGATTGACCCTTCTTCGATGTTTTACCGCCCCTCCTCTATGAGCTTCCACAGCCTTTGCGTCTCCGGCCGATCCGGCGCGAGCCGGCGGAGGATCTCGGCTTCGCGGCGAGCCTCCTCCTTCCTCCCCTGCTCGAGGAGAATCATCCCCAGGAGCCGCCGGCTCCCCCAGAAGTGTGGATCCGCCGCGATGGAGGCCCTCACGGCAGCCTCGGCCTCGGCGGAACGGCCCGCGAGGTAGAAGAGGAACGCCTGGGTGAGGGGAAAGCTCTCCCGGTTGCCGCCCCGGCGGACCGCTTCGTCCGCGTGTCGGAATCCCTCGTCGAACAGATCCGCGCGCCGCGCCTCGGGGAGCGACCCGCCCGATCCGGCGAGCGCGTCGGCGATGGTCTTGGCCAGGACCTGGTGGTAGGAGCCGATCTCGGGCGCAAGTTCGACGGCGCGGCGACCCTCGCGGAGGGCCGCGCCGGAGTCGATGGGCCCCTTGCCGTCCGCTCGCCGCTCGCCGTAGGCCCTGCACAGGAGGATGGCCGTGTCGGCCTGGAGGAGGCGCGCCGCATAGAGGCCCGTCGCGAGCGTCAAGGCCAGCGCCGCGGCCGCTGCGAGGAGACGCAAGTACGGCGGAGCGCGCTTCGGGGAAGCCTCGGGTGGTTTCGAATGTGTCCAGGGTGCGCCCATCGCGGTGGCGGCCCCGAGTGCGACATGCCAGAAGAAAGACGACGATGGGACGTGGCTGATCGTGAGACAGTGAACTGCGTGCGCCAACAGCGCCGCAAGGAGCCCGGCAGCCCTCCAGCGGGCCCTCCGATCCTCCATCGGGTCGCGCAGCCGACGGAGGACCCTCAGCCCCGCAAGGAGCACGAGTCCCACGGAAGCGGCGAGCGCGGCGATTCCTCCCTCGGCGAGGAGCTGGAGGGGCTGCGAGTGGATGTCGCGGAACTGGCCATCGCCCAGGGCGCGCCCCAGCTCCTCGGTCTTGTAAGGGATGAACGAGTCGCGGAAGCCTTCCGCCCCGACGCCCGAGAGCCCGTGGTCGCGGAAGAACGGGATCGACGACTTCCAAGCCTGGAGCCGGACCGAGCTGCCGGCATCGACGCGCAGCACGTCGGCGAGCCGGCCCCCCGCAGCCTCGCGGATCGCCGGGACGGCGAGGAGCACCGCGAGGACGGACAAGGCGAGGGCTCCCGCAACCGCCGTGGGCAGCAAGAGGCGCCGCATCGCGGGCCCCTGGACCCGCAGAGGACCCCGGAGGAAGAGGAGGGCGATCACGGCGGATCCCGCCAGCGCCCCCAGCCATGCTCCGCGGGTCTGCAGGAGGACCAGCTCGAGGCTCATGAGCGCGGCTCCGACTCCCCAGAACACCGCTTCGGCGCGCCGGGGAGCGCCGAGAGCGAGCCCTGCGGAGATGAAGAACGGGATGAGGAGGACGTTCGCGGTGTAGTTCGCATGGCCGAAGGCTCCCGTCCATCGCCACTCGTCGCCCGCCTGGCGGTCGGGCCCCATGCAGAGGATGGCGAGCCCCGCCGCCGCCAAGGCCCGCAGGAGCCAGACGCGCCGGCGCTCGCTTCCGGCCGCCGAGACCTGCGCGGCCAGTGCGAAAGTCCAGACGGCTGCGTAGGTGACGAGCCCCATGCGGACCTCATAGGAGCCGAGTGCGGAGGACATCAGGTCGTTCGAGTGTAGGAGGGTCGAGAGGGCGATGGCGCCGAACTGGAGGGCGAGGAGCGCAGGAAAGAGCCGATCGATGCGACCGAACCGCCGGGTCAGGGCGAGATCGCAGAGGAGGCCCGCAGCGAGCGGGGCCGCCGCGATGAGGAGTGCGAAGCGCGGGAGGCCGTAGCCCTGATAAACCGCGCGGGAGACGACGAGAGGAAGCGCGACGGCGAACGAGGCCACGAGAACGAGGAGACAACTCGTCGCCGGTCCCCCCTGCGAAGGCCCGAGTGATCCTCCGCCGAGCATCGGACCTGGATCGTCACCGAGGCGCGGCTTCGGTCAAAGCCGAAAGCGCGCTCGACGATAATCTCTTGAGGATCAGGCGGCGGAGCATGGCGGTTGCATCCTACCGATTGCGGGCGACAGAAGAACAGGAGGAATTTGCGGTGCAGGGACGTGGTTTCTTCCATGAAATCACGGACGGGAACCGCAGAGGACGCAGCGCGACGTCGCCGCCTACGAATCGGTCCCTCTGCGATCCTCTGCCCCTCCGGTCGGCCGCTGCGCGGCCCTTCCGGTCCTCGCGCTGGCGCGCTCCCCTCCGGTCGGCTGCTCCGCGGCCCTTCCGGTCCTCGCGCTGATGCGCTCGGCCTCCAGGCGGGCCTCGCAGCCGCCCGCTGGCGCGGGCCCCCGGCTGCTCCGGCGGTCCGCGGCTCCGCACTGCTCGCCGCTCCTTCCGG
>Ga0187893_10001616_pt1 | contig 53373 bp, 51 predicted proteins | sample MA1701074metaG_FD_139574 | JGI IMG/M metagenome (GOLD analysis project Ga0187893, IMG submission 139574) | White microbial mat communities from a basaltic lava cave in the Kipuka Kanohina Cave System on the Island of Hawaii, USA - MA170107-4 metaG ... | reverse complement strand
CGCTCGCAGCATCGGCGCTCGCAGCATCGGCGCTCGAGGGATCGACCGGACGAGCGGGTTCCCGTGTCATCGCGCCCCGGCGCGCGAGGTCATGGCCAGGCGGACCTCGTCACCCAGCGAGGTGATGTCGCCGGCCCCCAACGTCAGGCAGAGATCGCCGGCCCGGAGCTCGTCGGCCAGATAGCGCACCACGTCGGGGCGATGGGGCAGGTAGGCCACTCGTTTGTAGGGCGATGCCTCGAGCACGGAGGCGACCAGCAGCCGGCCCGTGACGCCCGGCCGGGGAGCCTCGCCCGCGGCGAACACCTCGGTGAGTACGGCCACGTCGGCATCGGCGAACGCCGGACCGAACTCGCGCCACAACGCGGCGGTGCGGCTGTAACGGTGGGGTTGGAACACGGCCACCACGCGACGCCAAGACCCGCCCGCGGCAGCCGCCAGCACCGCCGCCACCTTGCCGGGATTGTGGGCGTAGTCGTCGACGAAGGTCACCCCGGCGAGCTCGCCTCGGAACTCGAACCGTCGCGCCACGCCGGCGTAGCGGCCCAGGGCGTCGCGAGCACCGGCGAAGGGCACGCCGAGCTCGAGTGCCGCGGCAATCGCGGCGGTGGCGTTGCGGGCATTGTGCAGTCCCGGCACAGGAAGGTGGACCTCACCGAGCGTCTCGGGGCCCCGCGTGAGGCCGAAGCGCACGCTGGACCGCCCGGTGACGACGTCGTGCATGCGCAGGTCCGCCGAGGCGTGGGTGCCATAGGTCACGGCCCCGTGGCGCGCCGCCAGCGCCCGGGAGCCAGGATCATCGGCACAGACGATGTTCGGCCCGACGGCGCTGGCGAGGAAGCGGTCGAAGGCAACCTCGATGGCGGCCAGGTCCCCGTAGAAGTCGAGGTGGTCGACGTCGACGTTGGTGACCACGACCCGCTCAGCGCCGAGCTCGACGAACGTGCCGTCGCTCTCGTCGGCTTCCACCACGAACCAGTCCCCGCCGTCCCACACCGCCCCGGCCCCGATCTCGTTGAGCTCGCCGCCGACCAGGAACGACGGCCGCCGGCCCGCCGCGACCAGGACCAAGGCGAGCATCGACGCCGTCGTCGTCTTGCCGTGGGTGCCCGAGACGGCCAGGCAGCGCCGGGTGCCGGCGATGGCGGACAGTATCTCGGCCCGGCGCAGCACCGCGGTGCCCTGCGCCGCGGCAGCGACCACCTCGGGGTTGGCGATCGGGATGGCGGTGGAGGCCGCGACCACGTCGACGCCCTCTACGAGCGCGGCGTCGTGGCCCACGGTCACCGACACCCCCTGGGCCCGGAGCCGCTCCAGCCCGGGCGAAGCCTTGAGGTCGCTGCCCGAGACGGCGTGGCCCATCGAGGTGAGCACCGAGGCGATGGCGCTCATCCCCGAACCACCGACCCCCACGATGTGAATACGACGCGGTGAGGACAGGTCCAACACCGCCGCGTCACCCACGAGCGCTGGCCTCGAGGAGCTCGATGACCCGCGCCGCGGCGTCGGGCCGGGCCAGGGCGCGGGCGCCCTTGGCCAACGCCGCGAGACGGCCGGGGTCGGCGACCAGGCGATCGACCTCGGCCGCCAGCCGGTCGGCGTCGAGTTCGGCGTCGGCGACGACGACCGCGGCCCCGGCGCGCTCGAGGTGCCGTGCATTGGCGCTCTGGTGGTCGCCGGTGACGAACGGCGACGGGACCAGCACGGACGGCAGGCCGACAGCCGCCAGCTCGAAACAGGTGCCGGAGCCGGGCCGGCATACGGCCAGGTCGGCTGCGGCCAGGGTGCGGGCCATGTCCTGCTCGTAACGCACACGCTGGTAGACAACACCGCCGTCGATCAACGTAGGGGACGCGGCCATGATCTCGTCCCAGTCTCGCTGGCCGACGATGTGGCGCACGGCGAGATCGTCGCGAGCGGCCCAGATCCGTACCGCGCCGAGCGCGGCACGGTTGAGCCGGAGGGCGCCGAGCGAGCCCCCCATCACCACGACGAGCGTGCGCTCCGTCCCCAACCCGAGGGCCGTACGAGCCGCACCGCGATCGCGGGCACGGTCGACGGCCAGCACCTCGGGTCGCACCGGGTTGCCGGTGACCGTCGACCTGGGCAGCGGGGTACCGGGGAACGACACGGCCACGGCCCGGGCGAACCGGCTGACCAGGCGGTTGGCCGCGCCCGGAACGGCGTTCTGCTCCGCCACCACGATCGGCACCCGCAGCAGGACCGCGGCCAAGGCGCAGGGGACGCTGGCATACCCGCCCAGGGCCAGCACGACCGCGGGCCGGCGACGCCTCACCAGCCGCACGGAGCGAGCGAAGGCTCGCCCGATCCCGCAGAGGGCGCTCAGGTTGGCCGGCGTGAGCCGGCGCTGGATCCCTCGCCCCGGCAGCAGCGTGATGGTGAACCCGGCAGCGGGTACCAGGGTGGCCTCGAGCCCCCGGCTGGCCCCCACGAAGTGGATGCTCGTCGGGGCCCGGCCGTGCGCGACGAGGGCTTGGGCCACCGCCAGGCCGGGCATCACGTGACCCGCGGTCCCGCCGCCGGCGATCATGACGAAAACCTCTCCCGACCCGTCGCTCATTCTGCGACCGTTTCCGGCACCAGGGCACCGGAAGCAGGCGCAGGATGCCGAGGCGGGGTCATCGGCCCTGGCGGGCGATGTTCAACAGAACTCCCGCGGCGGCCATGGTGGCCAGCGTCGAGGAGCCGCCGTAGGAGATGAACGGCAGCGGAACGCCGGTGATGGGCAGGATGCCGATGACCGCGCCGATGTTCACGAACGCCTGGACGCAGATCCACGTGGTGATGCCCGTGGCCATCAGGCGCCCGAGCGCGTCGGGGGCACGCAACGCGGTCCGCATGCCCAACCAGCCCAGCCCGGCGAAGAGCCCCACCACCAGCGCCGCACCGACCAAGCCGAGCTCTTCGCCGATGATGGCGAAGATGAAGTCGGTGTGGGCGAAGGGAAGGAATCCCCACTTGGCGCGGCTGGCCCCGAGCCCGACACCGAGCCATCCCCCCGAGGCCAACGACACCTGGGACTGGATCGTCTGGTAGCCGGTGTTCAGCGGGTCGGCCCACGGGTTGAGGAACGACAGCACGCGCTCGCGCCGATAGCTTTCGCCCAGCGCGGCCACGAGCGCGGTGCCCACACCCAGGGCACCCCACCCGGCCAGTGGGCCGAGCGGGACCCCGGCCGCGAACAGCATGCCGAACACGATGGCGGCGAGCACGATCGTGGTCCCGAGGTTGGGCTGGACCATGATCAACCCGGCCGTCACCGCCAGCACGGCCAGCACGGGGCGGAGCGTGACCCGCGTGTCGTCGAGCCTGGCCGAGCGCCGGGCCAACAGGTCGGCGACGAACAGGAGAACCGCCAGCTTGGCCAGTTCCGAGGGCTGGAGCTGGAACGGCCCGGCGCCGAGCCAGCGGCTGGCGCCGTTGACGCTGACCCCTACTCGCGGCACGAGCACGGCCACGAGCAGGGCGACGGCGGCGACGAGGAAGGGCCCGGACAGGCGCCGCCACCGGTGGTAGTCGACACGCAGGGCCATCACCATGGCCACGGTGCCTAGGGCCACCCAGAGCACCTCGCGCTTGAAGTAGTACCAGGAGGACCCGTACTCGTCGAGGGCCACGATCGTCGAGGCCGACAGGACCATGACCAGGCCGATGAGGTTCAGCACCACGATGATCGCCAGCAGCACCACGAATCCGGTGCTGCGGGTGCCGGCCGGCGGGCGCGGCGGGCGCGGCGTAGCCCGTCGCGCCGCGGACCGCACCGCCGGGTGGGCGGGCGAGCGGGGCCGGGTGGTCGTGGTCACGAGGCGGCCAGGAGGGTGCGCACGTGGTGCGCGAAGTCGTCGCCGCGTTCGCCGTAGGAGCCGTACCAGTCGAAGGAGGCGCAGCCGGGCGAAAGGAGCACCGCGTCGCCCGGTTGCGCCAGCGAGGCGGCCGCATCCACGGCCTCGGCCATGGTGGCGGCGACGCGCACCGGACGGACGCCGTCGAAGACCATCGCCAACTCCGGCGCGGCTTCGCCGATGGCTACGACCGCCCGGACCTTCGGCGCCCCGTCGACCAGCGGCGACAGGTCGAGGCCCTTGTTCCGCCCGCCCACGACCAGCACCGCGGAGTCGAACGCGCGCAGGGCAGCCAGCGTGGCGTGCGGCGTGGTCGCCTTGGAGTCGTCGTAGAACCGCACCCCTTTAGCCTCCCCCACCAGGCTCACCCGGTGGGGGAGCCCCGTGAACGCGAGCAGGGCCGCTCGGGCGCCCGCGAGCGTGGCCCCGCCGCCGACGGCGGTGGCTGCGGCCGCGAGGGCGTTGGTGAGGTCGTGGGGGAAGCTGCGCCACAGCTCTGACGCCCCCGCCAGCTCCACGCCGGCCGGGGCGTACAACCGGCCCTCGTCGAGGTGGTAGTCGGCTCCCCGCCGCCCGAAGGTCAACCGGCGGGCGGTGACACCGGCCAGATGGGCCGCCACGACCTCGTCGTCGGCGTGGCCCACCGCCAGGGCCTCGGGCCCCTGGTCGGCCCAGATCCGAGCCTTGGCCTGCTCGTAGGACGCCAGCGAGGCGTGCGCGTCCTGGTGGTCGGGGGCGAAGTTCAGCCACGTCGCCACCGCCGGGACGAAGCGCGCCGTGTGGGCCAAGCGGAACGACGACGCCTCTACCACGAAGACGTCGGTGCTGGGGTCGTCGATGGCGCTCACCAGCGGTACCTCGGTGTTGCCCACGGCCGCGGCGCGGCGCCCGGACGCTTCGATCATGGCTGCGGCCAACGTCGTCACGCTGGTCTTGCCGTTGGTACCGGTCACGGCCAGCAGCGGCCGGCTGTCCCAGCCCCGGGCCAGGTCGAACTCGCTGCGCACGGGCACTCCGGCCTCTCGGGCCAGCGCGAACACCGGGTGATGGTCGGCCAGCCCGGGGCTCGGCACCACCATCTCGGCACCACTCACGAGCCGGCGCAGCCCCTCGCGGCCAGGGGCGGCGACCAGTCGGACGTCGGCGTCGTCGGCCGCCGCCCGCAGGGCGTCGTCCGGACGGTCGTCGACGGCCACCACCTCGAAGGCGCGCCGCCGCAGCCCGGCGGCCACGGCCCGGTTGGTGACGCCGAAACCAACCAGCAACACGCTCACTTCAGATCCCCCACCGCCCCTGGCGGGGCGACCATCGAACAATGAGAATCGCCGCGTCGACCCGGCGGGGGGCCCGGGGGCCAGAGGCGCCGCCGGGCGGCATGGCCCAGGGCCGGTCGATCGGCGACAACGCTCAATCGAGCGCGCCGGTGGTGACGAAGTCGGCGTAGTAGATGCCGAGTGACAGGGCCGTGCACAGCCCCGCCAGGATCCAGAACCGCACGATCACCGTCGTCTCCGGCCAGCCCAGCAGCTCGAAGTGGTGGTGGATGGGCGCCATGCGGAAGATGCGGCGCCGGAAGAGCCGGAAGCTGCCCACCTGCAGGATGACCGATACCGTCTCCAGCACGAAGAGCCCGCCGATGATCGGCAGCAGCAACTGCGTGCTGGTCATCAGCGCCAAAGTGGCCAGGCCGGTGCCGATGGCCAGTGACCCGGTGTCGCCCATGATGATCTTCGCCGGATTGGCGTTCCACCACAGGAACCCGACGCAGGCCCCCAGCATGGCGGCCGACGCCACCGCCAGGTCGAGCGCGTGCGTGAGCTCGTAGACCTCGGGATGACGAAAGCCCCAGAAGCCGATCACGGTGAAGGCCATGAAACCCCAGTTGGCCGAGCCCGCCGCCAGCCCGTCGAGGCCGTCGGTGAGGTTGACCGCGTTGGCGGTGGCCAGCACCAGCAGGATCGACAGCACGACCCATCCGGCCCGGCCGAGGTCGAACCCGAACGAGTCGAAGCGAGTGAAGGACAGTTCCGTGTGCACCGGCGCGTGGAAGACGGCGAGGAGCGAGAAGGCCACGGCCACGCCGAGCAGACCGACGATCTTGGCCGACTTGGACAGGCCGAGGTTCCGCTCCTGGGAGACCTTGATCCAGTCGTCGATCAAGCCGACCAGCCCGGCGCCGGCCACCGCGCCCATGACGAGCAGGCCGGAACGGGTGAAGACCGTGCCGCTGCGGGCATGCGCCACCAGGTAGCCGACCATCGCACCGGCCACGATCACCACACCGCCCATGGTGGGGGTACCCGCCTTGGTGACGTGCGTCTGGGGGCCGTCCTCGCGGATGGGCTGACCGATGCCGCGCGCGCGCAGGATGTCGATGAGGAAGCGGGTCCCCACGATGGACACGGTCAACCCGACCGCGGCGGCGACGAGGAGCGCTACCACGAGGCTTCGGCTTCTCGCAGCAGCTCGTGGACGACGGCCCGGTCGTCGAAGGGGACCACGTGCTCGCCGAAGGTCTGCGTCGTCTCGTGCCCCTTGCCGGCGACGACGACCACGTCGCCGGCGCGGGCCACGGCCAGCGCCGCGGCGATCGCCGCTCGCCGGTCGGCGTCGACGAGCACGGCCGCATCGGCACCGGGCGCGGACTGGTCGGGCACGCCTCCCATGATGTCGGAGATGATGGCACCCGGGTCCTCGCTCCGGGGGTTGTCCGAGGTCACCACCGCGATGTCGGCGCCACGGGCGGCGACGGTCCCCATGGCCGGGCGCTTGGCACGGTCGCGGTCCCCACCCGCGCCGAACACGACGATCACCCGATGCCCTCCGGCCACCTCGCGTGCTGCGGCCAGCACCTCCTCGAGCCCGTCGGGGGTATGGGCATAGTCCACGAGGACCCGGAAGGGCTGGCCTTCGTCGATCGACTCGAAGCGGCCGGGCACCGGTCCCGCCGCCTCGAGGCCCGCGGCGATGGTCGTGGCGTCGATCCCGAGGCTGGCCCCCACGGTGGCCGCAGCCAACGCGTTGGAGACGTTGAACCGACCTCCCATCGGGACCCTCATGGGCACGCCCCTCCACCGGAAGGTGCTCTGGGCGGCCCCCACCACCAACTCGGCCGCGTCGTGGAGCTGGTAGCCGACCGTGGGCACCTGGGCGGCGTCGTGCAGCAACCGGCCGTGGGCATCGTCGAGGTTCACGACGGCGCGCTCGGCCACGCCGGGCTCGAACAACGAGGCCTTGGCCGCGAAGTAGTCCTCCATCGAGGCGTGGAAGTCGAGGTGGTCACGGGACAGGTTGGTGAACACCGCCACGTCGAACCGGGTGCCCGCGGTGCGGTGCATGGCCAGGGCGTGCGAGGACACCTCCACGGCCACCGCCGCCGTCGCCTGGTCTCGCATCGTGGCCAGCAACGCCTGCAGCTCCGGCGCCTCCGGGGTCGTGCGGGCCCCGGTGAGGGTGCCGATGACACCGCTACGCCAACCCGCGGCCGCGAGGACGGAGTGCACCAGGTGCACGGTGGTGGTCTTGCCGTTCGTACCGGTGACGCCGACCAGGGTCAAGGCCGCGGACGGACGGCCATGGAACTCGGCGGCGACGGGCCCCATCGCGCGGCGCACGTCGCGCACCACCACCTCGGTGGCGCCGGTGCCGAGCGGGCGTTGGCACAGCAGTGCCGCGGCGCCGGCGGCCACGGCCAGGGGGGCGAAATCGTGGCCGTCGGCGAGCCGGCCCGGGACGCAGCAGAACAAGGCGCCGGGAGAGACCCGGCGCGAGTCGTGCGTGATCCCGGTGATCTCCCGAGTGGGGTCACCCACCACGCTCAGCACCTCGATGCCGCCGAGCAGGGCGTCGAGGTGCATCCTCATCGCTCCGGTTCCGTAGGCGGCGACCGCGGTGCAGCGGCGACCGGGCCTCCCACCTCCACGCCGGGTTGGGCCGGGGCCGGGGCCGGCGCCGCCGTCTCCTCACGGTCGCCTCCACGGATCGGGACGCCGATCCCCCCGGTCGAGGCCGGCGGCGGGATGCGGAACGAGCGCAGCGCGTACCGAGCCAGGTCGGCGAACACCGGCGCGCTGGCGGCGCTGGCGAAGATCGACGACGTCGGCTCGTCGATCACCACGATGATCGACAGCTGTGGGTCCTCGGCGGGGACGAAGCCGGCAAAGGTGGTGACGTAGTGGTAGTTGCCGTCCGCGTCCTGGTAGCCACCGCCGGCGACGGACTTGCGGGCCGTGCCGGTCTTGCCGGCGACCTGGTAACCGTCGATGGCTGCCGCGGTGCCGGTGCCGACATCGACCACGTCCACCATCATGTCGCGCACCTGGTTGGCGACGTCCTCGGACACGACCCGGCGCCGCTCACCCCGCGGCGCCTCGTCGGCGACGCCGTTCTCGTCGACGGTCCCCAGCACCAGCGTGGGTTCCACGTACACCCCGCCGTTGGCGATGACGTTGTAGGCCGCGAGCATCTGCATCGCGGTGACCGCGATGGTCTGGCCGATGGGGATCGACCCGATGGCGGTGCCCGACCAGTCCTGCGGATCGAGCAGGATGCCCGGCGACTCGCCGGGGAAGCCCAGCGCCGTGCGCTGGCCGAAGCCGAAGCGCCTGAGGTAGTTGTCGATACGTTCGGGACCAAGCTGTTGGCCGAGCATGATGGTCCCGACGTTGGAGGACATCGCCATGATGTCGGTGGGCGTCCACTGCTCCACCGGGTGCGGGTGCGAGTCGGTGAAGCGCTTGTCGGCGATCTGGATGTTGTCGGGCACCGACCACACCGAGGTCGGTGTGGTGATGCCCTCTTCGAGGGCCGCCGCCATGGTGATGACCTTGTTCACCGAACCGGGCTCGTAGACCACCGTGACCGCACGATTGTCCGGTGTCGGCTCCGGCGCCCCGTTCCTGTCGGCGCCGTCGGAGGCTTCGCCGTCGGGATCTTCACCGTCGGAGGCTTCGCCGTTGGAGGCTTCACCGTCGGGATCTTCACCGTCGGGATCTTCACCGTCGCCGGCACCGGTCGACGGCCGGCCCAGGTTCGCCATGGCCAGGACCTCGCCGGTCTGCGGGTTGGTCACGATGATCGTGCCGGCCTTGGCCCCCATGCTCTCGATCTGTGACGCCACGAGCCGCTCGGCCTCGAACTGCAGGGCCCGGTCGATGCTCAGCATCAGGTCGTCGCCCGGTGTCGCCGGGGTCAGCTCGTGGTCACCGGCGGGGATGGTGCGCCCCTCGGGATCGCGCTCGAGCACGAGCTGTCCCGGGTCGCCGGTGAGCACGTCGTCGTACTGGTGCTCGAGGCCCGACGCGCCGACGTTGTCGACATCGACCGCGCCGATCACCGACTGGGCCAGTGACCCCGACGGGGTGAAGCGCTTGGGTTCGTCGAGCAGGAACACCCCGTCGAGCTCGAGGGCCTCGACGCGATCCGCGACCGCGTCGGGCAGTTGACGCCCGAGGTAGACGAAGCGCGCATCGGAGCCCAGCCGCGCCGCCAGCTCCGTCGGATCGGCGCTCAGGACCGGAGCGAGGTCGCCAGCCGCGGCTTGCGCGTCGACGACGAGCTGAGGATCGGCCCACGCGCTGCGTTGCGGGACCGACAGGGCCAGCTCGGCGCCGTTGCGGTCGAACACCGCGCCGCGTGCCGCGGCCAGCTCGACGGGGCGTATGCGTTGGCTGTCGCCGAGAGCGACATAGCGTTCGCCCCCGACGATCTGGAGTTGGGCCAACCGCACCACCACCGATCCGAACAGGAGGCAGAAGACCGTCAGGATGGCCAGCAGCCGTCGGCGAGGATGGCCCGCCCGGCGACGCCGGGCCGGTCGCTTCGAGGCGATCGCCGTCACCGACCGTCGTCTAGGTAGGGCTTGATCGTCATCCACGAGCCGACCGGGGCCGTGGCCTGCTCGGAGGCCGCGGGCGGCTCGGCCGGGCCCTGCGATGTGGTCCCGACCCGGGTCTCGACCTCGGCCTCGATGGCGCCCGAGGGGGTGAGATAGGTCGTCGTCTCCGGCTCGACCATCCCGAGCTCGTTCACCGCGGCGTCGACGATCCGCGCCGGCGACTCGAGCTGCGCGGCCGCGAGCCGCTGGCGTTCGTAGCGCGCCTGCTCCGCATCCACCTCGCGGTCGATGTCATCGAGGCGTTGCTGGCCCTGCACCAGGACCGTGTGGAACGCAGCCAGCCCGAACAGCACGATGAAGACGCCGATGACGCCGACCACCGCCCAGGTGCTCGACGAGGCCCGCCGACGCCCCGGCGCCTCGACCACGCGCAGGTCCGTCCGAGGCCGGCCCGGGGCCGGGGCCCGGGGCGCCTCTCGCGGTACGCGGCGCGGCGGCGCGGCGGTGGCGGGGATTCGGCGGGCCGGCGCGCCGCCCGATCGCACCCGGAGCGGCTCGCTCATGCCGTGCGTCCCGGTGCGAGCTTCTCGGCCACCCGGAGACGGGCGCTGCCGGCGCGGGGGTTGGCGGCCACCTCGGCTGCGCTGGCCTTCCACGCGCCGGGTCGCACCAGGCGGACCGAGGCCCCCGATCGAGCACCACAGCCACAGGGGAGCTGGGGGGCGCACGTGCACCCGCCCGTGGCGGCATGGCGCAAGCGCTGCTTCACGATGCGGTCCTCACCGGAGTGGTAGGCCAGCACCGCCACCCGTCCGCCCGGCACGAGGAGCTCGACCGCGGCGTCGACCGAGGGAGCCAGGATGGCCAGCTCGTCGTTGACCTCGATGCGGATGGCCTGGAAGGTTCGCTTGGCCGGATGGCCGCCGCGGCGACGGGCCGGCGCGGGGATGGCGTCGCGGACCAGGTCGGCGAGCTCGCCCGTCGTCTCGACCGGTCGGGCGTTCACGATGGCGCGGGCGATCCGCGCCGCGTAGCGCTCGTCGCCGTACCGGCGCAGCACGCCGGCCAGGTCGGCCTCGGCGTAGGTGTTCACGATGTCGCTCGCGCTGCGGCGCCGCGACCGGTCCATGCGCATGTCGAGGGGACCGTCATGGCGATAGCTGAAGCCGCGGTCCGCTCGGTCGAGCTGCGGCGAGCTGACGCCGAGGTCGAACAACACGGCAGAGACCGAAAAGTCGTCGTGGGCAACATGACCGAGCTCCTTCACTACGTCGGCGATCTGGTCGAACCGGGCCCGTCGGAACGTGACCCGGTCACCGAAGGGCAGTAATGCCTCGGCTGCGGCAGCCAGGGCTTCATCGTCGTGGTCGAGCCCGACCAGGTCGAGGTGGTCGTGCGCCCCGAGCAGGGCGGCCGCATGCCCGCCGCCACCGACCGTGGCATCGACCACGATGCCCGGGGGAACCGGCCCGAGCAGCTCGACGACTACATCGACCAACACGGGGCGGTGCTCGAAGCGAGCAGTCACCGCCGGGGCCACGGATCGCTCATCGGCAGCCCCCCGGGCGCCGGGCGCACGTCGGGATGTCTCCCCGATCGAGCTGATGGGAAGCGGGCGGAGTAGGGGCCTTCCATCTCGCCGTCCGGGAGGCTGCGAATGAGCGATCCGTCTAACTTGTTCGGACAATGTCGGTTCGTGCCTGCACTCCTTGTGGTCGTGTCGGTGGTCGTGTCGGTGGTCGTGTCGGTGGTCGTACCGGGTGGTCGTACCGGGTGGTCGTACCGGGTGGTCGTATGGCGCTCGCTATGAGCGTCCGGTCAGAGCCGAAGCTCCTTGATCATCCCGGCCAGCTTCGAACGGTTGGTCTCCTCGAAGGCCGCGAAGCGGTCGCGGTCCCAGATCTCGACCCGGTCGAGCTGACCGACGATGAACGCATCGCGCTCGAGGCCGGCGTACCTGCGCTGCGACTCCGGGACCACGAAGCGGCCCTGCGCGTCGGGCTTGACCTGATGGCACTCGCCGAAGAACACGCTGAGCGGGCCCATCTCGCCGCCGCCTTCGCTGAGCTTGACCCTCATGATCTGGGACACCTCCTTGAACCGTTCGGTGGTCCACATCGCGATGCAGCCGTCCCACGGGGCCAGGACCGCCCCGTCCTTGAACCCGGAGCGAAACGACGAGGGAAGGACGAGGCGACCCTTGTCGTCGAGCCCGTGAGGGTGCTTGCCGAGGAACATCCCGCCACGTCGATCACCGACCAGGGACGGCGGTGCTCGGCTCCTCCATAACGACCCACGATATGCCACTTCCCTCCACCCGTCAACCACTACGGGGGTCGGACGCGCCACCCGGCCCGTCATCAACCCACGAAACAAGCGCCGCCGGTTCGGAGCTTGGCTAGAGCTTGGCTCGGTCTGTTCCGGACCGTCGCCTACGTCGGTAGGTGACGCACGAACTCACGCTCGAGGGCGGCCAACGGCACCGCCACCGCTGCGGCGACCCCCCGCAGCTCGTCCGCCGCCTCCCGGCGTTCGGCCGACGACAACGCCAGCAGCGACAGCAACACCTCCGGCTCCCACCGGGCGAGCACCACACATTGCAGGCGCGCTCCGGCGCGGGTACGTCGTTGGGAGACGCCGACGACCTTGCGACCCGAGACGGTGACCTCGCCGGGGCCGAGCGCCGCGAAGCAGATCCAACGCGACCACCGGGTGGGCACGAAACCGCCCCGGTGGGCCGTCGCCTCGATGCCGAGGCCGGCCAGGGCCGCCGCCCAGGCATCGCCCAGCCAGTACGCGGCGCGCCCGACATCGTCGACCCAGAGAGCATCGTGGCGCGGGACAAGGAGGTCGACCCAGAGAGCCTCGGCCGGCTGCAGGAGCACGGCGCCGCCGCCACTGCGCCGACGGACCACCTCGATGCCGGCCGTGCGGGCCGCGTCGAGGTCGACGACGGCGTCGGGCTGGGTGCTGCCCAGCACGAGCGCCGGCCGCGGCACCGACAGGACCCAGGCCGTCCGGGTCAGGGGTTCGGGTAGCTCCCGGGCGTGGAACGGGCCCGCCGGTCCGTGGGCGCGGGCGACCGACCAGCGCTCGCCGGTCACCCCTGTCCGGTCACATCGCCGCGGCGGCGGGGGTCTCGGCGACGCGCTCGACGTGGTCACGGCCCGCCGGATCGTGACGGTGCAGGTACGGCGCCCAGTCCCCCGGCACCGCCCCCGTGGTCACGACGAGCCACGCCGCGCCCCGGGGCGCGCCCGGCCGGCGGAGCAACCGCATGGTGGTCTCGTTCAGGTAACGGTCGCGCTTGCGAACGTTGCAGGGGCGACAGGCCGCCACCACGTTGTCCCAGCTGTGCGCTCCTCCACGCGAGCGCGGCACCACATGGTCGATGCTGTCCGCCGTCCTGCCGCAGTACTGGCACGCGTGGCCGTCCCGAGCCATGACCGCCCGCCGGCTGACGGCGACCCGGCGCCGGAAGGGCACGGCGACGAACACGCTCAGCCTCACCACCGACGGGACGGCCACCTCGAGTCGTTCGGATCGCAGCACGAGGCCCGTGTCATGCACGAGCTCGGCCTTGTTGGAGAGAACCAGCACGACGGCGCGCCGGGCTGGAACCACACACAACGGCTCGTAGGAGGCGTTGAGCACGAGTGCCCTCATCGGGCGGCAGGCTACTGCGACCGCGCCGCCGGCCAGCGCGAGGAAAGATGCCTCCACCGCGGCGCCGTTGGGTGCGGCACCACTCGAGCCAGGCGACGACGTCGGCCGGGGTCGGGGGGTGGTCGGGATCGCCGTACTGGGTCAGCAACCGGAACCGCACCCACTCGGCGTCGGGCGTGGGCAGCAGGGGCCATCGTCGCCACCAACCGGTCGGGGCGAGGCGGTGCACCTGGCGCAGCGCGGTCGGCCATAGCCACGGCCGGGCCAGTACCGCGGTGACGACCGAGGGGTTCACGGGTTCCCGGCCGGGCGGCGCAGCCCTCGCCAGCCCACCGCCGCGGCGCCGACGAGGGGCCCATCCGCGCCCAGGCCCCCGCGACGGATGACGGCGCCGGCCGAGAACTCGAGCCGGGCACAGCGCCCGAGCTCGGCGTTGGCCGCGGCGAAGAAGGGTTCGCCGTAGCCCAGGGCCACCGACCCCGCCACCAGGGCGAGCCGCAGGTCGAGCAGGTTGGCCACCGAGCCCACCGCCCGGCCCACCAGCCGGCCCGCCCGCTCCACCATCGCGAAGGGCGCTTCGGCCGCCGGCCGCCCGGTGATGGCGGCGATGGCGGTACCCGATGCCTCGGCCTCGAGGCATCCGCGCGCGCCGCAGCGGCACTCCCGGCCGCCGGGCTCCACGATCAGGTGCCCGACGTGACCAGCGTTGCCGGATCGGCCCTCGAGAAGGTGGCCGTCGAGCACGATCCCCGCGCCGACGCCGGTCGAAACGACCATGGCCAGGTAGTCCGTGACGCCAATCGCGGCACCGAAACGCCCCTCGCCGAGGGCCAGCGCCTTGGCATCGTTGTCGACGAACGTCGGCAGGCCGACGGCTTCGGCCAGGCGCGCGCGCAGCGGGAAGTGTCGCCAGGCGGCGATGTTGAGCGGTGACACCGTGTGGCCCGCGGCCTGCGCCCCGGACGACATCGGCCCACCGCAGCCGACCCCGCACACCACGGTCGTCGCCCCGACGCCCACCCGGACCTGCTGCACCAACTCGGACAAGCGAACGAACAGGGCCTCACCGTCGTCGGTACCCGCCGTGGGTACTTCGGCCCGACGCACGATGCGACCCTTCTCGGTGACGAGCCCGACGGCCAGCTTGGTCCCGCCGACGTCCAGGGCCAAGGCCAGGTCGCCGTCGGGTCGACCGACAACCTCGTGACCCGTGGCCCGCGGCTCAACCATCGGTCGCGAGCGTACGGGCCGGGACCGCCCGCATAGGCTGATCCTTCCGTCGAGGTCCGTCGCACGAGCCGTCCCACGCGATCAAAGGAGCCACTCGATCAAGGAGCCACGGCGATCAAGGAGCTAGCGATCAAGCAGACAGCGATCAAGCGGCCCGGGCGACCAAGGAGCCTCGAGTGCCCCCGCAGCCGCTAGCCGAACCGGGGTTGGGCTTCGCGGACCTCTTCGAGGCCGTCACCCGCAACGTAGAACGGGTGATCCAAGGCAAGCGCGAGGTCGTGGAGATGGCCCTGCTGTGCCTGTTGGCCGACGGCCACCTGCTCATCGAGGACGTCCCCGGCGTCGGCAAGACGAGCTTGGCCAAGGCCCTCGCCGCGTCGTTGCGTAGCAGCTTCGGAAGGGTGCAGTTCACGCCCGACCTGCTGCCGTCCGACGTGGTGGGCGTGAACGTGTGGAACCGGGCCAACGGTTCGTTCGAGTTCAGGCCCGGACCGATCTTCGCCAACATCGTGCTGGGCGACGAGATCAACCGAGCCTCGCCCAAGACGCAGTCGGCCCTACTCGAGGCCATGGCCGAGGGACAGGTCACCGTGGACGGCGTCACCTATCGGTTGGAGCCACCGTTCATGGTGATCGCCACCCAGAACCCGGTGGAGCACGAGGGTACCTACCCGTTACCCGAGAGCCAGCTCGACCGGTTCCTGATGCGGGTCTCTGTGGGCTACCCCGGTCGGGCCAGCGAGATCGAGATGCTCGACGCCCACGGCGACCACGACGCGCTTGACGACATCACCGCGGTGATCGGCACGCCCGACCTGCTGGCCATGACCAAGGCGGTGCGGGCGGTGCACGTGGCACCGAGCCTCAAGGGCTACCTCGTGGACCTGGCCGTGGCCACCCGGCGCCACCCTCGTCTCGCCCTGGGCGTCTCGCCGCGCGCCGTCCTCAGCCTGCAGCGGGTGGCCCGGGCCAGGGCGGCGGCGGCCGGCCGCAGCTACGTCGTGCCCGACGACCTCAAGGCCCTCGCCGGGCCCGTCCTGGCTCATCGCCTGCTGGCCAGCCCGGAGGCTCAGCTCTCCGGGATGGCCGCCAGCGACGCGCTCAAGGAGGTCCTACGCACCGTTCCCATCCCGTCCGGACCATCCGCGTCGGCATCGGCCGCCGCCGGCTCGCCGGGCACCAGGGCGAGATGAAGGGGCGGGCCCTAACGACATGACCCGCCAAGGCTGGCTCGTCGGAGCGGCAGGCGTGGCACTGGTGGTGGCGGGCCGGCTACTGGGCGTGTTCGAGCTGTTCGTGCTCGGCTCGGTGGCCGTTCTTTTGGTGGTGCTGGCGGTGCTGTGGACCAGCCGCACCTACCTACGCCTCGACGTCGACCGTCAGGTCGCACCGCTACGGGTGCACGCCGGCGCGCCGAGCCGGGTCGAGCTCAAGGTCCGCAACGCCGGCCCCCGACGCACTCCCGTCCTGGCCCTGTTCGACCCGGTCTCGCGCACCCAGGGCGCCGATCTCCTGCTCGGGCCGCTCGAGCCTCTCGGCACGACCCGGGCGGCCTACCGCCTGCCGACCGAACATCGCGGCATCGTGCGCATCGGTCCACTCGTCGCCACCGTCGGCGACCCGTTCGGCCTGGCCGCGGTGGCCTCCCCCGTCGCCCCGCTCATCGAGCTCACCGTCTTCCCCCGCGTCGACAACATCGTGGCCGTGCCGCAGACCACTGGCCATGACCCGCTCGCGGGGGCGGAGCACCCGACCGCGCTCGGGCGAGCCGGCGAGGACTTCTACGGGCTGCGACCCTACGTCGTCGGCGACGACCTCCGCCGCGTGCACTGGTCCTCGACGGCGCGCCGGGACGAGCTCATGGTCCGCCAGGACGAACTGCCGTGGCAGGGACGCCTGGTCGTGCTGCTCGACGTCCGGCGCAGCACCCACAGCGCGGAGTCGTTGGAGCGGTCGGTCTCCGCCGTGGCCAGCATCGTCACCGCGAGCTGGAAGCGCCGCGACCTGATCCGCCTGATCACCACCGATGGCACCGACTCCGGCTTCGCCGCCGGTGCCGCCCAGGCCGAGTCGATCATGCAGCACCTGGCCGTGCTCGAGGCGACGCCCGGTGGGAGCTTCCGTGACGTGGTCAACTCCCTGAGCCGCCAGCCCGGAGGCGGCGGGCTCGTGGCGGTGGTCGCGGAGCTGACCGCCAACGAGCTCGGTGCCCTCGACCGGCTGCGACGGCGGTTCGCTTCGCTGACCATCGTCCAGTTCGAGCGGACCTCGGATCGGCCCGACGAGGCGCCGGCGGGGCCCGTCATCACCTCCACGTTCGTGCGCGTCGCCGTAGGCGTTCCCTTCGCGGCCACGTGGAACGCCACCTGGAACGCCACGGGGAACGCCACGGGGAACGCCAAGGGGAGCAGGGTCATGGGGAACAGGGCCATGGCCTCGACGACGAACCCCAACGTGGCGGCGGCGCCCCGGTGACCCGGCACCCTGCCCCGTCGACGGCCGCCGAGGTTTGCCTCGTGGTCGTCACGCTGGCCGCGGTGGCGTCGTTCTGGCGGCTCTTCGTCGACCTGTCGTTCCTGGGCCCGCTGGCCGTGATCGCCCTGGTTGCGCACGGCGTCGCCATCGGGACGCGGCGCCGGGGCTGGAGCCTGGCCGCCGCCGGGGGGGCGTCGTCGGTCACCATGGTGCTCGTCCTCACCTGGGTGCTCTATGCCCGCACCACCGCCGCCGGCCTGCCCACGCCGGCCACGCTGAAACAGGTCGACGTCGACGTCGACGTCGCCTGGCTGGCGTTCCAGGATGTCGTCGCCCCGACCGAGGTCGTCCCGGGATTCGTCCTGGTGGCCGGCCTGGCGGTGTGGGCTGCGGTGTTCATCGCCGACTGGGCGGCCTTTCGCCTGTGGGTGCCCCTCGAGGCGATGATCCCCGCCGGGACGCTGTTCGTGTTCGCGTCCCTGTTCGGCTCGTCGAAGCAGCGGGGGGCGGCCACGATCCTGTTCGCCGCCGCGGTGCTCGGGTTCGCGCTCGTGCACCGGGTGGCTCGCCAGCAGTCCGACACCGGCTGGCTGGCCCGCGATGTCGACCGGGGAAGCCGAGCCCTGCTCCGGGTCGGCGCCGGCCTGGCCGTGATCTCCGTGGTCGGTGCCGCCCTGGTCGGCCCCGTCCTGCCCGGCGCCGACGCCGAGCCGTTGCTGGCCTGGCGCGACCTGGGCGCCGGGCCGGACTCGCGTCGGACGGTGAGCCCGCTGGTCGAGATCCGGGGCCGGCTGGTGTCGCAGTCCAGCACCGAGCTGTTCACGGTCCGCAGCGACATCCGCGCGTACTGGCGCCTGACCGCCCTGGACACCTTCGACGGCGACGTCTGGTCTTCGACCGGCGACTACCCCGAGGCCGACGGCGCGCTGCCCGGCGGCGTCGACAGCAGGGCGGCGACCACGCTGGCCAGGCAGCGCTTCGACATCAGCCAACTGGCCGCCATCTGGCTCCCGGCGGCCTACGAGCCCCGCGCGGTCGCCTCCGAGCAGTTCGACGTGCTCTATGACCCCGATTCGTCCACCCTCATCGTGGACGACCAGCGCGATGATTCCGACGGCGCCAGCTACGTGGTCGAGTCCGCGCTGCCCCAGCTCACCCGGGCCGAGTTGGCGCCGGTCCCGGCGCAGGTGCCGAGCGACATCGCCGAGCGCTACCTCGGGCTCCCGGAGTCCCTGTCACTGCGCGTGGCGGCGCTGGCCCGCGACGTCGCCGGCCAGCAGGACACCCCGTACGCCACGGCGCGCGCCCTGCAGGACTGGTTCAGGACCAACTTCACCTATGACCTCGAAGGCGTGCCCGGCGGGCACGGAACATCGGCCATCGAGGAGTTCCTCTTCGAGGCCCGGCGGGGCTACTGCGAGCAGTTCGCCGGCAGCTTCGCGGCCATGGCCAGGACCCTCGGGCTTCCCTCGCGGGTGGCCGTCGGCTTCACCCCCGGCGAGGTCGACCCGGCCGACCCGACGCTGTACCACGTGAGGGGCTTGCACGCCCACGCCTGGCCGGAGGTGTACGTCGCCGGCTATGGCTGGGTGCCCTTCGAGCCGACCCCGGGCCGGGGCATCCCCGGGGCCCTGGACTACACCGGTGTGCCCGACCAGCAGGCCGACAGCGCCAACCCGGGCACGGCCACCACCCTGGCGCCATCACCGGTCACCGAGCCAGCACCGGTCGAGGGCCCCACGCCGTCCACCACCCCGGTACCCGACGACCCGGGCGCCGGGGCGACCACCGCAGCCGGCGAGGGAGACGACCCGTCGATCTGGTCGACCTGGCTCCCGAGGGCGCTGATCGCGGCAAGCCTCGCCCTGGCGGTTCTCGCCGCGGCCGCGGTCGGCGTGCCGCTGGCCCGCTCGGCGCGGCGCCGTCTACGTCGCGCCCGGGCGGTGACACCGACCGAGCGGGTGCGGGTGGCGTGGGCCGAGGGCGCAGAGTCGCTGCGCGTCCTCGCGTTGACGCGCCGGGCCGACGAGACGCCCACCGAGTTCGCGGCGCGGGCGCGGCCGGCGCTCGGCTCGGAGATCTACGACGGTCTGGCCGCCAGCGTGGTGACGGCCGAGTACTCCGCCGCGGGCGTCGACGAGGCCGAGGGCGACGCGGCGCTCGCGCTCGCCGCTCGGATCGACGGCGAGGTACGCGGCCGGGCGACCCGCCAGCAACGCTTACGCGACCTTTACGACCCTCGCCGGGGCCGTCGGTCGCGTCGTGGTCCCCTGGCTTGGCGACGGCGTCGGGCCAACCGGCGACCGGGCCCCGCCCCGGGCGGCGCGACCCTGGAGCTGCTCGACCGCTGACCCGCCGCGCCGCGGGCACGCCCGTCCCGAAGTCGTTCGATGCCGCCTCACGATCGGGCGGTGCTACTCCTCTTTGCGGAAGCGCTCGCGCATCTTGTCGCGCGTGCTGCCCAGCGCATCACGCAAGCCGGAGGCTCGCATGGACGAGGTCATCTGCTGCAGCCCGGCGCGCCCGAGCTTGCGGGCGTTGCGCTCGAACCACAGCGCCGAGGCCAACATCACCAGGAACCCGCACACGAAGGACACCACGAAGTTCGTGGTGATCAGGGTGTAGACCAGGATGGCGACCCCGGCCAGGAAGCCGGCCGTCGCCCACTTGAGGTTGCGGAACGCGTGGCGGTACAGGGTGGTGGTGCCGACGCCGCGGGCGAATGCCGGATCGGTGGCATAGAACTGCTCCTCGATCTCGGAGAGGATGCGCTGTTCGTCCTCGGAAAGCGGCACGCTCCCTACCCCTTCAACCGACCGGTGCAGCCGATACGACACCGCCCATGTTGGCACAGGACCTCCTGAACGACAACGCGCGACAGCTATCAACCCGGCGGTTCTTGCTCGTCGGTTGGCCCCCACTGGGCCTGGCCGCGACGTTTGACCCGGATGCCGCCCCGGTCGGCCAGCACCGCCGGGCCTATGGCGTCGGCACCGAAGCGTCGCCGCACCCGATCGATTGCTCGGCTGGCGTCGTGCCATGACCCGTCGGCGGAGGTCCCGAGGCTCTCGGCGTCGAGGCTGAGCTGGCGGTTGGCGCCGTCCGCAAGGCCGCTCACGCTGACGCCGAGGAGGCGGACACCGGGCGAGACGTCGATCGGGTCGAGCAGGGGACGGGCCGCCCGGACCAGGGCCGGCCCGGTGTCGACCGGAACCGCCAAGGTGCTCGACCGGGTGATCGTGACGAAATCGCGAAATCGGACCTTGATCGTCACCGTGCGCCCGGCCAGGCCCGCGGCCCGGAGCCGCCCGGCAACCGCGTCAGCCAGGCGGACGAGCTCGCGCCCCAGCGTGTCCGAGCCATGGTGGTCCCGCGCGAACGTCTCCTCGTGGCCGATGGAGCGGTGCGCGCGCTCGGGTACCACCGGGCGGTCGTCGGTGGCATGGGCCAAGGCCCAGAGATGGCGCCCGCCGGCACGGCCCAGGGCGCCCACCAGGGCCTCCTCGCTCAGGGCGGCAAGGTCGCCGATGGTACGAGCGCCGAAGCGCCCGAGCTTGGCCAGGGTGGAGGGCCCCACGCCCCAGAGCGCCTGCACCGGGAGGGGGTGCAGGAAGGCGAGCTCGTCGCCGGGTTCGACGACCTTGACACCCAGACCCGGCTCGGGCCCGGCCGGCGAGGGTCGCGGCTTGGCCGCCTCGGAGGCCAGCTTGGCCAGGAACTTGCTGGGGGCTACCCCCACCGAACAGGACAGCCCGGCCTCGGTTCGCACCCTGGTCCTCACGGCATCGCCGATCTGGCGCCCGGTGCCGTGCAGCCGGCGGGCGCCGGTGACGTCGAGGAAGGCCTCGTCGAGCGAGAGAGGCTCGACCAGGGGCGTGTAGGCGCGGAACACGTCCATGACCCGGCCGCTCACCTCGGCGTAGCGAGCGTGGTCGCCGGGCAGGAAGGTCGCCTGGGGGCAGAGGCGGCGGGCGCGCAACGACGGCATGGCCGAGTGCACGCCGTACGCCCTGGCCTCGTAGGACGCCGCTGCCACCACGCCGCGTGCCCCGTCGCCACCGACCACGACCGGTCGGCCCCGGAGCTCGGGGCGCCGGAGCAGCTCGACCGAGACGTAGAAGGCGTCCATGTCGACGTGCAGGATGGTCCGCACCGCCTCAGTGTGGCAGCTGCGGACCCGTACCATCAGTGCCCCATGGCACCCGCACCCGCGCCCTCGACCCCCAACCCCGACAGGCCCGCCCTTGCGCCGATCGACTCCGCCGCACCGTCCACGGGCGCGCGGGTGCTGGCGCTGCTCGCCATCGTGGTGGGTGGAGCCTGTGGCGGGTTGATCGGCTACGCCATCGCCGACCTTCAATGCACCGGCGACTGCTCGATCCAGCGGGGAATCGGGGCGGTGGGTGGCGCGCTGGCCGCGGCCGTCGGCGTGGCCGTGGTGGCCGTCCTCGTCCTTCGGGCCATGGGCGAGTGGCGCACCATCCAGCACCGCCGGCCCGACCCGCGCCGTTGAGCCTGGCGGTCCCGCACCCGAGGACCGTGCCGAACGACCCGCGACGGCCCGTTCGACACGCCTCGATAGGCGGCCCATGAAGTCAACGCCGGAGTGTCAACCTCCGGAACCCCTCGGCATAGGCCACGCCGGCCAGCAGGCCGGCCTCCTCGGCCCGGGCCGTGACCACCTCGGGCACCAGCTCCGCTCCCTCCCCGAGCTGGCTGGCGTGGCAGCGCAGAGCCTCGATCTTGGCCTCGAGGCTCGGCCCGATGTCCACCCAGGCGTCGGGCGCCAGCGTGCCCGACAGCAGCACCGTCGTCACCTGGTGAGCCGGCCCCGTGGCGGGAAAGTACAACGGGCTGGCGGCCATCGGCGCGCAGGCGTCGAGCACGGCCCAGCCCACCGCCCGGTGGTCGTGGTGGTTCACGTAGCTGTCCCCGAAGAACACCGCGGTGGGATCGGGAGCGATCACGACCTCGGGGCGCAGCGCCCGTATCGCCTGCACCAGCCGAGACCGCAACCCCACGTCGTTCTCGATCTCGCCGTCGGGATAGCCGAGGATGTCGTGGCCGGCGAGGCTCATCACCGTCGCGGCCGCCTGCGCCTCGGCGGCGCGCGTGGCCGCGAGCTCGACCGCGTCGGCGCCGGCATCGTGGGTGCCCTTGTCGCCCGCGTTGCAGATCGTCAGGTGCACCTCGGCTCCGGCCGCGGCCCAACGCGCCAGCGTGCCCGCGCACGACACCTCGGGGTCGTCGGGGTGGGCGTAGACGGCCAGGGCGCGTGCCGGAACGGCGTCGATCACCGTCACGGCCGCGACCGCTCCGCCACGCTCACCGGCGCCGAGGCCACCGCCCGGCAAGCGCGGTCGATGCCGGCGTCGTCCACGTCGAGGTGCGTCATGAACCGCACCACGCCCGGGGCGATCGTGCCGGCGAGCACCCCTTTCGCACGAAGATGGGCCAGGACCGCGGCGGCATCCGGCGGGCGAAAGATCACCGTGTTGGTGGGTACCGAGCCGGGAGTGAGGCCGCAGTCCGGCCAGCGCTCGACCACGGCCGCGGCCAGCCGGGCGGCCCGGGCGTGGTCCTCGCGCAGCCGGGCCACCATGGTGGTGAGGGCGACGAGCCCGGCGGCCGCGATCACCCCGGCCTGGCGCATCGCCCCCCCCAGGCGCTGGCGCTCCGACCGGGCCTCGGCCATCAGCGCAGCCGACCCGGCCAGCAGCGACCCCACCGGCGCGGCCAGCCCCTTGGAGAGGCAGCACATCACCGTGGTAGCCGGAGCGGCATAGCCGGCCGCCGGCACCCCGGTGGCCACCTCGGCGTTGAACAGGCGGGCACCGTCGAGGTGCACGGGCAGGCCGAGCGCAGCCACCGCCTCGAGCCGTTCGAGCGGCCATGGCCTTCCGCCCGCCGGCATGTGCGGGTTCTCGACGCACACTGCGCTGGGCACCAGCCAATGGTGATGCCGGCCCGCCTCGATGGCGTCGGCCACGTCGCCGGGACGAAGGGTGCCGTCGCCGTCGTCGATCGGTTGCAACTGGGCCCACCCGTTGGTCCCGGCACCGCCGTGCTCGTAGATCACCACGTGCTGGTGCCGCCCGGCCAGCACCGCCGTACCGGGCACCCCGAGCAGGCGCAGGGCGATCTGGTTGCCCATCGTGCCCGAGGGCACGAACAGGGCCGCTTCCTTGCCCACCCGCACCGCGAACGCCTCCTCGAGCCGGTTGACGGTGGGGTCCTCGCCATAGCCGTCGTCACCCACCTCGGCCTCGGCCATGGCCCTACGCATCGCCGCCGTGGGGCGCGTCACCGTGTCGGAACGCAGGTCGACGGGCGGAGCTGGCACTGCCGCGAACGTAACCTGTGCGCTCGTGACCCCCGCCGCGAACGTCCCTGTCACCGGTCGAGGCCGTGGCCCCGGCGACCTACTTGACGACCTGCGCGTGCTGGCCACCCGGATCGCCACCGAGGCGGCCGAGCTGCTCGTCGAGCGCCTCAGCCAGACGCGGTCGGAGGTCTCGACCAAGACGAGCCGCACCGACATGGTCACCGAGATGGACCGCACCAGCGAGGCGCTGCTGGTCGAACGCATCCTCGCGGCTCGCCCCGACGACGCCATCCTGGGCGAGGAAGGAGCCAAGGTCCATGGTACGAGCGGCGTGCGCTGGGTGGTCGACCCCATCGACGGCACCACGAACTATCTCTACGGGCACCCCGGCTTCTCCGTGTCCGTCGCCGCCGAGCTCGACGGCGAGGCCGTGGTCGGGATCGTGGTGGACCCGCTGCACGCCGACGTCTTCAGCGCCGTCCGGGGCCGGGGCGCCACGCGCAACGGCGAACGCATCCGGGTGTCGGCCCGCTCGGAGCTGGCCACCGCGCTGGTGGCCACCGGCTTCGCCTACGATGCCTCGCGTCGCCAGCGTCAAGCCGCGGTGGTGGCCGCCCTGATCGGCCGGGTGCGTGACATTCGTCGCATGGGTGCCGCCTCGGTCGACCTCTGCTCGGTGGCCTGTGGTCGTGTCGACGCCTACTACGAGAAGGGTCTCGGCCCGTGGGACCTGGCCGCCGGCGTGCTCATCGCCTCCGAGGCCGGCGCCAGCACCGGCGATCTGGACGGCGGGCCCCCGTCGGGTGGCTTCGTCCTGGCGGCCGCTCCCGGTCTCTTCGACGAGCTCCGGGGTGTCCTGCGCGCCGCCCGGGTCGACGAAGCCTGACCCGACGCCAGCGGGCTCCCGCCGAGCACGAAACGGCGTTGACGCGTCGATTGTCACGGAACTGCAAGCCAGGCAGGTGGCGTCGGCTGGCCAGGTGAGCCAGGCTCCGTGCCATGCGTAGCTCGACTCGTGGTGGTCACGAGGTCGAGCCGGCTGCGGGCACTGTCCAGACCACTCGCTCCGGCTCCCCTCCCACCGCCACCGTTGTCACCCTCACCATCCGCGGCCGTCTCGACGGCGCCACCGGGCGCAACCTCGCGGACGCCACCCGCGCCGCCCTCGAACCGACGCCCGAGCGGCTCGACATCGATCTTCGGGAGGTCAATGGCTTCACGCCGATGGGCGCCAACGCGCTGCTCCAGTGTCGCGACCTGGGCGCAGCCCTGGTCGACGGCGTGCACTACCGCACCGACGGCGGGGCGGGGGGTGACGCCCTCCTCATCGCCTATCAGGGGCCCTCAGTCGTCGAGAAGGCCGCCGAGGGCGGCACCGACTAAGCCCTTCGCGCTCGACGCGGCGCCGGCGCGCACCCTCGATGGGGCACCATGGTGGCCGTGGGAACCCGCATCTTGGCTGTCGAGGACGACGAGCGGATCCGCATCGCGGTCAAGATGGCCCTTGAGGACGAGGGTTGGACCGTCGAGGAGGCCGCCACCGGCGAAGCTGCCCTCGACTCGTTCGGGCGTCACCCCGCCGACGTCGTGCTCATCGACATCATGCTTCCCGGCATCGACGGCTTCGAGGTGTGCCGGTCACTGCGCAGGGTCAGCGACGTTCCCATCGTGGTGGTCACGGCTCGGGCCGACACCCACGACGTCGTGGCCGGGCTCGAAGCCGGGGCCGACGACTACCTCACCAAGCCCTTCGCCCCCAAGGAGCTCTCGGCGCGGATACGGGCCCTGCTGCGCCGGGCCCGCGCCCCCGACCCCGCCACCCCGCAGCTCAACTTCGGCGACCTCGAGATCATCCCCGAGGCCGGGGTGGTCCGCCTCGATGGCTCCGAGGTCCACCTGACCAAGACCGAGTTCCGGCTGTTGTGCGAGCTGGCCTCGAGCGCCGGGCGGGTGTTCAGTCGCGAGGTCCTCTTGGAGCGGGTCTGGGGTTACGGCTACTTCGGCGACGGGCGCCTGGTCGACGTCCATATCCGCCGGTTGCGCACGAAGATCGAGACGGACCCGGCCAACCCGCGCCACGTCGTCACCGTACGCGGCCTGGGCTACAAGCTGCAGGGCTGACGATCCCCCGGTTCCCTGGGCGCCGGCTCGGCCTTCGGGCACGGATCACCCTGGCCTTCGCGCTCGGCGCCATGCTGCTCTCCGCGCTCCTCGCCCTGGCCACGTTCGCGTCGACCCGGTCGAGCCTGCTCCAGCAGCGCGAGTCCGCCGCGCTCACGCAGGTGTTCAGCAACGCCCGGATCGTGCGCGACCGGCTGCCGAGCGAGACCGACCCGATCAAGTTGCTCCAATCGCTGCAAACCCCGTCCAGCTCGCATCCCATCGCACTCGACGACCGGGGGCGGTGGCACGCGCCCGACCCCCTGTTCGGGCAGAACGCGCTCCCGGAGGCGTTGCGCGACGCGGTCAGCAACGACACTCCGTCACGGATGCGTTACGCCCTGCGCGGCGAGCCGTACCTGGCCGTCGGCGTGCCCTTGCCCAACGAGGGCGCGGCGTACTTCGAGGTGCTCGAGCTCGACGAGCTGGAGGACACGCTGCGCCAGCTCAGCCTCTCGTTGACCGGCGCGGCCATGCTCACCACCATGGCGGGCGCCGGGCTCGGCTGGTGGGCCAGCCGGCGCGCCCTGCGCCCCCTGGCCGACGTGGGCCAAGCGGCGGAGGCCATCGCGGGAGGACGGCTCGACACCCGCCTGGCGGCGGGCAACGACGCAGACCTGTCCGTCCTGGTCACGTCGTTCAACGGCATGGCCCAGGCGCTCCAGGACCGCATCGAGCGCGACGCGCGATTTGCCTCCGACGTGAGCCACGAGCTGCGTTCGCCGCTCATGACGCTCTCGGCGGCGACCGAGCTGTTGGAGACCCGCCGCGACGAACTGCCCCAGCGGGCCCAGGCCGCGCTCGACCTGCTCAGCGCCGAGGTGGCGAGGTTCCAACAACTGGTCGAAGACCTCCTCGAGATCTCCCGCTTCGACGCTGGTGCGGTACGCCTCGAGCTCGACGACGTACGGCTGGCGGAGTTCGTGCTGCAGGCCGTGGCAGCATCGAGCGCCCCCGGCGTGCCCGTCGAGGTCGACGCCGAGCTGGCCGGGGTCGTCGTCCGCGCCGACAAGCGCCGCCTCGGCCGGGTGATCGCCAACCTGTTGGACAACGCCGGCCGCTACGGCGGCGGTGCCACTCGCGTCGCGCTGCGACGGGTCGACGACGGCGGGGTTCTCATCGCGGTCGAGGACGCCGGCCCGGGAGTTCCGGTCAGCGACCGCCACTACATCTTCGAGAGGTTCGCCCGGGGCGGTGTGTCCGGCCGCCGAGGAGCAGGAGAAGGGGTCGGCCTCGGTCTCGCCCTCGTGGCCGAACATGTCCGCCTTCACGGCGGGCGCGTGTGGGTGGAGAACCGCGCGGAGGGGGACGGGGCTCGATTCCTGGTGGAGCTCCCGGTGGCTGTCTCGTGAGACTCATCCGCGAGGGCTGCGAGTCCCGTCCCACCGGCGGCCGCGGGCGGGCCGCCTTGTGCCTGCTCCTCGCCGCAGCCGCCGGGGTGGTGGGCTGCGGCCTGCCCGAGGACTCCGAGCCACGGGTCGTTCAAGCCGACCGGGTGCCCTTCGGCCTGGTCGGGCCCAGCTCCACCGCGCCGTCGGAGATCGCCTCACCAGGGGACGAGCGGGCCGACGTGTACCTCGTGCTCGACGAGCGCTTGGTCAGCGTCGACCGCGACCTCCAAGAGACCACGCCGGCGTCGGTGCTCTCGGCGTTGCTCGAGGGCAAGACGGACACCGACCCGCCCGGAGCCGAGACGTCCATTCCCGCCGAGACCGCGCTGGCCTCCCCACCGGTCCTGCAGGATGACGGGACGCTCGTCGTCGATCTCGTCGGTGGGATCACCAACATCCAAGGAGACATCTTGCGCGAGGCGTTCGCCCAACTGGTCTGGACGGCCACCAGTGTCTCGGGCGTGAGCCAGGTGCGCTTTCTGTTCAACGGCGAGGAGGACGTCGAGGTGGTCACGGACCAGGCCAGCGTCGCCGATCCCGTCGACCGCGACGACTTCCAGCGGCTGGCACCCCTGCCCTCGACCACCACCACGACCACGCCGCGAGAACGATCACCTCGGTCCTCGGCCGGAGGCGACACCGGTTGACCGAGTTCGGGATCGACAGCGATGCGGTCATCCGCCTCGTGGCAGCCATGGTGCTGGGCGCGGCGGTGGGCGTCGAGCGGGAGGCGACGGGTCAGCCGGCGGGCCTGCGCACCCACATCGCGGTAGCCGTCGGCGCGGCGTTGTTCGGGGTGATCTCGACCCTCGGGTTCCTCGAGTTCGAAGCCGACCGCGCCGCCACCAACATCCAGATCGACGTCACGCGGGTGGCGTCGCAGGTAGTGGTGGGGATCGGCTTCATCGGCGCCGGGATCATCTACCGGCAGGGTCGGTCGGTGAAGCACCTCACGACCGCCGCCAGCCTGTGGGCGGTCTGCGCCATCGGCCTGGCCTGTGGCGTGGGCGACATCGGCACCGCCGCGGTCGCCACAATTATCCTGCTCGTCAGCTTGGTCCTGCTCCGGCCCCTGCGCACCTGGATCGTGCGCCGGTTCGCTCCCGAAGGCGCGGGCGAAGCCTGAGCCCCAGCCCCCGGCCCCCGGCCCCCAAAAACCCCCGCTTCTGGCGTCCAGATGGCCCATATATGGGCCATCTGGACGCCAGAAGCCCCCTGGGGGGGTCACTTAGCCGAAGAACACGCTGGCGACGTCGTACAGCTCGTCGTCAACCAGCTTGAGCTCGTCGGTGGCCTCGGACAGCGGCACCCGGGCCACTCGTCCGCAGCGCAACGCCACCATCTGCCCGAAGGCGCCGTCGTGCACCGCATCGATGGCGGCCACGCCGAAGCGCGTCGACAACACCCGGTCGAACGCGGTGGGGGTCCCGCCGCGCTGCACGTGACCCAACACGATGGCCCTGGCCTCGTAGCCGGTCACCTCCTCGATCTGGCGGGCCAGCGCGTCGCCGATCCCCCCGAGGCGGACATGCCCAAAAGCATCCAACTCGCCTGACACGAGCTCGAGCTCGCCCTCCCTGGGCGTCGCGCCCTCGGACACCACGACGATCGAGGCGAAGTGGCCTCCCGTCTCGTGGCGGTGCCGGATGGCGTCGCACACCTCCTCGAGGCTGAAGGGGCGCTCGGGGATGAGCACCATCGTGGCCCCACCGGCGATGCCGGCCCACAGGGCGATGTGCCCGGCGTGGCGGCCCATGACCTCCACCACCATGACCCGGTCATGAGACTCCGCGGTGGTGTGGAGCCGGTCGATGGCGTCGACGCAGATCTGCACGGCCGTGTCGAACCCGAACGTGACCTCGGTGGCCGACAGGTCGTTGTCGATGGTCTTCGGCACGCCCACGATCTTCACCCCTTCGTCGTGGAGGCGCCGGGCCACCCCCAGGGTGTCCTCCCCGCCGATGGCGATGAGCGCGTCGAGGTCGCGCTCGGCCAGCGTCTGGCGGACCCGTTCGGCGCCACCGTCGACCTTGAACGGGTTCGTGCGCGACGAACCGAGCACGGTCCCGCCTCGCGGCAACGTGCCCCGCATCCGCTCGACGGTGAGGTCGATCGCGTCGTTGTCGATCACACCGCGCCAGCCGTGGAGAAACCCGACCAGGCGGTCCCCGTGGTGGCGCTCACCCTTGCGCACCGCGGCGCGCAGCACCGCGTTCAGCCCGGGGCAGTCGCCGCCTCCCGTCAACATCCCGACTCGCATCCCGACTCGCATGGCCAGCTCCACAGGTCCGAGGTCTGGAGCCACTCATGGTGCCCAACAAGGCCCTCGCGGCGCCATTCCCGCGCCGGCGCAAGCCCAGTGGCCAAGGCCTTCCGATAGGTTCGCACGATGGCCGTGGTGATCGCCCTCGACGCGGGCACCACCGGCGTGCGGGCTCTGGCCGTGGACGAGGCCGGTTTGCCGGCCGGGTGGGCCTATCGCGAGCTCACCCAGCACTACCCCCGCCCGGGGTGGGTCGAGCACGACCCGGTCGAGATCTGGGAAGCGTCCCAGGCCGTGCTGGCCGAGGTGGCCGGCATTGTGAGCGATGCGGGTACCGCCGTCGCCGCACTCGGGGTGACCAACCAGCGCGAGACGGTGGTGGCCTGGGACCGTCGCACCGGCCTTCCCCGGCAGCGCGCCATCGTGTGGCAGGACCGGCGCACAGCCGCCCGCTGCCAGGAGCTGGCCGAGGCCGGCGCGCTGGAGCGCGTGCGCCGGACGACCGGTCTGGTGCTCGACCCGTACTTCTCGGCCACCAAGGCGGAGTGGCTGCTCACGGCCGGGGGCGTGGTCGCGGACGCCGACCTGGCGCTGGGAACGGTCGACTCGTGGCTGCTGTGGAAGCTCACCGCCGGCATGGTGCACGCCACCGACGCCTCCAATGCCAGCCGCACGATGCTCTTCGACATATCTACCCTGCAGTGGTCGGCGGAGTTGTGCGACCTCTTCGGCGTCGAACGGCGGGCCCTTCCCGAGGTACGGCCGTCCTCTGGACGCCTCGGGGTCACGGCCGACGGCGTGGCCCTCGGCCCCGGCGTGCCGGTGAGCAGCGTCGCCGGCGACCAACAGGCGGCCCTGTTCGGGCAGGGATGTTTCGCCCCGGGGATGGTCAAGAACACCTACGGGACCGGGTCGTTCGTCCTGATGAACGTCGGGCCCGACCGTCCCGACCCCGTAGACGGTCTCCTCACCACCGTCGCCTGGGTGCTGGCCGACGGCACGATCACCTACGCCTACGAGGGGTCCATCTTCGCTACGGGCGCGGCCATCGGATGGCTGCGCGACGGGCTGGAGGTGATCAGCTCGGCCGCCGAGGTCGGTCCCCTCGCCGCGTCGTGCCCCGACAGCGACGGGGTCGTGATCGTGCCGGCCTTCACCGGGCTGGGCAGCCCCTGGTGGGACCCCTACGCCCGAGGAACGGTTCTGGGCCTCACCCGGGGGAGCGGCCGCGCACAACTCGCCCGCGCCGTGGTGGAGGCCATGGCCTACCAGACCCGTGACGTCGTGGACGCCATGACCGCGGGCTGCGGGTTCCCGTTGCGCGCCTTACGGGTCGACGGCGGGTCGGCGGTGATGGACCTCCTGCTCCAGCTCCAGGCCGACCAGCTCCGCGTGCGCGTGGCCCGGCCCGTGCTGCAGGAGACGACCGCGCTCGGCAGCGCCTACCTGGCCGGCCTGGCCGAGGGCGTGTGGAGCTCACTCGACGACATCGCCACCCGGTGGCGCCTCGACATCGAAGTCGAGCCGCAAGCGTCGGCGAGCGCCGCCGACACGTTGTACCGGCGCTGGCTCCGGGCGGTGGAGCGGGCCAGGGACTGGGCGGCGCCGTAGCGCCCCGCCCCCCAGAGCCGGCCCGGTTCAGGGCCGGACCGACCCCGCCGGGTGCTCGGCGCGGCCGGCCTGCTCGGTGAGATCGCGGTGGCGGGCGTCGGCGATGCGAGCCAACGCTGCGGCTTGACGGCGCTCGCGGGCCCGGTACATTGCGCCGTCACGGCCCATCACCAGCGCCAGGCCCGCGCGCGGGAGGGGCGCCCACAGCACGTCGTCGGGCCCGGCGGTCAGCGCGGTCACCGGGTGCGACATCCGGCTCCCGGCCAGGAAGGCCTGCAGCCATGCCCCGGAGGGAACGACGCCCGTTCCCGCGAGCTGGTCGCCGCTTTCGATATCGGCGACCGCGGCCCAATCCCCGCCCACGGTTCGCGCCCCGTGGACGCACAGGCCTTGGAGCAGGTCGGAGGCCGTGCGGGCACCCACCAGCACGGCTGCTGTCTCCAGGGCGTCGAGCCGGGGGTCGTGCAGGGCGTCGACCGCGGGGCGGACGTCTTCGACCTTCACTCCGTCGACCCGGCCGATCTCGGCCACCAGCCGGTCGAGGGCCACCTGCCCGGGCAACGCCACGGCCAGCTCGTCGACGGCTTGGCCCCCGCCGCGCTCGAGGATGTCGATCCCGACGACGTCGCCGCCCACCGCGCCGATCCGGCTGGCGACCGCACCGAGGGCGCCGGGTTGGTCTGGCACCCACAGGCGCACGACGTAGGTCACCGTTCCCGGGTGCGGTTCGTGGTCCACGCTTCGACCGTAGGACGACCATATGAACGACACGTTTCCCTGCGGGGAACGATCAGCGAAACCGGCCGAGCGCCGCACCCGCCCTCCCCCACTCGTTCTGGGGGTTCGTCCTTCCTAGCTTCGCTAGAGCCGGGTCAGGCCCCGGCGGAGCTGGCGCACGGCTTGGTTGATCCTCTGCTCGTTCTCGATCAGCGCTAAGCGAACGAAGGCGTCGCCGCCGGGACCGAAGCCCACGCCCGGCGAGAGCGCGACGTCGCATTCGGTGACGATCAGCTTGGCGAACTCGATCGAGCCCATCTCCCGGTATGGCTCGGGGATCGGGGCCCAGGCGAACATGGTGGCCCGGGGACGGGTGAACGACCAGCCGATCCGGTCCAGGCCGTCGCAGAGCGCGTCGCGTCGGCCCTGGTACACCTCGTTGACGACCTTGGGATAGTCCTGGGCCTCGTTGAGGGTCACGGTGGCGGCGATCTGGATGGGCTGGAACGTGCCGTAGTCCAGGTAGCTCTTCAACTTGGCCAGCGCGCCCACCACCTCGGGGTTCCCGACCAGGAAGGCCACCCGCCACCCCGCCATCGAGAACGACTTCGTCAACGAGTACAGCTCGACGGCGCAGTCCTTGGCCCCGTCGGCTTGCAGGATCGACGGAGGGACATAGCCGTCGAAGGCCGTCTCGGCGTACGCGAAGTCGTGGACCAGGACCACGCCCCGCTCGCGGGCGAAGTCGACGATGCGCTGCATGAAGTCGCCGTCGACGCAGGTCGTGGTCGGGTTGTGGGGGAACGACACCACGATCACCCGAGGCTTGGGCCAGGAGTACTCGTACGCCTCCTGCACGCTCTCGAAGAAGTCGGCATCGGTGCGCAGGGGCACCTCCCGCACGTCGGCCCCGGCGAAGTAGGGCCCCCAGATGTGGATCGGGTACGACGGCGACGGCACCAGGGCGGCGTCGCCGGGTTGGAGCAACACCCACATGAGGTGCGAAAAGCCCTCCTTGGCGCCGATGGTGCTGATGATCTCGGTCTCGGCGTCGAGCTCGACGTTGAACCGGCGCAGGTACAGGTCCGCTACCGCCTCACGCAGCTTGGGGATACCCCGACTGGCCGAGTAGCGGTGGTTACGGGTGTTGCGGGCCGCCTCGGCCAGCTTGTCCACCGCGATCTCCGGCGACGCGATGTCGGGGTTGCCGAAACCCAGGTCGATCACGTCTCGCCCCGACCGACGGGCCTGCATCTTGAGGCCGTCGATGATGGTGAAGACGTAGGGCGGCAGGCCGGGGATGCGACGGAACTCCATCATCGAACGGTACTCCGCACGGTCAGGTCGCCCCCCGGCATTGTCCCCCCCCAGCCGATCTCGCGACAGACCGTGGGGTCGGGGCCCCACGGGTTGTCGCGAGATGCTCAGGTGCGGTCTGCGGCCAGGAGGGCGGCGCCGATGGCCCCCGCCTCCTCACCGAGCTCCGCACCCACGATCCGCACCGCGGGGCGATGTGAACCACCCATCACCAGGCGGCCGAAGGCGTTCCGGACCGGTGCCAGCAGGAGGTCCCCGGCGTCGGCCAGCCCGCCGCCGACAACGACCAGTTCGGGGTCGAGCAGGTTCACCAGGTTGGCCAGGCCGAGCGCCACCCACCACGCGAAGTCGGCCAGCACCTCGAGCGCCTCGGCGTCTCCCTCGGCGGCCGCTGCGGTGACGTGCTCGCCCCGCACCGACTCGGCGTCGCCGCCGGCCAACGCCACGATGCGTGCCGCCCGCCCGGCGTTGGCTTCGTCGCGGGCCAAGCGCCCGAGCCCGGTGCCTGACGCGAAGCGCTCCCAACAGCCGCGCCCGCCGCACGGGCACCGCGGGCCGTTCGGGTCGACCACCATGTGGCCCGGCTCGGCGGCGAAACCGTTCGCCCCGCGCTGGAGCGCTCCACCGGCCACGATGCCACCACCGATCCCGGTGCCGAGCGTGACCAGCATCGCGTCGCGGGCGCCGCGGGCGCTGCCGCGCTGGTGCTCGGCCCACATGGCGCACGTGGCGTCGTTGTCAGCGGTGACCGGCGTGCCCAGCCGCTCCCGGAGCCTGGCCGCGAAGGCGACGTCGACGATGTTCGCCAGATTGGGCCCGACCCGTAACACCCCCTGGCGGTCCACCAGCCCGGGCAGGCCGACGCCCACCGCGCCGACCGTGCAGCCCGGGCCGCGGGCCACCCGCACCGCCTCCACCACCGCGCCCACCGCCTCGAGCACGGCGTCGACGCCCGACGGGGTGGGCACCCGCACCGGCGCGCCCAGGGCCCCGGCACCACCGTCACCGGCCGTCGGACCGACGCCAAGGCCGAGCGCGAGGCCCAGGATCTTGGTGCCGCCGACATCCACGCCGACGGCGATCTCGGCGCCGGGGCCAGAAGCCGGGCCCTCCGCCTCCATCGGGCCGGAGGCGTCGCTCAATAGCGCAGGAGCGCGCCGATTCGGCCGAGCACATCCAGGTCGGCGTTCCTGACACAGATCTCGACTCGGCAGGATTGCCCGAGCGCCTCCTCGACCGCCTCCTCGACGACATCGTCGACCGGCACCATCTCGGCGCCGCACCGGCCGCAGGTGCGCCCGACCAGCGCCAGGCGACCGCAGCCACCGCAGCGCCACCCCGCCTCCTCGTAGCCCTGGGACACCAGGAGCCGCTCGACCCGGTGCTCGGCCAGGGCCGCGAGCACGGCGGCTGATCCCGCCACCCCCCGCCGACCGGTCGCCACCGCCTCACGGAGGCGCGCCACCAGCTCGGCCTCCTTGGCCCGCTCCATGCGCTGCTCGACCTCGAGGGCGCCCTGGCGCACGTCTTCGAGTGAGGCGTTCACCGCGACCGGCAGCCGCCCCGAGAGCCGCTGCTTGAGGTACGGGTGCAGGAGCGCCTCGAGCGCGTTGGCGATCTCGTCGGGCGCGCCGACGGCGAGGTGTTGGAAGCTCCGCTGCTGAAAGGCTCCCCAGGCCACGTCGGCCGCCTTGCGCAGGTGCTGTTGGGTGAGCGCCTCGAGGTGCGGTTGGGTGTCGCCCCGCTCGCGTTCGCCCCGGCTGTCGTAGTCACGCGGCAGCTCCTCGAACAGCTCCGAGCTCTCGGTGAGCTCGCCCAGCTCGAACACGAACATCCTCACCCGTTGGCGGTCGGCCAGCAACACCCCGATCCGCTCGTACTCCTCGAGCACCGACTCGAGCTGGCCCACGGCCGGCGCGTGATTGACCACCACCCGGTTGTGCACCGGAACGGCGAGCGGGATCACCTCCCACAGGTCGTGTGCATCGCAGGCGAAGATGGCCAGACCGCGCGTCCGAGAGCGATCCAGGCCGGACTTCACGAAGTCCTCGATGCGCCGCAGGTCGGCCTGTACCGAAGCGTCACCGTTGGCCTTGGTACGCGCCGTCCGCAGCAGGGCATCGAGCTCGAGCTCGTAATCCTGATGACGGAGGTACCGGCGACCGTCCACGTCCAGATAGCACGTGGTGACCGGAGCCTGCTCCCCTTTGAACCCGGCGAGCGAACGGATCACATCCTCGGTGACGACGGGCACGGCGCCTCCTGCGGGCTGGGTTGAGTTGGGTCTGGAGCCCGATCGTAGGTCACCCGACCACCTCATGAGACCCCGATGCGCTCCACGCCACCGGCGCCGCCGTCGTCGGCTCCGCCGGGGCCGTCGGGTCGAGCCGTTTCGTCGCCGGGGCGGGCGAAAGGCCAGGTGCCGGCGACCGACCGGGCGACCGTACCCAGCGAGGCCAGCAGCGCCGGCACCGTCGCCGGGTCGTCGACCAGCTCCTCGACGACGTCGAGGACGGCGCGCGCCGCGGCCAGCATCTCCCTGGCCGCGGCCTGGAGGTGCTCGACCCCGTCGCGGGCCCGTTCGTCGTCGAGCATCAGCCGATCACCCGGCGCTCATCCGGACGGTACGGAGTCGAACATGACGTCCAGTCTGCCGTCGCGCAGCGTGGCCTCGCGCACGCGCCGCCGGCGCAGCGAGTCGGGCAGCACCATGGCCCGTCGGTGCGGGCCGACCCGCACCAACAGCTCGTCGCCGCGGCGTCCCACCTCGATGTCGTCATGGCCGACGAAGGGCAGGTCGAAGCTCACGACGTAGCCGCCATCACCGTTGTCCCGGCGGACGCCCTCCCGGCGGACGCCCTCCCGGCGGACACGAGGCGGTTCGCCGCGATGCAGCCGGCTGGCCGCGTCGCGGCCGGCGTAGAGCCCCTCGCCGAAGGCGCGAAGGGCTTCGAGACCAACGAGCTCGTCGGCGGCCAGCTCGGCGCGCAGCACGGGAAGCGGCGCGAAGCCTTCCTCGATGGCCACGAGATGCCCAGCGTGCAGCCGCTTCCACTGGTCGAACCAGGGATCGTTGACTGCTTCGGGCAGGAGCCGGTTGGCGATCACGGCGTCGACGCGATAGCCGAACAGGGAGACGTACGTGTAGGTCCGACGGGCCTCGGCGATGACCATCCGCTCGGGGTTGACGACGAGCCGGACGCTCGTGACCTCGGCGTCGGTGAGGATCTCGCGCACGCCGTCGAGCCGCTCGTAGAACCGTTGGCTGGCGGCGAACACGTTGTCGCGCGCCACCGGGAGCGAGGTCATGCGGGCCAGTACCGGAGACAGGACCTTGTTGACCCGCCGTCCGACCGGGAAGATCCGCTCCATGTACCACGAGAGGATGTCGGGCAATGACAGGAGCCGTATCGTCTCGGCCGTGGGCGCGCAGTCGACCACCAGGACGTCCCACTGGTCCGACGTCGCATGGGTCTTTATGTCGGCCAGGCTGAAGACCTCGTCGAGCCCGGGGAACACGGCCAGCTCCTCGGCTTCGATGGCGTCGACCCCGGCCCAGTCGAACACGTCCATGAGGTAGGCCTGGATCTCCCCCCAGGACTCCTCCATGCGCTGCTGGGCGTCGAGCTGTTGACCCCAGAGGCGCTCGGCCACCGGAACGCCGATGGAGCCGAGCTCGAGGTCGAACGCATCCCCGAGCGAGTGAGCGGGGTCGGTCGACAGCACCATGGTGCGAAGGCCGGCGTCGGCGCAGCGCAGCGCGGTGGCGGCCGCCGCCGTGGTCTTGCCCACCCCTCCCTTGCCGGTGAACAACAGGACCCTCATCGCAATGCCGGCGCATCTGGCAGGGTGGTCACCGAACGACACGATCTACCGGGCGACCGTTGGGGTGTGCAGGGGCTGGGGCTCGGGCCGGAGCCCCCCGGCCCAGGGCTGACGATCATGGGCGCAGATCGCCGGAGCCGGCTTCGACGTGCACCTTGAGCTCGCGCAGCGCCGTGTGCACGATCCGACCCTCCGCCCGTCGCTTCACGAACGCGGGGAGCGGCACGACGAGCTCGACCTGGAGCCGGTAGAACACGTCGGTCTCGTCGGGGCGGTCCTCGACGGCAGCCAGGCGGTAGCTCCCGTCGAGGCGGCGCATGATGTCGCCCTCCACCAAGCGCCACGAGAGCTCCTCGGGCGCGCTGGCGTAGTCGTAGGCCAGGGTGTAGCTCGTGCTCCGGCCCATGGCCGCGGCCCGGAACGCCACCTGAGCCGGTCGGCCCCGATCGTCTAGGGCAACGACCCTGGCTTCTTTGAGGTCGCGGGCCCATTGGGGGTAGTGCGCGAAATCGACCAGCACCTCCCACAGCCGAGCCGCCGGCGCTCTGACCGCGGTGCGCTGGACGTCGTGCCTGCCCTGCCGTTCGACCATCGCGCTCCATTGTGGCGCACCGGAACGCCGGGGCCGGGCCGTATGGGCCGCCGTGCCTAGTCCTTCGTCGTCCGGGCCGCGAAGTGGCCGTGACGGGCGCCCCACAAGCCGGTCAGGCCGAGACCGAAGACCGGCACGAGGACCCCGAACGCCATCGGCGTGTAGGGCCGAATCGACGCGGCCGCCAAGGCGAGGACCACCTGGGCCGCGAGCGCGACCATCAACCGCCGACGCACCGACGCCGGAGCACTGTCACCCGCCAGGAGGTACAGGCCGCCGATTCCGATCGCCTCGGCACGGCTCCGGCTGACGGCCAGTGCATAGGCCCACAGGAAGACAACGCAGCCGACGGCGAACAACACGCCGGACACCGCGGCGGTGACCACCTCGAGCTCGGGCGCGACGACGCCCGCGGCGGCGACGAGCGCGAAGGCCGCCGTACCGACGAAGGACGAGGTCACGATGCCGGTGCCCGGCTCGGGCCCGGGGCGGGCACCGGCGGTCCGGTTCATTGGGGCCGCGGCTGGGCCGGTACGCCGCGTCGAAGCGCGCATTCGGTGAGACCTCGACCGAGGCGAGCGGCGAGCGTCTGGTAGTCGAAGGCGGCCACGGCTCGGGCCCGGGCGGCCGCACCCATCCGATGCCGGAGGCCGTCGTCGTCGAGCAACCGGCCCAGCGCCGCGGTCGCGGACGACACCGAGCGGGGTCGGTCCAGCACCAGCCCGGTGGTGCCGTCGAGCACCGCGTCGGCCGATCCCCCGCTGGCCCCGGCGAGCTGGGCAACGCCCGACGCGGCTGCTTCGAGGAACACGATGCCGAAGCCCTCCTGCTCCAGGCCGGCCCAGCGGTCGCGGCACAACATGGCGAAGACGTCCGCCGCGGCGTAGAGGTCGGCGAGCTGCTCGTCGCCCAGCCGGCCGAGGAAGCGCACGGGTGCTCCCTCCCGGCGCGCCAGTCGCTCCAGCCGGGCCCGGTCACGCCCGACGCCGACGACGGCCACCACGAGGTCGGGCCGGGCCGGCGCCAGGCCGGCGGTGGCCCGGAGCACCACGTCGAAACCCTTGCGCGGTACGAGCCGGCTGACGCACAGGACGAGGCGCCCGGTGACGGGGAGACCGACGCTCGCCCGCGCCGCGGCCCGGGCGCCGATGTGACCGGCGGCGTCGAACGGGCGGAACCGCCCGATGTCCACACCCGGAGGAACGTTCAGAATCCGCAGCGCTCGGCCCGCGGCCCGCTCGGCCACGGCCGCGGGGTAGGGACCCGCGGCCACCACCACCGACGCGCCCCGCAACACCGAGCGCAGCGACGCCCTCACCAGGACCAACCGCGCGGGAACCGTGATCTCGGACCCGTGGACCACGAGACCGTAGGCCCGCTCCAACCGGGGCCCGATCAGCCCCAGCGGCCAGGCCGGGTCCACGAGCACGAGCTCGGCTCCCACCTCGTCGGCCAACCGATTGACGCGGCGCACCAGCGACGGCGTCGGCACGAGCATCGATCGGCGAACCCGCTCGACGCGGAACGGCTGGGCCGCATCCCAGTGGGCGTCACCGGTGAAGGAGGTGGTGAGCACCGTCGTGTCCTCGGGAGGCAGGCGACGCCACAGCTCCCACAGGTAGGTCTGGATGCCTCCGACCTTGGGGGGGAAGTCGTTGGTCACCAAGAGGTGCTTCATGACCCCCCGAGACCCAGCCGCCCGGCGGCCCAGGATGCATGCCGGGCCAGCATGTCGTCCTCGCCGGCGCTGCCGTACGTGACGTGCATCCCCGCGTGCAGGCCGGCGGCCCGCCTCGCTTCGAGATCAGCCCGCGTACCGACGAACGGGGCCGAGCCGACAAAGTCGACCACGGCGAGCCCGACGGCCCGGCCCCGTCGCTCGAGCTGGTCGACATCGGCGCGACTCAACACGCGGGGCGCACCACGATGGGGGCTCAGCACGGGACCATGGTGGTGCTGCGCCGACGGTCCTGCCAACCTCGGCCGGGCGAAGCGGGCGCGATCACGGGCGCACCCTGTACATATGCGCCGATCTGCGGTGCCCCCGCCCCGGAACCCGTTCCGGTACGCCGGAGAGCCCTCAGCGGGCGCGGAGCTGGCGGTTCCTTCGGGCAGACTTCGAGGCGCCGTTGGCGTCGGCCGGCCGGGCGGAACCACGTTGGCGACCGGCCCCTCTCCCGGTGGCCCGCACTTCGGGCCCGGACGCCGGGTCGCCGGCGGCCGGAGCGCTGCGCTCCGGTGACGATCTCCTCGTGTCAGAGGACCGGACAGGTCGGGCCAGCTGCGGATCGAAGACCGGAAGCCGACCCGTCGTCTCGGCCGAACCGACTGGACCGGCTGGACCGGCTGGAGCAACCGGCTGCTTGGCGGAGACGAGGGGGCGACGCGGGGTCGCCGACGGGGAGCCGTCGCTGCCCGACGAACGTCGGTCGGTCGGGCGCGGCCTCGGCTCGCTCGCCGGCGCGGGCTGGCGCGATACACCGCCCTTGGTGATCCCGCCGACCGAGGGCGACGACGACCCGCTCCGAATCGGCGCCGACCTGCTCGCGCCAACCTTGGGCGGGGGTCGGCCGGGTGCGGGCACGGGAGCGTTCCGGGCCGGCGGCGCGGACGCCGGAAGCGGCGCCGCGACCTTGGGTGGGGCGGCGATCCTGGGCGGCGCCGCGACCTTGGGTGGGGCGGCAGTCCTGGGCGGCGCGGCGACCTTGGGTGGAGCGACCGTGGGTGGGGCGGAGATCCTGGGCGGCGCGGCGACCTTGGAAGATCTCGGAAGACGGGAGGGCCCCGCGCCAGAATCGCGCCGGCCGGTCGCCGCTCCGCCGCCGGCGCCCCCGGCACCCCCGGCGCGCGCCGAGGCCGTTGGCCGGGCGTCCGTCGGACGAGCTGCGGTGGGACGAGCCGCGGTCGGACCGGGCGCGGTGGGGCGAAGTGTGGGCGGTCGCGACGACGAGGCCGACGACGCCGACGAGGCCGACGACGCCGACGCCGACGCCGAGACCGACGAGGAGGTCCGGCGTCTGGCCCGGTCCCTTTCGGCCTCGCGCTGACGGCGAAGCTCCGCCGCGGCCTGGAGCCGTGCCGCCTTCTCCCGCGCCACTACTGCCTCCCGGGCGGCACGCACGCTGCGACGGGTGTTCCTCCGGGCGTCAGCCGCCAGCTTGACCTCGGCCTCCTTGCGGGCGGCGGCCATCCGCTTCGAGGCCGTGCGAGCCGTGCGCGCCTGGTTCTCCTCGCGTTGGGTACCACGCGAGGCCGAACCGCCGGTTCGTCGTGCGACCTGACGACCGCCACCGGGGCGATGGGCAAGTTGAGACGCCATCCGGTCCCGCGCCGTGAGCGTGTGCCGCCGTTCGTCGAACTCCCAGGACACGAGCTGGCTGCGCCCACGTGAGCGATAGCGGAAGGCCACCACCCAGGTGCCATCGGCCAATTGGCGCGCCGACCAGCCTCGGTCGAGCTCGTCGGACGGGGTGGTGACGCCGCGGTCGCTGAGGTTTCGGTACACCGACTCGCCCAGGGGCCCGGCCGACGGGCCGAGGCGGGGCTTGGCGAAGGTGGCCTGACGGGCGGCCCTGATCACCTGGGCCAGCTCGGTCAGCACCGGTGCCGCGAAGCGCTCGACCCACTCGACGTTCATGCCCGCCACGGAGGCGACCTCGGGGATCGACCGGCCGGACCGGAGCCGCGCCTGCACGTCGCGGATCGAAAGGGCGCTCTGGGGACGCGAAGACGCGGGGATCGGCTCAGGCGTCGCGTCACTCTCGGCATTCTCGCCGAGGCGGGCGCGCGCAGCCTCGAGGGCTTCGAACAGCGCTTCGTCGACCGCCAACACGAACCCGCCGGACTTCGTGCCCCGGCGGGTGCTGAAGATCAATCCCTGATGGTCGGTGGTGAACCCCACCAAGTGAAGCTTTTGCAAGCCTTCGAGTCCCCAAGATGAGCGACGAGGAGGCGACATGCCTTCGACGCGGACCGTACCATTGTGCGCGGCGCGAATCGGGGAGCCTCACCATTCGGCGACGTGCCACGCGTACGGGCGGCGGAGCCGACCGTGCCATGAGGCGCCCTGTCGACACCGCCTCAACGTCGAAGCGCGGCCAGGAGCTGGGCGGCACCCACCACGTTGGCTCCAAGCCGTCGCGCGCCATCACCCACGTAACGGTCACTCGAGGCGACCACCAACGGTCGCTCGGACGGGACCGTCGAGGCGAGGTCGAGGATCACGTCATCGGCTTCGACCCCGGGCGGGGAGAACCGCACCCGCACGGTGTCGCGCCCGCCCGCCCGGCCGGCCGCAGGCTCCGATGTCGGGTGGGCGCCGTCGAACACGACCTCGATGTCGGCTCCCGATCGGGCGTGAAGCTCGCGCAGGGCGTTGACGAGCCGGGTGCGCTGCTCGCCGATCGGGCGGTCGGGCCATGCCCGCTGCGAGACGTTGTACCCGTCGACGAGGACGATCACGCCGGGAACGCGGCACAGATGTTCGGCCGACGCCGGCGCGTCTTCGAACAGACCGGGCGGCAAGGCCAGCGGCACACGGTCCCGTTGTCTCCTGGCGTTCGTCGAAGGTCGGTCCGCCCCGGGCGGAACGGCCCGGGGGCTCACCGCCGCCGCGGGTACCGCAGGCATCTCGCCCAGCGCCGCGGTCGCCCTGCCCAACGCCTCACCCAATCGACGGCTGGCCTCGGCCGCCTCGGCGACGGCGGCGTTCAGGATCTCCTGTTCGGCCCGACCGAACGACGGCGACGGGGCCGGCGACGAGGCCGGCGACGAGGACGGCGACGAGGACGGCGACGAGGCCGGCGACGCGGAGCCGGGCGCCGGCGACCCGGCGGCCTGGGCGAGCTCGGCTTCGAGCATGCGAACCTGATGGCGGGCGGTGCGCAGATCGCTGGTCCTCGCCGCGAGCTCGGCTTCGACTCGCTTGAGAGCGCGCACCGCGGCGTTGCGCTCGTCGCGAAGGGCCATGGCGTCCTGCACGGCCGCGGCCAGCCCGGCTTCGGACTGCTCGCGCCGAGCCCGTTCGGCGGCTAGCGCGTGCACCGCCCCGTCCCGCTCGCGGGTGCGGTGCTCGATCATCATCTCGGCCCGGCGCGCCGAAGCCTCGGCCCCGGCCAAGCGACGGCGGGCACTGCGCTCCGCCTTGTCCTCACGATTGGCGTGCTCGGTTGCCTGGGCCTGGTGCCACAACCTGTCGAGGCGAGCCTCCCACCCCTCTGGTCGGCTCAGCCACACCCAAGCCGCCTCACCGACCTCGTCGGAGCTGGTGCACTGGGCCACCCGTCGCCTGAACGCCGGGTCGTCGTCGACGACCCGCCGGGCGATCTCGAGGGCCGGGCCAGGGAGCCGAGCGAACGAGAGGTACCGCTTCAGCATCGGTGGAGCGGGAGTGGGCGGCTCCGCCGACTCGCCGTCGCGCGCCACCTTCAGGGCCGCCTCGAGCGCAGGTCGCAACAAGGTGGACGAGATGGTCACCTATCGCCCGCCGTCGCGTTCCCCTGGTCGTCACCGAACCGCTGGACCGCCGAACTCGATCCGCACCAGCGGCAGGTCACCTCGTCGACAACCTCCGCGACGACGTCCTCGCTCTCGATCGTCAGCGCGCCCCCGACGGTGTAGTGGTAGTAGGCCCGGCTGCACCGGTTCACGGTGACGTCGAAGCGGGTGAGGTTGCCGCAGGCAACGCATCGATAGCGAGGGGCGACCATGGGCCGCTGATCGTACCCGCGGTGATCCTCGCGGGATCAGGAGACCGCGGCGCGCGAGCAGGCGACCAACCGCTCCAGCGCGGCGGCGGCCAGGCCCTGGTCAAGCGTGGCGAAGGCGAGGTCGAGCCCGGCCGGTAGGTCCTCGGCCATCCCGGCGGCCACCAACGCCGCCGCAGCGTTGATCGCGACCAGATCACGCTGGGGCCCCCGCGTGCCCTCGAGCACCTTGGCGGCCATGGCTGCGTTCGTAGCCACGTCGGCGCCGCGCAGCTCGGCCGGCTGCGCGCGCGCCAGGCCCAGCGCCGTGGGGTCGACCTCGTAGCGCGCTACGTCATCGCCGCACAGGTCGATCACGGTCGACGTCGTGGTGGTGGTGAGCTCGTCGAGGCCGTCGTGGCCGAAGACCACCAGCGCTCGCTCGGCGCCCTGGGCTCGCAACACCCCGACCACGCGCTCGGCCATGGCGGGATCGCTGACGCCGAGCACCTGGCGCCGCACCCGGGCCGGATTGGCCATGGGCCCGAGGAAGTTGAACACCGTGGGCACGCCGAGCTCACGGCGGGTGGGCACGGCATGGCGCATCGCCGGATGAAAGCGCGGGGCGAAGCAAAACCCGATACCGGCCTCGTCGACGCAACGGGCGACGCCCGACGGCGGCAGGTCGATGACGACGCCCAGGTGTTCGAGCAGGTCGGCCGAGCCACACGACGACGAGGCCGCCCGGTTGCCGTGCTTGCACACCTTCGCCCCGGCGCCCGCGGCCACCAGCGCCGCCATGGTCGAGACGTTGATGGTGTGACAGCGGTCGCCCCCCGTACCGCACGTGTCGACCATGCCTTCAAGGCCAGCCAATGGCACCACTTCGGCCGCCGCGTACATCGCATCGAGCAAGCCGATCAGCTCCTCGATCGTCTCGCCTTTCATGCGCAGGGCCACGATGAAACCGGCGATCTGGGCCGAGGTGGCGCTGCCGGTGAGGATCTCCGCCATGGCCGATGCGGCCTGTTCGGCACTGAGGTCCCGCCCGGAGGTCAGGGGGCCGAGAACGGCGGGCCAGCCGCCCAGGTCGGCGAGCGCCCGGACCACTAGTGGTCGCGTGGCGCGACCTCGGCGGCCACCGCGCCAGGGCCGCGACCGACCGTCGATGGTTCGCTGGGCTGCGGCTCGCTCAATGGTGCACCCACCGGTTGGACATGACCGTGGCGGTGCCCGGTCGAACAGGCACCGACGCGCGCTCGGCCCTGCGGGACCGAGCCAGGCCTTGCTCGCTCACGCCGTGCGGCGTCGTTGACGGACCAGGCGCCGCCGCTCCTTCTCGGTGGCACCGCCCCAGACACCGTCGCGCTCCCGCGAGCCGAGAGCGTGCTCTAGGCAGGCTTGGCGCACCGAGCAGCCCTCGCAGACGGACTTGGCCACATCGGCCTCCTCCTCCAACACGGGGTAGAAAATCTCGGGGTCAAGGCCGCGGCAGGCGGCCTGGTGGTGCCAGGACACGTTCATCGGGGGGGAATCACTCCCTCAGCGGGCTCGAGGTACACGGGGACATGGTGGTCGGCATCCGGTGCCGACCGAACGTGAGAGTATGGTCCCCTGGCCCGGGAGGTGTCCAGATTTCTTCGGGCCGGCGCGGGTCGCCGTGGTGGGCCGCGGGTGGGCTACGGGTGTACTACGGGTGTACTACGGGTGTACTAGTGCGGGGTCGTGCAGCAGCTCGGAGCGGTGTCCTGCCCGAGGACCGCGTCGTCGGCGTACTCAGGGTGGGCCACGGCCAGGGACACCGGTCCCGTCGCCATCAAGTCGCACTCCCGCGGCGACAGGTCGAAGTGGACGTAGTGCACCAAGGGGGTCACGGCCTCCCTGGTGAGCTGCGTGTCGTGCGCGCCCTCGGGGTGAGCGACCACCACGGCCCGTCGTCGCCACCCAGCCGGAGCTCGACGGCGCGCTCGATCCCGACCAGCTCGGGTAGCCATTTCGTGCATGTGGTTCTTGGCCGTGAGCTCGATGAACAAGGTGGCACTGAGCCGACCGCGGCCGGAGATCAACGGGTTGTACACCGCCAGCTCGTTCTCGATGGCCTCGTCGGAGATCAGCTTCTCCGCCCAGCCTCCTAGGATCTAGGAGCCTAGGGTGCAGTACCGATGAGCGCGCGAGGCTCGTTCGACCGGGCCGAGGCCTTGCGCCGCCTGGCGACGACCCGGTTCGACGTCCTGGTTGTGGGCGGCGGTGTCACCGGCGCGGGCACCGCGCTCGACGCCGTCTCGAGGGGCCTGCGCACCGCCCTCATCGAGCGGGACGACTTCGCCTCGGGGACCTCGTCGAAATCGTCGAAGCTGGTCCACGGCGGGCTGCGGTACCTCAAGCAGGGCGACGTCGGCCTGGTCTACCAGGCTCTGGCCGAACGCCAGCGCCTGCGCCACAACGCGCCTCACCTGGTACGAGTGCTGCCGTTCCTCATCCCCATCTTCACCGGGCGCAACGGCCTGCTCGCCCGACGGCTGGCTCGCGGCCTCGATGGCGTGCTGTGGCTGTACGACCTCACGGGCGGCGCTCGCATCGGCAAGATGCATCGCCGCGTCTCCAAGACCGAGGCGCTCGCCTACATGCCGAGCCTCGACGAGTCGCGCCTGGCCGGCGGCTTCGTGTACTACGACGCCCACGCCGACGACGCCCGGCTCACCCTCGCCCTGGCCCGCACCGCCGCGCTCGACCACGGTGCCGTCGTGGCCAACGGGGCCGGGTTGGTGGGGCTGGTCAAGGACAGCCACGGGGTCATCCGGGGCGCCACCGTCGACGCCGGCCACCAGGTCTTCGAGGTGCGGGCGGCCACCGTCGTGAACGCCGCGGGCGTGTGGGCCGACGACGTCCGGGCGCTCGACCAGCCACGCCACCCGGCCAGCATCCGACCGGCCAAGGGCGTACACCTCACGGTGCCCTGGGAGCGCGTCCGCAACAACATCGCGGCCGTGGTCCCGACGGCGGACGGCCGCTCGGTCTTCGTCGTCCCCTGGCCCGCGCCGGGCGAAGCCCCCGGCGAGGTGCCCCGGTTCACCTACATCGGGACCACCGACACCGACCACGACGGCCCGCTCGAGGACCCACGATGCAGCTCCGAGGACATCGCCTACTTGCTGGACGCCGTGAACTTCTCGATGACGACCAGGATCACCGAGGCCGACGTCGTGGGCACCTGGGCCGGGCTGCGCCCGCTCGTCGACCACGCCGCGACCGGCCGAAGCGCGGACCTGTCCCGGCGCCACCGGGTGGCCCGGTCGCCCGGTGGCCTGGTCACGATCACGGGAGGCAAGCTCACCACCTACCGGGCGATGGCGGCCGACGCCGTCGACGCCGCCGTCGACCGATTGTCCGAGCTCGCTCGCCTGGACGGTCCGATGGCCAGGGCCGGCAACCGGGCCGCAACCGCGCGCGCCAGCCGCACGAAGGACCTGCGTCTGCGCGGCGCAGTCGGCTACGAGGAGATGCTCGGTGATGCCCGCGACCCCCTGGCCCGCCACCTCGTACAGCGCTATGGGAGCGAGGCCCGGACCGTGCGAGCCATGGTGGCGCGGACTCCAGCCCTGGCCGCACCCCTCGTGCCCGGGCTCCCCTATGTTCGAGCCGAAGCGGTCTACGCGGCCCGCTACGAGATGGCTCGCACCCTCGACGATGTGCTCAGCCGCCGCACGCGGGCGCGGATGCTGGCCCGCGACGCCACCGATTCGGCGGCAGACGACGTTGCCTCTCTGCTCGCGCCCGAGTTGGGCTGGGACCGCGCGGAACAGGCCCGCCAGGTCCACGACTACCGTGGCCGTCTGGCCCAGGAGCGCAGTGCGGCCGCGCCGAGCGAGGTTGTCCCCGCCGGGAGCCTCGGCGCCGGCACCGATGGTGGCCCCGGGCGCGGCGGTCCCGACGGTCGCCCCGGCGATTCTCTCGGCGCGGGCGAACCCGCGCGTCAACCGATGTGAGGCGCGCCCGTCTGCGCTTCACCGGGCCGCGCGTCGACGTGCCGGCCGACGTGCTCGATCGCCTGCGCGACGTGTGCGCTGCGGTCTCGACCGACGCCGGGTCAATCGCCGAGGCCGGCCGCGATTGGTGGCCCCTGGCCATGACATGGGCGATCGAGGACCGGGTACCCAACCTCGCCGCGGACGTCGCCCGCCCGGCCTCCGGTCTCGAAACCGCGGCGGTGCTGGCCGTGTGCAACGAGTCGAGCATCCCTGTCACCGCGGCCGCCGGCCGCAGTGGCGTATGCGGCGGAACGGTCCCGGCCTTCGGCGGCATCGTGGTCGACCTCTGCGCCCTGTCGGGCATCGTCGACGTCGACGACGCCTCCCTGACCGTCGACGTCGGCGCCGGCACCTTCGGCGCCCCGCTCGAAGCCGCCCTGCGCCGCGACCACGGGCTGACCTTGGGCCACTGGCCCCAGTCGATCGACCTGTCGACCGTGGGCGGATGGCTGGCCTGCCGATCGGCCGGCCAGCTCTCGACGCGGTACGGCAAGATCGAGGACATGGTCAACGGCCTCGACGTCGCCCTGGCGGACGGGCGCCTGGTGGCCACCGGCGGTGCGCCCCGCCAAGCGGTCGGTCCCGACCTGACCCAGCTTTTCGTGGGCTCGGAGGGAACGCTCGGCGTCATCACCGGCGCCAGGCTGCGCGTCCATCCGGTCCCGCCGCGGGAGTGGCGAGGAGCCTGGGGCTTGGCGACGTTCGCCGGCGGCCTCGATGTCCTGCGCCGGGTGCTGCGCCGCGGGGCTACACCCGCGGTGCTCCGTCTCTACGACGCCGTCGAGGCCGACCGTACCTACGGGACCGGGCCCGGCACCAACCTGTTGCTGGCCCTCGACGAGGGAGACCGGGCCGTGGTCGACGCCACCCTGGCGATCGTCACCGAGGAATGCGTCACCGCCGGCGCGACGCGACTCGACCGAGAGCTCGTCGGCCACTGGCTCGACCATCGCAACGACGTGAGCGCGTTGGCACCGCTCGTCGCCGCCGGGCTGGTGGTTGACACGATGGAGGTGTCGGCGCCGTGGACGGCGCTCCCCCGCCTCTACGAGGACTGTCTCGGGGTCCTTGCCGCCCTCGAGGGCACCATCGTGGCGTCGGCCCATCAGTCACACAGCTATCTCGACGGCGGCTGCCTCTACTTCACGTTCGCCGGCAAGGTGCGACCCGACGCCCGCGACGGTTACTACATCGCCGCCTGGGACGTCGCGGCGCGCGCCGCGCTCGCCGCGGGCGCGTCGCTCGCCCACCACCACGGCATCGGCCTCAACCGGGGGCGCTTCATGCGCCAGGCCCTCGGTGGCACCTTCGACGTCCTGGCCGCGGTGAAGTCGGCGCTCGACCCCCGTGGGGTTCTCAACCCGGGCAAGCTCGGCCTCGACGCACCTTTCGGGCCCGTCCCGTGGCCATGACCGGGCCCACATGACCGGGCCCACATGACCGGGCCCGCGCAGAGCCTGCTGGTCCTCGACGTCGGCACGAGCGGCGTGCGGGCGGCCATCGTGCGTCCCGACGCCACCGTCGACCATGTCCATTACCGGCAGACGTTGCCGAGCTCGCCCGCCCCCGGCTTCGTGGAGTTCGACCCGGCGATCATGCGCGACGCGGTGCTCGACGTCGCTCGCGCCGCGCTGGCCGCCGTCGGTGGGGCCGTCGGGGCCGTGGGCGTCACCAACCAACGGGCCTCGACCATCGTGTGGGACCGGGCCACGGGCCAGGCCGTCGGTCCCGGCGTGGGCTGGCAGGACCTGCGCACCGCCGGCATGTGCCTGGCGCTGCGGGAGCAGGGCTTGCGCCTCGCCCCCAACCTGTCGGCCACCAAGCTGGCCTTCCTGCTCGACATGGTCGACCCCGATCGCCGGCGTGACCTCTGCTTCGGGACGGTCGACTCCTGGGTGGTGTGGGCGCTCACCGAGGGGCGGGCGCATGTCACCGACCTCACCAACGCCGGCGTCACCGGGCTCGTCGACGGCCATGGCACGGGCTGGGACCCGACGGTGCTCGACGCCCTTCGCATCCCGGTGACGGTGCTGCCTCGGATCGTTGACTCGTCCGGGGTCATAGGTCATGCCACCGCGCTGGCCGGCGAGCCGCCGATCGCCGGCGTGGCCGGTGACCAACAGGCGTCCCTGCTCGGCCAAGGCTGCACACGGCCGGGCCAGGCCAAGGCCACGTTCGGGACCGGCGCGATGCTCGACCTCACGCTCGGCCCCCGCCCGGCCTTTGCCATCAGGGGCGACGCCGGTACCTTCCCGGTGGTGGCCTGGCGTCTCGACGGCGAGATCACCTGGGGCATCGAGGCGATCATGTTGGCGGCGGGCACGAACGTGGAGTGGATGCGCGACGACCTCGGTGTCGTCACCTCGGCGGCGGCGTCCCACGAGGTGGCCTCGCGTTGCGCGCACACCGGCGGCGTGGTGTTCGTGCCCGCACTGGTGGGTCTCGGTACGCCGGCGTGGGACTACGGCGCCCGAGGCGCCCTCCTCGGAGTCACCCTGGCGACGGGACGGCCCGAGGTGGTACGGGCCGTGCTCGAGGGGGTGGCGCAGCGCGGCGCCGATCTGGTGGAGGCGGCCGAAGCCGACAGCGGCCTTGGGGTCCCGTCGTTGCGGGTCGACGGCGGCATGAGCGCCAACCCGACCTTCCTACAGGCGTTGGCCGACGCGGCGCAGCGGCCGATCGAGGTGTCGCCCGTGGCCGAGGCGACCACCCTGGGCGCCGCGTTCCTGGCCGGCCTGGCCACGGGCACCTGGACCGACCTCGACGAGATCGGCGCCACCTGGGCTCCGGTCGACATCGTCGAACCCAGGTCGACAACCGACCGCGAACGATGGCGCGACGCGTGTCGACGTGCCTCGGGATGGCTGCCCGAGCTCTCCGCCATCGAGTTCTGACCCTGACCGCGCCCCGTGACCCGCTCGTCCCGTGAACGCGCCCCTGCGCATGGGAGCGTCGGGCGAGTTTGAAGGTCTTGACACGAAGCTGTCACCATCCACCCTGACCACCCGTTCCGAAGACTGGCCGATGGGACCCAACACGAAGATGATCCGCCTGCTCGCGCTCGGCGCGACCCTCACGCTCGGGCTCGCGCTCGGCGCCTGTGGTGATGACGATGACCCGCAAGGTGCCGGCGACGACGCCGCAGAGGACACCGCCGGGGCGGTCGGCGGCGACGCCGTGCAGATCCTCGACTTCCAGTTCGAGCCGACGAACCTCACCGTCGAGGTCGGGTCGACCGTCACCTTCACCAACGAGGACGACTTCGCGCACACGGCCGAAGCCGACGACGGGTCCTTCGACACGGGCAACCTCGACGGCGGCGCCGCCGGCGATATCACCTTCGACGAGGCTGGCGAGTACCCGTACTTCTGTGCCATCCACAACTACATGAAGGGCACGATCACCGTCGAGTGACCCACCCCTCGCCGGCCGAGCCCCGACGATCGCGATCGACCGATCACGACGCACGCCCTGGCCACCCAGTCCAGGGCAGCCCAAACCAGGGCGACCGAACACGAACCAGGAGGTAGCTGCGTGCACATCAGCACGAAGGAACTTCGCCAGATGGCGAACGATGTCGACGACCTGCAACGGGACTCGATGCGGACGCTGCGCGAAGAGCTCGAGGAGGTGCACTACGGCGAGACCGCGCAGATCCTGCGGAACTCACGTCGTGGCTTCCTCAAGAAGTCCGCGATCGGTGGCGCCCTCGTCACCGTAGGCTCGAGCATGATCCCGATCACGAGGTTCCTGCCCAGCGCCGGCGCGCAGGAGCTGACCGACGGGACCATCGCCGCCTTCGCCGAGTCGGTGGAGCTCGCCGCCGTAGCCGCTTATACCGTGGCGGCCGAGAGCGGCAAGCTCGACGCGGCCGTGGTCGAAGTCGGCACGATGTTCGCCGGTCACCACCAGGAGCACGCCGGCGCTTTCGCCAGCCTCTCCGGCGGTGCTGCCACCGGCACCCCCAACGCCACCGTGCTCGCCGAGTTCGGCCCGCTGCTGCAGGCGGCGCCCGACCAGGCCGCGCTACTCGAGATCGCTTTCGGGATCGAGCAGGCCGCGGCGGCGACATACCTGTTCGCCCTCGGAGCACTGCAGGATGCCGGCGCGGCGGCGGCCACTGCCACCGTGCTCCCGGTGGAATCCCAGCATGCGGTCGTACTCGGCACCGCCCTGGGCAAGAGCTTCGACGAGTTCATGCCGTCGTTCGAGACCGCCGACGCGGCGCTCAACCCGGCCGACTTCCCGATCAGCTGACCCGCCGAGCCGGACACCCCTGAGGACACAAGGAGAATCATGAACATCGATCGGGACATCAATCGCGACCTCGACCGCGACCTCAACCACGACGAGCTCCGGCGGGAGCTGCGGGCCGTCGAAGCCGACCACCAGGCGAGCATGGTTCCGTGGCGGGAGGCGCTGAAGCGCATCTTCGCCGAGAAGGGCAGCGGCATCCCCGCCACCGCCAAGGCCGAGCTGTTGGGCGTGCCCGCACCGGGTCGCCGCCAGTTCTTCAAGTTCGGCGGTGCCACCATCATCGGCGCGGCCATCCTGGCCGCCTGCGGCGACGACGACGACGACGATGACGACGAAGGTTCCGGTTCCGGATCCGGCTCCGGCTCCGGCGACAGCGCGGCCACCGAGATGGATGTCGTGCTGCTGCGTACGGCCACCTCACTCGAGTTGCTGGCCGTGGAGGCCTATCAGGTCGCCATCGATTCCGGCGTCGTCACCACCCGCTCGATCGCCGACGCGGCCGTCCTGTTCCAGTCGCACCATCAGGAGCACGCAGAGGCGCTCCAGGGTGCGACCGAGGCCAACGGCGGGACGCCGTTCACCGAGCCCAACCAGTTCGTCTTCGACAACGTGGTCACGCCCGCGCTGCCGTCGCTGACGAGCGAGACGGCCATCGTCGGCTTCGCGGCGACGCTCGAGGACGCCGCGGCGCAGACCTACGCCTTCGCCGCCGGCGCCCTGAGCACGCCCGAGTTCCGCCAGACGATCATGTCCATCGGCGGCGTGGAGGCTCGCCACCTGGCCATCCTGCGCACCAGCCTGGGCGACCCGGCCGTGCCGGTGGCCTTCCTGCCCACCGACGGGGCCATCCCCGCGGAGTCCTTCGTCTCCGCATCCTGAGCCACGGCCGGCAGAGGTAACTCGCAGCCGTTTGTGCCGCCCTTGCTCTCGGATCCCGAGGGCGACGAAGCACAAACGGCTTCGAGGGGTGTGGCAGTGTTCGGTGCATGGCAGCGTGCACCGCCCTGGTGACCGGCGCGACCGGCTTCGTCGGCTCGCACCTCGTACCCCACCTGCTCGGCGAGGGCTACTCGGTCAGGGCCACCGGGCGCCGCCCTCGGCCCGGCTGGCTGGCGCCGGCCGCCGAGTACGTCGCCCTCGACCTCGTGGAGGATGACGCCGACCGGCTGCGGGGCGCGCTCGACGGCATCAGCCATGTGTTCCACCTGGCCGGCGCCTCGAGCTCGACCGCGACGCAGGAGGAGATGGACCGCGCCAACGTCGAGGGCACCCGGCGCCTGCTGGCTGCGGCGCACGACGGCGCCCTCGAGCGCTTCGTCCACATGAGCTCGACCTCGGTGTACGGCGAGGAGGTGCAGCTACCCCAACCCGTGTATGAGGACGTCGAACCGCACCCGAGCCGCGGCTATGGCAAGGCCAAGTGGGCCACGGAGGGCGTGGTGTGGGAGCGGGCCAGGGCATCGATGCCGGTCGCCGTGGTCCGACCGGTGACGGTCTACGGACCGGGGAACGTGAAGCTGCTGGCCAGCGTCATCCTCGACGTCGCTATCGAGCGGTCCATGGGCCTGGGCGCCGTCGTCATCCCGGCCGAGCCCGTCGAGCAGCGGCTGGTCCACATCGACGACCTGGTCCGGGCGACCGCGCACGTGGCCGTCGACGACGGGGCCGTCGGTCGGGCCTTCAACGTCGTCGGCGAGACCTACCCGTCGAGCCACGAGGTTGCCCGCATCGTCGCCAAGGCGTTCGACATGGCGGTGGAGCTGTCGGAGGAGCCCGCGTGCGGCCCGTCCTTCGAGCAACGATCGCGCGCGCACGACGACATGGTCGCCCGGGGACTGGTACCGACCATCCTGGTCACCGGCGGTCGGTTCCGCTTCCTGGCCAAAGCCAACCGCAACAACCGGGTGAGCGTGGACGCGCTGACGGGGACGGGCTTTCGCTTTCGGGAGACCGACTTCGAAGCCAGCGTCACCGGCACCGTGGAGTGGTACCGCGAGCATCGCTGGGTGCTCTGACCCTGATATTGCAGCCATACGCTCCGGCGGCGCGATGCGAGCCGCTAGAGCCGAGGACGGGCGCCGGAGACGGGCGGCCGAACGTGCGGCGGCGCCGCGGGCGCGTCGAGCCAGGGCT